>CAACVD010000231.1_pt1 | contig 26737 bp, 31 predicted proteins | sample 2381771 | NCBI WGS metagenome assembly CAACVD01 (sample SAMEA5211965, study PRJEB30684) | marine metagenome | biome: Marine; feature: Epipelagic; material: Water | collected 2015-10-15 | depth 15 m
AGACAGGGACTAGTTTTGAAGAAGCTGGTTATACAGGGCTTTCTACGGGAGGTGCATATGGACCCACAGGCACATTCATGGATAGGTTTGGAAACACATCTCGATATGGGTCGATGGAAAGTTTAAAAGACTTAGCCGATGATTATTATGATGGTAGCGTTGAGGCAGCACGTACGGCACTTGGAAACGCAAGATCAGGTAGAGAAGATTTAGATAAGAACGTAAACAGACAAAAAGAAGCACAGCGAAACATCGACAAACGTCAAAGAGAACTGTCTGATAAACCCTCAGATATTAAATCTGGTGGTGATTCAAGTTCAGGTGGCGATAGTGGCATGAGCAAAGAGGATAGAGAGAGAGGACCTACAGACCCTTTTGGTGGCGGTGGAGAAAGAGGGGATGGTTTCAGAGCAATGGGTGGTCGCGTAGGTCTTCAGATGGGTGGCATGGCAGGTCGTATGTCAGGTCAATCAGGCTTTGTTGAACGGCCCCCTAGCCAAGTACCCGAGGGCGAAACTGTCGCAGATGATGTTGAGACTGCCCTTCCTGAAGGTGCATTTGTTATCAATGCAGCCGCAGTCGAGTTCGCAGGAGAAGAAGACATCAAGAAAATGCTTTTAGATGCGAACAAAGAGGCGGTTCGCCGTGGATTAACGGTTGACAAACAAGGTAACAATGCTAAACTAGTAGATGTAGCAATTTCTCGCGGGGAAGTAGTGGTATCCCCCCACATAGCTAAAATCATTGGCTATGATCGCCTCGAAAAAATTAACAACAGAGGCAAGCGCGAGACCAAAGAGCGCATTCAAGAAAACGGTCAAGAGCAGCCGGGTGCTGCCGAGGGAGGTTTCCTTATGCCTGAACCTCGTCCGTTCGAGGGCGGTTTCCTTACGCCTAAACCTCGTCCGTTTCGTTTGCAGCCCGAGGCTCTAGCTGATGTTGAATTCCGGGCTGATCTAGAGGAATACATTCAAAATGATCCACTTGCTCGTTTAGGATTTAATTTATACGAAAAAGGCGATCTGGATGTTAAAGCAGTTGTTGTACCCGATACAGTAACGGACCGTGCCGCAAGAGGTCGATCTATATTGATGAAGTCTGATGGAAGGCTACGTGTTGGCGGTGTTTATACTCCTGTTAAATATAGAGAAACCTCTGGCGGTCCAGTAGCAAAAGAATTTGAAAGTCTTGTAGAGCAACAACAAGGCCCTGACAAACAAAACAGAGAAGTAGCTGGTGTTCATTATTTTGCAGGGCAAGGTAAAAACTTTGACAGGCACATGGGCAATTTAGTTTTGCTCCATGAACTTCGCCATCATGCAATGCGGTATATTCAAAAAGAGTACGATATACCCGTACCAAGAGATTATCGTGACGAAGAACATATGATGGATATTCAGGATAACATGAATAGGGTTGACGCTCGTAAAGTAAAACCGTCAATTCCTGAAAAATCTAAAAGTGCAGAGCATCAAATAAGAAAAGAAAATGTTGCTCAAACCTACCCTAATCTGGAAAGAAAATTAGCTGCATATCAAAAAGCAGCCCTACAAAGTTTAAAAGATCGTAAAGTTCCTAAAAGAGTTGAGTCGAAGCAAGTAGAAGGTTTCCTCGACAAAGCAATGAACTTTTTGGGTCTTAACTAATTTGTCAGCTACCCGCAAGTTTGCGGCCCTGACGTGACCGGAGCGGCTACCCACACGCCTAAGTGGCCCCGCAAGTGAGGTAAATAAAATGGCTAAACCAAAGGGCCACCGTGCCAACAAACCAAACGATTCGTTTGGAACAATCAATAGCGAAACTTTGTATCGTGGTAAGTACCGTGATGAAGTCTATGTAGATGAAGATGAAAACACCGAAGAAGGTGTGGAAGCAGCGGACCCCTCAGAAGAGGCTACTCCGAATGATGACAGCTTCGTCCAAGACACAAAACAAAAAGAAGACGAACACGACTACAAAAAACGCTATGATGATCTGAAACGACACTATGACAGCAAGGTCAACGAGTTCAAGAAAGAAGTTGAAGACCTCAGAACTGCCGTAAAGAGCAGGGCTGTTGAGATGCCAGAGGGTGTTCGGGCACCACAAACGCAAGAAGAACTTGAAGAGTTCAAACAGCGATACCCAGATGTCTTTGAAATGGTGCAAAGTGTTTCTTCAGTTCAAACCGAAGCACAAGTTTCACAGCTTCGTGAAGAACTAGAACAGATTAAAGAACGTGAAAAAGAGTTGGAAAAGCAAAAAGCATACGAAGAATTGCTTAGACTACAACCTGATTTTAACGAACTTAAATCTGAACAAAAGTTTCTTGACTGGCTGGAAGAACAACCTGCTTCAATTTCTGACGGCATTTATAAGAACAACACAGATGCACGTTGGGCGGCACGAGTAGTTGACCTTTACAAGGCTGACACTGGCTCAACTAAGAAGCAATCCAAAAAGGCATCCGCAGCAGAGGCTATCACGAAAACACCTACGAGGGACGTGAAGACTAACGCTACTGATGGTAAGAAAGTTTGGAAGGTTTCTGAAATCGGCAGAATGAAACCGTGGCAATTTGAAAAGTTCGAAACAGAACTAGAAGAGGCACGGGCAGAGGGCCGAATCGATTACAACTCATAACCTAACCTCTAAGGAAGGATAAACCAATGGCTTTTGATAGCGCATCAGGTTACAATAACCTGCCTTCCGGTAACTTTACACCGGAAATCTTTAGTCAAAAGGTTCTCAAATTCTTCCGTCGCGCTTCGGTTGCGGAAGATATTACCAATACTGATTATGCAGGCGAGATTGAGAACTTTGGCGACACGGTTCGCATTATTAAAGAACCGACAATCACCGTTTCTAGCTACTCCCGTGGCTCGGTGGTAAACCCACAAGACCTTGCCGACGACCAAACCACTATGGTTGTCGATCAAGCAAACGCATTTGCGTTCAAGATTGACGACATCGAAGAGCGTCAGTCACACGTCAACTTCGAGGCTCTGGCCACTTCTTCGGGTGCATTCTCGCTGAAGCGTAAGTATGACGCAAACGTCCTTGATGCGATGGCAACTGAAGCTGGCCTCACTGGTGAGTCCGGTGCTGCTACCCGTACCATTTCTGGTATCGGTACTCTCGCTTCTGCCCTCGACATTGGTGGCGCAACCACTCCGGGCGACACTGCCATCAACACCATGTTGGCAATGGCTGAAGCCCTCGACAACGAGTCGGTTCCAGAAGAGAATCGTTGGTTCGTTGCTCCCCCAGCTTTCTACAAGCACCTGTTCTCGGCTGGTGCGAAGTTTGCAGAAGTTCAGGTAACTGGCGATGCAACTTCCCCACTGCGTAACGGCCTTGTGTCGCTGGGTAACATTGCTGGCTTCCAGTGCTACAAGTCAACTGCTCTCGTTTCCAACGGCGGCATTGACCAAGTAACTCTGACAGGCTTGGCAACAAACGGCACTGAGAACGTCATTCTTGGCGGTCACATGTCCGCAACTGCAACTGCTTCGCATATTGCGAAGACCGAAGTTGTACGTTCAACTGAAACCTTCAGTGACATCGTTCGTGGTCTGCATGTCTTTGGTCGGAAAGTTCTCCGTCCAGAAGCCATCGTTCGCGGCGTTGTTAGCCTCGACTAATAGGGAGATTCAATAATGGCTACTTACACTATTACTGGTGCTGTTGCTGGTGTCCCTCTTGGCATCAAGCCACAAATCATCGAAGTCGTTCTTGACTTCTCAACCACTAACCTGACCACTTCAGATTCGGTTGAGGTTTTCGAAATGAAAGCCAACACCCTTGTTCTGATGGCAGGTGTGGAAGTCCTCACCGTAGCATCAACTGGTTCACCAGTTCTTGACTTGGGTGATGACACTGATGATGATCTGTACGTTGCTGCTCTGTCCGGTACTGCTACTGGTCACGAGATCAACAACGCAGCAGGTACTGCAAAGCTGTACACCGTTGCCGACACTATCGATCTGATTGCCAACACGGCAACTTTCGACGGTAAGGTACGTGTGTTCGCAGTGATTGCAGAACTTGGCACTGCAGAGACGGCGGCAACGTTCGCCTAAACACTTTAGTTGGGGGGGCCTCGTGCCCCCTTGACATACTGCACAATACATGATATAAGCAGGAATCCCCTGCCGGGGTAAACCCTAACTGGAGTATTCCTGATGAATTATATTACAAGCAATATACCGTATTTTAAAGCGTGGGTACGAAAAGAATACACAACTAACCATGATAGATACCACGGCGAATTTCTACATGCTATGGTAATTGGTGTTACCACGCTTCCTATGCGTACCCTTTCTTTTCAAGTCCTGTTCACAGGGTGCGAAGAAGATGAAAATGTACATGGCGGAGCGATGTGGGCACGTATGCCCCTTACAGCCTTAGTAGGTGACTCTCCTCTAGATGAATGGCCCGAACCTATTCCTACCTATCTAGCACAGCCATGGGACTGTCAATCACACCATCATTCGGTGTTCGTACTCAACAGAGGTACACCTTGTCCGTGGTTGGCTAAAATAGATGGGGAGTTTTACCCCGCAAAATATTACTTTACTGTCGATTACACCGACACTGAAGTAGCAGACGACCCAGCACAGCATAAACAGAGTCATGTTTTGGAACTCTTAGATGCTGGAGAGTGGACAGGCAACATAGTTGCACTTCCAAACAACAGAGTACGGGTAACTAATCCGGCTTGGTTTGTAACGGGCGAAGGTGCCCCGGACTTTACTCCTAGTCAGTGGGTCCATCATTCTAAACAAGACCCGAACTACGTAAGTGATACGGCACGGGTATTTAACAACCTCTATATGGAGAATACAAATGAAGAAGATGATGAAGAGTAAAGGCATGGCACGTGGCGGTAAGATGATGAAATCTAAAGGCATGGCACGTGGCGGTAAGATGATGAAATCTAAAGGCATGGCAAAGGGTGGTGCTGCTGGTGGAAAGAAGAAGCCAGCTAAAAAACCTGCTATGTCTCTAGCACAAGTTCGTGCTGCGGCTAAAGCAAAAGGTTACAAGCTAGTAAAGGCGTAATCTTATGGCTAGACCCGGATTGTATGCCAACATAGCAGCCAAGAAACGCAGGATAAAGGCTGGCAGTGGGGAGACTATGCGTAAGCCCGGAAGTAAGGGTGCGCCAAGTAAATCCAACTTCCGTCGTGCGGCACAGACAGCTAGGAAAAAGTAAAATGGCTCGTAAAGCCGACAAGATGCCTGCTCGTAATAAGAAGAACTTTCGTCCTACTAAGAAGGGGGCGGGAATGACTGAAGCTGGGGTTAAGGCTTATCGCAAAGCCAACCCCGGTTCCAAATTAAAGACTGCCGTAACAGGCAAAGTAAAACCCGGAAGCAAAGACGCGAAGCGGCGTAAGTCTTTCTGTGCTCGTTCAGCAGGACAGATGAAGAAGTTTCCTAAAGCTGCAAAAAATCCAAACAGTCGTCTTCGTCAAGCACGAAAGAGGTGGAAATGCTAAACTTGATTATAGGTCCTGTTGCCGAACTAGCAGGTACGTGGCTAAAAGGTCACGTTGAAAAAGGTAAAGCAAAGACAGAAGCCGCCGTTGCTATGAAAAAAGCAGAGGCGGTTGTTTACGAGAGGAAAGCAAACGCAGAAGTTGATTGGGACTTGGAAGCGATCAAAGGAAGCCAGTCCTCGTGGAAAGACGAGTGGCTGGTTATTTTGTTTTCTGTTCCGCTCATTCTTGCATTCATTCCGGGCATGGAAGGTATTGTCGAGCATGGGTTTGCACAGCTTGAAGCGATGCCAGACTGGTATCAATACTCTCTTGGTGTCATTGTTGCTGCCTCGTTTGGTGTTCGTTCTGCTACTAAGTTTTTCGGTAAGAAGTAATGAGTTGGTTAAAGTCTCTTATAGAGTATAACCTAATTGCACGTATAACTATGCTTGCATCAGTTATAATGTCTTGGCGTTGTGCCGAATGGTACATGTCTTTGCCCGATCCAACAACCCAACAGTCTGCATTTGTATCGGTTATCATGGGTGTCATGACGGGTGTTTTTGGCATATGGATGGGTCAGGAATCTAAAAAATGACGGCTATAGTGTGGGCTTTAGTATTGACAGCTTGTGCATCTGATGGTGCGTGTTACAAACAAACTATTGAAGAGTTTGAAACGGCCAATCAATGTATAGATGTAAAAGTCTTGCACGAGGCATTGCCAGAAGATGGTGACTGGGCAAAGATCGAATACACGTGTGGCGTAGTGGGAGCACTTAACATATGAAATACTGCAGAGAACATCTGATTGAAAAGTTGATTCAGCACGAAGGACTGAAGCTACAGGTGTATCAAGATACTCTAGGTATTGATACGATTGGTATAGGGAGAAACTTGCAAGACCGTGGCATTAGCGACGATGAATTGGAAGACATGGATATTCCCAACATTGAGTACGTGTATAAGAACGGAATTACTGAAGTAGACGCTATGATCCTAGCGGAAAACGACATTATAATTGTTGAAGATGAACTTGTACGAGCACACTCTTGTGTAGAAGATTTAGATTCTGTTCGTCAGCTTGTGCTTGTTGACATGGCGTTTAATATGGGTGTCCCTCGTTTATGTAAGTTTAAAAAGATGTGGGCGGCTATTCACGAATCAAATTTTGATAATGCAAGTGCCGAAATGCTCGACTCTCTTTGGGCAACACAGGTTGGAAACCGTGCACGTAAACTTGCTGAAGCAATGAAAACAGGAGAGTTTCTATGAGATATCAACTATCTCGTAAGGCTGCACCTTCAAAAGAAAACTCAGTTTTTGATCAGGGTCCGCCACCACCACCCCCTAAAAAATATAGTGGAGCAGGTAAATTTATAGAAGATGACAAGGGTAGATACGTAGGTAATATGCCTTTCGTAAAACCTATTCATAAAAAAATGAAGACTTACAGAGGTGAAAAGGGAGAATCATAATGCCCCTAACTGAAAAAGGAAAGAAGATTATAAAATCAATGCAACGAACTTACGGGGGCAAAAAGGGTGAGCAAGTCTTCTACGCAACGCGAAACGCTGGCAAGATCGAGGGTGTTGAAAAGAAAGCGCAAGGAGGGTCGGTTGGAACGACTGGCTATGCGAAAGGCGGTAAAACGAAAAGCAAAAGTCGAGTTAATGAGGCTGGCAACTACACTAAGCCCGGAATGAGAAAGCGTTTGTTCAACCGTATCAAGGCTGGCGGTAAAGGCGGAAGACCGGGCCAGTGGAGTGCTCGTAAAGCACAGATGCTTGCATCAGCTTACAAAAAAGCCGGGGGCGGCTACAAGTAAAATGCAACACGTATTCCTGCTTCTGGTATATCTAGGCACAGGAGAATTTCGCACTCTAGCGAGTAGCGACATGTATTTTAAAGATATCAATGAATGCAACTACTTTGCAGAGAAAACTTCTTTAAGGTACGGGAACTACAGATATAGTGACTACCTACACCCCAAAGATCGGGTAACAGCTTACTGTGTACCCGCATACGTCAACAGCGACAACGTGAGGATATACTGATGCTGGCAGAACTGGCCGCTGCAAATGCAGCCTTTGCAATTATCAAACAAACCGTACAGAACGGAAACGACATTGCGAACGCTGGTCAAGCGATTGCCAAATTCGTGGGTGCTAAAGAAGACTTACAACGCAAGTCACAAAAAAAAGGTAATCGTGCCGACCTCGAAGAGTTTATGGCTCTTGAAAAAATAAAAGAAAAAGAAGAGCATTTGAAAGAAGTCATGATTTACGCAGGTCGTCCGGGCATGTGGAGTGACTGGCAACGTTTTCTTACAGAGGCACGTAAGGCTCGTAGAGAACAAGAAGAACGTGCAAAGAAGAAACGCGAAGACCTTCTAACGGCGTTGGGAATATTTTTAATCATTGTGCTTTTTGCAGGGGGCATAGCTGGGGTCATCTGGTGGGTTCTCTTTTTAAAAGGGTTCTAATTGACTTTTTGCAAAAAATACTATACAATAATATCTTAGGAGAGACTTTTGATCAACCTTGCTTTTGATGCTCTAGCTTTTAAATATCGTGCAGATATGCTAGATGCAGAATACACTTTTAAAAACTACCTTGTCAACCCTGCGGCTATTGGCGAACATCCACAGTTGCTTGAGGAAATGGATAAGGCTTTAGATAAATGGGCAGCGGCTAAAGATAAGTTAGATGCCTTAAACTCATTGGTACAGCGAAATGCCCCTGAAGAAAAGCCAGAGATCACTGAAGGACTGGGGTAAGCAGAAGTGGCGTACCAAATCTGGTAAGCCATCTACTCAAGGTTCTAAAGCAACAGGTGAACGTTACCTGCCAGAAAAGGCAATCAAGGCTTTGTCTGCGAAAGAGTATGCTGCCACCACCCGCGCTAAACGTAAAGCTACTAAGGCAGGTAAGCAGGTCTCAAAGCAGCCTAAGAAGATAGCTAAGAAAACAAGAAAATACAGAAAGACAAAATAAAATGCCAGTGCTTAACGGCGGATCAAAATATGTTACTCACGCAACAAGTTTGACTAACACGAGTGATACAGACTGTTACGTTGTTCCTGCAAATTTTTCGTCACATATCGAACACGTTATGATTACAAATAGCGACTCTAGTAATCGTAACTATACTCTTAAATTTTTCGAAGCTGAGACCAGTACTACGCACACATTGTTTTCGGCACATCAAGTAACTGGAAAAGGTTCCGAATCAATTTTTACCGTAGACAAGCCGCTTTACTGTCATGCTGGTGATAAAATCATTGTAGCTGCAGGAACGGCAAATACTTTGGTGGTAGTTATTGCTGCCGAAGAATTTTATGAACCTGCCAGATAAAAGGAGAATCCTATGGCAATTACTACTGCAATGTGCAACAGTTTTAAAACAGAACTACTAGGCGGTCTTCATGATTTAGACACTGACTCGCTTAAAATTGCTTTGATTAAAGCATCCCCATCCGGCACGTATAATGCCAGCACAACCAACTATTCAACTGTAACAGGTAACTCTGACGAAGCATCGGGTACTAACTACACTGCTGGTGGTCAGGTACTTGATGGTGCGTCAATTACTCTTGACGGTTCTACCGCTATTGTAGACTTTACTGATGAAGTATTCAGCAACGTAACAGTTTCTGCTGACGGTTGTATTATTTACAACACGGCTAACAGCAACTCTGCTATCGCTGTAATCGACTTTGGTGGCACTGTTTCCGCTACTGCTGGTGACTTGACGATTGAATTTCCCGCCGCTAACGCTTCTAACGCTGTAATTCGTATTGCGTAAGGAGTAGTCTGTGGCTACAGTATCTGCGTTATTTGGAACTGGCGTATATGGTGCATCAGAATATGGTGTAATTAATGTATCCGCATCTATTTCCGGTGTATTTGCTACGGGTTCTGTACAATCAGTTTCAATAAACGGTTTTGAGATTGATGTATCAGAACGTATAACAATTGGCGTTGCTGGTACGGGTTCTGTTGGAAGTGTGATTGCCAACACGGCAGCAGGACTGACAGGTGTAGTTGGTACATTTACACTTAATGGAGCAGGATTAGACGTTAGGTCAATTAACCGTGTTCCTATAACTTCTACAGGTATGACAGGTTCTATTGGTGCACCAGAACCTCAAGTACTAGAAAAATTAAATAGCGTAAGTGCTGCAGGTTCAGTTAATACTTTAACTGTTAACATTACAGAAAAATTAGCAAGTGCAAGTGCTACAGGTTCTATTGGTACACTTGCAATATCCAACTCATTTAGCATTGTTGGTGTATCGGCTACAGGTTTTGTAAATACTGTATCTGAAAACGTAGACGAAAACTTAAACGGAGTATCTGCAACAACTTTTGTAGGTTCGTTAAGTGTAAATATTTCAGAAAAACTTGTTGGTGTTCAAGGTACGTCTAGTGTCAATCTTCCCGCACCTAGCGATGCTATAACAGTATTCAGTGCTGCTGCGTTTGATCCTAAGAACGTTGTTTTTGTTATACCAAATGCCTTTAGACTTAAAACTGTAAATACAAGTGCAGCAGCAGATGCGTTTGATAGAACTCGTGTAGTCACAGTGTTACCAATTCCAAATAGAAAGGCAGCGTAATGGCTCTCAAATGGCCTGATAAAGACCCTGATGATCAGTTAGACTATTCTATCAACTGGAGTCCCGCTCTTGGTAGTGATACTATATCATCAGTTATTTGGAAAATCTTCGACGAAAATGGTACTCTACAAACATGGTCAAATGGGCAGACAGTAAATGGATTGCAATTAATTAGTCGAACCAATACTACTACAGTTGCAACGATTTATCTAGGAAGCGGCACAGCTTTTACAACGTACAAAATTGTTTGCCGTATGACTGCTAGTGACGCAACAGTCCGTGAACAAGAAGTTCGTATTAGGGTAGTGGAGAAAAACTAATGGCGTATGATTACCTTGGCCTATCTAATGAAGTTTGCCGCCGCCTCAACGAGCCAGAACTTACTACGACTAATTTTGCATCAGCAACAGGTTTTTATGGACAAATTAAAGATTCTATTAACGCCTCTATTAGAGATGTTAATCAGAAACACTTCAACTGGCCTTTTAACCATAACACTGATGATATTACTTTAACAGCAGGTGAAATGCGATATCCCCTGCCTGAAAATGCAAAGTATACTGATTTTGATACTGTTCGTCTGGTTCGTAATACAACATTAGGTGTTTCAGGAAAACGTTTGAAGCAGGTAAGCTACGACGAATACATTGATATCTTTATCGATCAAGAATACGAAACAGACACGACAAAAGGTAAAGCACCTGAATGTGTTGCTCGCTCTCAGGACGGGGATATTATTTTTGCACCTATGCCTGACAAAGCCTACACGATTGAATACGAATTTTTCATGTTTCCCGCAGATTTAGAAAATCACAATGATGTGCCGACTATTCCTTTTCGCTTCAAGCACGTAATTGTAGACGGTGCGATGTATCATGCTTACATGTTTAGAGATAATTTAGAGTCCGCCAGTATCGCCCTTCGCAAATTTGAAGATGGGTTGAAACAAATGCGGACTCTTCTCGTTAATGAAAACGTTTATGCAAGGGCAATCTGATGCCAGATAGATGGCAAACATACCCCTTTGAATTTAAGGGGGGTTTAATTACCAACTTGTCCCCATTTCAACAGGGTATACAGGCTCCCGGTTCTGCTCGTATTCTACGTAACTTTGAGCCTTCCGTGTTTGGTGGGTATCGCCGTATCGAAGGATACGTTAAATTTGATAGCAATGCCCTATCAAATACAGGTCTTATCAGAGGCATACACAGATACAGTGATCAAGTGTATGCTGTACGAGGAAACGACATATTTAGGTCTAGTGGTTCAGGATGGACACAGATAAGTGATAATGCAACGTTCAACAGTGCAGGTGTTACAATTGGTGGTTCAGGTAAGGTACGTTTCCTGAAGTACAATTTTGACGGAACAGAAAAACTGCTGCTTGTTGATGGGACTGGTAAACCCTTTCGTTTTGATGGGACAACTTTTGCACAACTGTCTTCGTTACCCTCTGACACTTCTGGCTCCAGTCACATTGTAAATTTTAAAAATCACGTATTTCTTGCAAATGGTGAGAAACTAATTTTTTCTGCTCCGTATGAGGATGATGACTTTACAACTGCTAACGGCGGTGGTATAATAAACATAGCCGATACTGTTACTGGTTTAGTTGTTTTTCGTGATCAGCTTATCGTTTTCAGTGAAAATACCATAAGTCGTATTGCTGGAAATAGCGTAGCTGATTTTCAACTGCAACCTGTTTCACGAGACTTAGGATGTGTTGCAGAAGACACTATTCAAGAAATTGGCGGTGACATTGTTTTTTTAGGGCCTGATGGTCTACGTTCATTTTCCGCAACTGATCGTTTTGGGGATTTTAGTTTAGCAGTTATTTCAAAACCTATTCAGACTGAAACGACTGATCTTATTTCATCTAGCCCCGGCGGCTTTAGCAGTACAGTCATTAGAGAAAAAAGTCAATATCGTCTGTTTGGTTTCAATTCGTCATTTACAAATGCTGCAGCTAAAGGAGTTGCAGGTACGCAGTTACAAGAAGGTATTTCATGGAACGATCTGCGGGGTATCAATGCTTCTGTTATATTTAGTGAATATGACGGTTTTGCAGAACGTATTTACTTTGGAGCATCTGATGGCTACGTGTATCAAATGGAACAAGGTAACACGCTTGACGGGACACATATTCAAGCAACCTTTGCAACTCCGTTCGTGCCTTTAAATGATCCAAATGTGCGTAAAACAATTTATAAAGGGACGACATTTTTAGATGTGAATGGGGATTTTAATCTCGAGTTTTCACTCAAGTTTGATTTTGATCAACCCGCCGCTATACAACCTGATTCTATACTAAGCAGTGATGCAGGAGCATCGATCACTTTTGGATCAGGTATCTACGGAACATCATTATTTGGTTCTAAACAAAAGGCTATATTTGATGTTCAAGCAATCGGCTCTGGTTCAACCGTGTCGATTTTATACGAGACAACAGGAACAGGCACAGACGCAGTGTTTACCATCGATGCCGCCACTCTTGAATTTGGCACGTATGGAAGGAGATAGGAAATATGGGAACGGGTTATACCAGAAACGACTCAGCTAACAATATTGCAGACGGAAACGTGATCAACGCCTCTGACCTTGATGGCGAGTTTGACGCAGTTCAGGCAGCGTTTAACGCAAGTACGGGTCACAGCCACGATGGTACGACAGGTGAAGGTCCACAGATTGCTGCTGGTGGTTTAGCAAGTAACTCTGTAACTACAGTCAAGATTGCTGATAGTAATGTAACTACAGCCAAGATTGCTGATAGTAATGTAACTACAGCTAAGATTGCTAATAGTAATGTTACACTTGCCAAGATGGCAGCTAACTCTGTGGATAGTAACCAATATGTAGATGGGTCAATTGACAGAGTTCATCTTGCTGCTGACATTGTAGATGGCACAAAAATAGCAGACGATGTTATCAATTCAGAACACTATGTTGCGGGTTCTATTGATGCAGAACACTTAGCATCTAGTTCAGTAACTGCAGCAAAGGTAGCAAATAATGCTGTAGCTTTAGGAACAAAAACTACAGGTAACTACGTAGCAACAATCACTGCAGGAACAGGTATAACAGGTTCATCTTCTAGTGAAGGTGGTACACCTACAATTGCCCTAGCCACAGCAGGTGCAGGTGCAGCCACTTATGGTTCAACAGATGATGGAACAAAAATAGATACAATTACCCTTGATGCTTATGGTCGTGTTACAGCCGTTGCAACTGGCGCAACAATGGATAGGTGGATTCTTGAAGATGGTGATGGCACAGAAGTTGTAATTAATCGTGATAATGAAGTAAAGTTTGTTGAAGCGGGTGGTATTAATATCAACTGGACTGATACCTCAACTGGTTCTGATGGTGACCCATATGATTTATCATTCTCTATCAATACAGGTGTTACTGCTGGTAGTGGTCTAACAGGTGGCGGTACACTAAACGCAACCAGAACAATTAACGTAGGTGCAGGTACGGGTATTGATGTAGCAGCAGATTCTATTTCTGTTGATGTATCTGACTTTATGTCAAATGGTGTTAACAACAGGGTTCTAACTGCTACTGGTGCTGATGGCATAAATGCAGAAAGCAACCTGACTTTTAACGGTTCAAGTTTGACTATCAATGGTAACCTTAATAATGTTACAGATATTTATCTAGACGACCAGATTCTTCACACAGGTGATACAGATACTTATCTTCAGTTTCATGCTGCTAACCAGTTTAGAGTTGTTACTGGTGGTACAGAAATGCTGGAAGTCAATGACAGTTATGTACTGCTTGGTTCTAATACAGTAGGCAAGGTACATACAGATACTTCACAATCTGGGACACAAACACCTAATTTTTTCGTATACAATAGTTTTGTATGGACACTAACAGGCAACCTAACACTTGGCAATCCTTCAACAGAAGTTACAGGTATGTCAGGTGTGTTTGTCTTTATTCATAGTGGTGCTGGACGTACTGTATCACTTGGTAGTCAATATCGTACTCCGGGTGGTGCTGGGCTTACATTATCAGGTACATCAGGTGCAGTAGACCTTGTACCTTATTTTGTTCGTGCAGGTGGTATTATTAATCTTGGTACTCCGCAACTAGCATTTTCATAAGAGGACAATATAATATGTCTTTAACAACATCTGCACATTGGATGTATAACGCTGGTGATAACTTTTATGGTTACGCCATTGATAATTCGTTGCGGTTTAATGATAATGACTCTGCATATCTAAACCGCACACCATCGTCAACTGGTAACCGCAGAACTTGGACATTTAGTTGTTGGTTCAAAAGAGGAAATTTAGGGATTAATGTAAACTTTTTTAATCCTCATAATGGTGGAAATGAAAGCCAATTAAGAATCAGAAGTGATGGTAAGATTCAATTATACGACAGTGGTGGATTGCCCCTTAATAATATTACTAATGCAGTATTTCGTGATACTAATGCTTGGTATCATTTAGTTGTTAGAGTAGATACAACACAAGCAACAGGTTCAAATAGAGTAAGAATTTATGTTAATAGTGAGTTACAAGCTGTAACTAGTGGGGGATATGGAAGTGCCATTCCTTCACAAAATTATAGTACTGAATGGAATCTAAATTGTTTACACACAATAGGCAAAACCGCATACAATTCTTCAGGTTATTTTGATGGTTACATTGCTGAAATAAACCATGTTGATGGTCAATCTCTAGCACCTACAGAGTTTGGCGAAACAAAGTCTGGCATTTGGATTCCTAAAGAATATAGTGGTAGCTACGGCACTAATGGTTTTCATTTAGACTTCGGAAATTCTAGTGCATTGGGTACAGATGTTAGTGGTAATAATAATAATTTTAGTCTTAATAATATATTCTCTCATGACCAAGTTTCTGACAGCCCAACTAATAACTGGTCTGTTCTTGAACGTCTTCAACAGAGAGCATCCTATGGTATGCCTACTTTATCTGAAGGCAACCTCAAGTTTGGCAGTGCTGGTATTTCTTCTTCTTGGGGTTATCGTGCATCTAATATGGAGTTTTCATCTGGCAAGTATTATGCTGAATGTCGTGTATCGGGTAACACCTATGCAATGGTGGGTGTGTTTAATACAGGATTTTACGGCGAAAGTCATTTCCTTGACCAGAACCCACAAAACAACACAGGCGGTTGGATGATTTACCACGATGGTGCATCGGCTACTTACTCAAAGTTTAATGGCACTACAGGAAATGCAACAATTACTGACTTCAATGGAAATGGCATTGTTGGATTAGAACTTGATGCTGACAACGGTACTGTTAAGTTTTATGTAAATGGCAGTCTCCAGACAGGTCTAGGCAGTGGTGGCACAGTTAATATTAGTGCAGGTACTGGTGATGCTTTTAGATTTTGGTCCCTAAATCCAAACGGAAGTGGCACTAGCTTTATTTGGAACTTTGGTCAGGACGGTACTTTTGCTGGCACAACAACTGCTGGTAATAATGCTGATGAGAATGGTCTAGGTAACTTTAAATATTCACCAAGTTCGGGATATCTAGCACCATGTTCATCTAACCTGCCAGCCCCTACATTTGATAATGCTGAAGATGAAACGCCAGAGGATTATTTTAATACAGTTTTATACACTGGTAATAATGCAACAACTCATTCTATTACGGGGGTAGGTTTTCAACCTGACTTTGTATGGGGAAAAATTAGAAGTGCTAATAATAATCACTGGGCTGCTGATGGTTTACGTGGAGTATCTAATCCAACTGGTGGTAGGTATTATATATTGCCAAACAGCAATAATACTGAAGTAACAAATACAAGTAAAATTAAAGCCTTTGGTTCTGATGGTTTTTCTGTAGGCTCATCAGATCAAATGTTTAATGCTAATAATGAGACTTATGTAGCATGGTGTTGGAAGGGTTCTAATTCATCTGGATCAAGTAACACTGATGGTACTATTACTACAACTGTAAATGCTAATACAGATGCAGGATTTAGTATTGTTAAATATGTAGGAAATGGTTCAGGATATATTGGTCATGGTTTAGGTGTAACACCTGATTTTTTCTTTATTAAAAACCTTGATAATGGTTCATATAACTGGAATGCTTGGCATAATAGTTTTACTGGTAGTCAAGTTATTTATCCTAATCTTGCAAATGCAAGAAATAATGATGGTAATGTTTGGGCTGGTACTCTTCCTACATCCACAAGAATTAGAGTTAATAATGTTGAAGTTAATGCTAGTGGAAATGAGCATATAGCTTATTGTTTTGCAAATAAAGAAGGGTACTGCAAGGTTGGTACTTATATTGGCAACGGTTCAAGTGATGGTGTATTTATATATACAGGGTTTAGACCTGCTTGGATTTTGCTTAAAAATTTGAGTTCCGGTACTGATTGGATGATACAAGACAATAGAAGGCTTGGTTTTAATGTAGATAACAATGATTTAGTTCTTAATCAAAGTTATGCAGAAGCTACAGATGACAGACTTGATCAAGTTTCAAATGGTTTTAAATTTCGTTCTACCTTTTCAACAACTAATACAAATGGTCATACATACATGTATGTTGCTTTAGCTCATCAACCTTTTAAATATGCGAATGCACGATAGGAGTAAATTATGCCTTGGAAATATAATAATACAGTAATTAAAACAGGACGAAGTTGGGTTGATAGTAATGGTATTCAGCATCCCCGTAACTGGATGATTTGGTCAGAATCAGATAAGACTGCTGCTGGTCTTGTGTGGGAAAACGACCCTGCGCCATTTGATGCTCGTTTTTGGTGGGATGCAAATCTACCAAAGGCACTTGATGATGTTAACGAGGTGGATGAAGATGGCAATCCTGTAATTGACCCAATCACCAATCAGCAAATTGTAACTCTTGGTCTGAAATCTAAATGGAAAAACATCATCAAAGAACAGGCTCTTGGTTTACTTGCGCCAACAGACTGGATGGTTATCAAAGCAAGCGAGGTTGCTAATTACACTGTACCTGCAGATATTACTACATATCGTGCGGCTGTGCGTACAGCAAGTAACACAATTGAGGCAAACATTGACGGTGCGGCTGACCACACTGCATTTGTAGCCTTGTTTGATGCGCCAACAGATGACGATGGTAACCCAACAGGAAATGCCCCAATTAACAACTGGCCTGACGAGATTTAAGCTATGGAAATGACCAGCCTTGTTGATATATTGATTGGCCTCGTTGTTGCTGGGGGTGCATGGTTTATTACTGGCATGTCACGTGAGCAGAAGAGGTTGGAAATCCTGTTGAATAAAACTCGTGAAGAGTATGCTACTCGTACTGAATTGCGTGATGACATGCGTCAGGTTATGGAAGCCTTGCACCGTGTAGAAGATAAGCTAGATAGAGTTTTGAGTAGGGACTAATTAATGGTAGAAGAAAAAAAGATTTCAACAGAAGAAGACCTTCTTAATCAAGTAGGAAAATTGGCTGTTGGAACGGGCATTCCTGAAGTAAAGAGCATTAGTATTGCAGAAAATCAAGATGAGATACAGAAAACTGCTCCATCTCTTATTCCTGCTCAAACTCCTGCTTCTACTACACAGGCTGACAGTTCTCAAATAGTAGCCTCAGTTCCTACCGTATCTACTCCTAATATAGGTAACGTACAACAAGTTGAAAGAATTGCTCCTCAAGTAGGTCAGATGGAAGCAGCTACCACCACTGTTGTTCCACAAATTGATTTTTCTCAAGTTCAAGGACAAGTATCTTCTGGATCGATAGCAACAGCAGCACAAGCAGAATTAGACCCCAGAGGAACAACTCAATACCAGCTATCACAACTGCTTGGTTCTATAGAAGAGGGTCAGCCTATGCCACCGTGGGCTGCACCTGCCGTGCGTAAAATTGCAGGGGTTATGCAAGCACGGGGTCTTGGCGGTTCTAGTATGGCTGCAGCAGCAATGACTCAAGCTGTTATGGAATCTGGAGTTGTTATCGCAACTCAAGATGCTAATAAATACGCGACTGTACAACTACAAAACTTAAATAATCAACAACAGGCAGCATTGCAAAACGCAGCGACCTACGCAGGGATGGATAAAGCTAACTTATCTGCCCGTCTACAATCGGCAGTTACAAATGCACAATCTCTTCTAGCAATTGAAACTAAAAATTTAAATAATCGTCAGCAAGCAAACACTTTAAGTTTTAACGCTCTAACACAAGCTATGTTTAAAGATGCTGCTGAAGAAAATGCTAGACAGCAGTTTAATGCTAAAAATGATATTCAAGTTGAAGAATTTTTTGCACAGCTTGGCAGTCAAGTTGAAACGGCTAATTCCAACAGAGTTGCGGCCATGGAACAGTTTAATACTAACGAATCAAACGCTATGACTCAGTTCAATGCAAGTCTACGTGATGCTAGAGATAAGTTTAATGCCAATATGTCTTTTGCTATTGATCAATCAAATGTACAATGGCGCAGACAAATCAATACTGCAAATACTGCCGTACAAAATGAAACGAATCGCATTAACGTACAGAACTCTTTAAATGTAAGTCAGAACGCCTTAAATAACTTGTGGCAAGCATATCGTGACGAAGCAGCTTGGACGCTACAAAAATCAGAATCCGCGCTACAAAGACAACACGAAATCGGTATAATGGGTATGGAGTTTGCTAACACAAAAGAACTTTATAACAAAGAGCAGAAAGATAATCTTGCTCTTGGTATTGGTAACTGGATTGCTACGTGGATGGCGCAATCTCAATAAATACTTATGGAGTAATTAAAATGAACCTTGGTAACATATTAAATTTAGCGGCTGTTGCGTTGCCATTTGTAGCATCAGCATTTGGGGGACAACAATCTTCGCCCAGTCAAACGTCCAGTGTTGCATCCGGCAAAGTCTCGGCAGGTTCTTTTTTGCAACAGGGTGCACAAGCATTTCTTACTATGCAAGGTAAAGCTGAAGACGCACGAAGACCTTTTTCTACTAATGTACAAGCACGACAAAATCGCTCAGTAGAACAACTTACTCGCATGAATCCTAATGTGTCTTACACAGCAGCAACAGTTTCAAGTAATCCTTTAATTGCAAATCAAAATGTTGGAACCGTCATGGCTAATTTAGCCCAAAATGCTCGTAATCAACAACTACGTAGCATGCTTGAACCGTACATAGTACGACCCAATATTAGATCAGAGGGTGTTCGCACTAAACTAGGAAAGTCTACGATAGTATGAAACAAGAAAATTCTATGCCCCGTGTTGGTAGCATTGAGGACAAAGATGAGTTCGCTAGAGCACCCGCCGGATATGGCCTTACACTTGATAATCAGCGTTTCTCTTGGGGCAAACCTCCTAGGATTGTTGATCCAGAGGTAGCGTATGAATCTGCAGTGGCATCACTCGAAATGCCTAAAGTAAAACGGGAAATGCTTAAGGTTCTTACCGTAGGTGCATCAGTGGAAGCACTTGTAGAGGGTTACCTTTTTCAAGCGTTTACTGAGGGTAGATTTTCGCCAGATGTAGGTCTTTTGATCAAAGCCCCTTTAGCATTCTACATTGCAAACATAGCAGAAGAAGCTAAAATTCCTTATCGTTTCTTTGAGAATGCAGATGCTCTTAACGAAGGCGAGATGGATGACACAACCTTCTTCAGAATGATGAAAACAAACAGTCCACAGATGTTTGCATACGTTCAAGAAAAAACAAACGAAGCGTTACGTAAGGGTTTTAGTGACGATGCTCCTGAAGAAAACTTTATAAATATGGAAGGCGAGTGATATGGGTATTGGTGCAGCATTTGCAATGGGACTGGTATCGGGATTTACTAGAAACATCGAACAAGAGAAACAACGGCGGTTAGCTGACGAACAGAAGGTAGACCTTCTTGAGCAACAGTTGTTTAAATCTGCCTTGGAAGGCGATGCTACCAATGCTGGTATAGAAGCAGCATCTAGTCTAATTAAATCTTCTCGCACTAAACTTCAGGATAGGAAACCTATTGACCTATTTGGCACTCAGACGGATGGTATAGACCTTGACTTTACCAGTATGAAGTCTGCTATCGATAACGTAAGCAAGTATGGCACGTCGTTCGGAACTGGAGCCAACGTATTTGGTACATCTGTAGATATTAACGATTCACCGAATGTCGCTAAATCCTACTTGTTTTTGAACGAGGCGGAATCTTTGCTGAATAACGAAAGTGTTCTCGCTAAAATAGCTGCAGGTGGCCAGACTGTTCAGGATGAATTTATTGCAAAAATTAAGGGTTCCTACGGTATCATCATGAGCAACATGGCTACAAACAAGGTTCGGGGAGAACAGTTGCTTATTCCTAAGATTGGTCCTAATGTTGGAAGAATAATCAACGGTGAGGCAATTATCATAGACTCATTCGCTGAACTGACTGGTGCTGATGGTGTATTCACTACAAAAACTGAAGATGGTATCATACCAACTCCGTTTGCATTTGCGGATCCAGCCGCTAAAGCAATCTATATCAATCTTGCAAAAGCAGTGTTGCCACAAGGTGCAAACCCTGCAAGATTTGGAGAGCATTACTACAATAATTATTTAAGTTTGATTCCGGGCATGACTCCCGATAAAAAACTAACATACTTGGATGGCGTTATTAGTTTAGGAGTTAAAATCCCAAATCTTTCAGCAGTTGATCCCGATACTGGGGTGACAACTGAGGAAATGGCTATCAAATTTTATCCTATAATTCAGTCTATTGCAGGTAATAAAACTGTAGATCAGGTGCTGATGCTTGCGCCGTACATGACCCCTCCCCTTGTTGAAAAAGTCAGTATTCCGGGTTTTGAAACTATTATTTCAGGAGATACAGCCCAGCAGTACGTTCTCAAAAGGACAGGAAATAAATACAAAAGTTTCGGTGAAATTGAAGAAAGAGCCTCTGCCATAAACTTAACTTACGATCAACTTTTAAAAATAGAGGAGATACGCAGGAACCCAGAAATGGACTCAGTAACAGCGTATAATGCGATTGTAAAGTATGCTTTCGGTGTTGTAGATATTGGAAAATCAGCGATAACAGACTTATTTAGCAGTATGAAAGAGGGCATTGAAGACCCTAACCGAACAGCAAATATGAAGGAAGGTGAAAGGTATATTGATGAAAAGTACCTTGAAAAACTTCAAAAAAGAATAGATAACTCCCCTTATGCCGAATATGAAGCGTTAAATATTGCACTCGCATTTAAGTTGGCACGGGCTGCAGACCCGTCTGGTCGTCTGTCTAACCAAGATATTGAGCAACAGCTACGCCGACTGGGTGATCCTATGGATAGTCAAGCGGCTGCTCTTGCTAAAATTGGCATACTTATTGACGAGATCGGTGCAGAACGCGACAAGCTACAAGTTCTTGTTACTTATGGTAAAGGAACCGACGTTATTAGTCCAGACAGGGCACGAGTTATCGACGCTGCTTTCGTAATGAGGGACCTTCAAACTAAGTATCAAAACAGTATTGCTAATAGTGGGACTTCCGAAACGTACACTCGATCAGAAAAACCTATGTCAAATCGTCAAACTGAAAACGGCGATTCCGTGTATATAGCGTTGGATGAAAACAATATCCCCATAAATCCTCCCGTGTATGTTGACGTGAATGGAAATAAGCTCAACACCGATCAGTTAGTTACTATCGAACCTAAACCACCTGCTGATCCTGAGACGACTCCAGCCGCTCCTGAACCTAAACCATCTGCTGATACTGAGACGACTGATATCGAAACGGCTCCAGTTGCCACCCCCGAAGACACATCGAATGCTGCTGATAAACCACCTGCTGATAGCGGGAAGGCTCCACCATCTGATGACACCGCTGTGCCTAGCATAGGTACGCCTTATATCTCTGGAAACAACGTAGACGGTTTCAAATTTGAAGGTTTTGAAGGACTTTACATTTGGAATTCCACAGAGAAAAAATTTGAAAAGAAAAAAACAAATTAGGATATTAACATGGAAATAGTTTCAACAGATACCGCTGTAGGTCGCCGAACAGACGCAGGTAGAACCGTTATGACCCCGGATCAGCCTGTTATTCCTAATATAGAGAGAATGGACAAAGAGACTTTAGGTATAGCACAAAAACTTGCTGACACTCCTAAAGAAGAAAAACCTATTCCTAGTATCGGCGACCTTCTTTTTGGCGACTCTCGCCCGGAAAGTCTTGGGGGACAACTTATCGTTGATGATACAATTGAGAGTGCAAGAAAGGGTAATGAAAAAGCTCTTCAGTATTTAAGAGACGCTATTGCATTGGAAGAGGTAGTTCGATCACAACCTAGTTCTAAAATTATCGGTACGAAAGAAGACTTTTTTAAAGGTAAAACAGTTGTTGATCTTCCTGAATCTATGTCAGAAGAAGAAAAAGAAAAGATCACACCGTTTATTGAAACAGGAATAAAATTTGAGGAGGAACTTGAACGTCTTATTCCTGATCAAGATGCACGTAACTTAATACTTCAATTTTATCAGACTGGAGCTTTTTTTCGGGAAAACAAACGTCAACTTAATACGGGCATGGCTGGAGCGATAAAAGGAGCAATAAATTTATTTCCTTTTTTTGAGGATTTTGTTTCTTCTATCAATGTACCAGAGTCTCTAGGTGGTTCAGGTACTTTTAACAGTCAAAAGTATAATGCAGAACGAGAGCGAACAAAAAAATATGTAGCTGGAGTTGTATCTTCTCTTAGAGACTATGCACCTTTTATGAAGGGGTTTGGAGAAAGAGTAAACGATGTAATAAAACAAGATTACATTGAAACTTTTGGATTGGAGCAATATGAGCAGAGGTATATCCTAGATACACCAGAAGGAATAGTAGAAATACCTATCGTTAATGAAGTTTCAGGAGACGCTATACTTAATTTTGGTTGGAATGAACTGTCGTTTGGTGAACAGTTCTTAGGCACTTATGCAGGTGGCTTAGTAATGACGGGACCTTTCGGTGTTGCCTCTAAAACTTTAGGTGCAAAAAAACTTAAAAAGGTTGAAAATTTTCTTGAAAAGGGCGGTGAACAAGCTAGACGATGGCAAGGCGTTGATCCTGTTCTTACATATCGTCACATACGTTTAACAGAAGCTAATCAAGGCAAGTTCGGGATTATAGGAAAAGCGTGGGCAAACCTTAGAAACTTTGTAGGTAATAAGATAGGGTACAGAGGTTCTCTAGGAAATACTTTAGAACAGAAATCATATGCTGCTGGTGTTAGTAAATTAGATGATAGTATTGCTAGTACTAGAAAAGAATTAGGAATGCTTAAAATGGCTCCTAAATTAGATGAGAAGGAAATAGCGAGAGTACAGGCTAGACTTAGCAGTCTTAATTCTAGGAGAAATCGTCTTGTATACGGAAACTTAGGCAATCCCATGCTTAAGGAGTATTTTAAAGACGAAGCCATTGTATCTTTAGGTTACACTGCAGGTTACCAGTATATTCCAAATGCTTTTTCTGGCATAAGTCCAGATGCTGGTGGCACAATCGGCGGATTATTTTTGGCATTTGGGGGTCAAAGGGTAATAACAGTCCCTACAAAATTTGTCTACAACCTTGTAGATACTGGGCTACTTAGTGGAAACGTAACACAAATTGCAAGAGACGTTGGCCAAGCTGCCGAATCTGTTGCTAAAGTTTTGTCACCCTCTATAAACACAGATCGTCTTACAGGACTTATTGTAGATCGAAGATTTGATGAAATTGAAAATCTATTGCCCGATAATATTAAGTTAACTGCAGCAGATCGTCAAGCGTTTTCACAGTTAGCAGACATATTTGAAACTCTTCCTGAAGATCAGAGAGGGGAAGTTATTAGGCACATTGGTGAGTACAAACAGCTACGTGATGACATATTAAAAGGGGTTCCGAAAGAAAATCGTCAAAAGATGGATGATCTCCTGAAGGAATCTTTTGGAAACGTTTCAGGTATAGCTGGATTTCAGGCTCTTGAGGCTAATAGCCTTGGTACTATCAGCTTAAAAAATCTTAGTCAAGTTGTTTACGCTCAAAAGCAACAAGAAAGAAGTATTGCTCAACAAAGTGCTCTAATAAATAATATGCGAGAATTGATGGGGGACAGTGTGGATACTGAAGATACTGCCTATCTTTCATCTTGGATAAACAATCTTGAAAATGCTACAGATAATTTAAAGTTAAAACTTACAGAACAAAACAGCATATTACAAGAAAATCTCCAAAAGTTTAAAGATACAGTATTAAGTGATCCTCTAGTAGAATTAGACCCGGATACTATAGAAATGCTTGCAGATATTGAACTTGCCCTCAATCCGGGACTTATGAAAGAACCTCTAGAGCAAAAAAGAATATATAAAGACGCACATACAGCAGTAATATCTGCAATTAGAACTAGAATGCAAAAAATTGAAGAACTAAGAGGTAGTCCTTCTCATAGTCGTATGCTTGCTATTGAATTAGAAAATTTAAAAATAGCACAAGAGAAAGGGATATATCTTCAAGTTAAAGCTGCCTATGCTCCTGTAGATGAAGCGATGGAAGCGGCTGGTGCGTCTTTTGATTTAACTCCTGTGATTAAACAGTACTTTGTAAAGTCTGATGAACTTGCTGAAGAGACTTTTAGAGGTTTATTTAGCCCGACTAAGGAATTTTTAACAGGTCGTGAAGGAACATTAGTCTATCAAGCGTTTACAAGTGCTGCTACACGAGCCATAAGAAAAAGTTATGAAGAAAATGGATTAGGACTTGATGATTTTGAATTTAATGAACTCATTCAATATTATAGACTTCAAAAACCGAAGTTACCGAATGGAGATAAAAACCCTGATTATATTACAGAGGACGCTACCGTAATCGACATTGCTATACATATGTCAGAAAAACAAGGTTCTAATTTTAATCCATTTATGGCGAATGGTAATGAAGCAGATATTATCTACAGACATCTTCGTGATAAAGGGAGGAACCTAGACGGTGCTGACGGAAAACCATACACAGATGCTGCTAACGAAATAAACGGAATCTTTGAACAGACTGTTATAGAGATAGACGGACAGTCTAAATCTATCTTTCCTATGCTTAATGCTGCTCGTGAAGAAACCCAAGGTGCTAAATTTGACAGAGTTCGTCCCGGTACTCAGACATCACAGATTGACAACGCTAACATCGGTCCAAATTTAGCTAGTCCAGTAGGAGGATTCAAAAGACGATATAAGAAGGGTATGTCACCTGATACGTGGTATAACCAAGACGCTATTAAAATGGGCAAGTATATAGATGGGAAAGGTGATCTAAGTTTTCTTGAGGAACTAAAACGTGAACTTTTATTTACGTGGGGTAAATACAATGCCAAGGATAGTTATTACATAGATTTAAACGATGAGACTGGTAGAGATACTTTTAAAGCACTTCAAACTCAAATTCTCGGTAAATTGTACGACGAGTGGGCAGGAAAAGCAAAAAAGAGACTAGAAAAAATTCAACCCGGGGGTTCAACAGCAAGTTTACAGACAGAAGAAGCAATTTCAAGGGTAGCAGAACTGGGAAATGGTGGATACGATTTTGCTAGAGCCAATCGTTATGAAAAACTGTATGAAGAGTTAGTTATAGAAGTTAAGGATTCCAATGGAAACATAGTTAAACGTCGTCTATTTGAAGACGATCAAGGAAACAACTTGTTAGAAAAAATGATACGAGAAGAAGATGATATTGTAAAATTGAGTGCTTCAAATCCGCTAGTAAAGAAGGAACGGGATAAGTTTATTTCTGAATTTACGGCAAAACTAAACACTGCTGATAACCTTGCTAGAGTTACAGGTGAGATTAATCTAAGAAGTGTTGAAAGATTAAAAAGACTTGCAAATGTCACTGATACTAAACAGTTCTTTGAACAAGTCATTTTAGCCAAAGATGTAAAAGACATACGAATTTTAAAAAATGATTTCGTCCAAGGTCTTGTAAAACAGGGTATGAGTGAAGCAGAAGCAATTTCACAATTTGATGAAGGCATGCAATACATGGCATTCAATGGCCTATTACGCTCTTCTAACGTTTCTCCTGTAAAAGGAAGCACGTATTTAACTTTTCAAGGAGAAAAGCGAACTGTAGAGCAAGTGCTTAATCCAGAAATAATGTTACAAAATCTTGAGAATGAAAATGTTATTGAAATATTTGGAGAAATTGGTATTGACGATGACACTATAAACTTCTTCACCGCTAGTGCGAAATACATGAATCTGATCGTTGAGGGGTCCAATGCCGCTGTTGCATTTAGCAGGGAAGGTGCTCTCCGGGGCATTTCTCCAAATGAAATTATCAGTAGGGCGTTCAACCTTGCTCGTAGAATGGTTAGCCCCCAATATGTTGCAGCAGAGATTGCCTTTCGTCTTATGCAACAGAATAAGATGTCTGTTCTCGAACTTGCCGCAACAGATAAAACTGGAGCAGCGCAAGAGATTATATATCAACTGATGACCGATCCAGAAACCGTTACCTCTAAAGATATATCCACATTACTTCCAATATTGTCGTCTTTCTTAGTGAGAGAATTTACATTTAGAGGTATAGAAGCCCCGGAAAATTTTGCTAGTGTTGAAGAACTAATTGCCGCAGGTGCGGCTGAAATCAAATCAGAAACGGAGAACTAATCATGAAAACATATAATAATGGCCCCCGTAAGTCT
>CAACVD010000232.1_pt1 | contig 26718 bp, 34 predicted proteins | sample 2381771 | NCBI WGS metagenome assembly CAACVD01 (sample SAMEA5211965, study PRJEB30684) | marine metagenome | biome: Marine; feature: Epipelagic; material: Water | collected 2015-10-15 | depth 15 m
GTGGACTTAGACAATACCCGATAGCTTTTGATTATAATAGACGAGCGTTAAACCATGAGGTAGGGGTGGATGATGCATCAGGTACAGGTTCTGTTGCTATAGGGTCATTTATTGAATCATCTGACTTTGATATTGGTGATGGTGATCAATTTAGTTTTGTTTGGAGAATGATACCTGATTTAACATTTACAGGTTCTGAATCTGTAAACCCAGATGTTACTTTGACGCTTACACCTAGAGATTATACGGGTGGAAATTATACTAGCGAGACAGGAAAATCAGTACAAGCTAGTGCATTATCGCCTCAAGAGTTGTATACTAACCAAATAGATATAAGAGTTAGAGGTAGGCAGTTAAAACTTAGAATAGATGGTAGTGATTTAGTAGGCACAAAATGGCAACTAGGCACACCACGAATTGATATTAGAACAGACGGAAGACGATAATGGCAGTACCTGTATTACCTATACCACCAGATGCATATGAGAGAAGATACTTTGATGAGTTAAATCGTATCTTGAGATTATTCTTTTCACAGAACGAAATTCCACTTCTCTTCCAAACTGCAAGATTACAGGTGATAGATCAGAATCAAAATGTTATAATAGACCAATATTTAAACGACTCTGGTGAAACTGAGATTGAGTTTAATGGTAATGCAGCGGGGGAGCTAAAGATTAAATTAACTAACTTACCCACGTCAGCGTCAGGATTAGATGCAGGTACAATCTACAATGATAGTGGCACACTAAAGGTAGCGTAATATGTCGAAAAAAATTAAAAGATTTATAAAAAGATCTGCTCCAGTAGCTTTACCGCTATTGTTAGGCGCATTAAGTAAAAAAGACGTCAAACTCCCCCCTAACCCAAAAATGGACGCTGCTGTAAAAGGAGCGCAAGATGCGCTAGCAGAAAACCAAAGACAAATAGATATGTTTAATACACCAGAGGCTGTTAGAGAAATAGCACGGGACCCACGTATGATTAATACAAACATGAGAAGGATAGCAGAGCTACGTAGAAGAGGACCAATTATGAGAACAGTTCCTATGGAAACAATGCAAGAAGGTGGTATGGTAGAAGCCGCTCAAGATATAGCAGATAAAGGTAGAAACGGTGATTCTATGCTCGTGCATATGGCGCCTGAAGAAGTTCAAGGTATTGCTGCATTAGGTGGAGTGTCTATTAACCCAGAGACTGGGTTACCTGAAATGTTTAAATTTAAAGACTTTATGAAGGTGGCTATACCCATTGCTATAACTGCAATGGCAGGCCCCGCAGGTGCTGCTGCTAAAACTGCTGCCGGTACAAAAGCAGGATTTTTAGCATCAACTGGAAGGTTTTTAGGATCCGGAGTTGGTAAATCTTTATTAACAGGCGCAGCTCAATATGCAAGTCAAAGATTAATGGGGACAGATAGTGATACCGCGTTAGATGCAGGTATTATGGCAGGTGCTACATACGGAGCAGGTATGGCCGCAAATAAACTTATGCAGCCTTCACAACAACAAATTGCTAAAACAGATGCTATTAGACAAGGGAATATAGCTAAACAACAAGCCTATATGGATGCTATAGCACCTGAAAATTTTACGAAGACAACAAAAATGGTTGTACCACAAACCGACCCTAATGCTGGTAATTACACTAGATTGGTAGACCCAAGTCAAGATTTAACTATAACTTCTGTAAAAGAACAGTTTCCAACATTAGCAGAGGGTTTAAGACCTGGAATGACGCCAGCTGAACTAGACGCGCAACGAGGTATAGCACAAGCTAACTACGACGCTTTGCAAGCCCCAACAGATAAATTTAACATACCAGGACTAGGAGAAATAAATAAGAGTGACGTATATTCAGGTATAGGTGCTGGTACTATCGGAGCATTAGGCGCCGTCCCGGAGGAAGAAGAGGAAAAAAGAAAAAGAAAAGAAATTGAAATGGCTAAACCTTATAGTGATCCTGTTACTTACCCAGGTGCGGGTTATGGTAGTAGAGAATATGGTTACTTTGGCCCTAATTACGGAATGTACGCTAAAGAAGGCGGGCATATAAAAAGAATGCAAGAAGGTGGAGACGTTGGGGAAGTAAGTGAAGTTGACGAAGGTCTAAGTGCATTTAGTGGTGATTTAATGGCGTTTGCTCCTGCTATTGCAGGGGGTGCTAACTATGGTATAGGTGCTATGCCAACTGCGATGGATTCAAGTGAATATAATTACGGTGTCGCTCCAAACATGGGTGGGTATGATTATAGAAGTTTTGTACCAGCAGATATGCAGGGGCAAGGTATAACATCTGTAGGTACAGGCATGGGTACAGGCGAACAAATTACAGGTGACCCTAATCTTGTTCAAAGAGGTATGGCAGAAGATGCGGCTACGAAAAAAAGAAAGGAAGCAGTGACAGCGGCTAGACCAAAACTACCTGTGGGCTATATAAGAGTAACATCACCTGTAACTGGAGAAACTAAAATAAAAAAAGACCCATACCATGCAAATTATTTATATAGTGGTGGTAAAGAAGGTGGGCTTGTAACTATGCAAGAGGGTGGTATCACTTCATTACCACAAACAGAAGGCCAAGTAGATGGTAATGGCGATGGGATGTCAGATGAAGTTTATGGTGATATAGAAAACCAACAAGAAGTAGCATTATCTAAAGATGAATTTATTGTACCTGCTGATGTAGTATCAAGTTTAGGTAATGGTTCTAGCGATGCTGGAGCAGATGAGCTTTATAGAATGATGGAAAGAGTTAGAATGGCTAAAAGTGGCAAAAAAACTCAACCACCAGAAATAGAAGCAGAGGATTATTTGCCGGCATAGTATGGTCATAATACCAAGGAGGGAAAGAGACCGCTTAGCAGCGGGGAAGATTTTATATGAAACAGCAGGTGTTCAATACACTCCAGACCTTAAAACTTTGGTGTGGTTGGATAAAAACAAATACATTAGGTGGGTTATTGGCTACAATAACTTTCTTGGAAGAAGCGTTCAGATCCATCTTGGAAGTATTAAAGGACTTCAGACAAGACCAAGACAGTTATTATATGCTGCTTTTGACTTCCCTTTTAATGTTTTGCATGTTGATTTGCTTATTGGTATTATTAATAGCGTGAATAAAAGAATGGTAGATGTTGCGTTTAAACTAGGTTTTAGAGAAAAAACTCGATGGGAAAATATGCATGATGATGGTGGTGATATAATAGTGTTTGAAATGTATAAAAAAGACTGTCGTTGGCTAAGGAAATAATATGATTTTATTTGGGAAAATTTTTAATGTTAGATGGTTAGCAGATAGATTCTGCTTCTATGGCGGAAGTGGTGGTGGCGGAGGTGGTGGTAACACTACACAAACTGCATACCAAGTGCAAATGCCAGAATCTCTTGTACCTTATGCTGAAGACATAGCAAAACAAGCTCAACGACTATCTGCTAGAAAATACACTCCCTATAGTGGAGAAAGAGTAGCAGGGATGTCTGACGCCCAAGCAAGTGCGTTAGAGCAAACAAAAAGAATGGGGCCATCACAATACTACCCTGCTGCTGGACTAGCTGCATTACAAGGCACACAAGAATTTGGTACACCACAGGCGCAAGCCTACATGTCACCTTACCAACAGGCGGTCACAGATATTGCAAAAAGAGAAGCAACATCTGAAGGTCAACAAGCATTACAAGGTATTCGTAGCGCCGCTGCAAGAGCAGGTGCGTTTGGTGGTGCAAGACAAGGATTAATCGAGTCACAACAAATAAGCGATATAGGTAAAAGATTATCAGACATACAAACTAGAGGTTCTCAAGCAGCATTTGAAAGCGCCCAACAACAATTTGAAAGAGATAGACAAGCTAAATTAGCAGGTTCAGGTCAACTTGCAGCGATAGGTGGGGCGCAACAAGCCGCAGAACTACAAAGGTTATCAGCACTAGAAAGAGCGGGTACATTAGAGCAAGCAGAACAACAAAGATTGTTAGATCTGCGTTACCAAGATTTCTTAAGACAACAGGAATATCCATACCAACAGCTAGCCGCGTATTCGTCTGCTATTAGAGGTCTGGGGCCTGTTTCTCCTATGTCTACACAGTTGTATCAACAACCACCAAGCCCATTCCAACAAGCACTAGGTTTAGGTATAGCAGGATTAGGAGCATTTAACTTATTTAATAGAGGATAAGCATGGCAAGTTTATTTGAGCAAGCATCGTTAGCAAAAAGAGCATCGGACGAACAATTAGTAAATATTCTTTCAAATAGAATGCCGTCTGTGGATATTTCACAAGCGGTTGCAATGGCAGAATTAACAAGCAGAAAAAATATGCGAAACGCTGCTGCAAACCAAGAGATGATACAACAAGGCATCGGTGCTGTTCCCGTTAAAGATCAAGTTATTGCTGAGACAATGCAAAGTCAAAACCCACAAATGGTTAATCCAAACTTAGTTGCAATGTCATCTCCTGAAATGGGTAATGTACCACGTAGTGAAGCTATGGACATGTCAGCTCCCGGATCTATTCCAGGCGCGGCGGCAGGTGGTATAGTTAGTAGTTATAAAGAACCAGAAGGCAGAGAAACAAAAGGCATCCCAGCCGCAGTAAGAATGTTTGAAGGTGGTAGAGTAGCTTTCCAAAGTGGTCCTGGCCCTAACACCGTAGGTGCATATGCAGACATGGTAAATAGGATAAAAGAATTAGATAAGCAAATAATGAATATTAGAACGGCAGACAGAGATAAATTATCATTAGTGCCGGGCTTAATGAAAGAAAAACGAAACTTAGAGGGGTTAGTAAACACACAACAAGACCCTACTGACCCATTTTATATTTCTCCTGACAGCCCTTATATGCAAGAAGCTGAGATGGAAAGAGAAAATGCACCAGTTGTAGAACCTCCTGTTGTATCAGCAGATGAAACCCCAGCAGATGAAACCCCAGAATATGTATTTACAGGGCCAAATGCTACAAACAAGTTTTTAGAGAGTATACCAGAGATACAAGAAGATGCTAAAGATAGAGAAGAAGGCGTGCCATTTATGGCGTCTAAATTATCGCAAGAGTCTATGGTTAAACCTCCAGAGCCTCCAGTAACACCACCAAAAAAAGAAGAAATTAAAAAAGAAGAAATTAAAAAAGAAGAGCCTAAGACAGAAGAACCCGCTGTTTCTGAAGATTCCAAAATGATAGACGAGTTACGTGCTAACTATAAAAAATCTCGTAGTGATCTCAGAGCAAGTAGTGAAAATTTAGTAAACGTATTAGAAGCAGGTAAAAAAGATATTAACGCTGCTGTAGAAAGTATAGGTAAATATTCAGTAGAGGAAACTCAAAAATTAGAAGAGTTTAGAAAACCATTTAATGAATACTTAGCTAAGTTAAATAAAAAACTTGGTAGGAAAAAGGGTGATATGTTGGGTAACTCACTAGTTAAAGCAGGTGTTGCTTTAGCATCGTCTAATGACCCTCTTTTTGTTGGTCTAGCAAAAGCTATAGGTATCGGTGTTGATACTGCTAACAGTATACAAGATAAATATGATGGTATTGAAGATGATATAGCTAAGTTAAAAATCACTCAATCTCAAGCAGATGAAGCAAGACTTGTTGGGGATAAACAAAGAAGAGACCAAGCAGCGCTAAAAGGCGCTGAATTAAATGCTTCTGTTAATAATAGTATAGCTACTGTGACTTCAGATTTAACAAAAAATTTAGCTAACTTAGATCAAACACAACTTAACAATGGTTTAACTTTAATCAACCAAAGATTAAAAATACAAAATGATAAAGAAGTTGCGTTAGCTAACAATAACTTTCAGCAATATAAACTAAAAGTCGAAACTGAACTAGAGTTTGCTAAGACAATATATAAAGAAGAGGAAGCATTTAGACGTGCGGCGATTGGTATTTTAAAGAACGCGGAAGACCCCCTACAAAATCTTATTGTCTCATCGTTACCAGCGGAACAACAATCAGAATATATGAAGACAAGACAAGATTTAACTAACTTACTTAAGGTATATTTAACACCAAGTAACAAACCTAAGCTTTCTAGTGGGTACAAAATAAAAGACATTCCTAATTAATAATGCGTCGAATTAAAATACCAGGTATAGGAACGTTTGACTATCCCGATGGAACGCCGGATGAGTTTATTTATGCAGATGTAGATAGACGAATAATGGAAGGTGTTGGATTCCCTTCTACTACTGTTCCGCAAACTACGCCAGATGACGAACAAATGCCAGCTCTTGAGCAGGCGGCAGTTACAGAAACTCCACAATTAACTACTACTTTAATCCCGCAAGAAAAAGCTCCAGAAAAACCAGAAAGAGCATCGTTTGTTGATGTATTTAAAGAATCATTTGATGATATATTTGAAACGAAAAAAGCACTTAAATATGGGTTTACAGGTGATGAGTCTGCTGCCGATGCGCTACTCAAAGCAGGGCAAATAGATAAAGAAATGGTAGGAGGCGTTGAAAATATTAAAAGTGGTAGCGATTTTGTTCAATGGGCTAAAGAAACAATAGCAGGGACAGCAGGTTTTCTAGCTGCGCCAACCGCAACAGCAATTGGAGTCGGTGCGGTTACGGGTGGAGTAGGCGCTCCAATAGCATTTTTTAGTACAGTCTTTACTCAATTTTTAGTTGATAACTTAGCGGATCAAGCCGCGGCAGATAGAGAACGAGCGGATCGCGGAGAACAAAAAAAGGGTCCTAGTATACTAAAAGCAACTGGAGCAGCAACTTTTCAAACTGCTTTAACTAGAGTAGGCGCAGTATTTTATAAACCACTTGCAAAACTACTTGGTGCATTTGGTACAAAAACGGCTGAAGAAACAGCAAAAGGCGTGGTTAGACAGGGTTTGGGCGCAAAAACAGCTAATGCAATAAGTAAAGGAGTAACTAAAGCAGATAACGCTTTAGCTAAATTTAACACTCCAACTGGTAGAGAGGCAGCTTTAAAAACTTTGGGTAAAGGTGCGGCGGCAGGTGCAGGTTTTGAGATTGTACAAGAAGTAGCGCAAACAGTTTTACAGAGAGCGCAGTCAGGTAGACCTCTTACTGGAGATGAAGCAAACAAAGCGTATTTAAATTCTATTGCCGGCGCTCTTCTAATTGGTACTCCAATGGGCGCATTAAATAGATCTATAAATAAATACCAAAATAAAAAACAAGAAGCAGAGAAAAAAGTTTTAGAACAAATACAAAAAAGAAAGGCTGAAGTAGAAACTGCAGAAGAGCCAGTTCGTAAAATACAAGCATTAGATAACGTAAATAATATATTAGAAAGAGTAGCTGCACCAATAGAAAGCCTTAAATTATCTAATGTATCACCTGTAACTGAGCAAGAAGTAGATATTGTATTGCAGGATGCAGGTATAACGCCAGAAGATATAAATAATTTAAATTTTGAAGATACGTTTACAGGGAAAGTAGAGCTACTTCGCTCTAGAGTAAAACCTCAACTAGAAGAAGAAATAAAAAATATAGACACATCAAAAATAACCCCTGAAACAACTACAGAAAGAGAGGTCGCAGATGTTGACACAGAAACAACTGGAGCTGGCATGGCAGTTCCTACAGAACCCAGACCCGGAGAAAGTGAAGGACTTACCGGAGCCGCTGAGGGACCTGACACTGGAGGGGTGGATGCTGCTGTACGAGGAACTATCGATCCTACAAAACGAGAAACAAAAGTCGACGCTCCAATAACACCTGTAGATTTAAAGCCTGCTAAATTTATAAAATTTGCTAATCTAAAAACCTTCAACAACGAGGTAAATAAACTAGCTAAAGCTGAAGGTAAAAAAGTAGTAGATTATAAAAAAGAAAATAATCTACCAAAAAACAGTAAAGAGTTTTTTGCCGCACGTAGCCAAGAGGTAGAAACTTTTTTTGAAGACGGCCCAATAAAAGATAAAGTAAGAGAATTAATACGAGATAAAAAAACTAAAAGTATAAAAATTGATTCCGTAGATAATAAAAAAATTACCTATACCCTAGGGAAAAATAAAAAGACTGCCAGGGTTGAACCTCTAGTTCCGTTAGAAACTGAGATTAATGAAGAAGTTAAGACTGACATAATAAATAGAGCAAACCCAATAATAAATCAACCTATAACACAAGATAATATAGAAGAAGTTGGTAGTCAGGCTAGAGATGCTTTGCAGTATATTAATCAACGAGTGCCTGAGTTAAATATAAGAGATATTGATAGTATGAATGCTGGCCGAGCAGTACGTGAATTAGCTGCGGTAGAGCAAAGTATTAGAGAAGGTAGACGTGTAACTCCAAAACTAGATAGGCGAGAAATACAAGAGCAAGCAGCGGCTAACGCATTTGAAGAAGAAGCTACTAAGTATGATGATATTGAGCAAAGTTTAGATGAAGCATTTGGTAACAGTTATAATAGTCAATCTGAAAGTAAACTAGATAAATTTTTAGATATATTAGTTAACCTCAAACCCACTAATATTAGTAGGGGTATGAGAAGTATTTGGCGAGGTTTAGTGCCACCTGAGCAATTAGCCAAAGCTATAGCTAGAAGAGACTATGGAAGCGTTGAATTAAACACAAAGATATCTCAAGCCTTTACGCAATATAGAGATGCTGTAAAAAGGTATCATGACCTTACGGCTATGTATCTAAATGAAGCAAGAGCATTAGGCGATAAACTTAGCGCTTATATGCATGCTAATAGGAAAAATAAAAAGAGTAAAGATCTAAGTAAAGCCATGTATGCTTCTAGTTATTTTAATGTAGATGCGAGTCTAGAGTTATCTGATATGCAAACTGCTGTTGAAAGGAAAGCATACGCCAAAGTCAGACCAATGTATGATGCTCTCGATGAAATGGGTAAAGAACTATATAGAGATATGGGTAACTTTAGTCGTAATAATTACGAGCGTTATGTAAGATCAGTAGAGAACACTATAGATGAACTTGCTGAATCTGCAACGCAAAGACGAGAGTTACAAGAAGAAATAAAACAGATGTACTTAGATAAAAGGCTTAACTACTATGTAAGTTTTTCTCGTATGGGTAACTACTGGATATTTTTTGAAAAGAATGGAGAATTAGTAAAAGCATCTGTTGATAATGAAAATAAAGCAAAAAGAGTAGTAGATAAATTAAGACAGCAAGAAGGAGTAACAATTAGAGGAGCGGGTTATTTAGAAAAAAATGACGAGATAATTAAAGATGTGTCCGCTTTACCATCTATGAAAGGATTTAAAAAAATCATTGCATTAATAGATAGTAATTCAAAAAAGAAATCTCAACTTGAACAAAAGCTAAGAGAGGATCTAAAAGAACAGCTTACTACTTTTTTCATTAAAAATTTACCACAAAACTCTGCGTACTTAGGGGCATTAGCTAGAAATAAAGATTTAGGTTTCTCTGTAGAACCTGTAGATAGAGTATTTAGTTCTCAAGCATTTATGCAAGCGCGTCAGATAGCGACTTTAGATGGTGTACCCGCAGTGGAAGACGCTATACAAAATTTAGGACGAGAGGTAGATACTATTCAAGATCAAAATTTAAGATCACAACTTTTAGGCGCTAAAGATAGGTTTACTGGAAGTTTACAAAAAAACGTAAATCCTGATTTAGGAGGATGGAATACAGGTGCAAATGTTGCAGGATCTTTAGGTTTTTATTACTACTTAACTTCTTTTGCTACACCAATAATTAACTTAATTAATACACCTACAATGTCTGCTAGTATGATTATGGGTAAGTATGGCGCTACTGAAACTTATAACGAGTTAATGAATACTGCTATTGAAATACTAGGCGACAATGCTTCTAAAGGCCTAACTAACCCTAGAAAGACAACTACTTTTACATATGCGCAATTGTACGGTCGCACAAATGACCCTAGTCTTGATAATAGAAAATTTGTTATACCACTTCCTACTACGCTTACTAAATCTGAAGAGCGTGCATTAGCACGAGCGTATGTAGAAAACGTTATAGAAAGTAACCAAATAGTCACTCAAAGTGGTGTAGGTATTGACATAAATAGGAGAGAAATTAATTCAAGGTTCAGAACACTTGAAGGTATAAAACGAAACAACATAGTAGGAACTGCATCAACAATATTGTTTGGTACATTCCAAGGAACAGAGACATTAAATAAAGAAGTAACGTTTTTAGCTGCATACAGACTAGCAAATAAAAATCCAAAGCCTCTTAAAACAGGTGAAAAATTTAAAGATGCTTACTCTTATGGTAAAGAAATGGCTAGAGAATCTCACGGTGATTACTCTTATGCAAATTCGGGTGAGTATTTTAAAAACCCAGCTTTAAGAACTGCCTTAATGTTTAAAAAGTTTCCAGTTTTAATGTATACCAATTGGTTCAACTCTATAGACAAAGCATTCCGATCGCTAGAAAATAAAGGGTATTCAAAAGAAGAAATACAAGCTATAAGAAAAGAAGGTAGGCGGCAACTTCTAGGTATGTTAACCACAGGTTTAGCGGCTGCTGGTATATATTCAGTACCACTTGGTTTTGCGCTTGTGTATTTACTAAACCTTCTTGTGCCTGATGACGAAGAAGAAAACCCATTCATACTCGACCCTAAAAATAATATAGAAGAATATTTATCTAGCGCTGACGGTCTAAAAATGCCTGTGTTAGATGTAGGGCCTAAAGACATAGCTAGAATATTATTTACTGGAGTTCCAGAAACAGTAGGAGACTTTGAAATAGCTAACAGAGCAGGTGTAGGTGCGGGCTTTGTAAAATTTCCATATCAAGAAATCGACGACTTAGAATACTGGTTACAGTTACTAGGCGGCCCTATGGGTAGTTTAGGAGTAACGGCTTTTCAAGCACTTGGGGATCTTACAAGTGGCAACCTAGATAGAGGTGTAAAAGCATTACTGCCGGGTTCCGTACGTCAAATGGCTAAAGCAGCTATGATAGAAAACGAAGGTGGATTAACAACTAGAAAAGGGTTGTCGATAAAATCTGATCTAGACTCATCAGAAAAATTCTTACTGTTTTTAGGATTTACCCCTAAATCTATAAGTAGACTATATGGAGTAAAGACTGCAGAAAGAGAAGTATTACAAAATCTTGCCCAGCAAAAAGGAGATATACTAGATGACTTTTCTAAAGTTGTTCTAAAGAAGACATCCCTTCTTTCAAAAATAGCAATAGCTCTTCATCTGGATTCAGAACCTAGCATGAAAGAAGTACTCAAAGAAATAACAGAATTTAATAAAGATGCAATTAAAGCAGGCGTTTTACCAATAGATGGATCTACCTTACAATCATCGCTGCTTACTAAAATGACTATAAACTTTAAAAATGACACATTTGGTTTGGCAGGAGAATCTACTAGATCAAACTTAGAACTTTTCTTCAAAGCCCAACGTATGCAACAAAGAAGAGAATCAGGATTTATAGATTAAATCTCTACGTCAACTCTATCCTCAGATATAAACCTTTTCAAACTTTGTTCTTTTATAGCCTCTCGTTGTTCAATTTTTATCTGTTGTAACTCTTTTAATTTGTCACGAAGGTCTCTTGCTTCAGCTTTCATGTCTTCATATCTGTTGTATGTATTTAACTTCACTTTTGCTATTTCGTTCATATTTACCCTAAAAAACTCTTGAATAGAAGCGTTCTAAGCGATTATTTTTTCCTAGGTGATACCTAAGGTACCCTCAAATTGAGTTTAAAAAAGTGCTGGTTACGGTTCCAGCTCCTAGAATTCGAGATTGGAGAACGAAGAGGCCTAGGACGGTTTTGAAAAAATTAATCCCTTTTATTATAGACTACAATATAAAACTGCACAACATTACTACTGTTCAAACACTCCAATCACATTCGTAGCTTTCTTTATAATATCTTTAGTATCTAAAACACCAGAGGCTACAAACTCATAACAACTCACCGCACCTGATGCACTATTACCGGCTGTATTTTTTGCCAGTCTAGTTTTAGTCTGGAAAACTTTTTTACCTTTAGCATTCTTACGGCAGATAAGTAGTTTTTCGTTTTCTGCTTTTTCTAATATTTCATCGACAGATATTCTATTCTCTGAACACCACTTTTTAAAATGCGACGCCCAAACAAACAATTTATCAGTACTAGGTATCACTCTAGCTACCACCATATTATTTACATAAGAATTTGCAGATTTGTTTTCTGCGTGTGCGGCTAGATTCTCAGTAATATCATCATTAGCTATTAACACATTTTTTAAATACGTGTTTAGATATTCATTTATATGATCTAGTTTATCTCTACGCAACGATGATAATTTTGCGCGATGCCTTGGTAGTAAATTATTTTTAACGTGTAACTGTATAGCCGGCATGTTGTAATTAATCAAACCTAACTCTACAGCAATCTCTCCACCTACAAGATTACAAGCGATAAAGTCAGTTAAAAATCTTTCTTTTCCAATCATAGCAAAATCAGTAATTAATTCTTTAATCTTAGCATCCAATCTTCTTTTAACTTCATCCTTGTTCTTAACTAAATACGAGCAAAATTTACGCCCGGCAAAACCATAATTACGCGTTATCAAATCATATTTTTCATCTTGTAATTCTTCTGCAGATGTAGAGCTGATTCTTATTTCAAATACTCTAGCATTCTCCCCTTCTGGAGAACTGCTGTTTGTTCCTAGTATGTCACTAAGTGACGAGTTGCCGGTAGTTGTAAGGATAGTACACCACGATAAAGTATTCTCCCGTAACTTATTTGATGATGCACTCATCCTGTTCTTTGTTCTACCTTGTGTTATAGCATAGGCAAGTTTTGATGCGGCCTCTGGTTGAATGTTTGTAATCTCATCTATCGTTACAGGGAGATTATTTAAAACACCTAAAATATGAAACTGAGAGTTTCTTGTATCATCCTGCATCAACATCATAGATGGATCGCCCCAAACACTGTTAATAAATTTTTGTACTGTAGTTTTACCTGTACCAGACTCAGAACTTGTTAGGTGACAAATAAAACCTTTAGTATCAGTAAAAGTCATAAGCGGCGCACCAAACGCACTCATTACAGCAAATGCTTGAGATTCTTTACCTTCCACGTTATAAAGATTAAATACTTCCTTCCATTTTTCAAATTCCCCTTCTTCATGGTAATACTGGAGTAAATCATTCATCGTGCTTGCAGGTGGTGTAGCCATAGCGGTATCACCGTCATATTCAACTTCACCAACTACAAACTTTTTATAATCATCTTTCCAACCAAACTGTACATGCAGTGGTTTAGGCCTTTCTTTCTCTTCAATCATGCGCGAAGCAGAAATCAAGTATTTTTTTATCTTCACCATATCAGCGTCAATAGCAAGAACACCTTTTGATGCTAAATGCTTTTTACATTCTTCATTAGATACTAACGTTTTGTTTGGGAGCATAAAATAAGTAACATCGTTTTGTGGATTATGATGACACATTCTCAATACAACGCCATCATAGGGATCTTCATATCTTTCAGTGGGGTATAAATAATTAGGGTAAATGCAACGCTGTTCATCTTCAGTGCTTATCCAAACACCAGGTTTTTCTAAATGTCTCACGTATCCATCAGGATATTCTGGTATAGAAAAATCTTTTACTTTATCCGTAGCAAAGTCAGTGCCGGTAACTTTTAGATTTGCATCCTTATTTTCTGGTATAACAGTCGCTAATTTAAGCGGACTATTTATTTTATTTCTATGTTTACATTTTTTACAGATGTTTCTAAACTTATCTGAATCTGCGGCATACTCTGCAATTGTCTCACACCTATGCCCACCTACTCCGCTTTTTAAAATATCATTAGCTTTTTTAACAACTTCATCTTCATTATATCCCTCATAACTATCAGGCCTAGATATCTCAAGTATAGCGTCATCTCGCTCTTCACAATGCACTGCTAGTGTTAGCATAGCTCTCCATAAAGGCTCACTAACTTCGTTGGGCTTATCAGTAGTTAACTGTGCCGCAACATGCCCACAACCTTCACCATCTAAACTTTTAGACGCTAATTTTTTCCACGAAAACTTGGTATCAGGCCCTGCAAGTTTTGCAGTAATGCTATCAGTTCTTTCTTTTAATTTTGATTGTTCAAAATCTACTAGATCGCTTTTACCATCCCTGGATAAAATCTCCTTTATAAGATCAACCTTTACTGGTTTCACGTATCTCAGGCATTCTACCGGTCGTGGCACCGCATCTACTTTATAATTAAAAGTTCCAACTGGACGCAAGATCCTAGACTTATCTGACGTTACAACGGTATCAGTTTTCAGGCCATGTTTAATGGTTAACTTCTTTAGATAGGTCGCATATACCCGCCATTCATCAGAAGGTATGTCTTCATCTAATAACCAATAAGCATGGATACCCCAACCAGAAGCAACCACCGTAGGTTCTGGTAGGTCTACTGCCCGTGCAAAATTCTCCACCGCCCTAGCTGCTGCACCACGACTTGGGTAATCTTTTTTATCAGCTTCAGTTACTTCTCTACCTTCCGCCGCCAATGCACCATCACAATCTAAGTCAACAAAAAACGCTCTATGATAACTTGCATGTTTTGCCGCACGCGTTCGCAACTTAGGATCTTTAATGTTGGTAAAATCAAACGAGGCCATAGCAACATACATCTCACTATTCCTACTACCAAACACATTTGAGTTTTGCCAACCCTCTATTTTCTCTACTATCTCAGCTTTTGTTTTTACACAAAGATACTCTCTCGATTTATTACTGAGAAAGTTTTGAACAAAGTAATAATGTCCTTCACGTTCTGTAGGAAGCGCCTCCTCTAAATACTTCTCTAACGTCTTCATTTATCATTTCTCCAATCTCTCCAACTTCTGTATAAACTTATCTATCAGATCTTCCTTATCTTTATTAGGTGTAGAAACACCGTTAATCCAATTGTATAAGGCCTTCTTCGTCATACCTAATTCAATTGCTACTTCAGGAAAACTTAACTTCATGTCGCAACACATATGTACCAATACCTGCCACGGCTGTTCCTTCGGTAAGTCCGCTATTCTGTCTTTTATCTTTCCATATACCGCCATACTAATTCAGGAGGGATTGCCCCCTCCTGCCTCCTTTTTGTATTAATCGTCAAATTCATTTAAAACGTCATTAAGTTTATCAGACTTAACTTCCGCTTGCGCTTTGGTAACTTTCTCAGGCGCGCTTTGCTCACCACCTTCAGATGTAGATTTAGAGCTTACTGCCATAAGAGCAGGCGTAGTTTTACCTTGCTTTTGCGATATCGCAAACTGCTCTTCCTTTAAAGCACCAACTGCTTTGAATAATAACTTTGGTACAGGAGAATCTTTATCGAATCTCATCTCGGTAACCACTGCTGATATTGGCATGTTCATGGCCTTTAACCATTTACTGTATGCCTGGAGCGGCATGTACTTACCAACAGGTTTACCAAAAAATGACGTAGATGCTACTTGCATAGCATAAACATCCCCCTCTAAAGAATCAGCTAATACTACAGCTATCTTGTGCGAGAACCTGCACGCTCTACCTTTACCACCTTGTGCAGAACCTGCAACATTATGTGGGCAAGACGCACACGCAACCGCCTGTTTATTTTCAACAGAATCATCAGGCTTTACGCTATCTGATGACCAGCATGTAGGTGATAGATTAGCTCCATCTTTATATGACCCCTCATAGTAAGACCTCCCGGTCTTAGGAGCGGCGTTAACAATAACGATGTTCATTGAACGCTCGTCAGAGGACGCTAGCTCCTGGCCTCCCTCTATCATTCTAAACACTCCCCCTTTGATAGAGATTCTTTTGAACCCCGACTGACCTGCAAGCGCAGTCGTAGTATCATCTAGTTCAAGTTTCTGTATATATGCAGGTAACTTACCGTCTTCTAATGGCGTGATATCAGTACTCATTTTTTGCCTTTTCTCCTTATGGTTATTTCGAAATTTGAAAATGTATTTAAACCCTCAGGCACTAAGGTAGGATTAGCCTCTAACCATTCTTTCATAGCACCTTGATGGATTCTTTTTTGTAATAGATCGGGAGCTTTATTAGCAAGAACAAAATTATAAAAACTTTCCCAATCGTTTGTAGTGTGAGTTGTCTTGACTTTTCTGTATGCAGTGCCAACTGACGTTGATACTGATTCAGCGTTAGTCTTTTCAAACTCCTCCAACAACTTCTCTTTTATTAGTTGCATCTTTTCATCTAGCTTAGCAACTTGCTCCTCATGCCGCTTAACGAGATCCTCTTTCTTAGAACGTATATTAATATACACACGAATATACTGCTCTATATCTATCTTATCCTGCTCTGAATCTTCAGGACTAATTAAATCTAATGTCTCCATAATGTCGTTCTCCATAGTTGTTATATCTTGATGATACACATTTAAAGTGTACATTGCAAGTCTTTTTTAATTTATTTCTTCTTTATATAAGTCGATGATTTTAGTGTGGACATGCTCTTTGTTCTGTAGCATTTTATAAATCTTTTTCTCTACAGCGCTACCTTCAATATTAATGACAGTAGTCTTATTAACTTGTCCTGCTCTATGCACTCTAGCGTTAGCCTGCATATATGTTTCTAGACTCGTAGTAGGGCCAAACCATACAACAGTATCAGCCCTTGTTAGTGTCACACCATGTGCGGCCGCTTGCGGCTGTATGACTAAAACCTTTACATCATCTTCAGTTTGGAAACGATTAAATATCTCAGCTCTTTTATGTGCAACTACATCACCACTAATAATATTATTACTTATTTTATTTTTATTTAGAAACTCACTAACCATCTCAATTGCATTTCTAAACGGTACAAATAATAAAGCCTTGTGTGAGGTCTCATCAATAATTTCTTTGATAACATTTAGTCTAGCTTTCGCATCAAACCGTACTGTTTCTTTTTTATCTGAATAAACTGCTCCACAACTTATCTGTAATAACTTTTGCATTAGAGCCGCGGCGTTCACAGCAGATATTTCTTCTTCAGCGGCCTCAATATAAAGTCTGTTTTTAATATCTTTATAATATTTTTCTTGTTGTTTTGTAAGTGGTACTTCTCTTGTTTGATAAGTCAATGCAGGTAAATCTAAACATTGTTCTTTTGTAAATCGTATAGCAGGCTGTAAAACATTATGTACTTTCTGTGTGGCCTGAGGCTTTGGTATCCAGGTAAACTGTGCTACTTTCAACATGACCTGGTCTCTCCAGTTACCTAAAAATCTAGGTGTATTATCTGGGTTAACTAATTTAGCTAAACCAAAAGCATCTACAGGAGATTGAGCCGCAGGTGTTCCTGTCATCATCCATAACCTGGTGCTAGGCTTAGCAGACAAAATTCTATTCAAACATTTCCAACGTCTTGTCTGAGGATTTTTATAAGCGTTAGCCTCATCTACAATAATTAAATCAAACCCACCGTTAACTATTTCTTCTTCAACTATCTCAATCCCATCGTAATTAATAATAGCAAAGTCAGATCCCTGATCTAATATATCTTTTCTTTTGGATGGCGTGCCGTAAACAACATCACATGTTCTGTGTGTTGCCGTTCTAAAAATATCTTGTTGCCATGCGGATTGCATAATAGATAAAGGGCAGACTATTAATACTCTATCTATCTGGCCTTCATTCATAAGATAATCACACGCCCATATTGCACTGGCAGTTTTACCTGTACCCTGCTCGTTAAAACAAAATGCTCGCTTGCGTAATGATAGAAATGATGCTGTCTTTTTTTGATGCTCGAAAGGATCAAACATCCCTGTAAATTTATAATCTCGAATAATTGGTGATTCCACTTTTACCTCCATCTCAGTTAATTTTTGAGCGTTCTCCAAATTCCAATGTACTAAAACTTTTCCATCTTGTAAAGACTTTGTATCTTTTACTACATCAGTCACTCGTTTGGGGTTACGTAACCTTAACAGTAACTCCCGGTTCTCCACTATTTGCATCTATGCTACAGATTTATCCTTATTCCTCTTAAATGACCTATTCTTACTAGGCTTCTCCAACTTGTACCCATCCTTATTTGATCCTCCTTTACTTAACGCTTTCTTATGTGCAATGTCTTTACCTTTTCTATCTACACCTTTTTTATCTAGCTTACGTCTAGCTCGCTGTCTTTCTAATCGTGCCTCATGCACACCTTTATTCTTTGCGATTCTTTTCTTTTGCTGTTGATATTCTTTTTTATAATTACGTTTTTTCTTTTTTGTAGCCATAATTATCTCTTTCCATTATGTGGGCAATGGAGTATGGGGCAATATTTATAACAAGTAAAATTGGGTTTTGCATTCCATACATCCTCTTTAAAGCATGTATCCATAATATCAACTTCTTTATAAAAGTTAGACATTATGCCAATAACATCCCCTCTATCATAAGATTTTGTGATAAAATCATTAGTCACTAAAAAAAGCAGGCCTGCCTTTATTTCAGTAAGATGGGGAAAGTGAGTAAATGCGGCTACGGTAAATAAGTCAAGTTGTTTAATGTCTGCATATTTACTATTTTTCCCTGTCTTATAGTCTATTATCTTACCCTTATCTCCGTTAACAATCAAGAGATCAATTACGCCTCTCCACCACACGTTATCATCGAAGAATTTACAAGGCTCCAGCTCTTTAGTCATGCCTAATCTCAGCTCACAATGTTTCTCACCCTTCATCTGTTTCACTCTGTGAACCGGCTTACAGACTTCAGCATACTTTTCCGGAATAGCTACATCATCTTTAACGTATTCCTCAGCAACTTTGTGTACTTCATTACCATAAATTAAAGCATGTGTTTGTTTTTCAACAACATCCTTTTTTACTTTCAAATGATAGTATTTTTTAGGACACTGCTGAAACAGTGATAAACTCGAATATGACCAGGCGTTACTCATGTCTATATTATAATCTAATTACCGGTTAAAAGATAATGTTTTACAACATCTAAAAGGCCAAGAAGCTCAGTTCTACTGACGTTTGACGTGATGCCTATCTCCATAACACCGTCATCAAGATCCTTACCTTCTTCACCAAACACAATGGTAAATCCTTTAGTAAAGTCTCCATTATCAATAACCTGTTTCAACTCATCACTCAAATTATTAAGACCTTCTCTAGCGTTTTCTTGTGAGCTTTTTATAGTAGGTAAAACTTTTATCCTATCATTCATCTTTCTCTCCCATCAAGATAGCCTCTTTCAAATAAAACTCAGCCTTCTTTAAATCTTCTTGCACTTTCTTTTTATCTTTGTGACCTGCTCTTGAGAGATACTTTAAAACATTCCCAACACAGTAGCCAACATACCCATCAGTACCAAGTTTAGCCCTAATAAAATCAAGGGTCTCGATACCACCCACCTTGTAGTGCGGAGGGTGGTTAACCATGTCTTCTTGTACATTCGTCTTAGTGTCATTTGTTTTTACCTCCTTATTTCCAGTTGTTTTCCAGTTCATTTTGATATACCTCCATAACTATTTCCATGTCCTAGTTCACAGGTCAAGGGCAAACCCTCAGCCCACTCCGGCGTGTAGTTCATGCATTCTTCTACATACTGCAACGCCTCGTCTTTCTCTTCATTTAAAACAGCACAAGCTACAGCATCATGCACAGTAAGTACAACCTGGTATCGCTTAGCTATTAATAACATCTGCTCACCAATAATTATTCTTGCTAGTGCCTGTACCACATTCTCTGTTAGCTTACCGCCATAAATATGTTTCAACTTTCCACCGCGACCCTCATACATAATCTCTTCATCGATCTTTGGTTTCCATGTTGCTGATGCTACCGCAGGTGGTGTAACGTCTTCGTCTTTAGCTACCCGCTGTAAATTCTTATAGTGAATCTTCATACCATTCGGTAATAAAATACTATCCAGGCCTGGAGTTACAATCCCTGATTTACCATAGGGACTATGCATCTTATCAATATCCCTTGACATGTTTTGTAATAACTCATCACCTTGTTTCCATAAGTCAGCTATACTGCTAGCAGAATCGCGGTAGGCGTACACAATTTTTTTACACTCACTATCATCCATAATAACGCCAGCGTTTTTAACTGTCGCCTGAAATCTTTTATACCCCATCCCATAACCACAACCTAACACACAAGTTTTACCAATAAATCTTTCTGCGCCTGTAATATCTTCTACTGGCTTATCATAAATTTTACTAGCCATGTGTTTATATACATCTTCTTTTTTTCTGAATTGCTCAACGACATCATCTTGCCCGGCAAACCAAGCCAACACTCTAGCCTCAATTTGTGAAGAATCTGAATCAATCAGCGTGTAACCTGACGGTACAATAATACCTTCTCGCATTTTATTCTTTGGTAAATTCTGTAGATTAGTTTTATCTGTACCGCCCCACCTGCCGGTATGCGCGGCGTAATATCTGAGTGGAATCGGTAGAGGCCCGCGCTTAGCAATCGTTAAGAATCTATTAATCCTTGTTTCATTAATTCTACTCTTAATATTTTTTCTAGCCTCAGCTACTAAACGGATCTCTTCGTCTTCATGTTCAAATAATTTTTTGAATCCCTCATCAGACTTTGCAAGTGCGTAAGTTTCTTTACCTGTAGTCGGACTGGTCTTCATTGGAACCTCAATACCTTTTGATTCTAAAAACTCAGCAAATTGTTTATTGCTTGCTAAAACTTTCTCATCAACTCCGGAGGCCTCTAATAGTTTTGCTTTTTCTTTTTCAATAACACGTAGCTCAGCGTTAAGTAAAGGAACATTGATCTCCAGGATAGGATCATTGTGCATGCGTAAAGTTACATCAATAAGTTTGAGTTCAGACTTTGGAAAACCAACTGCAATCTTTTTAAATAATTCATAAGTTAAATCTACATCATTAATACAATACTTCGCGTATCTATCTAACTCTTCCTCGCTAAAATCTGCAATGTGTTTACCAAGTGCGTCTTCAACTTCAGTACCCTTTTCACCTATCTCATAATACTTTGACATGTTAGCTAATGAGACTGAATGAAACGAACCAATTAACGCTTGGCCCATACTCAATGTATCGAACCACATTTTTGCATGCTTACCAAAAATCTCAGTCAATATAAAAGAATCAAACATGGTGTTATGTGCTAAACAACCCGAGTTTTTCCAATCATATTTATTGATCGCTGATCGTAATTCATCAAGCGTGCCGGTGTACCACACCGTAGGCTCATCATTTCTTTTTATTGCGAATCCAATAATCTCAAACATCTCATCTCGCACATACTGCTCTGTTGTGATTTTTGCTAGAGAATATTTTTTATCGTAATATGTTTCAAAGTCTATTGTTAGTAAGTCCATCACTAATCTCTATCAATTACCTGTTTGTCTTCTAATTCTTCTTTAAGATTATCCAACTCATATTGAACCTCGGACGCCGCGTCTTCAGCATTTTTAGCCACCACACTAACCTCCCATATAGTGTCCCCATGCTCTCTAAAATCACCTGCGGTTTCTTCATAAATTAAATCTCTTATCTTCTGTTCCATTTTTTCTTCGATATCTTTTTCAAACTTTTTTAATCTTAACTCTAATTCTCTCTTAGTCATTTTTTCTCCTTCACGTGTCATCGTAATATTTTTGGCATTACATGGGTCATTGCTACAAGTCTAGCACCACAAGGCAGTATTTTACCCCCTTTAAAGTGATACACCATTTTTGTTCTTTCAACGAACTCTATTTCAAAACAATTAGCGATTGTTTTATTTTTACCTTTTTTTATTACGATTGGTGGCATAATCTCGTCTTCTCGACCCTCTCGTATGAGTTTATTATTTTGTCGAATCTTTAATTGATTAACGTGAATATAATAAATCATTTTAATTTTTCTCGTTATCTAACTTTGTATAGACCAACACAAACGAATCACATTCAGGGCAGGATAGATTGGTAACAATATATTCAAACCCTTCATCATCTTCATCATCATGATCACCACCCCAAATAAGTTCCGTGTCGCAGGTATAACAGTTCATCTATTTTACCGTACCATACTCTTGTAAAATATAATTAGTAGCCTCTATATAACTAAACTTAGATTTACCAAAGGCATGAGTATCACAAGCGGTAGTTCGTATCCTACATTGATTTGCTATAAACTTAATATACTTAGACTCCTTAAAATTATCGGGGTATTTAAATCTAGTAACACCTGTATTCGCATTATGCTCAACAAAATTTCTTAACCCGTGTAGCAAAGGCATAATCACTCCAAGTTTTACTTGATGGTCTTTACCTAACTCATTATTTCGTCTCTTAATAAATTTACCTGAATATGCTTTCATTGTAGAAAGTTTAGCCCACTCTGAATGCGTAGCCCAATAAATATATTCTCTATAAACAACACCGGCAAAATCTTTAAAAAATTTAAGTAATATTTTTTTATTTGGAGTAATGCCTTTACCATCAACTAGGTTTTTATACTCTGTAAGATTACGTGAATTATGAGAAAATGCTGAGGCGTAACATGCTACCGGACTAAATGTAGCATAAGGGTATAAAGCATGTGGAGTCACGGCTCTAAGTAACGCGATAAGCATAGCAGGTTTTATACCATGATCCGTTTCACTCTTAGCTAACTTAAAATCCTTACCCATAACATTTTTTAAACTACTCTCTAAATCATCTAGATATCCCGCCTTACCTAGTTTAGATACTTTAGCTACATTAATAGAATTGTTCCTAGCGATAGCGATTTCTAAACGTTCTTTTTTATTTTTCTCAATTAGTAATTCCACTCTTACCAATGCAGACATACTAAATAAGTGCTGAACATCTCCCACTTGCTGATCAATAAGCTCCCGCAGTATCTGTTGTGTTTGCGCTCCATTTATTAAAGAAGGTTTCTCTAAATAAATATCAAAAACTTTACCCGTTCCATCATCCTCATCTTCATCTAAAATAAGATCGTTAGCTATAATAACAAAACCACTATGACGCTGAATAAACCTCTTACGATCTGCCATAAAAGAGTTTCTTATATCCCTATGGATACTAGAAATACTGCGCGAAGAATCCGGATGCGTATATCCGATTCGTAAATTCTCTTCTACATTTAATTTTAATATCTGACCTAAAGGTACTACAAGCGTGTAATGTCTAGATCCATTCTCTTCTTCTGCGGGACTAGTGGTATCCACTATCTTAACAATAGATAAAGATTCACGTGTTGCCTCATCTTTTTTTAATGTATAAGTTCCTGACTTAGTACCTCTTGATTTAAATATATTACTTAGTTGCATTTCGCCTCCTGTCGTTTAAAAATTCTGTACATCTTTTACATTTCCATCTTGGACGCCGGTTAGATATAGTTGTACTCCCGCCTTCAATACTTGCGTATTTCCCACAGTTTGAACAGTATCGTTTCCCGGTGATGCGTGTCTCTGCTTTACTAACACTCTCATGTAGCTCGCCTCTACTCATCCGCTACTCCAAGAAATCTCCAACACTCTTCACTCGGCGGTGGTGTAAGTAGTTTTAAATCTTTAATTGCTTTTTGGACTTTGTCGTATGCCTCTTCAGGATTATTCCCATCAGCTAGCAAAGTTAAATTATCATTGATTTGAATTTTGTATTTCAGCATTTGATTCTCCAATCTCATTTAAAATATTTTGTACACTTTCTATTGTACTCTCATTCACAACAATTGCAATACCTCTGTTCTTTTTTATCACGTCAATATTTCGTTGTTGCAATGCGGTCGGTCGATTCTTGCCCGCTTTACATTCGATAGCTATGAATCTCCCTTTAAAGCACACTATGATATCCGGAATCCCGCTCGAGCCATAACCTGCCATGACCGGATAAAAATAGTACGCTCCAAATTTTTTTAGAATAGCTACGACTTTCTGTTTGACTTTCTTTTCAGGTGTCATCAATACTCTACAAATTGTCTTGGTCTTTTCCCTAGTTTGTGCAGTCTACCGTATTGTCTTTGCCAACACCTTGTACACCATCCGCGTTGCTTTTGCTCGACTGACATAACTTCTGTGCGCATAATCTTTGTTTTACATTTAATACATTTCGTTATACCAAGCGTGTCGTCAAGTATGCGGTTAATTTCTTTTCTATCTAGCTGAAAAAGTAGTGGGAATTTTTTTGTGTTTACTGGTGGAATCAGTTTTGTGTTAACCATTCTATTTATTATCATGCCTCTAATCCTTTCCCAAAGATTTTTAATTCAACTGAATGACCGGTCAGATATTTACGCTCACCTGATGGCATCTTCGCCCACGTTTCAACATAAATATGACTAGCGCTCTCACTAACTGCTATCTCTAAATCTTCCGTTTCAAGTCCGGCGCTGTTACCTGTAGTGCTTTCTACCGGTGGCGCAGGTGTATCTTCAACAGGTCTAGATTCATCCGTCAAATCATTTTGGAGCATGTTAGTTATACGCTCCAAGCATTCGCGTTGCTGTTGTAGTAAATCGTTTAAAGTATTGAGTTTGTCTTTGACTGTCTTGACATCCATGTTCCCTCCTATAAATAAAGTATTAAATATCTAATAGCATAATAGCAAAGCGCTAATAAACCAAATAAAAATAACCAACATGAATAATAAATAAGATTATTAATAAGTTTTTTACGCCGTATTCGATCTAGTATATGCATGTGCTAGGCCTCACCTTGCGCCTCTAGACGCGCGTTTATTTCTTCTTCGACCATGTCTTTGATAATCCCATCGCTACCTTTAACACGCTCCCACAGTTGCTCTAATTCATCATTATGCATTTCCTGTACTCTCTCAAAAAAACTCATACCTCTTCCTCCCGCGTTATCTGTATGTTTGAAATTTCATTGTCTTTTAAAAATATACCGTAATCATCTAAAAATAATCCTTTTAAATCCTCGATATATTCTTTCTTGCTATGTGATACTAAACTATTATCCGTAAATTTTAAATTTATCTCACAGGTGTATGTTTTTAATTTAGACATCATTCCTCCTAGTATGGTATGTCATGCGCTTGTGTTAAATCAGAAAACGCATCCGTTTCCTTTTGCGTGTCTATCTCATCTACATCTGATTTTATAGCGCTGATAATATTTAATAACTCTTCGTATTTGTGAGCCAATTTAGTGGCGCCTTCCTCTAATTTAACATAATAATCTAGGCGCACATATTTAATACGGTCATCTGTTGTAATATATTTATCCGCCTTACTCCATTTATCAAAAATAGCATCTATACTCATAGTAATACTCCAACGTTTAAGTAAGGTTTCATAAAATCGTAGGTATCTTTATCTAATTCTGAACCGATCTCTATATCGATGTATCTATCCCAATCAATGTACCACCCCATACCGTTCCAACCATCGCGGAGTTCGTATGGTACCGTTTCGTCCTCAGGTAAACTATCCATATAGGCTTTCACAAACGTATTACACGTACCTCTACCGTTAGGCTTAAGGTTCCAATACCCTTTATCTCCATCTCCATCGAAACTAGGCCCAACTTTCATAATAAACTTATATGTATACGTAAGTACAGTCTGACCGCCGGTGTCAGGATCCTCTCCTCTTGTGTCGTAAATTGTAGTCCCCATCAAAAAGTATCTATCACCTGCTGATTCCAGTTTATTTTTCTCTTCTAATAACCTACTATATTCGTCGCGCCTAATATACTCGACGCCATTGAATGTTCTAAACACTCTATCCATTATTCGTCCCTCCGCCATCTTGAAAATGTCCTAATTGTTTTTTACGATAATATATTTCTGAGTCTACCGCGTGGCGGTATGCTATATCGTTTACACGCTCTCCGGTAAAATCTTTACGTACCTCTAACTCGATAGATAATTCTTCTAACTCTTCGAGCGTCATATCTTGTAGATCTTTAGACATGTCTACCTCCCTCTATATAACCTAATAGTTCTTGGGCTAACTCTAATCTACCCTCATAGATTTGTTCCGTACCGTCTGTAACCTCTACGTCAGTAGCGTCTGCAATAACGTTTCTTAATTGAGTTGTTAACCCACCAAGTATTTCTTTCTCTTTGTTAATTTTAAATTTCTTTCTTTTCTCCCGCTCTTCGTCGTAAACATCCATACCATATTCAATATATTGATCATATTTAAATCGTTTCACTAATGCAGAGTGTACATACTCCCTGCGGTACGTAATCAAACTGTCTACGAATTCGCGTATGTCAATTGAAATTTCTTTGAAATGTCCCATGTGTTTGCCTCCTAGTTATGTTTATAAATAAAGTGTATACTAAAAAAGTGTATAGCGCAACACCTAATCTAAATTAAATTCGATATCAAAATCCAGCTCAATATCACAATTAAATCCGCATAGCGTTGTATCGTCAAAAATATCCTCGACGTAATCTAGATCCACATCGCCTAGGTCTAGATCTTGAATATTGTCAATGCATTCCGGCGGGAGTTTCGAATCGAGTACTAGATTTTTAAAGAGTTGATAATTTGCCGGATTATGTAAGATCCATTTTTTAGCGTCAATAATTACTTTTTGTTTTGTTGTTTCCATTAGTCCTCCAATTTTTGTAGTTTTTCCCAAATTTTATCTCGTATTGAACAATACAAATCAAAGTCTTTTGGCTCTTCGTTAAACTCAACTCCAGTATGTTTCTTCAAAAGGGCATAAAACTCCCCAATAAACTCATACTCCCATTCATCAAAATACTCATCAAATTGTTCTTCATTCATATCCATTAGTCCTCCATGTTTTCTTTTTTAGTTAATACGTCTACCGCCTC
>CAACVD010000233.1_pt1 | contig 26702 bp, 41 predicted proteins | sample 2381771 | NCBI WGS metagenome assembly CAACVD01 (sample SAMEA5211965, study PRJEB30684) | marine metagenome | biome: Marine; feature: Epipelagic; material: Water | collected 2015-10-15 | depth 15 m
CTGCCCCTGCTCACCCTTCGGGGTGGGTGGGGGCTTTTTTTATTTTCAAATTCGCCATAGCGCATGCGAAGTCGGGGTTGTTGTCGCCTCGCATGCGGTTCGCTTAAGCCGTTCACCTTGCGAGTTACTGCGACACACCCGTATGGGTTGGAAAAATAATTCCATTAGTGCGAGCGAGAGCGAGATTTAAGCCCCGGTATATTAACGGGCGTGATACTATTCTTAGGGGTGAGGCTGACCCTTGCTCGCAGTACGCTCTTTTCAGATTCTTATACAGGAGTACGAGTTACATCTTGTAACCTAGTAGCAAACGATAATCAGTTATCACGATGCTCACTATGTTACTCACACATTTTGAGTATCGTTAGTTATCATTATCATATACCCTTAAGAGAATATTAATTATTATTATAGTACATACTGATAATGATGATAATCATTTACGCTGATTCACATAGTGATAAAGATGATAATTGATATACATGAGTAGGATACTTTTAGCCTCAAAGTATATGCACCCACACTGACAAGATTGATATTGAAAATCAGTGGACTGAAATGAAATGATATATAAACCAACTAAGAAATGTGAATTGATGAAACCGAAGTTTGACAGTACCAAATATAAGAATGTGAATGAGTGGGCTATGTGTAATGGATACATACAGTGTGCGGGGTGTAAAGGTTATGGCAACCAAGATGATATAGTGTGGCGAGCAAGTCCAAGTTTCAACATCGCTACTCCCTACTGTACAAAAGAATGCTACGAAGGTGATGAACAATGAGTGCAAACAAATGGAACAACACATCATGCTTAGGATGGTATGAAACTAAACCATGCTTACCTTGTGCTGAATGTGAGAGGATATGGAGAGAAGCGCAGTACACAGATGTTAGACCATGCAGTGAGTGTGATGAACAATGAAGTACAAAGATGTAGCGGCCTTGTTCGCAAGAGCAAGAGACCCAAGCAAAGGTAAGCCTGTAACTTCTAACACTAGACTGTTCATGCTTGATGATGGTATGTATGCACTACGCTACCATGATACTGACATCATCACTTGGTACTTAGACGGAAGGATACTTCTTTGTAATGGTGGTTGGCCTACGCTGTCTACTCACAGAAACATGAACCGTTTTATCCCTTTCAGTATCCGTGTGTATGCTAAAGACTTCAAGACTGAAATAGACTTAGCGAGAAAAGAAAGCCCATCAGTATATACATGGACACTAACAAAGCACATCACTAAACCTGCTTATGATACACCTAAGAACTTCAAGGCTGTAAGCGTGACCAAACAGAAGTACGGTACAAGAGTCGCTTACTTTATGCTTGAGCCACTCGGTGATGGTGGCAACGAATACAGACTTGACAATGCGATGGTGGTAATCAATGAGTAGCGAAATAGTTTTCACCATATCGTTTGTGAAAGCATACGAGTTCCAAGAACTAATCATGGGTGTGGGTGAATGGACACCCCCACCTATGCACGAGATACCAAACAAGAAAGATAGACTGAATGAAAATGATATATAAACCAAGTAAGAAATAGGAGATGAAGAATATGATGAGCCAAAAAGCAGAAGCCTTAGCAAAATATGTGACCGCAAAAACCAATGGGAGGTTGTACCAAGACCTCGCCACGCTTGATACTGATGACATCAAGTGGAGTCTACAGTGGGGAGACATCCTTGACGAAGAGACTACGGAACGCTTCGTGAGTGAAGCGTTGGAAACCATAGATAAGATATGGAGTAGCCGTAGTTACTCCAAAGACAGACCGATGTTCATACGAGCATGTCCTCTCAACCCAAGACCGGGTGTACTTGAGTCCTCCCCTGCCGCTACTCTTGATGATGCAAGAGAGATAGTAGAGCGCATAGTTAGAACTATGTTGTCCAAAGACCCAAGTGAAACTCCTGCGTACACGCATGGTTACATAGACCCTCAAGGTATGCTCATAGTACAACCCTTCGTTGATGCAGTAGCATCAGCAGTTATGTACCCTAACTCTCACATAGTTTTCGGTGAAGGTAATGCAGGTGTCACAGCAGGTGAGGACTGTTTCAAAGTCACTCTCAAGGTTGGTACAGATAACTACCTTACCCATGACTTACAAAAGATAGACATAGACCCAAGCAAGATAGAGTTAGAGTTCGTTAGTACTCAAGCAAGGAATGCCCGCAACTCTCATGGTTACATGGTTAGTGACACTTACTTAGTTCAGTTGCGTGGTTCTCATGGTGCACCACCAATAGCACCTGCCCCTACTATGCCAAGTGACTTCGATGGTAGACTGTACAGTGGCAACCTCTTTGGTTGTGACAGTGGCAGTGTCGAGGTTAAGCAAATCATCCATGTCAAGAATGCGGATGACTCCGAGTTAGCATGGTTGGAAGAACAGTTGCGTGAGCATGCGGGTAAGGATGGTCTTGTAGTATCACATCCTTTAGGTAGCGACGGTACTCATCACTGTGGTCAGTGCGTTAAGTATGGAGTTCCTTACATCAAGGGTGGCGTAAACATCGGTGACACTTATGTTCAAGTCGTTAGTGGTTGGGTATGTGATGACCCTTCCATAGAACCTGTGCCTTATGACATCATGGAGTATGCAGATGCTTTCATGGAGGGTGTTGATGTTGGTTTGTACAGTCACTCCCGTCAGTACGGTTGGTTGTCTAACTTGTTTCATCAGTACATGGATGGACAGATGCTTCATAACCCGGAACAAACTGCTTACCTTGCAGGTGTCTTTGCCGGTTACATGGTAGCCGCACCTTACTCCGTATCACTTGGTGAAGCAAGACACTACGGACAGAAGAAGAACAAGACTCCTTTACACTGGACTACACTACACGCTTTGTACTATGGTAAGTGGCATGACCGTGATGCTGAACTTCTTAACATCACCAACCACCTAACCACAGACAGGCAAGCCTTCTACTCTACAGTAGAGCAAGTACCTGTCACTCTTGACTCTTACATCGGTGGACTGACATGGTTGAAGAAAGTCTACGAAACAGGTTGGAGTGGTGGCTACGGTGGTACTAAGTATGCCGACGCTACTAGCAAAACACTCCTTGTTGCCGAGGCCATCAAGCAGATGCAAGAGACTCCTAACAAAGAGAACATGAGTTACCTATGCGGTGTCACCAATGACTGTGAGAACATCGTACACAACAACGGCTTCTTCCTTGACAAGTTCATACAGAAGATAGCCTTCGACATGGGTACTGACATCGGTGCTATCACAGCAAACACTATGCGTGAGCGTAAGAACAACATCTTCAACATCTTCTATGCCGCTAAGGATGCGTGGGATAAGCGTGGTATGTCCTTCAACAACCTACATGACTACACAGCAGTTACTGACTACGCTAACAACAGGCTTGGTCACTCCTTTGAGTACATGGCAAAGCATCCAATGTTCCTTGACGATGACCTCCCGGTAGTGTACCACCAAATACCGGAGGACTACAACAAGTGGCATCACGGTAAGTACGGCAGTGATACTTCCGCATCTAACTTCATCCCTTGTGGTAACACCAAGTGTCCTACATGCAAGACTTATGCACATGATGTGTTAGGTCAGCAAAAGCAGACTGACCTAGCACCACCTGTGCCGGACAAGGAACTTGATATGTCTTTACCGAGTGACATCCCTCCTTCCCCACCTAGTGTTCCTTTGATAGACTCACTCATCTTTACCTTCAAGAACATGGCTAATGAAAACATCTACAACCCAACCACTTACCTAATATCATCAGCCTTCTTGAAGAAACACTTTGACATCCCACAGTGGGCTACTGACAAACTGAACAAGTACTACTCCGCATGGTTAGGACAGATGCCAACATCAAACACAGGTGAGTTCCTAAAGGTGAACCAATGGGTAGGTGAGATAGACTTGAAGGCACTAGAGAAAGAGGTGTATGAACTGTGCAACTGTTATGGCGTGGAGTTACATGACAGTATCTTTGAGCCTCTTGTGTTTTACCAACTAGCGTTAAAGACATACCCGATAAGTCCACTAAGTATGCACTCGGCATGGGATGAAGAGATGGTTACAGAAGTAAACTTGAAGTATATACTTACTTGTGTGGCGGAGGGTGACCTAACAGTTAGCGAGAACAAAGGAGATGACGAGTAATGGGAAAGAGAAAAGCAAGACAACGAAAGCAAGCAAAGAAAAAGGAGATGAAGAAAATGAAACAAGCAAAGAAAAATACAGGCACATGGGTAAGCAAGCAGACTTGCCACACAGGACACAACCTTATCTTCAAGACCGATGATGGTGTTGAAGTATGGGCGGGCGGGCGTAACCGTAATGGTGGTTGGCACTTGATGAGTCCACTACCACAGTTAGCGATAGCACCAAGCGAGACTCTAGGTATGAACTTACTTAGTTCCAAGACGGAAGTACCGGAGGGTTGGTCATGTGAGCAACATCTTACTAACGGTACTCCGCCACACTTTGTGTCTTTAGACTGGCCGGACTTCTCCATACCTAAAGTCAGCAAGTACTTTTGGTATGCACTACTTGACGACATCAAGGAGTTCAATATCAAAGTTATATCCACACAGTGTGCGGGCGGGCATGGTCGTACCGGAGTTCAGTTAGCCATACTTGCTCACTACCTAATACCAACCGAGCAACACACATGGAAAGATGCAGGTGAGTTAGTAGAGTGGGTGCGTGAACAGCACTGCTCTCATGCGGTAGAAGCCAAGTCACAACAAGACTACATCGCTATGGTATGTGACATACCTGTTGGTGAAGATAAGGTACACAGTTCATGGGGCGGTGGCTATGGTGGCTACGGTGGTTGGACTACACAGTTTGACCCACCTAACTACAAGGTTGCTGATAAGGGAAAAGGAGTTACTACTACTGACCTAGACATGGCATACGATGAGTTGATAGAAGCATACCATGAAGATGCAGTAGATGGTACAAAGCACTGCCCTGCGTGTCATGAGTATCTACCTCTTAGTGAGTTCGCTGATGGTGAGCCGGAGTGTATACAATGCTTCGCTGACTTGACAGGTGTTGAGTCACACGGTGGTAAGTTTGAATGTGGTGCATGCAGACAGTTCTTCAAAGTTACAGACATCACTCGCATCAACCCACAGTTCGGTGACCTTGAGTGTAGAAACTGTGACAAGACAATGGGGGTGAAAGAGTGAACACTGATATAATCCACAGGATGATAAGAACCTTCGTCGGTTATGGTGCGCCTGTAGTAGATGATGGGATAGGTGCTAACAAAGCAGACTTCCCTTTCTTCGATAGGATAGCACACAAGGATACGATGGAGAAGCATGAGTTACTTGAGGCGGCTGAACGCTTCCACAAATATAGGAACACACAGTTACCAAGTATACTTGCAGACACAGGACTACTCGATGGTCATGCGGATGTAAGTTCTTTCTTACTTGAGATGAAGAAGGTTGGTGAAGAAGCCAAGCGTAAGTATGAGACACTCCAAGAGTTACACTCCATACAAAGAAAGAAAGAGGCAAGCACTGTGAGTTTACTTAACACTAAACTTAGAGGTAGGGAGAATGTCTTTGATGAGTTCGTTGTCAATGCTGTCATGTACTCACACGGACTTGAGAAAGATGAGGCGGAGGCTTTCATCGAGGACTATGTGAATGGGTGGACTCCACCTGCTTCACTTACTATCAGTGTTAAACTTGTAGATGATGTATGGAAGAACAAGTGGGGTAAGGAGTTCAAGACTAAGCGTATCGCTCTTACCTATGCGTACAACAATGAGTTCAACCAAGTACTCAAGCAAGCCTTACAGTTTCCAAGAGTTAAGTTCGATGGCTCAAAAAAGAAGTGGACACTCAATGATGATAAGGATACTCTTGATACTGCTGTGCGTGTGCTTGAGGAAGCCGGAGGTTTCTTTGATGAGTCACTCGCACATCTAAGAGGTGAACATACTTTCACACCTAAACAAGTGGTGAAGAAAGTTACTAACTACACAGCCACACTCAAAGGTACTACCATCGAAATGAAGTGGCCTTACATCAGTGACCCGGATGTGCGTATGAGAGTGATGGCACAAGTCAAAGCAACAGAAGGTCGTAAGTATAATCCCGATAGTAAATCATGGTCAGTCAGTATCTATCAAGCACCTGCTTTGATAGACAGACTAAAGAAACAAAACCTAAACGAAGCGAAGTTACTTGTTGATGCTCTTGAAACTATACCACAGATACACACAGCGATGGAAGAGAGAGCAAAGCGTATCGCCATCAGTGGTGCATCAGTACTGGATGATGGAGAGATGGTAGCACAGATGCGTGAAGAGTTAGCCAAGTACTTCCCCGAAGGGCGTGAGTTGTTCCCGTTCCAATATGTCGGTGTGAGGTTTGCACAGTTAGCAGAAGGTCGTGCTTTGATAGGTGATGACATGGGCGTGGGTAAGACTATCCAAGCCATCGCTTACACTGCTCTTAATCAAGACAAGTTACCTGCTCTTGTAGTATGTCCTTCTAATGTGAAGTACAACTGGCAGAACGAGTTTAATGCATGGCTACCTAACTTATCAGTGAGCGTAGTAGAAGGAAGAAGCAAAGGTATCATACAAGATACTGATGTAGTCATCTGTAACTATGACATCATGAGTGGGCGTAAGGATAGTCTACTTGACAAAGAGTTCAACATAGTTATCTGTGATGAGTCACACTACATCAAGAACAGTAAAGCACAGCGCACTCAAGCCACGCTTGAAGTTGCTATGAATGCTAAGTCTGTTCTGTGCTTGAGTGGTACTGCCATCACTAACAGACCTAACGAGTTCTATACTACACTCAACTTACTTAGACCTGCGGAGTTCTCTAACTCTCATCAGTATGGTATCCAATACTGTGCAGGTTTTCATACAGGGTGGGGTTGGGATATGACCGGTGCAAGTAACACTGATGAGTTACATGAGCGCACAAGAGACTTCTGTATCCGTAGACTCAAGAAGGAAGTACTTGATGAACTACCCGATAAGATAAGAACTATCCACACAGTGAAGCCAAGTAAGAAACATCTTACTAACTACAATGCTCTACATCAGTCATGGATACAAGAGTATGAGTATCACTTAATGAGTGGTAGTACACCAAAGGGTTTCGTCTTGAATATGCTGACAGACTTACGGCATGAGTGTGGTAAAATCAAAGTCGAGTCGGCTGTTGAATGGCTGACTGAATACCGAGAGATAACAGGCAAGCCTGTGGTAGTCTTTGCTCACCATCAAGATGTACTCAAAGGAATATGGGATGCACTTAGTAACGACAAACAGCAGTGGCGATGCGGTGTTATCACCGGTCAAGTATCAGCAAATGACAGACAGATAAGAGTCGAAGCGTTCCAAGCAGGTAAGTTAGATGTGTTGTTGTGTTCTACCGTAGCGGCTAAGGAAGGTATCACACTAACTGCGGCTGACACTGTTCTCTTTGTTGAGAGAGAGTGGACTCCGGCATGGGAGGAACAAGCAGAAGATAGAGTCAATCGTATAGGACAGGACAGTAGTAGCGTACACGCAGTGTACCTATCAGTAGCCGGAACTATAGATGAGAAGTTTAACGCAGTGGTCGAAGCAAAGCGTGAGGTTATCAAGTCCATCCTTGATGGTGGTGACTTAGATGACCGTAAGGGTATAGCCACTATGCTCTTACAACAAATGGTTGAGGATGGTGACCTACCCAAAACATTCATCCAAAAGAAAAAGGAAGTGAAAACATGAGGTTAGTATTAGGACAGAACAAATGGATAGACATAGAATACATTGGTGGAAACATCTACCAAGTAAGAGAAGAACACAACTGTAGGATAGAGGTAGTGATAGGCGACTTGATACGGCAGACCAACAGGGGTTGGGAAGTTTTCAATCCACCTAACATGAATAAACCCAAGTTCGTGATACCCACTAGAGCCAAGTTAGAAAACGATGATGAAGAAGAATGATATATAAACCAAATAAGAAATGAGAGATGAGAATTATGAGTAAAAATAATAATGATAATGTATTGCAAGTAAGAGTGAGTGCCGGTGACGGAGTACTACATGTACAGGGTAAAGGTGAGGTGACAGCGAATCGTGAATACGGTTATGCTGAAAAGTTTAGCGTGCCTACGAAGATGACTGATTGGTTAGCCTTCCGTAGTGCGACACACAACTCATTTGCTTCTAATGAGAAGTACTACATTCGTGGTGTGACTCTTACCAAGTATGCAAATTGCGTAGCCTTTGAGATAAAAGATAACGATGACATCTTTGTGTTACACTTGAATGCGGGTTCAGTCAAGTGTTCGGAACTGATAGACTTCGCACTACAGAATGACTTACTGAAAATAGTTGATGATGAATACAAGGAGGCAGACGAATGAGTGAAGAAGATAAAACCAAAGAGGACAAATCTAAAGAGGACACACGCAAGAATCCATTTACAAGAGGTGACTAACATGAGTGTTAATACTAAAGACAACTACATCAGTTACGAGATACCAAAAGGCGCAACTGATTATCATGATGACCATGACAACCACAAGTATTACTGTATAGATGATGACAGATACGACGACAACGACATCTACGAACAACAACACTATGACTTTGAAACACTTGCAGAATACTTAGAGTACATCAAGTTCTTCAACAATTCATTCACAGATGTAGAGCCTCTTCTTGAGAAGGCAATACTGTGGGCTAATGGTGATGAGCGTATCGCTGATGAGAAACTAAAACACTTGTTACACATCAACAAGAACAAAGTATGGAGGCTTAAGCATGAATGATACATACAAGGCTGATGACATCATAGGTTCGCTTTCTATCTTACAACATGATTTGAAAGGTCAAGGAAAAATCATGTGGCCGCAAGAGATACATGATTACATCAAAGCGAAAGAGGATGCGTTGAAGGCATTGAAGAATGCGGCACAGTTACAGAACCATCTACACACAGGTTGGATGGGATATGTTCAAGAGATGATAGAAGCAGAAAAGATAGACTCATTCTTTTGGGTGAACACTTATCGTTACCTTGCGAGTAAGTATGATGTACCTATGTCATGGATAGCATGTCTAAAGATGCAACCTGTCTTTGACCACATGGGTTCTTATTGGAGAGTACATCAAATCAACTTCTTTGATGATGATGGTAATGTTCCCGACATCGTGTACGGGGCATGGCTTGATGGTGTAGAGTGTGGGTTGTTCCCCGATGGTTCATTCATTCTCTCACGCACAGATGAGAGTAAGGCGATGACTGATATGGCTAATGAGTTCTTGAATGAGATAGTCAAGTCAATGGAGTATGACTCGCCCGCAGATTTCCTAAAGCAGTTCTCACATGAGTATGATATGTACATCCCTAAATGATGATAGTCGTTATTTAGGTGACACTCATAGGTGAATCCATGTCGCCTATGGAACTCGCTATGCAAGAGATTCGGGCGAGACAACAGGCGGGAGAGCAAGGTCAATTCTTAGGCGGTAGCACAGGCGCAAGGCTATTCGATGTACCGCAAGGCCGTTTCGTATCTAAGCGTGGCAACAGTCCTGCTCATGTTCGTAACGAGTATGAGATGAATCGCTTACTAAATCTGTTAGGCGTAGGCGTTCCGCAAGCCCATTTAGATGATGACCACATGATAACCGAGTATCAGCAAGGTCGCCACATTCAACCGATAAGAGATAGAGCGCATACTGCGAGAGATATTGTTCCGCATGCAATGATTGCTAATTGGGATATGTTAGGTTTGGATAATGATAATGCCATAGTGTTACCCGATGGTAGTATATCCTATGTTGATGTTGGAGGGGCAGGTGCTTTTAGAGCGCAGGGCGCACCTAAAGGTTTAGCGTTTGGCTCTACCGTAGGCGAACTCGATACTTTAAGAGAGAAAAATCCTAATGAGTTAGGTCACATAACCGAACAAGACATAGGTAGGTCATACGATACATACGGGGGCGAGGATGCCATGCGTAGTGCCATTGACCAAGCAGTTCAAAATCCTAACACGGCAAGTATATTACAGCAAAGAGTGGGCGACATAGCGAGAAGAGTTGCTTAAAATTAACACTGAAAGAAATAATATATAAACCAATTAAGAAATGAAGGTTGATGAAAACTGATACAAAACAATTAGCCAACACACAACTCATAGCAGACGCACCACTTCTCCTTGAAGAAGTCAAACGGTTGCGTGAAAGAGTAAAGACTGAAAAGAATCTAAAATTATGGGAGAAAGCAGAAGTCAAGCGGTTGCGTGAAACCATCAAGGCTTACTTAGATTTAGACATGGAATCATTAGAGTTCTGTAGGATAATGAGAGAAATGGGAGTGATTGAATGACAATGAGTGACCACCAAGACAGCGAACTATTCATGGGTATGAGAGATGACAAAACTATTCTCGCCATGCTCGACAAGGCAGAACGCAAACAGAACATGCACTTCACAAAGATGCAGATAGGTAAGAAGCAAGAGCGTATCTATCACATGAGGAATTACAAAGCACTTGAGGGTGTAGTCAAAGCCCTGCGATGGACATTAGGTGACAAGCACATAGACCATCCATTAGAATAAAATTGACACTGAAAGAAATGATATATAAACCAAATAAGAAATGAGAGATGAGAGAAATGCAATATAGTAAACATAGAGAAGCACAAACATGGCACGAATTAGGACTGATAGGTGATACCCTTTCATACACTGACGAAGAGATACTGACAAGTCAAGCGTTAGGGTATGTGAAGCATACAGTAGGTAAGGCTAACCCAATGGACATAGCGGTACTGTACAGTATCGTTGATAAAGGTGAGAGTGTAGAAGTCACGGCTAAGGATTTAGTCAATGACTATACAAGGCTCGCCTCATTGTTTGAGTCGGGTATTATTGTTAGAGGTAAATTAAACAGGAAGAATATTGAGTGTGATGGTATTCACATAGAGCGTGAGTCCACTGATTACGGTAGACAAAGAAGATTAAATTATGGTAGTTACATAGTACAAAACCTAGATGAAATTAATGCTGACTACTACGAGTACATTGATGTACTAAGTGGATTTGAAGTCGAAGGATACTCTTCATACTTGAGTAAAGAACAACAAGCAAGACTCGATAAATTCGAAGAATTTTGCAATACAAAAATACCTAATGTGCGAGGTAGTTATTTTGATATATACAAAGGTACTCACACTATAAAATCGAGATACGGTGAAATATCTTGGACAGGTTTGTGTACAAGAAAGACTAATGAATTTTGTAGTACGCATGGCGGTAAGAATCAAAGAAATGCTTGGGTATTATCACCGGACATGAAAGTTTTGAGTGGAGGTAACTATCCTATATCATGGACTAGCGACCATCTTAATATTAGATATGTAAAAGAAGGGCTTACAGAATACAACAAGATGCTTGCCCGCACATATATCAAACATGCTGACGAAAAGACGGTGCTTAAGCAAATCAATAAGGCTGTCAATCGTATGTTCAAGCGTGATGTATTACTCCAAACTACAGAAGGTAGGGGTCGTAAGTTCAAATGGTATGACCATACATGGAGAAGGGTGCAAGAGAAGAGAACACAAATCATGGCATCGAATTCTAAGAAGCGTAAGTTAGGTGATGTAGTGAATGGATGGATATACTCAAAGGGTAATGTGACAGAATCATTCGGTATGGAGATTGTAAATTACACATGGAAACCCAAAGACGAGTTATACACCTATGATATTATGGTATCTTACGGTAAAACTGATAGGTACTCATCAACACGAAAAAGTAAATTAGGTATGAGATTTCTTAACGAGCAAGATGCTATTGAATACATACAACAACTAAACGCAATATCAATGCCGAAGAATCCACAAGTTTGTACTAACAGGAAAGTTAAGAATGATACTTTACAGTTCGTTGCACCTGTATACGAGTACAAAGCAGTAGATGTAACAAGCAGAATGACTGTAAACGCAACAGTTGAAGTTGAAACTATCCCTACACCACAACAATGCTTATCCTACATACAATCCAAAGGTCATAAGTGGATGGAAATGTACGAAGATAAAATGATGTTTTCCTTTGGTAGTTATGCTACATTGAATTTAACCGAGGAATTAGCATGAGCAAGACAGTTATACGCAACAGGATTACTAAGTTACTAAAAGTAAGACCTAACTTATACACAGGACAAATCTACGATATTGTACATGGTAATGTCAAGATACCGGAGGTAGACTTCAAACCCCTACGAGTAGGTGTAACGAGGAATGAACTAAGCACAGTGCTTGGTCGTTACTATCGCAAAGTCAAGTATGATAACAAACACAAGCAAAGCAGATGGGCGTTAAGAGAGGCGGTGAAGAAAGATGAGTAAAAAATATCCAAAGGTAAAGTGTCCTAAGTGTGGTATTGAACACAGGCATAATCACATGTACAATCTGTGTGAGGAACACATGTTAGATTTGATATGGGGGAAAGAAGAATGAAAAATAAATTAAGAGATAAAATAAAACAAGACATGTTAGACTTGCAGAACAGGTTGGACAAACTAAACTTTTGGGAAGAGTCCGGCTACGCAGATAAACCGTGTATAGAACATGAGTGGACATTGGTACACCATCAAGCGTTGGCTACACCTACCGTTGCAAACAATGAAATGGAATTGAGATACTTGTGTAAAGTATGTGGGCTTACAACAAAGAGGGTATTCAAAATAGATAATGAAACGCTGTTCGATGAATGGGCGGAGTACCGTGAAGGAGTTGAGGAAGAATGATTTGGATTATCACATTGATAGGAGTATTCGCATTACTATATTGGTTGGGCGGGGTGCTTATGCCGGAGTTCAAACCCATAGAACAGGAACTAATTACATGGAGTGATGACGAATGAACCAAGCAATCAAAGTAAGTAATGGCTCACTTACTATGTGTGGCCTTGATGACTTCCGTGATACACTACAACCGAACCACACGATAGTTACGCTGTGTCGCTATCCACCTAAGTTCATAGACTCGGACAAACATGAACGACATCACTATTACTTTAGGGCTAAAAATAGTACACCGGAGATATGGGCGCATGCCGTAGACTTAGTAATTGATTTACTTGATGGGGGTAAAGATGTACTCTTGCACTGCGTACATGGTAGAGATAGGACAGGCGGAGTAGCGTATGCTGTACTACGCTTACTCGCTAACCTTACTGACGAAGAGGTAAGAGCAACGATGGTTAAACTAAGACCGTCTATGGCTATACCGTGGAGTAAGATACTACCGGACAACAAGGAGTTGTACGAGAAGATAGGATGGGCGGTAATGCACAACATGACTCACGAACAGAAAAATAAAAACAACACTGAAAGAAATGATATATAAACCAAGAAAGAAAAGAGAGATGAAAAGGAGAGATAAAAAATGAATATAACAGAAGAAATGTATGAAACGATGATGCACATGATAGGCTACGGTCACTTAAAAAATAACTTTATTGATGCCGTAGAATCATGTGACCAAGACACGCTACTTGAACTAGCAAGTATGTGTGAGAATAGATGGTCGTATAAAGGAACACTTACTGACCCACTAAGAAAAGCAATTGAAAGATATAACAAGGAGGAATAAAAATGAAAGAAGAAAGAAAAGAAGTAGAAGAATTGGTAGGCAAAAAAGTAACTGTGGCTGTAAGCACACAGGGTATTGTAAGAAATGGCTTTCATACTCAAATGAGTATTGAAGGAACATTAGAAGAAAATGATGGTATGTATAGAGTCTTAAGAGATAATTGCACATTCACTTACTTTACACCTAAAGATGTTTTACTTGTAAACCCGTTAGTATCTACGGGCGTGGTTATCCACATAATTATAGATACACCAAAGGAGGAATAAGAATGCACAATATAGCACAAACACAAACAGGAGAATGGATGACAGCATGGGCGGGGGCAACTCCGTGGCACAAGTTAGGAACACAAGCAGAAGGATTGATGACCACGCATGATGCGTTAATCAAAGCCAACTTGAATTGGGTGGTTACCAAAGAACCATTGTACTATGAGGACAATGATGAGATGGATGTACTGCCCGGTACATACGGTGTGTTCCGTACTGAAAGCGGCAAGAAGATTCCATTGACAAAGAACGGACAAACAGTTGGTAAGGTATGGAAAGCACTACAGAATGTAGAAGCGTTTTCATTCCTTGACGAACTAACAGGTGACCACAAGCCGAAGGTTGAGGTATGTGGTGCGCTAGGTGAAGGACAGACAGTTTGGATACTAGCGAGGCTACCTACAAGTATCGTGTTCGATAATGTAGATACAGTCCACAAGTATCTGTTGATAAGTAACACACACGATGGTACAGGCTCGGTAAGAATACTACCGACACCTATCCGTGTAGTATGCTTCAACACTTTGTCAATGGCGTTAGGTCGAGGTAAAGGTCAAGGGTATGCAATCCGTCACTCCGGTAAGATGCACGAGAGAATGGAAGAAGCAAAGAAAGCACTACAGGCTGTAGAAGAGGACTTCACACAATGGGCTAATGATGTAGAGCGTATGTTGAATACGAAAATTAACCTTGAAACTACGCAAGAATACTTCATTGATGTCATGGACTTGAAGCGTGACGAAGATGGTGAACTTGCGACAAGAGGTAAGAACATTATTGCTTCCACCAACAAACTACTACTGTCACCTACTAACAACATCGGTAACATGAGTGGCACAGTATGGGCGGCTTACAATGCAATCACAGAAGCGATTGACCACAGCCTTACTCAACTGCGTAATGGTGAAACAAGTATCAAGCGTACACAGTCAGCCATGTTCGGCCCACTTGCACGAAGAAAGGTTATTGCATGGAACAAAGCGATGGAGTTGTTAGCGTGAAATTAACACTGAAAGAACTTAATGAGATTGTAACTGATGCACAGATGGAAGCAGAAGAAATCATGCGTAACAAGATAGTGAAGTATATCAATCAAGGTTACACGACCAACGGTATACTGTTCATGCTTGGTCAGTTCAATCTTGTTACAGGTCGCAGACATGAGAAAGAGATTGAGATAGATGGCTACAAAGATGGTGAAACTATCCAAGTTATGAAAATGTCCGAAGCGACATCTAAGGTATTACATTCAATACAATCGGGGGATAGCGATGTGGATAGCGACGAATAAGGGATGGTTGAGTATCGTAAGGCACAGGAATAAAGAGAATACTTTATTGGTGCGAGCGAGAAATAAAAATCACATTGAAAGTATTTTTGAAGATGCTAAAGTGTATGAAGATGCAAATGCAGACTACCCATACAGGGCAGATATAAATGATGATGAGGTATCATGTATCATCGGTGACCTACTGATGAACATAAACTATGACAACTTCAAAGCGAGTGTAGATGATTACCATTACCACCATGCGTTGGTGGGGGTATGGGAAGAGATGTATGACTACGGTAAATTATACAGACCGAAATAAATAATATATAAACCAAATAAGAAATGAGGATTGAGAAACATGAAAAAAACATATACAGTAAGAGTCACCTATGCAGGTGAGATAGAGGCAGAAGATAAAGATGAACTAGAAGAGAAGTTGTGGGTGCTACACACATTGTTTGGTAAACCATACGAGGACTACTTGTTCGAGGCAGAAGAGGTAGACATACAGGAGGAATAGACATGAAGAAAGACATGAAACATTTATTGAGCCACATTATGAATTTGTGGACATACTTAGACAGTGAACATGAAGCGTACACAAATAGATACGGTATATCAGCAGATGATTTAGATTACTTATACGGTGATTTGTATGATTATCTTGACACTAAATATAAATTGGAGGAATCGGAATGAACATATTTGTATTAGATGAAAATCCTTTTACTGCGGCGCATTGTATGGATGATGTAAGAGTGCCTAAGATGTGTGTAGAGTCAGCACAGATGATGGCATCAGCCCTGCGTAGGCATGGTGCTACTGATGAACAGATGCCGCTTACCAAAGCAGGTAAGCCATACAAGGGAGGCTACAAACATCACCCCTGTACAGTATGGGCAGGTGACAGTCGTGCTAACTTTGTATGGCTTGCTCTACATGCCGAAGCACTGTTGGATGAATACCACCATAGATTCGGCAAAGTACATGCTTGCCACAACCCAATCTATCAAATGTCAAGCATGCGAAATATTATTCCCGAAGGTGACTTGACACCATTTGCACAGGCTATGCCCGACGAATACAAAGACGATGATGTAGTCAAAGCCTACAGGTCTTACTACAAGTCTAAGCAATACAGTAAGGGCGGGGTGCGTTATGTGCATACTGATGTTCCTACTTGGTGGGAGGTGACGGCGTGAAGAAATATAAGAATAAACATACTAATGTAATTGTAACTTTGAAAGGCGATAAGATGGTTAGCGGTAACAAAGTCTACATGTTAGAGAAAGAGAATGGTGACATAGACAATTGGAGTGAGGAATTGTTTTTACTTCATTGGGAGGCGATACCGTGACTGATGAGTGTCCGGGTTGCTTAGGCATCGAGGGCGAGTATGATGACATGTGCCACGAATGCAAGATAGAGATAGATGGAATAATCGCTGATAGATATTTGATAGCGAGAGGTAGATTATGATGGAAGAAGAAACAGAAATAGTCACTACAGATGTAGATGACGATATGAGAAACTATGAGATAAAGTTAGACGGTGAGTTCCATACTGTAGTAATGGAAATATCCATTTGGGATTATGGAATCAACTGTCCGACATGTGGAAAAAATAACAATAAAAATAAAATGTATTTGTTAAGTAACGGGCAGTATCTTTACAAAGGGGTGTGCTGTGGCATGTTCGGACTGTGTGAGGTCAAAGGTGAGGACAATGAATTGGCAACCAACAACTGAAATGATAACTTGGGGAAATGAACATTTGGCGGCTATACCCGTTGATGGTGTATGGTCACCGGAGGGTAGCGGAGTACAATATAGAAAGATGGGTGAGAAAACTTTTGCACTTATGTTTATGTACAATCATCCCGAATGTGAAGTCCACCATGAAAGATATAGAGAACTGATGTCAGCCTGTGGGTATGAGGTTCAAGAAGGAGATGGAGTCCAAAAGATTACTCCACCACTCGACCCTATGGAAAGAATGCAACAAGAGTTTGAGATGAAGCAAGAGCAAGCGAGAGGATGGTTATGTCCTTCTTGCGAGTACCCTCTTGCTAACTGTGAGTTAGATGAAAGAACTGATGTATTCGTAGAAACAATAGACGCAGAACTTACCGGGGGCGACAGCACTGAAATAGAAATTTGGAGTTGTAACATTAAGTGTACTCAATGTGATGAAGAGATTAAAATGAATCCCGACGATTACCACTTGCTCGCAGGTGACGAGTATTACATGCGTTGGCGTGTTGATGATAGTCATCAATTCATGGCTCTTACAAGAGGGCAGATGAAAGAGATGCAAGACGCAGGTGTACTGAATGGAGAAGTTCTTGGAAGTGTCTACGAAGATAAGAAAGTGCCACCGTGGATGTGGGGCATATATGCTATCAAGAGAAACTTAACTAAGAGTGAAGAAGATGAGTAGTTTTGAAAGAAATTATTGGGAAGATGATTCTAAAGTAAAAAAGTGGGCTTCCGGTAAAGGGAAGGCTCGACTTGCTTGGGTAAAGTGGGCGGGTCGTTATTGGATAGACCTACGAATACTTAGGCGTGAAGAGGATGGGTACACCCATACGAAAGAAGGAATAAGACTTACACCCGAACAAGTGAGAGCCATGCTTCCTATTCTTAACGAACTGCTACAAGACATAGACGATAAGATAGAAGAAGAAGAGAGGCATGACGACAAAGATATATCACCTTAATTGGTATCATCCTAATAGAGTATGGATATTCAATGATGGGGCGTTAAAGGGAGAGCCGCTATACTACGGCTTCGATAGAGTAGTTGCTAAATTACTTGAGAAGTTAGGTGCGGTGCTATATCGCAAAGCCCATCGTACAGGATGTAAGTTGATTTTGTCCGAAAGGCAAAAACCTAATACTTTCAAATTTAATTTAATATCTTTAGATAACGGTGGTGCTAAGTACGGTAATGATGAACTTGGTAAAGGGTGGATTGAGAGTGAAGCCTTGATAGGCACACCCGATGTTCTTTATGTTGGAGTCGGGGTGGATTAGTGTTACTTGGTAGAGCAATAGTATTAGTTTCAAAGATGCCTAAGTTAGATGTTAAAGACATCACTAAGGAAGAGGCATACGAACTATGGGAGTTCTTAGATGAAGAAAGAAAACTACCGATAACAAAAACAAGACTGAAAATAAATTTAGCAAAAGAGTGCGGTGTATTCGTAGAACAGTTAGATGCAGTAGCCAACGGTGCTTCTCTAGCAGAAGTGCTGATAATGGAATCGTCGGACAGCAAAACAAGTAAATTAAAACTAAAAGAAATTAAGAGTATAATTCAATCGGTGACAAGTGATGAAGAGTGGATAATACCATTCTGTCACTCGATGGATATTACAGAAGCCGAGTTTGTATGGCGATGGGCTTTGAATGAGCGTTGGCGTTCACTTAGATACCGGATGAGAAAGTGGGCTAAAATTAATTCTAAAATTAATGATGACCTAATTAGTACATTCGAGATGTTAGATGTTATATTCGGATTGAGAGATAAGCAAGAGGTAGAGCGACCTGTTACAGATTTCAAACGACTACAAGCATGGAACGGTATAGACATACCCGACAAGTATTGGTTTGTCAATGATTGCGGTACGCTAATGTTCTTAGAGAACGGTGTTGCTAGAAATAGAAACGGTGAGATAAATCGAGAGTACACACCACAAGTGCAGGGAGTTGATACTTGTTGGTGTTGGGTAGATGTGTTAGGCACAACAAGGTTACACTCTACAGAACAAGAGATACCGTTTTCAAAATACAAAGAGCCTATGGATATTTCATGGCATGAAGCCAACAAGATTCTTTACAATTACCCGAAGGGTGGTTTCTTAATCCTTAATGATAATCATTATCACTTGTACACTAAAGGTACTAACGCTTTGATTGTTCAAGCCTTGACTATTAGACAGATAAAAAACGCAGGGTACGAATTTATTTTAGGTGTTAAAGATGGTGTAGATGTTATTGATGTAGACAAGATGGCGATAGAAAACCTACCGTTTGAATTGGAGAGTGCGTTGAAAAGAAATAGTATTCCTGTACAAAACTCACACACTAGCCATGAGATACCGTTTGTAGTTATTGAAGTTGCATACTCATGGCGAGCAGAAGATGGGTGGGGGTGGCGTTACATTACTACGCTAGATGACGCATCCATCAATGAGATTGATGAGTACACTACTTACATATCTATGGTAGGTGTAGACAATGAGTGATACACTAAAGAACATAGGATTAGGTATCTTACTTTCTAAGTTACGCTTTTCAGTATCAGTATCAAAGGTACACTTTGGATTCGGGTTTAGAGTTGATAAGTACATACAGATAGATATTCAAGATGACAACATGAAGGCAGTTGTAAAACTGTGGTGCGATGAAAATAATTTAACACTTAAATATCGTACCAAAAGTAATGCAGACATACTCAAGTGGTTGAGTGTGATAGAACCATACGCTGAATTGTTACACGATAAGAAGGGTTACAACCGTATGTTGTGGGTAATTGATAATCCTATACCTAGAGCAAACCCATCTACACCCACAAATGTATTCTATGATTGGGTTGAAAAATGGGATGATATTGAAAATGATATATAAACCAACTAAGAAATGGAGGTTGATGAAGATGAATTGGAACGAATTACTACGACCTACCAAACCGGTAGAGATAGTAGGTAACAATGTCTTTGTCGAAGATTTCCTTGAATGGGAAAAAACGGGTGAGTACCCATCAGCCATACTTATACTCGGTCCTCCGGGTACAGGTAAGTCTAGTGCGGCGAATGCGATAACACACACAATGTTAGGACAATGGAATAATGATATGAATGTTCTATGGACTAACGCAAGCGACGATAGGGGTATTGGGCATGTCCGACAGGAGATTAAACAATTCTGTCGGCTTAGTGGTATCAATGCGGCACGAAAGGTAGTAGTACTTGATGAGGCTGATGGGCTTACTCCCCAATCCCAAGATGCACTAAGGGGCATCATGGAGAAGTATGCTCACAGGGTATTGTTTATCTTGACAGCAAACTATCCCGAAAAAATCAAACCTGCTATACAAAGCAGATGTAAGATATATCAGTTCACTCCTGTCACTCCGAAAGAAGGTGCTAGACATCTACTAAGAGCGACAGAATCATGCGGCGCACCCGTTGAATGGGAACAAGCCTATGAAGATGTAGTAGAACATTTCAATGGTGACTTGAGGGCGGCTGTGAACTTCCTTGAAAGTAGACCAAAAAATCAAGAGTTATCTTTTATCAAAACCACCGAGGCGTGGTGGGATGACTTCAAGTTACATGATGATTACAATTCTCTTAGAGAGAAACTTAATGAAAACATGGAAACCGCAGGTAGCCGTGTATACTTTATGAATAAATTTCACCAATACATTAGAGGGTACTTTGACAAAGACCCGGACACTGTATTCGCTATCATGTCCGTTTGGGGCGACATGATGGAGAAAGTACATGAATGGCCGGGAAGTGACAATGCTTTCGTGGATGTGTTGGTGGCAAGACTAAAGAAACAAATAGGTGAAATGAAATGAGTTGGAAAGAAGAAGATGAATACATAGACGAAGAAAACAATACAGGTTTTGGGGAAAAGAAATTAAGCGATGGTTTTCCTGTGCCTGTTGCTCAAAGAATGGTAGCATACGCTGAAAGAACAGGAAAGAACATCGAAGAAGTCAAACAGATGTATTTGGATTACATAAAGAAAGAATACGGTGTTGAGGACTACACACAAGAAGATGTGGATATTCTAATTGATTGGGCGGAACAAGCCTTCGTACAAACAAGAAAGCAAACAGCAAGCACATCGGGAACATCTACATGGGTAGGTTGTTTCATAGGTGTGGCTGATAGAACAAAAGATAGACTTACAAATATTGTAAATGCTAATGTAAAACTGTTCAAAGAGAATCGTGCCGAAGCAATTGGTACAGGTAGAGTAGGTGTCTATGAAAAAGACGGTGGTTTGTGGTCAGTGCGTAACAAAGACGGACTACAACCACTTGATGAATCAGCAGACAGTGAACCACAACATGGTATCAAAGTCGGTGATGAATATGTATGTTTACTCACCCGTAAAGGTATGCCATCACCATCAACTAGGATGGGTAGATACGCTTACTTCTTGGGTGGCGAAGAAGGTGACTTCGTTAAGAATAGTAACATAGCAGTGTGGAAGGTAGACTTAACTGACGATAACAATACTATGAACTTAGACATTGGTAGACCGTGTAAGATACCTGTCATACCACCAAGAGAAGATGCTAATGATTTCTTCAAGACTGTCTTGGGTACATACTCTAACTTTGAAATTAATTATTCGGATGACTTCGTACCGGAGGAAGTAAGACCATTACTTCAACCTGTAAGTTATTGGACTAACGAAGAGTTCCACGACATGTATGTAAGACTTGACGACATCGAAGATGTCTTTGAGAGTAAGAAAGAGAAAACTAACATCGGTGGTAGAAGTGTTACATACGGGCCACTTATTATTACAAAGGGTACAATTAACAGCATGAATACCGAGCCACGAGACAGCGAGTATGACCCGGAGGGCTTCAATTACTTCATGTCACTAAGTAGTATGAATGGTGATGTAGACTGTTGGATACCCGGTGCTGTCGGTATCATGACTAATCCATTCCAAGCACATTGGGGAGAACAAGCGTTTGACTATGCTGAAAACTCTACAGTGTTTGTCTTTGGTCGTCTAGGTATGAAAGACCGTGATGGTTTGATGAGTCCTAAGATTACAGTCATGGGTATCTATGGTCACCCACGCAGATGCCGAAAGAGAGCAAGCGGTGGGAATACAGGCGTAGGTCAATTCGAGTGAGGTGATTAGATGGCAGGGTTTGGACAGACAGTAAAGTTACAGCAAGAGATTGAAAAGGTCGTAGATGAGGTTGGGGTACAGAAGCCCAACAAAGACCCGTATGCGGCATTGAGAGCCGAGCAAGAGTCCATGAGTCATATAATTAAGACTCATAGTTTTGCAGGTATCTTTGGTTTCGATGGTACAGGTAAATCAGCAATTGTATTAGACGCATTCAATAAAGATGAGACTAAAGTAGAAGGTTCACTTTTACATGCAGTAGATTTTGATAATGGTGTGGGTATGCTAAACTCCGCTATCTACGACAACCCAAATGTTGTATCATGGAATCCGTGGAAGATGGGTAGTAAAGATAGAACAGCATACGATTACCCCGGTACACATCAGCGTGTCATGGACATCATGAAGTACATCATTAGCGAAAAAGAAAAAGGCGTTGCAGTATGGGGCGTTCTTGTGAGTGGACTTGATTCATGGCTTGAGATATGTACTAACAACATGCGTATCATTGATTTAGGTTTGGCTAAGGATGGTATTGATGCGGCTGACAATCGTGGTGCAGGTGAAGCAAAGCGTGTAGAGCGACAGTCCGATTGGGCTATCCGTAATACTCGGTTTCACCAACTAACAAAATTAAGTCGTGATTTAGTTAGACTCGGTGTTCGTGTCTATTGGGAAACTCACATGCGTTCAACTAACTTCTCTTACAAAGACGATGCGCCTGTTGTATGGCAACCGGAGTGGGAGAAAAAGACTAACAACTACTTACCTACATTGATTCGTATGGATGCTACTAATGAGTATAACGATGAGGATGAATTAGTATCTACTACATACACCGCTACATATACTAAGTGTAAAACTAATCCATCTCTTGTCAATCAAACTAAGACAGTTATGGTAACTACTACAGGAGAAGAACCGAAGTGGTACGGTCTACCCGACCTCTACGACGGTACTCTATGATACTCTTATGAGGTGGGTTTTAGTGAGTAATAAGTGCAAAGGTGTTTCATTCAATTCACAGGGGAGTTCCTTCGTTTGTTTATCTTCCCGCACTTTCCCACTCAAGAGGTGATTCTATGGCACATGTAAAATCAATGAGTGATACTGCTAAGAAATACATAGATATTATCATGAGTGATGGCGAGGTTCGTAATGCTTTCCAAATACTAGATGAGTTGTATGAAAGTAAAACACATAGTGCTAACAGATACATACCGACAAAAGGTGAACTACACGAATACCTAAGTAAGAATTACTCAAGTGAAATTCGTAGAGAAAGACACCCTTTAGCATTACCCGAAATGAGAAACAAAACTACACCTATCACATATTATTGGAGGGAGTTGGATGACAAAAATAACAGTTAAAAGAAAAGAGTTTATGTCTTTCCTTACATCATTTGGTAAAGGAATACCGGACTTGAGAATCAACTGTGCCGGTGGTCGTCTTACTGTAGAGGTAGCATACGCATGGTACTACTTGAGAAAACAGTTCGTAACTGATGTCAATGAAGAAGGAGTATTACACATCGCTGATTTAGAGAAAGTACTTTTATTCTTAAAGTCAAGTAACCAAGATGAAATTACATTGAGACAAACTCAAGAGACTAAACCATTGTATCTTGAGGGTGGTGGGAACAAACTACAACTACCAAGTACAGACGAAATAGAGTCAGCATCAAAGACTGTGGTGATTAGAAAACTAATCAAGGAATCACAAGAAGGCGGATGGTCAAGTTTTGGTCATGCCTCTCTTAGCACACACGCTTCACTTGCTACTAAGGATTTGATTTCTCTTGCAGGTATGCGGGGTTTAGTATCAAAAGATACTCAATTCAAACTACGCATACATTGTGGCGAGAATGAGATGGGTATAGTAGCAGGTAAGGCTGTAAGTGGTCGCTTATTCACTACGCTTCCTGTATGGGATAGTGATGGCCCTGCGGCTACGGTAGAGTCTTACTTTAGTGAGAAGTTACCTATGTGTCTACAATTCCTTGACGACGAAGATGCTCGAATGCACATGGGTAAAAGCACCTGTGTAATCTTTGAGCAAGATAATACTTTACTTATGATTGTAGATGAGAGTGATGACTGATGATTATTGATTGGTTCACCGATGACCCTTATGACCCTCCCGTTATCTACGAGAGAACTAGAGGTGCAGATGGTGTACTACATGAAAGATACATCATGGATGGTGATGATGATTATGTTGTGCCTTATTGTTGGGTAGCAGAAAACGCACCTAATTGGGTGATGAATAGATTGAAAGGTCACCATGCTAAGATTCATCATAATATTAAGGCTAAAAGTATTGATGGTAAAGATTTGGTAAAGGTAACAGTACCGCACCCGAACACGCTATGGGAGATAAAAGACAAATGCCCTAAGTGGACTTACGAGGCTGATGTCAATTACAAAGACCAAATATTACTTACTAATTATCCCGATAAGATACCGGAGTTCAAACCTCGCATTTGGTACTTTGACCTTGAGTGGGATACTGAAAATCAAACTACTACAGTCATGGCTGTATCGGATAACTTTAGTGAACACCCTGTTGTGTTTGCATGGAGTGAAGAATCAATCCGTGATACCATCACCAAGACTGAATGGATAGATAGGTATGATGGATATGAACTTAGGACTTATCCTAATGCACACAAAATGCACGAGGCTTTCTTAGATTATCTTGATGAGTGTAATCCCGATATGTTAGTAGCACACGCTATTGCTTGGGCTGACTTACCACATCTGTATCATCAGTTGGGTGCGCTAAGAGAAAGACTGTCACCTGTCAATAGATTGATTGCACCAAACAAAAAGACCGGTGCATACAGAAGTACAGCACAACCTATCAAGGGTAGACTCATATTCGATACTGCGGCACAGTGGACAGACGGTAGTGGCTTTGAGGGTATATGGCAGAAGTCCGGTAGAGGACAGGCTCAATCTCGAAAGTTAGATTGGTTCGCTACTGAATTAGGGTTCGGTGGGAAACTAACTAATGAGATAGAAGGCATGACAGTACACAATGGTTGGAAAGAATACTATGATGACTTTGTAGATTATTGTCTTGTAGATACCACTCTCTTGCGTGACTGTGATGAGAAACTAAATTGTATTTCATATCACATAGCCATGCAACAATTAGCCGGAGTATCATTTGATAGTACTCACAAGGTGACACGATACTTTAGAGGATTGATGGGTAGGCGTACAGACTTGAAAGCACCATCCTCCTACAAAGAACAAAGACCCGAACTACAGGCCGCATGGGTTATGCCTCCTGTAGCGGGCAGACATGAAGGAGTAGCATTGGTAGACTTTGCTTCTCTATATCCTAATATCATACTCTCCGCCAATCTTTGTTATACAACATTGACTGATTCGCCGGGTGAAAATATTTTAACTATTAAAGTACCACCAAAGTATGACGATAAAACAGGTAATGCCATAACGGGTACAGGGGGTACTTTCCATTGGAAACAAGATGAGATGGGATTGTTACCTTCTGTAGTCAAAGACATGCTAGACCTGCGAAAGAAGTACAAAACTCTCATGCGTGAGGCTGATGATGCTGATACTAAACTAGGATACAACATGCTACAAATGGCTGTGAAGGTTGCGGTCAATGCGATATATGGTATGACAGGAAGTAAGGTAGTAGCGGGTCAATGGAGTAGTTACCCAATCGCCCAATGTATCACATACTTAGGTAGAGAATCAATCACTATGCTGACTGAAAAAAGTGCAGAAAAGGGATTCATACCATTAGCAGGGCATACCGATTCAGCATACATCAAAGTACCATTCGATAAAGCAGAAGATATTGCAGGGTATCTTACTGATGTAGCGCAGAACGAAATGAATCTAAAGTATCTTGATGTGGAATTAGAAGCATACTTTGACTATTGGGTTACTGCGGCTACGAAGAATAGAAACTTTGGAATTAAAGTATGGCCTAAAGAAGATGCAGGTCAAATGAAAGTGACAGGCTTTGAAGTGAAAGCATCTAACGCCACACCTATCTGTAAGACTGTACAAAAGACAGCGTTCACTATGATTGCTACAGGTAAGGATGAAGATGATGTATGGAATAAAGTAAGACCTATAGTAAAATCAGTGTACAACGGAGAAGTTTCAATAGAGGATGTAAGTGCATACGGGCGTTTGTCTAAACGCTTAGATGAGTATGATAAGGTAGTACCTAACCCTGCTAAAGCGGCAAGGTATTCTAATCAGTATCTTGATACCGACTTTGGTAAAGGTGAAGGTATCAAGTGGGTTTTCATCGAAGGTGTGCCGGAAGGACAACCACCATGTAATGTGATAGCGTATGAGGATGAGTCACAACTTGATGGTTATGAGATAGATTGGAACACTGCTGTAGAGAAATGGATTACTAAGAAACTGAAACTTGTCTATGAAACATTAGATTGGGATTTAAATAGATTAACCGAGAGGCGGATACCTAAGAAATACTGGTGATATTATGAAGTGTAAAACCCCTATGAGATGTAGACCGGAATTTGAAGGTAAAGTTCACTGTAAAAGATGTGCAGAAGAAGCAAGGATTGAGGCTAAATTATTTTTAGATTTAATTGATTGAGGTGATAA
>CAACVD010000234.1_pt1 | contig 26674 bp, 33 predicted proteins | sample 2381771 | NCBI WGS metagenome assembly CAACVD01 (sample SAMEA5211965, study PRJEB30684) | marine metagenome | biome: Marine; feature: Epipelagic; material: Water | collected 2015-10-15 | depth 15 m
AAATTAGCAAAAGACAATACATCAAACACATTAGACATTGGATTTTTTGGTAAATATGTTGAATCAGCTACAACAAAATATACTGGTTTATTTTGGGATGCGAGTACTGATAAATTTAGATTATATGAGGGTTTACAAGTCGAGCCAACAACAACTGTTGATGTAACTGGAACTGGGTACACTAGATCACTTTTAAATGCTGATTTAGAGGGTAATGTAACTGGAACTGTTAGTTCATTATCTAACCATGATACAAATGATTTAGTTGAGGGATCAGTTAATTTATATTATACTAATGCTAGAGCAGATGCGAGGGTTAATTTACAAACTGGTGCTAATCTTGATTTAAGCAGTAAAGACACAGATGATTTAAGTGAAGGTACAACAAACTTATATTTTACAACTGCTAGGGCAAGAGCTAGTTTTACTGAGGGTACTGGAGTTACAATTACAGATGGAGAAATTGCTATTGGTCAAGATGTTGCTACTGATAGTAATGTAACATTTAACAATATTGCTGGTGAAAAATTATCATTAGGAACTACTAATACTGGACAATTAATTACTTTAAGTGGTGCTGGTACAACGACTAATGGTGAAAGAGGAATAAGAATAATATCAACATCTAATGTTGGTTTTTCAGAAATACAATTTAAGTCAGATGACGAGGAATTTAGAATTGGAGTTGGTGGCTCAGGAGTTGGCACACCTTTTACAAATAAATTTTATATATATTCTAATACTGCTTCTGCGGCTGTAATAACTGTTGATGAAAGCAAAAATACTGTTTTTTCTGGTTCTGTAACTGGAATTGCACCTACAAGTGATTTAAACTTTGCTACAAAAAAATATGTTGATGATAACATACCAACAATAACAACTCCAGCATTAAGTGCTGTTTTAGCAGTTGGAAATACATCTGGCTCAAATGACTTAATTATACAAGATAATGATGAACTTGTATTGGGTAGCTCAACAGATTTTAGAGCATATCATAATGAAACTAATACATTATTTAGAATAAATACTGGTGATTTAATATTTAACTCATTTGTTGATGATGGTGATATTAAATTTCAATTAGATAATGGTGCTAACCCAGCCGCTTTAACAGAATATATGCGACTTGATGGTGGTTTAGTATCAACTGTGTTTTCTAAACCTACCATTCACACTAATAATACAAAAGCATATTTTGGTAGTAGTGCATTATTGTCTATTGATTCTGATGGTTCAAATGGTGAGATATTACAAAATACTGGTGATTTGTATATTACTAATTCAGCAAATGATAAAAGTATTATATTTCGTTCTGATGATGGTAGTGGTGGTTTAGTTGAATACTTTAGATTGGATGGTTCAACAAATACTATTCCTTTTGGAAGGTCACCTCACATTGTAGATAATCTAAAGTTATATTTCGGTAATGATACAGCAAATGATGCTAGTATTAAATGGGATTCAACAGCTAGTCAATTATTTATTGATGGTGAAACAAATTTATTAAGCACAGTCAATTTTGCTGGATTAATAACTAGCTCATATTCTGGCACATCTACTCATGTATTACAAAATGCTACAAGTAATGGTACTGTATTACAATTAAATTGTACTGGGGATAGTACAAGTTTATATTTACAAGGTGACCATATTTATGCAAGTGGTACCTTAGTAATCGGTAATGCTAGTAGTGGTGTTAACTTGTATAGAGCAACTACACATACTTTCCAAGAAGGTACTGTAACATTTGATGATGATGTTTATATAAATTATAATCAAAATATTTATTTTAATAGAGATGGTTCTACTGCTGATTACTCTAACATTATAGGTGCAACAAATTATCCAACTGGTGGTTATAATGCAGCTAACCAAAATTTTTGGATAAAAGCTCAATCAAAAGGTGGTTTTCATATTGTTTTAAATAGTGATGGAACTGATACATCTGCTGAAAATGCCTTTGATGATTTTGTAATATTTCAAGGTGAACATGATGGCACACCAAGATTTAGAGTTAGTAATGTTGGTAGTGGTTATTTTTCTAATAAATTAGGTGTTGGTACAGCATCAACATCTGCTTATAGTACACTTGAGGTTGGTAAACCTTTAGGAACAACCACTGAATTAACCATTTCTGGTATATATACTGGTGGTAATAATGGACCAATATTAAACTTTAGAAGTGGACACCCAAGCAATACTAATGTTTGGAATATGGGTCACATACAAGTTACTGATGATGGTAACTATAATGGTAGAATGCATTTTATGGTTACACAATCTGGTGGTAATAGTGGTAGTTCACCAGTTATAAGAGCAACACTAAAAGCAACTGGTAATTTTGGGGTTGGAACAGTAGCTCCCTATGAAAGATTAGTTTCTGACCAAGCAGTTGCGGCATTGGGTGCAACACAAAGTAATAGTAGTCAAGGTCATGCAACAATTATAGATGTTGATGGTACTGATTCAAGATTAATGGCTGTTGATTGGGGTGCGGCATATAAAGATTTATTAATACAAGCATCTACTATAAATTTAATGGTTGGAACTGGCTCTACTGCTAGTGCTTTATCAATAGCAAATAATAAAGCTGTTTCAATTGCAACAAGTTTATCTGTTGCTGGTAATAATGTTGTTGGTTTTAGTGGTTCTTGGAATGCCGCTAATATGCCTGGTAGTAGATTTGGAGGTTATTCAAGTAATGGTGGTGAGGTTGTATTTCAATCAGATAATCCTTCGAGTGGTCGTATGTCTGTTATGACTGATGGTCAATTTTATGCTGGTGAAAATGGTGGTTTTTATTCTTTATATAGTGGAAATGATTATTCTAATAGAAAAGGTTTTTATGCTGATAGTTCTGGTGTTTTACAATTCAATTCATCAGCAAGATATACTGGTAAGGTTCAAGGTTATCAAGCTCAGTCATCAAGTGCTGGTGACCATACTTTTTTTGAAATGCTATACGCTGGTGGTTGGTCACAAAATACAGAAGGTTTAGCGGCAATAAATGTAACTGATGGTGGTGGTACGATAGTAAAATTTGGTGGTACATATAATGGTAGTCAAGGTGTGTTTGTTGTTACAAATCTTTATTCTGGTGGTTATGGTGCTACTGGTGATTTATTTAGAGTTACACCAAGTGGTATATCAGCACATTCTGGTACTGAATTGTATGGTAAAATGCAAGTTGGTAAAGTTAAAGAATCTAGTAGATTAACTATTGGTGGTTATTATTATGGGGGTGGAGGGCAATTAACCTTTAGGTCAGGTCATCCAAGTAATTCTGTTGTTTGGAATACAGCTGAAATATTTGCGAGTGATGATGGTAATTATAATGGTCGTTTAGAATTTAGAACTGGTATTACTGGACCTACTAATGAAGGCACTACTACTAAAATGGTTATTAAAGCTAGTGGAAATGTGGGCATAGGTACAATGATACCCTGGTTACCCCTTATGATTAACAAAGCATCAAACTCTGTATCTAGTGGTAATGATTCCTCTTTTCGACTTTGTTTATCAAACTCCGACCAAACTAACAACAACTGGTCGTTAATTAGTTTTACCGATGGCGACAGTCAACCTGGTAGTGGTGCAATAGGTATTCAATATGTTGACCATACTAATAATTATGGAGATTTAAATTTTATAACTAGGGGTTCTGATGGTTATGGTACAAAATTTAAAATACCAAGTAATGGTGGTTTACAAATATTTAGAGCATCTGATCCATTTATTCAATTTTATGAAGGTTCTACAAACAGAGGTGATATATTTGTAGATACATCTTTAGATAATTTAATTGTAAGAGCTGCTGCTGGTCATGGTGTACAAATTAAATCTAATGGTAATACTGATTCTAGTAGTGAAGGAATTTATTTAACAACAAACGATAGAGTTGGTATAAATACAAAAAATCCAAACTGTGGTACAAGTGGTTACTCATCAAACACAGCATTTCTTCATGTTTATGATAATACAAATGGAAATAAACCAACTATTCATGTAAGTTGCCATGATTATGATGAAGCAAGTTTAATATTATCTGAAAATTCTGGTAATGGTGCAAGATGGGGAACAAGAATATACTATGAGGGGTTAGGTGATAATTTCTTTAATATAGAAACCTCTGATGGTGGTACTGTAAGTCATAGATTAACTATTGATAGGTATGGTAAATTTGGATATTTAACCTCATCCCCCCAACAAACTTTTGATGTAAGAGGTAAAGCGTTATTTAATGGTGACACAAGTACAAATAACAATCAAATATATGATGGCTATGTAGATGGCAGTAGTGCATATTTACATTCTCCAGCTTTTACTATTAGACAAGATAGCTCAAGAACTGGAGGAGTAGATGAAGCTCCTGTTGGATTATGTATTCATAATCAGTATGGAGCTGATAATACAATGAGTAAATTATCATTTGCATCTAGGGAAGTACAAGGTGGTGGTAATACTGTTACTATTGCTGGTATAATGGCTAGAAAAACATCTGGAATAAGTGGTAGTTGGGCAAATGGGGAACTATCTTTATTTACAAAAGCTGGTTCTGCTTTTAGAGAGGGTATGATTATGGATAGTGCTGGTAGAAGCACATTTTATTATACAACAAAACACACAAAAGGTATAAGATTAAATCGAGCTGGTACACCATCAACTGGTATAAGTTGGTATAATGATACTTACTACAACTGGCAAAATTATATGGCAAGTGCTGGAACTGGAAATTGTGGACCAAATGGTAATTTAACAGCACCTGGTGGATTAACTAGCGTATCATCTTGGGCATTAAGATCAAGAATGGAAGGTGTTAGTACTTATGGTTGGTTATGGGAAACTGGTGGATCAGGTGGTGGTGGTGCAACTGCTAGTGCTAAAATGGAACTTGGTGCAACTAATGGTACTTTGAGAGTAACTGGTGATATGGTTGCTTATGCATCAGACGAAAGATTAAAAACTAATATTGTTAAAATAGATAATGCACTAGAAAAAGTAAAACAAATAAATGGTGTTGAATACGATTGGGTTGATAATATTAAAGAAGAATATGATTTCCACCCAAATAATATGCATGAGGTTGGTGTACTTGCACAAGAGATTGAAAAAGTATTGCCAGAAGCTGTTTTACCAGCACCAATGAATGGACCATACACTGAAAAAACTGGTAAAGATCATAAATTCTTGACTGTAAAGTATGAAAGAATTGTACCTTTATTAATTGAAAGTATAAAAGAATTAACTGCAAAAGTTGAAGCATTAGAAAATAAAAATTGTAATTGTAAATAAATATGGCGTGTCCTACTTATACATCAGGAGCAGCATTATCAATGCTTAAAGTAGCTAGAGAAAGAAGATTTAATAACTACAACTCATCTTCAAATATTAATGGACCAATATTTATGAGTGATATTCAAAGATTAAGTGGTGGTAATTCAAGTGGATCAGGAGAAAATTATCCAGCTATTAATATGCTAAATATACAATCAGCATCACCAGTTAGAAATGCACGACCAGATGGGAGTAATCCATTAGAAATGTCAGAGTTTTACAATTATGATCAGAGCTTACAAAGATACCAAGTTAGATTTGCTTATAGTTCAAGCAGTAGTTCAATAGCTTGTGGATTATTAGCATCATCAACTATTTATTGGCATACTGGATCAAATCTTTTACCAGCATCAGGTGATAAAATATATACAACTGAAACTGGATTTACTCCAGCTCCAGCTGGTTATTATCATTTATTTGATCCTGGCACTTTAATATCTGAGTTTAAATACGCAGAAGTCATCGGTGGTGGTGGTGGATTTGCTGGTACTGTAATTGATGTTGACTTTTGTTAAAAATTATTGTTAAATTTGTAAAAAAAAATTATGGCAACAGAATATGGTTACTCAATAGGTCAATTAGATTGCTACATTGACAAAGACAATATGAAGGATTTAGTTCAATCTGTGGCTTGGTCATACTGGGCAAAGACACCAACAACAAATCCTAATCAAGCTACTGGCAATGAAATACAAGTTAGTATTCAAGAAGTTAGTTATTTTGAAGTACCAAATCCAGATGATTTTATACCTTTTGATGAATTGACTAAAGAAATTGTTTGGGGTTGGGTTGAATCAAAAATTGATTTAGATCAAATTAAATCTAATTTAGATGAACAAATTGAGAAAATCAAAAATCCTACAAAAGAAATTAAATACTTAAATTAATAATAAAATGAGCAAACTAGAAGAAAAAGAGTTAAAAGAACTTAAAGAATCTTTAAACAAACCAAACCAATTTTTAGTTGAAATAGGTGCAAGAGTAGTTGCATACAATTCAATTAACGAACTTGTTGATTTACATAAAGAATCAGTAAAAGAACAACAAGAAAAAATGAAAGAGATTGAAGATAAATATGGAAAAGGTTCTCTAAATATTGATACTGGCGAAATCACTCCAATAGAGGAATAATGCCAGTTATAAATGCCAGTAGCTTTTTATTACTAAAAGATACTACTGTTATTGGTCATTCAAGAAGTACAAGTTTCAATGTCAATGTAGATTTACCAGATGCTACCAATAAGGAAAGTAATGGTTTTCAAGAGGTTATAGCTGGGGTTAAAAGTGGCACTATTAGCTGTGATTGTTTAACTGATTATTCTGATGCATTAAGTTTTAGCCAACTATCTGAGATGGTTATAACTAAGGAAAAGGCAGTATTTTATTTTAAAGATATTGCAAACAATAAATTTTTACTTAGAGGCGAGGGGTTTGTGCAATCAGTTGATGAAACCGCTGAGTTTGAAAATGCTACTAGTTTTAATTTAGAAATTAACTTGACTGGAGTGTTTACAATAACAGATCCTAGTCAAGGTTTAACTTGGGATAATGTCTTTGCTAAGTGGGAAGATATAGCAGATAACTGGGAAGATGTATAAATTTTTTATTTGTATATTTGTTAAAGATTAATAATTTAAAAAAAATATAAATATGACAAGTGGAGTATTTAACGGAACAGATTTAATTCTAAAAATCCATGATGGAACATCAATTGCTGCGGCAACTGCTGTTGGACATTCAACATCTTGTACATTATCACTTTCAAATGATTTACCTGAGGCAACAACTAAAGATTCAAGCGGTTTTCAAGAAGTTATCGCTGGTGTAATTAGCGGTGAGCTTAGTTTTGAGGGGTTAGTTGCTTATGATGATGATGCTAACGCAGCTGATATTAGTGATGTTTTGATTAATAGAAGATCAGTTACTTGGAGTTTTGCAACTGCTGATGCTACTGATCCAATATTTTCTGGAACTGGATTTATCAGCTCTATTGAAATGAGTGCTGAAATGGAATCACCAGCAACTTATAGCGGTTCAATTACAACGACTGGAACTATCTCAAAAGCTAACTAAGATTAGTTTATTAAGATATAAAATTAAAAGGGGTATGGCTTGAGGAAACTGTACCCCTATAAATATATAAATATGGCAAACAAAAAAAGAGGTTACTATACCTTAAAAATAGGAGGTAAAATGCGAACTATGCATTTTTCAATGAATTTCTGGTCAAACTTTACTGAGCAAATGGATGTGTCTCTTGACAAAATAGGGGATGTATTTAATGGCGGTATATCAATAAAAGGCATTAGATCTTTAATATATTCTGGTTTATTAGCACACGATCAAGAACAAGGCAATGACATTGATTACAATGAGTTTAAAGTTGGAATGTGGCTTGAAGATTTTGATGCTGAAAATTTAAATGATATTGTTACATCAATGATGCAATCTAGAATATTAGGTAACGATCTTAACATGGGGGTTGCTAGAAATATCAAAAAAACTACAAAAGCTACAAAAGAGGGAAAGTAAATACCCAGCTGACTTGGGATAGTTTACTTGATTTTTATATTGGTCAAGCTGGGATAATGCCAAACATTTTTTGGGAAAATACTTGGAAAGAAAATCATTTACTTGGCGAATCATATATGATTAAAAACAATATGCTATGGGAGCAATCAAGGTATATTGCAACTATGTTATATAATGTAAATTGTAACAAAAAAGCTCAAATGATAACACCTGATAAACTTTTCCCATTGCCTCAAGATGTTTATTTAGCGAGAGGCAAAGCAAAGTCAACTAAAGAACAATATTTAAAATTCAAAAAACGATTAGACAAACTAGAAGCTAAAAAAAAGAGTGGCTAGATTTTTTGTATTTTTGATAAAAAATATTTCATGGCAAAGTTAAGATTAGATTTACAGTTAACTGGCTTTCAACAAGCATCTAGCAAATTAAAACAATTTGGCGATAAAATGAAGTCAGTTGGCTCAAGTTTATCTGCAATAAGTTTACCATTAGCTATTGCTGGTGGCGCTGCCATTAAAATGGGAGCTGACTTTGATAAAAACATAACTAAGATAAAAGCATTGGTTGGTGCATCTGAAAAGGATTTACAAGATTTTTCTAATGCATCTAAAAGAATGGCTAAAGAAACTGGTTTGTCATCTAAACAAACAAGTGATGCCATGTTTTTTATTGCATCAGCTGGTTTAGAGGGTGCTGAGGCAATAGCAGTTTTAGAAGCGGCATCTAAAGCTAGTGCTGCTGGTTTAGGAGATGTAGCTCAAGTTGCTGATTTGGCAACATCAGCGCTTAATGCTTATGGAAGTGAAACCTTATCAGCAGAAGCTGCAACAGATGTATTAACAGCGGCAGTTCGTGAGGGTAAATTAAATAGTGAAGATTTGGCTGCATCTATGGGCCAGGTTTTACCAGTTGCATCTAATATGGGAGTTAGCTTTAATGAAGTTGGTGCTGCTATGGCGGCCATGTCTAGAACTGGTACTAATGCAGCTCAAGGTGCAACACAATTAAATAGTATTTTATCTGGGTTACTAAAACCGACAAAACAAGCTGAGGAGGCATTGTCTGAAATGGGATTGTCAAGTGCTGGTTTAAAACAACAAATAAAAGATGAGGGATTATTAAGTGTTTTAGAAACTCTTAAAACAGAGTTTGACAAAAATAGTGATGCGGCAGCTCAAGTTTTTCCAAACATTAGAGCATTAAGAGGTGTTTTAGATTTAACTGGTGCTAGTGCTGATACTACTAAAGAAATATTTAATGAGTTAAATAAAGCTCAAGGTGCTACTAAAAAAGCATTTGATGATACAGCCAAAAGCGCATCATTTAGATTAACAAAATCTTTGAATGGTGTTAAAGAATCTTTTGCATCAGTAGGTACTGTATTATTAGAAAAACTTTTACCTACTATTGAAAAAATAGCAAGTGGAATTGAAACCCTTTTTAATAAATTTACAAATCTTGATGATACAACACAAAAAATAATAATTGCATTTGGCTTATTTGTAACTGCCATTGGCCCATTATTATTAGCTGTTGGTAGTTTGACATCTATAATTGGCATAATGGGTAGCGGTTTTGCAACTTTGAAAATAGCAACAATAGCTTTAAAAGGTGGTTTTGTTAAATTGACAGTAGCAATGATGGCCAATCCATTTATTGCTATTGCAACTGCGGTAGTGGCTTTGACTGGTTATCTAGTTACAATGGGTAACAAAATGGCGCCACTAATAAGTAAATGGCAAACTTTTAAGAACATTTTAAAATCAGGTGGCTCTTATTCTAAATTTGCTACTTTACAATTAATTGATCAAAATGCCGCACTAAAAAAACAAAAAGAGGAAACTGAAAAAAACAATAAAGAACTTGCTAAACTAGGCGAAACTAATGTAAAAATAATAACTCCTATTGCTAACACAAATACTGCTTTAGAAACTACATCTACTAAATTAAAAGCAGTTAGTGTAAATGCGCTTACAGTTAAGAATAAATTTACCGAAGTTGGCGAAAACATTAAAATTGTAGGTACTGTTTTAACTGAATCTATTGAGCCAGTTATACAAAAATCATCCCAATTAGGAAATGTTTTAGCACATATAGGAAACGAAATTCCATTTATGTTTGCAGCAGCTTTTGAGGGTATGTTGAATGGTGAAAATGCAATTAAATCACTTGGTAAAATGTTACTTGGATTAATTAAAAAATTAGTTGCTGCCGCTGTTGCTGCTTTAGTTTTAAGCACTTTATTAGGCGGTATTGGCATAGGTAAAATAGGTGATACAGCAACTAAATTTGGTGCTATATTTTCAAAAATTACTGGCTTTGATAAAGGCGGTATTGTATCTGGCCCAACTCTTGGCTTAGTCGGAGAGTATCCAGGAGCATCTTCGAATCCTGAAGTGATAGCTCCTTTGGATAAACTAAAATCAATGATTGGTGATCGAGGTGGCTCATCAAACGTACAAGTAAGTGGCCAATTTGCACTTAAAGGTCAAGATTTAGTAGTTGCATTACAAAGAGCAGATAGAAACAGAAACAGAATTAAATAATGGCATACGAGGTTAAATTTAGATTAGAGTTTTCAGATGTACTTGGCAATGGGAAAAAAATAGAAATTTTACAAGATGGGTATAGTGATACTGGACCAGTATATGATTTAGTTGGTACTGATAATCCTTTAGAAATTAAATGGGATCAAGATGATAATTTTTATGATCCTATTATTGGCTCAACTTGTCAAATAAATCTTTTTGTTACAGATTTAACAAATTATGATAATTTTTATGATGCAGATGAGAGAGAATATAAAATAAGAATATCATATAAAGATACTGGTGGAACTTATCAAATATATTGGGAGGGTTGGTTATTAGTCGATCAATTTCAAGAAGCTGTTACAACAACTCCATATCCTATAACTTTAAGAGGTTATGATGCATTAGGTAGTTTAGATGGCTTTACTCAGCCATTAGTTACCTCTAGCGGTACTGAACTTTCTGGTGTTTTTATGGTTCACATACATGAAATATTAGAAAATATAAATTTAGGTTTTGATATTTATGTTTCAAATGATATACAAAGGGATGGTGCGATAAGTGGATATAATGTAATTGATCAGGCATCGTGTGCTGCAAGTAGTTTTTTTTCTGATGGTGTTGATCCGAAAAACTGTAAAGAAGTTTTAGAGCAAATGTTAAAATTTACTAATTCAAGGATTTTTCAAAGTTATGGTAGGTGGTATATAATTAACAATTCAAGTTATAGTGAGCAATCAGTAAAAGACAGTTCAGCATCAACAGCTAATGGTGGCACAATACCAACTGGTATAAGGGCAGCTGAGACATCTAGTTTACAAACTAATAATGATGAGGATATAAAATTTCACATATACAACTCAGCTGGTACTTATCAATCAACAAGTACAGTTGATGTTTTAGCAATAATACCAAGTGATTTACAACCTATTAATAATAATTTAACAAAAGAATATTTGCGACCAATAAAGCAATATACACAATCTGTGAATATGGCTGGTTTTTTCAGTACTAATATTATAGGAAATTCTGGCTTTGAATTTGGAACATCTGGTTGGTCATTGACAAATAGTAGTGTCGATAATACTTTTAGTTTTCAAGGTGATGCATCTTTAAAATCAACTAACATACAAACATCAGCTAGCGGAACTAGCGTAACAGCTGAATTGGCAAATTATATTGATGAAGCTGGATCAGATTTTATAGGTTATAGTTTAAAACTAAATAATTTTTTTAATTCAACATCTGGTCAGACAAGAGGTTTTAGATGGCAAGTAAAAGCAGTTGCTTTTACAATTCCAGGTGATCCGCCAATAGCTACTAGATACTGGGGTGCTAATGATACATGGACAACAACAGCCACAATCAATGAAGTTGAGGTTGTTAATAATAGAAGATGGAAATCATATACATTTAACATTGGCTCTTTGCCTAATAATAGTTGGAGATTGTATTTTTATTTATATGATCCTTACCAGGTTAGTAGCACATCTGGATTTACAGATACACATTGGGATTCAATAATATTTGATAAAGTTTATATAAATTCTAGTGGTCAAAGATCAGAAATATTTGAAAAATTTGATTTGTTGCAATTTATAAGAAAACGTACTGGTAATTTTTCTGGTATATTAAATTTAGATGGCTTGGTACTAACTAATGAGGAATATGGTAAAGTTTTTGGAGAATGGTATAGATCAAGAGACAAAACAAATTATTTAAAATCATTAGAACAAATTACAACTCAACAAGTAATAAATGATTACAGAGATTTTGTGCTTAGATATGAAGGTGATTTATATAACAATAATGTATTGCCTTTAGGATTACATAATAAAATATGGGTTAATTTTGGTTCTAGTATATTACAAGAGCCAGTTAGTTGTTATATTGATTCAATGAGTTATAATGTTAAGAAAAACACATACAGCATAGTGATGCACATACCAAATCAAGATGATGATTTATCATCTGATTTTGTAATAAAGTTTTAAACTTTTTTCTTTTCCTTGTTTGCTGCGAAACCCCTTTAGTGCCTAACACTTTAGGGGTTTCATTTTGTAAATAAATTAAAATAATTCTTTTATTTAAAAATATTTTTTTATTTTTGTGTAAAAATAATATATATGATATTTGAAATTCATTTTAGGAATGAGCTTAAAAGATTAGGATTTAAGCGATACCAAATCTGTACAATCTTAGGTTGTACTATGCCAACACTTAAAAGCAAAATTGAGAATCCAGGGCGATTAACTGTTGATGACATTACAAAACTTAAAAACTCTGGGTTTGATATAAAACGTTTAATTTAATACTTTTAATTTATGAAATCAGTAAACATTAAGGGAAAAGAATATATTACAGTCAATGAGAGATTGATATTCTTTAGATCCCAGCCACAATATAAAGGGTGGCGAATATCTGAGGATGTAGTTTCCTTAGATGAAAAAGAAGGGTTATTTAAAGTAACCATAATAAATCCAGAAGGATTTGAAATGGCAGTTGCTCATGCTCAAGAGTATAGAGATTCAAGCTATATTAACAAGACATCATTTGTTGAGAATGGTTTTACTAGTGCTTTAGGTAGGGCATTAGGTTACTTGGGTATCGGTATAGATACTGCTATTGCATCAGCTGATGAGGTTCAAACAGCTGTAAATAATCAGCCAAAAGATAATAAATCTTGGCTAAATGAAAATCAATTAATTGCAACACTAAAAGGCACAAAAGAACAAGCTGAAAAAGTGATAGGTAATTATAAGATGAAAAAAGAATATAGAGAAAAAATCAATAATCAATTTAATTTAAAATAATAATATGGAAGCAAATGAAAAAATTTTTACAGAGGGTTTAATTGTCAAAAGAAATGACAATGCACCAGATTTTGTAATTGGCAATCTTAGTGTTAAGGTTGATGAGTTTAAACCTTTTTTAGACAAACACACTAAAAATGGATGGGTTAATATAGATTTAAAAAAATCTCAATCTGGTAAATATTATGGTGAGATAAATACTTGGCAACCTAAACAAGAATCAAAAGCTAGTGAACCCAGTCAAGCTAGTAATGATTTGCCATTTTAAATTTTATTCTAATGGCATTTAAAAGTAAAACACAAGCCATTGAGGGTGAAACATTTGATCATTTTAGAACAAAATCTAGAGAGATTAATAGTGCAATACATCTTTTAGTTAAGTACAATTATAAAGTCATTGATATGGAAAATAATTGGATAGGAAAAGATAATATTGAGAAATTAGATATTCCTTTATAATACTGGCAAACAAAGGGAATTTAAGAGGGCATGATTTATTTCATGCCTTTTTTTTATAATTAATTTGAATTATTAAAAATATTTTTTTAAATTTAAAATCAATTTTAAAATTTATTTATGAAAAACGTACTAGAAGAATACATTAAACTACAATTAATATTATATGATTTAGAAAATGAATACCCTAAAATGTCAGAAGATGGTAAAAGAAACTTTAAAGAATTATTTAAAATGTTTAATATGAAAAATTCAGCAAAAGTTATAGAAAATAAAACATCAGATGAAATTGAACAAGAAAATTTATATAACCATTTTCGCAAAGGACATTTATTTAAAATGGAATGGAAAAATAAATGGTGGGTTTCAAAAGGTGTATTAAGATTAAGATATGATTTGTCTGTACCAACTATATTGAAATATAGAAAACAAGGTATGCCAGGTATTTTAACTGGTAGGGGTTGGATGTTCAATATTGATGTAACTGATCAATGGATGAGAGACAATAAAAAGGGTAAATTAATAATTAAAGATCAAACTAATTATCACTTATTAGAAACGTGGTAAAAATTAAAAATTAAAAATTATGAAAGTAAATAGAGTTTACAAAATTTATCGACCAATGAGAAGATTTGGAAATTTATTAAAAGATATTTTTTTACCAAATAAATCAACACATTGGTGGATGAGGTTGCCAGAATGTTTGGAAACCGAACAAGAAAAAACAGATTTATTAAAAGCAATACAAAAGCATGTTAAACAAAGAGTACAAGTTTATGAAAGTAATTAAAGATAGTAACGAACAATATCACTCGCATGACAGCATAAGTGCAAGTGGTTTAAAAACGATATATAAGAAATCTGTATATCATTTAATTAATCAACAATTTAAAGAAACACCAGCAATGGCACTTGGAACTGCTGTTCATCAAGCATTACTAGAGCCAGATGATTTTTATGACATATATCATGTTATAGAAAAAATTAACAAAAGAACTAAAGCTGGAAAAGAGGAATATGAAAAGCAATTAAAATTAGCTGATGGCAAAATTGTAATTGAATCCGATACTCATGAAATTATTAAAAATATTTTAGGTGCTTTTAGACAAAATGAGTTAGCACAAAAATATTGTAAAGGTGAAATTGAATTATCTCACTATACACAATATGAGGGCATTGATGTAAGGGTGCGGCCAGATTGTATTAATAGAATATCAAATTTTATTAGTGATGTAAAAACTTGCCAAGACAACTCACCTGAGGCATTTAAGAGAGATATTTATAAATGGGGTTATCATTTACAAGCGGCATTTTATATGGATATGTGCGGTATAGATACGTTTAAATTTATTGCAGTTACAACTACCTTTCCACATACTGTTGAGGTTTATACTTTAAGTGATGAGATGATTGAGTTTGGCCGCAATGCATATAAACAAGCATTTTCAAAATGGAAACTTTATTTAGAATCTGGTATTATGCCAGGTTATCATTGGTATAAATACGACAAAGATGGATCATATATATTATAATACTAAAGCTGAAAAATATAGAGAGATAGTAGAAAAACATACTAATCTAAAAATTGATAAACTTACTAGAGAGTTTGATTATGTTTTTGCTAGAAGTTGTTATTATTATTTATGTAGAAAATTTGGTGAGATGAGCTTTGCAAAAATTGGTAAATCGGTTAATAAGAATCATGCAACTATAATGCATGGTTTAAGAGAGTTGCCTTATATTATTAAGCACGATATTGTTAGGAGTAACATATATAATAAAATTGTGAGAGAGGCAAAAAAAAATCATATAGAAACTGAAAATGGTAAAAGCATTGAAAAATTAGTTAGTGATCATAATTTTTATTTAATGCAATGTGAACATTTAAAAACTAGATTAAAACAATTAGATAGAAAGTTTAAAAAAATCCATAAAGAGAATCAAGAAATGAAAAGAGTTATTTACATTATGGCTGATACTGACTAAATATTTTTTAATTTTGTAAAAAAACTTTATGAAAAGGAATCCATTTGCTAAGTATTTAGGTAAGGAAGATGTATTGCAAAATCAAGTTATGAGATATATAGGTTTAAAATATCCAAAAGCTCTTTACACTCATGTAGCAAACGAGGGTAAACGAACACCTTTTGAACAATACAAAATGAAATATTTAGGCACAAAACCTGGTATTCCTGACATAATGATTTTTGATCCAAACAAAACAAAGAATGGTTTAGCCATAGAATTAAAAGCTGGGTATAACAAACCTACCGAAAATCAAAAAAAGTGGCTTAAATCGCTTGAAAATAAGAATTGGGTGGCTGTTTGGAGTAACAATTTAGATGAATGCATTGAAATAATAGATAAATATTTTAACAACAAATAATGGCTAGATCAAAAAAAATATATTTTGAGGAAGAAAATCAAAAGGTAAGATGGACACAATCTAGCTCAGATGGGTTTAAATATGATTATAAGTTTATTGGAGTTGCAAGTGAAGCTGAGTTTGATCTTTTAATGGAGCTGCTTTGGTTCATGTATGAAGATGGTGATATAACTTACAATCAATTTTTTGACACTTTTAGAGAGCTAAAAACATTTTGTGATGGAATTAAAGGTTTGGTTGACAAACAATAATTTTATTACTTAGCGACTTATTTATGAAATACAATAAGATTTTAAAACCTAAAAAGTTTGACAACTTTACTATTATACCCAGCTACATATTTAGGGATAAAGGCATTTCAGTTGGTGCTACTGGTTTGTATGCTTATCTATTTTCTCACACAGCTGAACAAGAAATAACAATACAATTTATTTGCGGACATTTTAAAGAGGGCAAAGATGCCATTGCTGCTAAGATAAAAGAGCTAATTGAAGCTGGATATTTAGAAAGGGTTAGAGTAACTGATAAAGGAAAATTTAAAGGTTATAATTATATATTAAAAGCTAATCGTAAGCGACTTAATCGAGATCGACTAAAACCGAAGTCGGAAAATCCGCCACAAAGTAATATTAATATATATAATGATAACAATATAGAAAGTAATAATATGTATAGTAATTTAGTTTTAAAAGTTTATCCTCATTTTATAAACTTATTTCCAAAAAAATATCAACCTCAAAACGAGAGCCAAAAAAACAAATGGTTAAGTTGTTTAGATAAATTAGAAAGGATCGAAAAGGTTGATTTTCATAAACTTTGGTTAGTTGTAAAATTCATTAGAGAACATGAGTTTTGGGGTGTTCATTTTTTAAGTTTATTAAAACTTAGAAATAAAGATAAAAATGGGATTATGTATTTACATAAGTATATTGAAACTTATGATAATGCCAACAAACCTAAATTTTGGTGGCGAGTTAAAGGATTGATTAAATATTTTATTTACCAGGAAAATGGCAGAACTTTATTAGGCGCTAAAACTAAAAAAGGTGATTTGAATGAATTTAATATATCCCAAACATTAAATAAATATCAAATAAATCAAATTAAAAAAATTATATCTAGTGATAATCAATAAAGTTTATACTCTTGATAAATATGAACAAGATATTGTTTATCTAGCAGCTGAGCAAAGGCATAACAATAAAATTAAAACTGGCTGGGATGGCTCTAAAACAGTAAATCCAAAATCATATTTAGAGTTAAATATAGTTGGGTTTGGTGGTGAGTTTATATTTGCTAGGGAAAATAATTTATACCCAGATTTTAAAATACATAATACTAGCAAAGTTTTAAAAACAGATGATTATGATGTAACCTGGTTAGGACATTCTGTTGATGTAAAAGTAAATAGAAAAGATCATCCACTTATGATTCCACAATATGCAAATACTGATTGTAAAATATTTGCTCTATTTACTTGTAATTATCCTAATTATACTTTTGAGGGTTTTAGTTTAAATGAAATTATATTTCAAGATTGTAATAAAAAAATGACTAGAGTTAAATCCTATGTTATTGAAAAAAGCAATCTATTAACAAAAAAAGAACTATTATTTTTATTAAATATTTAAAATTAATTTTTATATTTAAAGAAATTTTTTATTTATGAATCACTATAATGACTTGTTGGCTCTAGGTATTAACCTTAAAAGATCTAGTGGATCTGTTAAAACCAAATGTCCAAAATGCTCACATACTAGAAAAAATAAATCAGATGATTGTTTATCGGTAAATATTGATGAGGGTTTATATAATTGTCATCATTGTGGATGGGGTGGCAATGTAGGTATTAAGTTTAAGAAAAAAGTTGAATATGTTTTACCACCTAAAGTAAATTCCAACATTGCCGAGAGAGTAATTAAATGGTTTGGCAATAGAGGCATAACTGAGCCAACCTTAATTCATTGGAAAATTGGTGAATCACTTGAATATATGCCACAAGTTCAAGCCAAACGTAGATGTATAAATTTTAATTATTACAGAAATAATGAAATTGTCAATGTAAAATATAGAGATGGGGAAAAGAATTTTAAATTAGTTTCTGGAGCTGAACTTATATTTTATGGCATTGATAATATTAAAGAATTAGATAGATGCTATATAGTTGAAGGCGAAATGGATGCACTAAGTTTACATGAAGCTGGGTTGTATAGTGTTTGTAGCGTTCCTAATGGTGCTAGTAAAGGTTCACAAAAATTAGAATACTTAGATAATTGCTACCAATATTTTAAAGATAAAAAAGAGATAATACTTTGTACAGATAATGATGATGCTGGTTTGCAACTTAGAAATGAACTGGCTAGAAGATTTGGAAAGTATAGATGTAAGTATGTTGAGTTTGGTGATTATAAAGATGCTAATGAGGTATTGATTGAAAAGGGAGCTGAGACACTAAGAAATATAATTAAACAAGCTAAGGATTTCCCACTTGAGGGTGTTTTAAATTTAGATAACATTTGGCAAGATGTTTTAAATTATAATGAAAATGGGATTACTAATTATTCAATAGGTTTACCAGGATCTGATAATTATTTTAAAATGGCATTTGGTGAGTGGACAGTTGTTAGTGGTATTCCAAATAGTGGTAAATCAGATATTTTAGATCAAATACTTTGTAATATATCACTAGAACATGATTTTAGGTGTGCAATGTTTTCGCCAGAAAGTTTTCCATATGAGGGACATATAAAAAGAATAGCTAATAAATTAAATCAAAAGAATTGTAATAGTCAAGATTTAAACAACACTAAAGATTTTATTGAAGATCATTTTTTTTGGATTAAGATTGATTTAGAAAACTTAACCTTAAAAGGCATTTTAAATGCATTTAGGGAGCTTGTATTTCAAAAGGGTATAAATGTATGTGTAATAGATCCCTGGAATATGTTAGATCACTCAGCTCAAAGAGATCATAGTTATATAGGCAAAATACTTAGTCAAATAACACAATTTTGTCAACAAACAAACACTCATTTATTTTTAGTAGCACATCCTAGAAAAATTGAAAGTGAGGGTGGTGTATATAAAAAACCTACTCTTTATGATATTTCTGGCTCAGCTGATTTTTTTAACAAAGCATATAATGGATTAATTGCTTATAGATGTATAGGGCAAAGAACTAAATATAAAAGTGATGTAGTCAGAGTTCATGTGGAAAAGGTAAAAAGAAAAGAGAATGGGCAATTAGGTGATTTTGAGATAGCTCCAGATTTTGAAAATGGGGGTATTTATAAAGAGATATTTCAAGGCGAAAAGAAAATACAAGTTATAAAAGATAATGTACCATTTTAAAAATTTAATTATGAAAGGATATATTTTTAGCGAACAAATACCAATGTTCGGTCATAAAGAAATTATTGGTTATGGAACTGATGATTTTTATGTAAAGGAAATTAATAGAAATTTAGCAAACAAAACAATAATTAAAAACCATTATAGTAAAAAAATTTATAATGGTACTTATATTAATTTAGGTGTTTATATTAATAATATATTTTTAGGTGTTTTGCAATATGGTTATGCTATGAATCCAGCTAGTGCAAGTAGTGTTGTAAAAGGTACTGAAATGAATCAATATTTAGAATTAAATAGGATGTGGTTAGATGACAAAGCATTAAAAAATAGTGAAAGCAAAGCTATATCATATAGTATAAAATATATAAAAGGTAAAATAAAAACTATAAAATGGATACAATCTTTTGCTGATGAACGATGTGGGGGTTTAGGGATTGTATACCAAGCGTGTTCTTTTAGATATTATGGAGAACATACAAGTAGTTTTTGGGAGCTTAATGGTGAGACATTTCATAATTCTATTAAAACAAGTGAAAAAGCTGGTAAAAGAGGATATAATCTTTTAAATGATCCAAAAAATAAAGATAAAATTAAACACTATCAGTTAAGGCAGTTTAGGTATATTAAGTTTCTTGATAAATCTTGGATTAAAAAATGCACAAAAAAAGAACAACCCTATTTAAAACATTATAATAATGATTAAAAAATTAAATTATGACACAAAAAGAATTTATTGAAACAAAAAAATATATCTTGGAAAAAGCATTGGACATAATGAATGCTAAACAACCAGAATACACAAATAAAAGTATTGATGTATTACATAACTTTAAATCAACTGCTGAAAGCATAGGGATTACACCTATGGAAGTTTGGGCAGTATTTTTTAATAAGCACATACAAGCTATTTTAAGTCATGCTGGTGATCCACATATGCATCAAGCTGAGCCAATAGATAGTAGATATGCAGATGCTTTAAACTATTTATTTTTAGGTTTTGCAATGCTAGTTGAAGATTCAAACAAAAAAGACATAATATCTGGCACTGAATGAATAAATATTTAAAAGCACAATCCTGGTGTTTAGAAAATAATATTAAAGTTTATATAGTTCCTATAAAGGGTAAAAAAAAATGCTATGTAGAAATAAATGATAATGGTGAGCTTATAAGATCACCTAAAACTTATGCATATCAAAAAGATGCAAGTAATAAAATATGGGATTTGTATTTATATTTGTTTAATCAAAAATCAAAAGATGATACAGAAAGTTGATATAAGATCCATTCACGAAAATAAAGGCAATCCTAGATACATAAGAGACAACAATTTTAAAAAGCTGGTAAAATCTATAAAAGAATTTCCAGAAATGCTTGAAAAGCGACCAATTATAGTTGATGAAAATATGGTTGCTTTGGGTGGTAATATGAGATTAAAAGCTGCAAAAGCTGCTGGTTTATTTGAAATATATATTATTGTAGCAGAGGGTTGGTCAGAAAAACAAAAACAGCAGTTTATAATAAAGGATAATGTTGGTTTTGGTGATTGGGATTGGGATATATTAGCAAATGAGTGGGATGTAAAAGAATTAAATGATTGGGGTTTACATCTTCCAGAGTTTGACACAATAGATACAGAGATTGATGAGCCAGAAAATAATCAAAATGAAGATGAGAAATGTCCAGAATGTGGTAGAAAACTATAAATAATTGAAAAAATATTTTGTAATTGAAAAAATATTTGTATATTTGATGTATTAACAAACAAATTATATAAATTAAAAATTACAATTATGAATGCAATAGAACACGAACACAGTAAAGATTACGACAAAAACATTGATACTTTTGGTGATGATGGCACAAATTGTTTTATATGTGGCAGAAAAACTAATGAAAAATTTTGGGTACATTTTACAACTGATGGCAATTTAGTACCATTTAAATCAAATCCATCAAACTCGCAAGGATGTTTCCCAATTGGACCAATTTGCAAAAAAAAATATCCAAAAGAATTTATCGGAAAATTTTAATAATAATGGGGGTGTAAAAACCCCCTTTTAAATAAATAAAAAATTACAATTATGAGTGAAATTAAAAATTTAGAATTAACCAACGAAAACAGAAAGCATTTATTAGATGATATTATTGATCTTGAATTTAAAATAAATTCTCATTGGAATATAATATTTGAACTAAGAAAAAGTTCTGATCAAAACATTGCTAAACAAAACTTATTATTATTTGAAATAGATAATAAAAGAAATGAAATAGATAAAATTAGAGTTGTATTAATAAATAATAAATTTAATTTTATTGACACTAAAAACCTAATATAAAAAGCCAGGTGGAAGCTATTGGCATTAGGTAATTAAAGGGGGTTTTACAACTCCCTTTTTTTTATGTAATTTTGTTAAATGGCAAATAGACAAGTTTCGACACATAAAAAAAGATTAATGCTCAAAGCATTAGAAAAAAGTTTATCAGTTGTTACAACAGCTGTTAGGTCGGTTGGCATCAATAGACAAACACATTATAATTGGCTTAAAGATGATCCTAAGTATGCAGCAGAAGTTAAATCAATTGAGGATATAACATTAGATTTTGCTGAGAGTCAATTACATAAACAAATAATGGATGGGAATACAACTGCAACAATATTCCTATTAAAAACAAAAGGGAAAAAAAGAGGTTATGTTGAAAGGCAAGAAATACAACATGATAGCTCTATTGAAAGCAAACTAATTGAATGGACACCAGCCAAAGACAAAGAGTAAAAGAGTTTTGCAACAAACAATTTTATGAAGCTGTAAACTCTGATAAAAGATTAAACATATTTCAAGGGGGTACAAGATCTGGTAAATCCTGGAGCTTAATGCAGTATTGTCTGTATTTAATGACTACTGAAAAAGAGCCACTAACAATAAGCATAGTCAGAAAAACACTCCCAGCACTTAAAAGATCAGTTCTAAGAGATTTCTTACATATATCTAGGCAGTTAGGTATATATTGGAATGGAGTGCATAATAAGTCAGAAAACACATTTGAGTTTAATGGGCATACTTTAGAAATGTTTAGTGCTGATGATGCACAAAAGATAAGAGGTTCATCAAGAGACATATTATGGATAAATGAGGGCAATGAATTATTTTTTGAAGATTATCAGCAATTAGTAATGAGAACAAGAAAAAAGATTTACATTGATTTTAACCCATCTGATCCAGTACATTATCTTTATGACTTAGCCGAAAGGGATGATGCTAACTTATTTATCTCAACATACAAAGACAATAAGTTTTTGCCTAAAGAATTAATTGATGAAATTGAAAGGATTAAAGAACGAGATCCTGATTATTGGCGAGTATATGGTGAGGGACAAAGAGCTGTATTTAGTGAAAAGCAAATATTTAAAAACTGGAACTATATTTCTTATGCAGATTTTCCACAAATAGATGATGAAGTACTGGGATGTGATTTTGGATTTAGCCAGGACAATCTTGGAATTGTAAAAGTTGGTAGGCATAATGATAAATTATACATACATGAATTAATGTATAAAAAAGGAATGACAAACCGAGATATTGCTGAATTTATTAAACAGCAAAACCTACAAGATATGTTAATGTATTGTGATAGTGCTGAGCCAAAAAGTATTGAGGAATTAAGGCAAATGAGTATATGGGCAAAACCAGCTGTAAAAGGTCAAGGTAGTATTAATGCTGGAATAAGTTTATTAAAAGAATTTGATATATATGTTAGTGAGGAATCTGTAAATGTAATTAAAGAACAACAATCTTATCTGTATGATGAGTTAAAAGATGGTACAATAATTAACAAACCAAAAGCTAATCAGAGCGACCATTTGATGGATAGTATTCGATATTGTGTTTATTCAAGATGGAAAAACAGAAATGACTTTTTCGTTGTATAATAAAAGAATTTATTATTTTGTATTTTTACATAAAATTTTATTTTAATGGCATCATTCTTTGACCGATTCAGAAACCTATTGACCAAAAATGCTCAACAAACAGCACAAGAATATAACAAAGCTATTTATAACTGGCTTGGAGAAAGCATAGTTTGGAATCCAGAAAACGACACAACTTACATTAATGAGGGTTACAGAAAAAACTCAACTGTTTATTCATTAGTTAACATTATAGCAAAAGCAGCATCATCAATACCATTTCAAGTTTATGAAAAGGTTAATGATAATGATTATAAAAGATATAAAGCAATGAATAGTGGCACACTAGATTCTAGTGTTATGCACAAAGCAAATTATCTAAAAAAGAAAGCATTAGTTGAATTACAAGATACTGATTTGCATAAATTACTAGATCGACCAAATCCAGCTCAATCTTATGCATCTTGGATTACTGAGCTTATAGCTTTTGGTAAATTAACTGGTAACAGATACATTTATGGTATTGCCCCAGAAACTGGCAATGGTGCTGGTAAATACAAAGAGCTTTACGTTATGCCTAGCCAATTAATTGAAATAATATCTGGTGGCATTATGCAACCAGTAAAAGAATATGCTATTGAGTATAATGGGCAATATAAAATACCAGCTGATCAAATATGCCATATAAAAGATTTTAATCCTTACTTTGATGGATCTGGTTCACACCTTTATGGTCAATCACCACTTAGAGCTGGTTTAAGATCAATGACAACAAATAATGAAGCTATACAAACTGGGGTTAAATATTTACAAAACCAAACAGCTAGGGGTGTGTTAATGAGTGATGAGGGTGATTTAAATGAAGTTCAAGCTCAACAATTAAAAGACAAGTTTAGAAAAAACTTTCAAGGATCTGATAATGCTGGTGATATAATTATAACTCCAAAAAAATTATCTTGGGTAAACTTTGGATTAAATGCTAGTGATGTTAGTTTGATTGAACAATATAATGCATCTATAAAAGATTTATGTAATATCTATAATGTGCCATCTCAATTATTGAATAATGATAAGGCAAGTACTTATAATAACATGAAGGAAGCTAAAAAGGCATTATATCAAAATTGTGTTATTCCTGAGTTAAATAAAATTGCTGATGAGCTAAATAGATGGTTAGCACCTAAATATGGTGAAAAGCTATGTATTGAGTTTGATTATAGTGCAATACCAGAATTACAAGAGGAAACTGAAAAGGTAGTTGATCAAATGGCTAAGGCATGGTGGCTAACTCCAAACGAAAAAAGAGCTGCAATGAGTTTTGGAGCTGATGAGGAAAACCCAATATTAGATGACTATTATATTCCAGCTAATTTAATTCCAGCATCTGGCAATGATATTGAGATTGAAGATCCTCAACCAGCTTTACAAGAACAAGAGGAAAAAAAAACTAAAGTTGGGAATATAGAAATTAAAGCAACTTACAATGACTATCCACAATCAGCATCTAACAATGCTAAAAGAATGATTGAATGGAGAGATAAGCATGGCAGAGATGAAGTTAGAGGTGGCACTGAGGTAGGTTGGAAAAGAGCAAGTCAATTAGCTAATAGAGAAAAATTATCTGAATCTACAATAGCTAGAATGGCACAATTTAACAGACATAGAGAGAATGCAACCATTGATCCACAATACAAAGACACCCCCTGGAAAGATAGAGGTTATGTAGCTTGGAACTTATGGGGTGGCACATCTGGTGTAAACTGGGCAATAAAGAAAATCAAACAAATTAGAGATGAGTAATGGAAAATGGAGAGATGCTTTTGAAAAACAAAGGAGAATAACAGAAAAAAGAAATATCTCAAGATTTACTAAGTATTATCAAAAAGAATATAACAAAGGGGTTGACAATGTTTTAGAAACTGGCAACACTAACTACCAATATTTATTTACAGTAGATTTTTTTGACAAACTATATAATGAGTTGTATCAAGATACATCAATGCATTTTGCTAAATGGTATGCTAGAACTTTTGATAAATACATTAAAAAAGGTGTTAATAGTAAAGAGTATGTTACTCAATGGCAAGCTGCATTTGGTTTATATGCAAAACAAGTAGCAGCAACAAATGTTGTTTTAGTAAGTGGAACTGCAAAAAAAACATTAATAAAAATTACACAAAGATTGTTTTCTGATCCTGAGTTTATGGGTTTAGGTTATGATGCAAAAGCTAGAATACTAAAAAAACAATTTACTAAATATTCAAGGTATCAAGCACAAAGATTAGTTAGAACAGAAACTACTAGAGCTGCAAACTATGGAGTTGAGCAAAGTGCATTATCTGTTTTTCCTGGTGAAAACTTAATTAAAGAATGGTCAACATCATTAGATGGCAGAGAGAGAGAATGGCACGCTGTTGCTAATGGGCAAAAGGTAAAACACAAAGATTCTTTTATTGTAGGTGGTGAAGCTATGATGCGACCAGGTGAGGGTTCAGCTAGAAATGTGGTAAATTGTAGATGTTCAGTTATTTATTATCCAGATCAATCAAATCAACCCAGCTCATCAAGTAATCTACTATTTAATATTGGTGTTGGGTTAGCAATCAATGAGCTAACAAAGGATTAAAAATTATTTTAGTAATTTTACAAAAAATATATGTATATGGAATTTATTTATAAAGCAGCTCCTCTAGGCGACATTATTTCTGATTTTGATGAAAAGAATGGTATCGTAAAAGGTTATGGTTCTTATTTTGATAATAAGGATAGCGACCAAGACATTATTAGAAAAGGAGCATATCAAAAGACAATACAAGAAAATGGTTCAAGGGTTAAGTATTTATATCAACATGATATGATGCAACCAATAGGTAAAATGAAGGAGTTATATGAAGATGACAAAGGTTTAGTATTTGTTGCCGAAGTACCTAAAACTCAACTTGGAACTGATGTTATTGAACTTATGAAAGCGGGTGTAATTACTGAAAACTCTGTTGGTATTATGCCAATAGTTAAAGAACAAAAAGGTGAATACAGAGAAATAAAGGAAGTTAAATTATATGAAATTAGTGCTGTTACTTTAGCAGCAAATGATCAAGCTAAGATATTAGATGTTAAAGGCACAACTAATATTGATCAGATTTACAAAAGATATGATAATATCTGTAAATTAATTAGAAAAGGCAATATCTCAGATGATATGGGATATGCCCTAGAATCCGAAATTATCAAACTCAAAACATATTTCATTAATGCTACTCAGCCAGTTGAGGAAACTACTGAGCCAGTCGAAGTCAAGCATGAGATTGATGTTTATAAATACTTGTTAAATAATCTTAAATAATTCTTACTAAAATGGAA
>CAACVD010000235.1_pt1 | contig 26640 bp, 33 predicted proteins | sample 2381771 | NCBI WGS metagenome assembly CAACVD01 (sample SAMEA5211965, study PRJEB30684) | marine metagenome | biome: Marine; feature: Epipelagic; material: Water | collected 2015-10-15 | depth 15 m
CCATGCAGACTCCTGAGTCGGTTCTGGCTCTGGTACAGCCGGTCATGCAGATCGCTGCTGTAGATCAGGGCATTGGTGAGCTGGCGCAGGAGCAAATGCAGCAGCCGATGCAAGGCCCGATGGCTGGCGGCATCATGTCCACTATGGCACCTCCACCGCCGCCCGCGGAACCTCCCATGATGGGAGGGCCCCCACCCGCAAATTTTAAGGATGGCGGGCTGGTCCGCCGCGGAGACAACCAGCCGGTTCAAATGTACGCCCCCGGCGGCGAAGTTGAAGACGCCAGCGCATTGCAGAGCGTTTACGAGAAACGCCTGCCGACATATATGCAGATTCTTGGCGATCCCAGCGCACAACTTGCTGACCAGAAGCGCCTGACACAGGCGCAGATGCTGTTTGACCTTGCCAATACCGGTTTGGCATTTGCCGCACCGATGCAGGGCGAGCGCCCGGGCCTGTCCGCAGCGGAGCGTCTGGCGATGGCAACTCAACAAAGTCAGCTCTTCGACAAGATTGGGGCTCGTGCTCAAGCCCAGCAGGACCGCGTTGCTGCGGCAGAGCAGGCTAAGCAAGGTATTAGGTCCGCGGCCCTGACAGCTTCTGAGGCTGAGCTGACAGCAGAGCGCAAGGCAGAATCGGAAAGAACCCTGCAAAGCCAAAAAGATGCCGCAGAGCTCGCACGAATTGATTTCAAAGAGTCTCTTTCTAGCGCCAATTCGCAGGCCCTTGAGCTTCTGAAACAGGCGGGCCGTATCCAGATCAAAGAGATCGAGGGCGCTCAGTCGATGACGCTTGAAGAGCTTCGGCAGAGTGGCGCTATCTCTCTTGAGGATGCTAGGCAGGTCAATCGTGTGGCTCTGGAAGGGGTTCTTCAGCAGAACCGCGAAGCGATTGAAACCTTGCGTCAGTCTGGAACTCAGGCAAATACCATCCTTGCTGACAAGTTGGAGAAGGAAAACATCCTCCTGCGCGGCGACGTTGAGCTTGCCAAGATGGGTGTGGCAAACAGCTACGAGCTAGAGAAGATGGAGATCGGCCACGGCTTTGCTACCGAGCTTCAAGACTCGCGGCTCGCGGTTCAAGAAAATATTGCAAGCAACCGCCTCGAGCTCGACACGCTCAACTCTGCTCTTAATCAGGCACGTGCAGACAAGCAGCTTGCTCTTGATGAGAACAAACTTGATTTGGCTCAGCAGACAGAAGCGCGTATTAAGGAGATGGAAGAGCAGAAGCTTGCTCTTGAGACCCGCAAGGTGGATCTGGATGAGCTCACCAAGCGTCTAGAAATCTTCGGCTCCACCGGCAAGAACAAGGCGCAGTCCATTCTGGCTAACCAAGACCTCATGGACAAGTACGCCCGCGGCGAGCTTGACGCAGCACAAACCACCACGGTTAACAACGCCATCGACATGCTCACCACTCGTGAGACGATTGTGGACGGTGAGGGCAAAACCAGAAAGACCGGCGGCGCGATTCCGGAGAATGCTCGTAGAGCGGTTATCGACCGTAATAAGCTCCTTACGGGCGAAGAAGGTACTCCAGATCTGGCTATGCCTCGTGATACCTCACGTATTACCGCAGGTCCGGCAGACTTTGGTGAAGCCGTCTCTCTGATCATGGAAGGTGTTCCTGACGTTACGAAGGCGTTTGGTTCGGATGCTTTTGGCAGAAATGTTGTAAATGTGGTGGTAGAAGCAGCGTCCTTTGGGATGTTTGATGCTCCGTTTGCAGATACGGACAAGGCTATCAGCTCGGTAAACCAGCTTAATCTTGATACACTGACTCACTTCCAGCAGATTAAAGAGCTGCGGGACAGTGTGGCTTTGATGAACAAGCTTGAGAAGCAGACAGCTAACCCGGGCGAGTTCCTGACCGGCGACACCAAAGCTAAAAACAAGACTAAAACGATACTCAACACCATCGACGAGCTGATTTCGGTTATCGACCTGAAAATTGGCAATATGTCTGACGTTGACGATGTCAATGCCGCGAAGCTCAACAAGCAGAAGGCGCTTCAACTCCGTGCTGGCTTTGAGGTCATCGACCGAGCATACTCGACCATGTACCCGGGCGGTGACACGATGACTCCGGATCGTCAGCAAGAGGGTGCGGACATCTTGTTTGGAGGTAACTAATGGGCGTAGTATCGGGCGAACCAGTACGGCTTTCCAAGCCTCAGATCGACAAGTTCTATGAGACCTTTTCGGACACCAAGATTCTTGGTTCTGACGGCGAGACTGTAATTGGTGAAGGCCCGGACTCTGCGCTGGCACAGCAGCTTGTAGGCCGTTTCGCTAGTGAAAATCCAGAGCTGTTCCCCGGTGGTTACATCGGTTTTCGGGAATCACAGATATCTGGCGATTTCGAGAACCACCCGTTGTACAAGGCGCTCAGCGCGTCCGACCTGTATAAAGGCAAGCCCGTCTCGGATGTAGATATCATCAATCTGTTCGCCCGCGACGAAGAGGGAAACTCGTTTCAAGAGGGCACCTTCTTTGGCGGCATGAAGCGAGAAATGTTTCCGTCAGTATTCTCATTGGCAGGCGCTACTGCTGGAGCCAAGGCAGGATCAGCGCTCACCGCGGCGGTTCCTCCGGTAACTCCGCCAACGGCCATTCTAAAATTTAGCGCCCCTGTAATCGGAGCAGTCGGCGGCGGTCTTTTCGGCTACAACCTCGGTGAAAAAACCGCGGACCTTGCCTTCGGGCCAGAGATGCCGGTCAGCCCGGGTAGTCGAGTTAATTACGAGATGGGCAAAACGGCCATGTCCGGTCTCGGCTGGCTCTCAATGCCTTACCTCCTCCCGTCCAAGGTCAATCTTGGTGGAGCTGAATACCTTGCTAATTATGCTAGAGCACAGGCCACCAACCCTTTAAAAACCGGTCAGGCAATCATTGTCAGCGGTAAGACCGGCGCAGCCGAAGTCGGGAAGCTGAAGGGCCTCGGGGATTTTGGCACAGAGTTTCGGTTTGACCCAAAAGCTGGCGGCACCTTTTTTACACCTACTTTCCGAGGTTCTCGTGCGGTCAAAGACCCCGGGCCAAGGTCCGCGAGAGCTGTAAAATTCCTTGAGGAGATGATCGGCGCTACAGGGGCCGCGGCCCGTCGTTCTCCGGTCACTGTAGCTGCGGGGGAGCTTGGTTTTACGGGTGGAGCCACACTTGGTGCAGGAGTTGCTGAAAGCACCTCCCCCGGCGCGGCACTTCCGCGGCTTACCTTTGAGATGCTGTTTGGAGCTCCCGGGGGATATGCTGGTGTTGTCGGTGAGAAGGGATCTCAGTTCGTTACCGCCGCACGTGAAGGTGTACGACAGCAGGGCGGTATCAAGGGTGTTTTGAAAGCTTTTCAGGCGGCACGGCGCAGTGAGGGTGTAGATCGCATCGTTGCCATCCTTGAGTCTCAAGGCTACGAGCAGGCCGACATTGACGAAATCGCACGAGCCCTGTCTGACGAAAGCATCTCCGCGCAACTGATCGACGCAGACACCGGTCAGCCGATTGAGATGACCGCCGGTCTCAAAAGTGGCGATCCGGTAATGATGATGATCGAAGCTGCGATTGCTCAGAACAGTACCGCTCTTGGTCAGCAGAGAGACACGGCAACAGAGCAGGCCGGCAACTTGATCCGCAACCAGATCAATGCGCTTATTCTTGCCTCAAAGGGTGAGGCCGGGGTCAACGAGCAGGCCCTGCAACAGGTGGCCCAGATCACTTACAACACCTTTACCTCGGGCATGACTGCGCGTCTTGGTCGGGCTACCGATGAGGTGCTGCGAGCATACGATCAAGTTGTTACCAAGGTGGGCCCGGACGGCCAGCCCGTCGATTTTGATCAGACGCAGCTTGGGGATCGCCTGTTTAACGTGGTGGACAGCCAGATCGGATTTGCTCGCCGGCAGGAAAAGAAGCTCTGGCAGGACGTTCCAGACATTGACATCACCACTTTCCGAAATGCTGACGGCGAAGAGATTGACACTCCCAACTTCTTGACCTCTTGGGATACTTCTATGCCCAAGACAGAGGAAGCAGCGGAAGAAGTTGAGATCATGCTGCGGCCACTGGCTAAGTTTGTAGATCGCAAGCGCGGTGAGCTAGGCATGACACCGCCCGCGCCACGAGGGCCGACCAAAGTAGACAAAGCTTTGGAGAAAATTACCGGGACTAGTTTTGAGAACAGTTACACCAAGCTGATGACAGATATCGGCGATCTCTCTACGGAGGATCAAGTAAAGAGGCTCCGTGAGGTGGCTAGCCAGAACCGTGGTCGGTTTGGCAACAAGCGCAGCCGCGATTATGCGTCCCTTTTGGACGCCAAGGCCGAAGAGCTGGCAACTCCGCCGCCACCGCCGGGGGCAACCCCGAGTGCGCCACTGACTTTGACTGAGGCTCAAGAGATGCGTCAGAAGGCGCTGTCTCTCGGCAAGAGCCTTACTGCTAGCGGTAATCTGAACGAAGCACGTATCGCTTATGACTTTGCTGCGGGCCTGCTTAATGACTTGAACGGGCTAGACGACTATGCCGACGCCTCTTATCAGGCGGCTCGCGCTTACTCTCGTGCTCTGAACGACACCTTCACTCGCACTTTCGCTGGTGAAATTTTAGGCACTTCTAAAACTGGCGCACCACGTATCGCACCGGAGCTGCTGGCTGAAAGGGTTCTGCGTGGAAGCCAAGACGCTGTTCTGCTGCGAGTAGATCAGCTCCTGTCAATCCCAGAGTTTCAGAGACGGTTCGAGGTCCCCGGAGCGGGTGAAAGCCCCGATCAGGAAGCTCGCACTGTTCGGACCATCACAGGCGCTATCGACGGAATGATTCGTAATGCTCGCTCGGATGCTTACAGGGTTGTAACCGATTCGGATGGCCGCGAGGTCATGCGGATCAACCCTGATGCCCTCAAGACGCACCTTGCTAAAAATGACCGTCTGTACGGTGAGGAGTATTTCGGAGCGCTTGGCCGCGACCTTCAGGACTCTGCCAAGGCTGAGATTCTGCTAGATGAAACGAGCGCTCTAAACAAGCGCATTCAAGCAAAACTCAAGGACCAAGGCATCTTCCAGAACCTGCTGCCGGAGTCGTCTGAAAGCCCAATACACGCGGTTCACGAATCTATTCGAGGCAACCGAGGAAAGCAGGCTTTCAAGCGTCTGAATACGCTCGTCGGCCTGACCAACAACAAGAACCTGACCGCCTCACAGCGGGAAGCCGCCAAGCGCGGCTTGAAGTCAAGTATGATGGAGTGGGCAAAGACCGGATCTGGTCTGACCGGCGGCAGCTTCGACGCCCGCACCATGTACAAGAATCTGTTTGAGCCGATGGTAAAAGGCTCTGACCAGACTCTGATGGGTTACATGGAGTTCAAGGGTCTCATAGACAAAGCCGAGGTGCAGCGTACAAAGACGCTTCTGACTGACTTGGCTCGCATCGAAACGGCGTCGGTTAACGGCAACCTCGTGGACATTGCCAAAGAGCTGGGCCCCATGGTTGACTTTTACGTGTCTATCGCGGGTTCCGCCGCTGGTACACGAGCTTACAACCTGCTGGTTGGCGGCTCGGGCCCGGGCGCGATTACCGCTGCTGGTCGTGGTCAACAGTTCCTGCGTGATGTCTTCTCCAAGGTTCCCGAGAGCATGAAAATGGATGTTATGGGCGAGCTCATGGCTAACCCGCGCCTGCTTGGAGACTTGCTGTCCAAGCCCAAGACAGAGCGCGAGCGCCTTGCCACCTTGGCTAGTATCAAATCCCAATTCATCGAGCTTGGTTTCATTCGGCCCGTGCGCCGCGAAGCTGGCTCTGCCATCCGCGAGATCGATGAGGAGGTCGAACAGCAGACCTTTACAGTGCCGGAGCAGCCCCCTGCACCCGTCACACAGGCACCTCCTGCCGTCGCTCCCGCACCACAGGTGCCGGCACAGGCTTCAGCCGTTCCCACCATGAATCTTGTGTCGGCTTCACCGCCCGCCGCTTCACAGCAAGGAACCACGGTCAACCGCTCGCGGTTCGCGGCCCTGTTCCCTGAAGATCGTGCACTTATCGAAGGTATAGGGAGTCTCGGCTGATGCCTACCACGTTTAGATCCGGTCCGAGAGATCCTGTAACTGGGCAGAGCTCCGCACGTATTAGCTCAGATAACGTGGTTCGGGCTGATGGGCAAACGGATAATGAAAGATCTCAGAGGGCCTCGCAGTTCACGGCGGATCCGGGACAGGAGCAAGAGTACCAGCAGGCTGAACGAAACTATCAAGAGTTTTTGCAGTCTAGTGGTCGCTCGTCCACCAATCCATATGGAGCTTCAGGGCTTTTCGGTGGTGGGGCTAACTACACTAACAGTGTGACCCCGGGGCAAATCGAGGATATTAATCGATTAGCCTACAATCAGTATCTCGGGCTTGTGTCGGGCCGCGGCACTCAAAAAGGCGGGCAAGGTGATCCTGTGCCCGGATATGCTCCCGCTCTCAAAATAGGCTCAAACACCCCCCGAGGCACAGTAGTCGCAGCACCTACTCAACCCAAGCAGGGTGGTATAGCTGATTTTTTTAAGTTATCTCCCACTCTTGGGCTGTTACAGAGCTTGTTTGGCAGCGGCAATGTACCTCGGACATTAGATGATGGTGGCGTAGATTATAGCACCGAGGGCATCGAGACGTTGGACGCGGCCCCTGTACTACAGCCGGGTGAAGCTGCTCCCACCGTAGGAGAACAGCAGCCTAGCGGGTTTATCCTTGCCAGCACACTGCCTCGAGAGGACAACGGCATATTTAACTTGCCTCTCGACCGCATGCGAAAGATTCCAGAGAGCGGTATTGGCAAATATGCCGATCAATTTAAGGGTGGATTAAACTTCGGCCCCGGTAGGTTTGGATTAAACTATGACCCGGAGAGAAAACAAGTTGGACTGAATTACAAAATTAGTATTTAGACCAACCACTCCCGGGCCTCTTCGCCCAGCACCTGACCGGCAAGATTGATCTTGCCGCGCAAGGCTGTCAGGATCTTCTCATCTATCGTGCCCGGCGATACCAGATCGATATATGTCACCTTGTTCTTCTGCCCAATGCGATGCGCCCGATCCTCGGACTGTAGGCGCGTAGCGAGGTCATAGCTGTTGTTGTAGTAGATGACAGTATTGGCGGCAGTCAGCGTGATGCCCATGCCGCCGGTCAACGGCTGGCCTACAAAGAAGCGCAGCTCGCTGTCCGGCTCTTGGAACTTGTTCACGATGGCCTGCCGCTCATCTTGTGGCGTATCGCCGTAATAAGTTGCGACCGCTTCGGGCCCAAAGCGGTCGCGCAGGGCAGAAGCTATCTGTTGAATGCCGTGTGTATACGACGCCCAAATGATGGCTTTTCCCTGTAGCTCTTCTGTGATCTCCAGCAGTTCCTTCAGGCGGTTGTTCTCGACAGGCTGTATCTCGCCCTCGTCCGGTTGCAGGAAACCACAGCATATCTGTTGGAGACGCATGATCTGCGTCAGGACGCTGGCAGTCGTAGCCAGCTCACCGTTCTCTAGCTTCGCCAGTGCCAGCTTCTTCATCTGGCCGTACAGGCGCTTCTGTTCATCGGTCAGCGGTACGTCACGCCGCGTGTACAGCTTGTCTGGCAGGTCAAGGCAGTCCTCTTTCAGGACGCGGTTACTGAACCGGTCCAGCCGCTCGTTGAGCTCATCCAGCCGGCGGTAGCCCACAATCTCTTGGAACGCCCGGTTGCCCATCTTGCGGTTCTGCACCACGGCATACCGGTTCTGAAAAGCAAAGTAGCTCCTGAAGTTGAGCGCGTCGTCAGACAGGAAAGCGCACTGACTGAACAGGTCCATCGGGCTTTTGGTGATCGGTGAGCCGGTCAGGATACGCTTGTATTTCGCGTAGTCGGATAACCTGACGATATTCTTGGTGCGCGTTGCTTTGCGATTTTTTATGGTCGTGCTCTCATCCACGATCATAAGGTTGTCCGGGAACTTTTGCAGGAACGCGACAGCAGCCTTGGTGCCACGGGGCGTGGACAGCGCTTCGACGTTCATAACGAATACCCGCAGCCCGCGGAACTCGCCAAACAGGAACTCCCACATCTCGTCCTGATATTTCTTGGTGCCGGTGGGAGTCCACCGCATGATCTGACGCTCAATGTCGTCTGGGAGATGTGTCGGTATTTCCCCCATTACCCAGTTGTCATAGACGCCCTTCGGTGCCACTATGAAGGCAGCATTGATCTTATCCATCATATGCAAGATGCCGATGGTATCGATAGCCACCTTCGACTTGCCTGTTCCCATCTCCATGAACAGCGCGTAATACTCCGCGGCCCACGAATCTGTGAGTGCCTGCCTTTGGTGGTCAAACGGTTCAGTCTTGAACTTGTACTTTTTCACGATTTCCTCCTTGACTATGCGAAAATATAGGCATATATACATGTCTGTCAAGACCCGATAGGCGTCTTTAATCACGAAAGAGGAATCACGATGAGCGATATCTTTGAAGCAATGGAGGAGGACTTCGAGAAGAAGTTGAATACCTCCGTCGAGAAGCTCGATCAGAGCGACTTGAGTAGCGTAGCCGGTCTGGCTAAAGCAATCCGTGAACAAGAGGACTTTGTTGCAAGTCTCGAGGGCGACCTCAAGGCTGCGAAGAAGCAGCTCCTCAAGATGACGGATGAAGAGCTCCCAACTATGTTGGCCGAGATTGGTCTGTCCAGCTTCAAGCTGGATGACGGTTCCGAAGTCACAATCAAGCAGACATATGGTGCATCAATTACTAACGGCACCAACGGCACTGTGGACAACCGTCCGCAGGCTTATGCATGGCTGCGCGATAACGGCTACGGCGATCTCGTCAAGAATGTCATCTCCTGTCAATTCGGCATGGGAGAGGACCAAAAAGCCGAGCAGTTCCGCAGCATTGCAGAACAGAACGGTTATCTGGCTGAACAGAACACCTCTGTTCATTCATCCACCCTACGCGCCTTTGTTAAGGAGCGTTGTGAAGCCGGCGATGATTTCCCCATGGAGTTGTTTGGGGCATATGTCGGACAGAAAGCCATCATCAAGAGGAGCACATAAGCCATGGCTGGTAAAAAAACTGAGGTTGCAGAGACCAAATCTGCGGAAGTGGTGCAATTCGATCCGAGCATGTTCGAGGCAGATGCCGGCATGGGTCTGGAGAATATGGGCACCGATGATCTTGCGCTGCCGTTCCTGAAAATTCTGGGAGGCATGAGCAAGGAACTCGACGTACTGGAAGACGCTCGCAAAGGTGACATTTACAATACCGTCACTGGAGCCGTTCTGAAGGGCAAGGACGGCGTTAAGGTTGTTCCGTGTGCCTACCAGCGTCGGTTCATCCGTTGGGCCCCTCTGGGCGAAGGAACGGGCGCTCCTGTGGCCGTCTACACACCGGGTGAGGCCATGCCGAAGACGCAGCGGTCTACCGAGGACAATAAGGACTATGTCGAAGACGGTTCCGGTGACTACATCGAAGAGACGCACCAACACTATGTGCTCGTGCTGCACGAGGACGGTCAGATAGAGACCGCGCTGGTCGCCATGAAGTCTACGCAGCTCAAGAAGTCGCGTAAGTGGAACAGCATGATCTCTTCGCTGACTGTGCAGGGCAAGAACGGCCCGTTCACCCCGCCGCGCTTCAGCCACGTTTACCTGCTGAAGACGCAACTCGAGGAGAACTCCAAGGGAAGTTGGCACGGCTGGGAAATGAGCCGCGTCGGCCCCATCCAAGAAATGGCAACTTATCAGCGGGCAAAGGACTTTGCGTCCAGCATCGCCGCTGGAGATGTCGTCGTGAAGCATCAGGACGAGTCCGCAAGCGGGGATATTAACCCCGACGACGTACCGTTCTAATCAGTTGGGGCGGCAGGAGTTTGCACGGTTTCACCTGTCGCCCCATCCTTCACGGGGAGCATCATGTCTGTACAACAGTTTTCATCTATATTTGACGGGCTAAAGCTCGCCTATGGCACATATAAAATCGAAAAACAGCAGGCTAACGGTAAGAATACCGGTAGAGCCGCCATCATCCGCGAACCGCGGACCACGGCCCTTTGGGAGGGGCACCTGTCCGGTAAAGGACGGGGCATCGGCATCATCCCCATCAATGAGGACAATAAATGTGTCTGGGGCTGCGTAGACGTTGATCAATATCCGCTCGATCACAAGGTACTTATCGAGAAAATTCGTAAGCTGAAGCTGCCTCTTGTCGTTTGCCGGTCAAAGTCCGGTGGAGCGCATTGCTTCCTGTTCACCACCGAATGGGTAGATGCCAAAGACATGCAGGCCACGCTGCAACAAATCTCCGCTGCGTTGGGCTACGGCGGCAGCGAAATCTTCCCGAAACAGATCAAGCTCAACCTTGACCGCGACGATGTCGGCAACTTTCTGAACCTGCCGTACTACGACGCCGAGGATGGGCTGCGCTACGCCATCAAAGACGACGGCACCTCTGCCACTATCGAGGAGTTTTTTGAGCTTTACGAGAGCTACAAGCAGACGCCTGAGCAACTGATGGCGCTACAGGTGGGCGATCCTGAAGAGGTGTCGCCCATGAAGGACGGCCCGCCGTGCCTTCAGTTCCTGCTCAAGAACAAGATATCCGAGGGAGGCCGCAACAACGGCCTGTTCAACATCGGCGTCTATCTGCGTAAGGCATACCCGGATAGCTGGGAATCGGAGATCCTGACCTACAACTTGCAGTATCTGGAGCCGCCGCTGCCGCTCAGCGAGGTCAACATCGTTGCCAAGCAGCTTGAGAAGAAGGACTACGCCTACAGGTGTAGCGACTCTCCGATCAACGCGCACTGCAACAAAGACCTGTGTCAAACCCGCAAGCACGGCATAGGTGCTGCTATCCAAGGCGCGGCCATCGCGAACCTTCGCAAGTACAACTCAAACCCGCCGGTCTGGTTTCTGGATGTCAACGGCGAGCCCGTCGAGCTGGATACAGAAGCTCTGATGAGCCAGACCTCGTTTCAGAAGTGCTGCATGGAGCAGCTTAACTTCATGCCCCGGTCTGTTAGTAAGCAGATTTGGGAGGGACGCATCGGCGGTCTAATGAACGAGATGCGGGACAACGAAAGCGCCATCATAGATGTCGCCGAAGACGCCAGCATAAGCGGCCAGTTCTACGATTATCTGGAGGAGTTCTGCGCTCATATGCAAAAGGCCAATGACAAGGAAGAGATATTGCTCAAGCGCCCGTGGACGGACGAGGAAACTAACACGACACTCTTCCGCCTGAAAGACTTTGAGGCATATCTCAAGCGCAACAAGTTCTTTGAGTACAAGTTGCACAAGATCGCCCAGCGCCTACGGGACATGGGTGCACAGAGCCGCCTGATGAAAATCAAAGGCAGGCCCGTGCGGGTGTGGGAAATACCCGCTTTCGATGCAGCAGACGTAGATATCAAAACGCCATCCTTTGGCAGTAGTGAGGGAGCCCCTTTCTGATGAAAGATCGTAACGACTACATTCACGAGCAACGGGTAGTGCAGCTCCGCACCTATCAATCCATCGCAGATGAGGTAGGGCTGTCCCGCCAACGTGTGTGCCAAATCGTGGTCACTGTCTCCCAGCGCATCCGCTGGGAGCAAGAGATCGAAGCATTGCCAGATAAACCCAGCAAGATGTGCCACCTCGTCCTGCCCCGCCGAATCCGTAACTGCCTCAAGAACGAGTTCCTATTCGACCTGACATTCGAGGAATTTATCGAGTACGCCGAAAAGAAGAAGCTCGAGAACATACCCAACCTCGGCAAGGGCAGCATCGCGTTACTCGAAACGCGGCTCGCGGAACATGGCTACGACCTGCCCGGAGGGCTACGCAGCAAAGCCAGCCTGCTTCGTGATAAAGCCCAAGCCAAGCGCGAAGCTCGATACGCTAAATATAGGCAGATCATGCAGTGGCGAGAAGAGCAGCGCAGCATCAAATGGATCGCCTACGAGCTGGGCATGAGCTACGGCGGCGTTGCTCAAATCATTCAACGCTTTCTCGCCAACCCGGAGGCCCTCGATGGAAAAGAATAAAATCTTCCGCATCTACGGCCCGCCCGGCACCGGTAAGACCACCGCCCTGCTGAACAAAGTGGACGAGGCTCTTAATAACGGCGTGGATCCTGCTCATATCGGCTACTTTGCCTTCACCCGGCAGGCAGCTAACGAAGCGATTGAACGCGCCTGTAAACGCTTCAACCTTGAGCCCACACAACTGCCGTGGTTCCGCACACTGCACAGCTTTGCTCTGCGCCTGTCAGGCATTCGCCAAGAACAGGTGATGCAGACAGAGCACTACAAAGAGCTCGGTCATGCCATTGGATTTGATCTTACTGAGGGTGGTAAGGGCATGAGCGAAGATGACGCTTTTGACCTGACCAAAAATGACAACCCTGTAATCAGCCTTATCAACCTAGCCAGACTCCGCAAGGTGCCTCTGCGTGAACAGTATGATGCCAGCGGCATGGACATGGATTGGAACCGGGTCAAATATATTTCCGATAGCTTGATAGAGTATAAGAATCGGTTTCAGCTATATGACTTTACCGACATGCTTGAGGTCTTCGTCCGAGAAAGCGCGGACTTCTGCCCACGTCTTGCCATCACATTTATCGACGAAGCGCAGGACTTGTCTCCATTGCAGTGGGATGTAGCCCACATACTCGAGCAGAGCTCCGACCGCATCTACTGCGCGGGAGATGACGACCAAGCAATCTACCGCTGGGCCGGCGCAGATGTAGAACACTTCATCAACCTGAACGGTGGATACGAGGTGCTTGAGCAATCACACCGCGTACCAGCCTCTGTTCACCCGCTAGCTGAGCGCGTAGCCAGACGCATCCATCGCCGCGTCCCGAAAAACTATCTGCCCCGTAAGGACCCGGGGCTCGTGGAGCGCGTACCGGATGTAGGCTATCTGGATTTTAGTGAGGGATCGTGGCTCGTGCTGGCGCAAGCCGGTTACTTCTTGGCACCCGTGACCCAAGAACTCAAAAGCCGTGGCATTCTCTACAGCTATCGCGGACGGAGGTCCATATCCGAAAAGCTTAGTGAAGCCATTAATGGCTGGGAGCAAATGAGGAAGGGCCACCGAATAACCGGTGCAGCCGCACGAGCCGTGTACAGTTATATGTCTGTTGGTGAGCGGGTCAAGCGCGGATTTAAAAAACTGCCCGGACTCGATGACGACGAGACCGTGTCACTGGATGAGCTGATCGCGCATCACGGCCTCATGGAACTGGTGCACATCAGAGGCACCCCGCGCATCGAAGAAAACATACGGGACTGCATCTGGCACGAAGCTATGGACAAGCTGCCCAGTGCCGACCGTGCGTACATCACGGCACTTTTGCGCCGAGGAGAAAAGTTTAATGCAACGCCCCGCGTTGAGCTGTCCACGATCCACGGTTCTAAGGGCGGTGAGGCCGACAACGTCGTCCTGTTTACCGATCTATCGCCGGCAGCGGCAAAGGCCGCTGAACAGGCCCCTGACGACCTGCACCGGGTGTTCTATGTAGGCGTCACACGCACTAAGCAAAACCTGTATCTGGTAGAGCCCGAAGACGACAACAGGAGCTACTTGATATGAAGTACGAGGCTTTCTTCTTGTGCGATACCTGTGGGCACAAGTGGAAGACTTTCTATGTTCGACTGAAATCACTAGAGCAGGGAGATGTATGCGAGAATTGTTTGCATCGTCCTCCATATCGTGAAAACTACCGGGGTTGCGTGGCAGAACCTTACTTTTACAGAAAGTTAGACAATGAACCGCAAAGAGATACTTGAGAAAGCGGAGAGCCTAGTCAACGGCCCAAGGGCCCAAGACTACGGCGATGCCTACGACAACCATGAGCGCATAGCCAACATGTGGTCCGTGCTGCTCGGCACAAACGTAACTGTATCACAGGTGTATCAGTGTATGGTTGCGGTCAAGCTGGCAAGGCTTATAGTGACGCCAGATCACGAAGACAGTTGGGTAGATATCTGCGGCTACGGCGCACTAGGAGGAGAAGGCAATGGCCTTACAGATGGCAATGTTCGCACCAAAGAGTGAGTGGGTCCCGCCCGCTGAGCTGCCAGACATCTTCGACGCCAAGCAGATCGCTATAGACGTTGAAACCAGAGACCCCAACATCAAGTCCAACGGCCCCGGCTGGCCGACCGGCGATGGTGAAGTGGTGGGCTACGCCATAGCAGTTGACGGCTGGGCTGGTTACATCCCCACCCGTCACCTTGGCGGCGGCAACCTCGACGAGCGCATCGTCAACAAGTGGCTCAAGAAAGTATTCGAGTGCCCCGCCGACAAGATCATGCACAATGCCCAGTACGACGCGGGCTGGATTCGGCAGATGGGCTTTACCATCAACGGGCGTATCATCGACACCATGCTGATCGCATCCCTGCTGGACGAGAACCGGTTCAGTTACAGCCTCAACGCCCTGTCTTACGACCTGCTTGGTGAGGTAAAGCAGGAGCGCACACTACAGGACGCGGCCCGCGAGTTTGGTCTCGATCCAAAAGCTGAGATGTGGAAGATGCCCGCCATGTATGTCGGGCCCTACGCACAAGTAGATGCGGAGTTGACACTCAAGCTCTGGAACCATCTGTCCGCACAACTGACCCAAGAGCAGCTTTGGCCGATTGCCAATCTCGAGCTCAAGCTCCTGCCCTGTCTGGTGGACATGACATGGCGCGGCGTCCGCATTGACCAAGATCGTGTCGAGCGCACCCGCAACCACCTGATCAAGGAAGAGAAGGCCACGCTCGCCAAGATCAAGCACGTAGCTGGTCAGGATGTGGAGCTGTGGGCCGCAGCATCGATTGCAAAAGCCTTCGATAAGCTCAGCATCCCCTACCCACGTACCGAGAAAAACGCCCCGTCCTTCACCAAATCATTTCTGGCAGATCACTCGCACGAGCTCGCACAACTAATCGTCCGGGCCCGCAACTTGAACAAGACCAGCGGCACCTTCATCAATACCATTATGAAGCACTGCCGTGCAGATGGGCGCATCCACGGGCACATCAACCAAATCAGATCGGATGACGGCGGCACAGTCTCAGGCCGCATATCCATGTCCAACCCCAACCTGCAACAGATCCCGGCCCGCGACCCTGAGCTCGGTCCCATGATACGCAGCCTGTTCCTGCCGGAAGAGGGCGAGCAGTGGGCGGCGATTGATTTCTCGCAGCAGGAACCGCGGATCTTGGTTCACTATGCCTACGTATATGGCCGGTCCCGCGGCGCACAGATGGCAGGAGTTGAGGAGTTCGTCACCGCTTACCGCGAAGACCCGGACATGGACTTCCATACAATGGTGGCCGAGATGGCTAACATTCCGCGCAAGCAGGCCAAGACAATCAATCTAGGCATGATGTACGGCATGGGCGTCAACAAGCTGTCTGACCAGCTCGACATAGATGTAGATGAAGCTAAAGGGCTAGTCGGCCAATACCATGACCGCGTCCCGTTTGTTAAAGGACTGATGAACGGCGTGATGAACAGCCTCAACAGCCGCAGCTCAAGCGGCTCTGTTCGCTCCATACTGGGCCGCAAGTGCCGATTCAATCTCTGGGAGCCGGCGACCTTTGCCATGAACAAGGCCCTGCCGTACCAAGATGCGCTCAAAGAGTATGGCGAGACCACCCGGCTAAAGCGGGCATATACCTACAAAGCGCTCAACCGGCTCATCCAAGCGTCGGCTGCGGACATGACCAAGCAGGCCATGGTGAATATTTATGAACAGGGACGCCTGCCTCTGGTACAAATTCACGATGAAATCGCCATGTCCGTGAAAAATCGTGAAGATGCAAATTCTATTGCTAAAATCATGGAAAATGCTGTACCGTTGGAAGTACCAAGTAAATGCGACGTTGAGATCGGCCCAAGCTGGGGCGAAGCAAGCTGAGTTTTTTCATGGTTTCCTCCCTAAACTGGCCCCGAGCTCCGCTTGGGGCCTTTTTTGTCTTGTATCTCTGCCACTTGTCCTATATATTCCCTTACAGGAGGTGTAAATGGATACATCTAAATGGAAATCTGTGCTCGTGCCCATCGAGGTGTACGAACAGATTCGCAAGATAGCCCGCCAAGAAGGACGAACCATTAGTGGTCAGCTCCGGATCATGTGGGATATCTACAAAAAACACGCATCCTGACGGCTGAATAACGAGTGTCAATTCAGTTGACATCTTTTTTTAGCTGTAGTATGGGATAACTTCTATCAACTCTTATACGGGAGACTTGAATGTCTTACTTGGAAAAACTTTTCGACGCCGTCAACGACATGGCTAACGATTTCGACGACGCTCCGCCCAACAGTGTCAAAGCTGTCGTCGCTCTGTCTGTGCTTTGTCAGATCGAGATCGACGAGCTCACGGCTAAAAAGACCCTTGGTGAGCATAAGCCGCAGGAAATGGCGAAAGCTCTTGAACCTGTTATGACGGTCAAAGCAAATGTGGTGAAAAAAAGATCGTACAAGCGGAAATACTGCATATACTCGGGGGAGCCTCTGACGGGTAAGCAACGCAAATTCGCTTCTCACAAATATGCTCAAGCTTATTGGAAGCAGCAAAACCGAGATAGGGTGAACGCTTCTAACAAGAAGTTGCAACAAAAGAAGAAGAAAGATGCTTGATGCAGCTTTAGTCTGTCTCGCTACGGCGGTCTACTTTGAGTCCAGAGGTGAGCCCTTCGTCGGACAGTCCGCCGTAGCCCACGTTGTGTTGAACCGGGTGGATGACACCCGGTTCCCCAACGACATCTGCTCCGTCGTGAAGCAGGGCCCTACCTACTCTTGGAAAACCGACTTTCCAATCCGGAACATGTGCCAGTTCAGCTACTACTGCGACGGCAAGTCCGACAAACCAACCGAAGAAAAGGCATGGGAGACCGCGGTCCTCGCAGCTTATGGCGCGATGACAGAGCGCACTTACGACCCTACCGACGGCGCAACTCACTATCATGCGGACTATGTCAACCCATCATGGGCAGCAGTCAAATACAGGACTGTCCGCATCAACGATCACATATTCTACAGGTGGGAAAATGATTGAGAAAAAATGTGACGATTGCGGGGAAAAAGCACTCACGTGGACCGGTCGCTGGTATTATTGCTTTGAGTGCTGGATGAAGCGCTATGGCCCAGCAGCAAAAAGGAGCGGAAATGAAAACGTGTCCAGAGTGCGGCGGAGCCGGTGAATGTGAGTACGAGGTAGCCGTCCCCGCGCCCATGGCGTGGAGCGGCGGCTGGCTCGAGGAGCGCATCATGGAATGTCAACTATGTGAAGGAACAGGAGAAGTCTATGACGATGATGACGAGGCCGAAGAATAGAGAGCTCCAGTACCCGACCTTCGGGGATCCGGGCATGATCCAGAAGCGACTAGACGCGGGCCGCTGCCCAAAGTGCGATACCCACCTCAAAGAGCCCACGCGCTGCGGCTCTTGTAAACTGCAACTTCCCGGAAACTTATCTCCTAAAAAGTCCTTGTCTTTCCCATAAGATCGCGTATGTTGGGAGCGTTCCCGTAGTTGGGCCCCGGAGAGAAATCTCCGGGGCTTTTCTTTTTGTGTTGACTATGTATGCGATAAGTCTTATATACAGATTACATCAACTAGGGAGAACCGAATGATTGATTTTGATGCCGAGGATCTCGAAACAATTTGGCGTGGCATGACCGTCTTGAAAAAAGACCTGCCAGAAACCGATCCGGCTTGGAAAGAGGCGGGCCGCATCCAGCGGAGGATCAAGCAGGAGCGAGAGGACCCGCGGGTGTTTACGCTGCCCCCTATCGTCGTCGATCTGGTGAACCGGGTAAGCGGTATTGCTAGCATCGTCGGCGACGTTACCGCCATTGGTGGCGATGCGCGGATCATGGCGTGGGCGGGCAAGAGTGATTACTGGCTCTGGCTGGTAGTGGACGACGAGAAGCAGTTCCGTGTACTAATCGATGTCGATGAAGCGCCGGATGGTCTGCTGTATAACATCGTCGGCTATTGTAACTTTCACAACATTCAGCACGAATTTGCTGGAGAAGACCACCGCGACGACCTCGGTGTGATCGGGAGAGACTACGATGCGTAAGAAAGAAGAGCTGTTCGATATCGTCCGCAGCATGGAGTATACTGATGCCGTGGCCGCAGTCTCCAGCGCGATTAACGCGCAAACGTCCACCATTGCAGCCAAGGGTGACTATAGCCGTGAGGCCGTCGAAGCAGCAGAAAAGCTACTTGCGGCGTGGTTAAGGGTACAACGCGGATGAGCGACGAAGATCTCGAAAAGCAGTTCGACTATGCAGGCAACGAAATGAACGCCCTGCTAGACGAAATGGAGAGCGACGGGTTCAACACCGGCGCGGTACTGGGCGGAGCTCTCACAGCTCTCTTGTTCCGGCTCGTGGTCCAGAGCCCTAACGGCAGCACCGCCATCGGTATGCTGTCTTCAGCTATGCACCAAGCGGCAACCATTGCCCGTGCATATGATGAGGAAGAGGAGACCAAGCATTGAAAAAGTATCTGATCGAATATGTTTGGGAGCATAACCGCTTCCAATCCAGCATATGCAAAATCGTGGCATATGCATGGAGTGAAGATCATGTCCGCATGACCTTTGAGGCGCAGAAAATCCTGTCCATCGAGGAGCTGAGCAATGACGACACCCAGTGACCACCAAGCAGCAGCCGCGCTGCTGAACCAAGCTATCCACGCCGTCAGTGACCTGTGGATAGAAGTAGACGGGGAAGCCAAGCCCTTCCTCGACGAAGCCGTCAGCTATCTGCACAAGGCACAGTCCTTGATGCTGAAAGCGAGACTGCGGGTTGACAGTTCAAAATAAAGGTCTTAGTTTCTCCCATATCAACTACGTAAAGGGAGAAAGCTGATGGCTAAATTTTACCACTGGCAGGGCGAAGGGTCGGACGGCAACGTCTACAAAGGCGAATACCAGTTCACTGCAAAAGACGCAAAGAACGATGCAATCAAACACGGGATGCCTCAACCAGACGGGTTCACCATCTTTGAGACAAAGGTTACCGACACGGCAACCACGCTCCGTAATCTCTTAAACCAAGAGATGAAAATAATCGGAGAAATAAAGCCGGTGGGATAACTCCCATCCTGGCCCTAACTTTTAAAAATATAAGGGGTGTGGCACATTGTCGCGCCCCTTATTTTGTCGCATATGGTATAAGATAAGTCGCATATGGGACATCTCTTTTAACTCATTGATATATAATGGAATAATAAGAAGAGCGCAAAAGCGCCCACGCTATTTGAAACCGTCAACAACTACGGGAGGTCAGTATGACTGACACCAAAGACTGGGTGCTGCCCAATGGCTTCACCTTCCTCGCTTCCACCGCCGGGCTCTACGGCTCTTGGGCAAAGGCTACCGATCCGGTAACCGCGGCCCGCGATGCTGCTAAAGCAAACAGCTCGTCATACCCACAGTGGGTATCCGTCTGGTACGTGCCAGACGAAACGACAAGCATCACCGGCATGGGCGGCATGTCTTGGCTACCAGAAACGGCAGACAAGATCGTGCCCATCGGATTCTTTGAGCTGAAACGTAGCTCAATGAAACCGTCCCGCGATCCGCGGCTCACGCATCAGGAGTTCATCAAGAACGAGCTGGCGCAATTCGAGCACTCGCACAAGCACTGGAAGGAAGCGCAACATGATCAAAATCATTGAGCGGAAGCACAGCATCCAAATTGTCTGCTCTCGAGCCGATTGGCCCTTTGTCAGTTGGTGCTTCGATGAAGGACTGATGGCTTGGATGGACACCCAGCCCGGGGACAAAGACACTGCCCCGGCAGGCTCTGATGAAGCGTTCAGAGCTTGGAAGCGGAACGGCTGTCCAACCGATCTCTTCCAGCTCGAGCAGATAGACAAGAGCGAATAAACACTAGGGCTCCGCTTCGGCGGGGCCCTTTTTCGTAACGGTATACATATATAGAGGAAAAATTAGAAAAAATAAAAAACACAAAAAAAATACCGTTACCGATGTTACTTCTGTTACCCACCTCTGTAACCATTACTCAGTAAGGATTACAGAAGATCACAAGGGTAACTTTTAGGGTAACACCATGAAGTACAGAAGTGTTACCGAAGGAAATGACCTTAAAGGGGGTTCGCGGGGTTTTTCAAAAAAAATATTTTTTGCTCTATATAAGTAACCCCTGTAAAAAGAATGGGAGTTGACCGTTTTAACTGAGGAAACGATGGCGGCAAGAAAGAGAGCGTCGAAGCTCACCGGCAAACCCATGGAGACCCGAGGTCGGCCCCCGGTGACAGCACAATCCCCTTTGACCCGAAAGCAGGAGCTCTTTGTCAAAGAGCTGGTCAGCAAGGACGGTCAGATAACTCTGAGAGAAGCGGCGATCAACGCCGGCTACTCTGTCGGCTCTGCCCACACCCGGGCATATGAGCTGACCAACCCACACATCTCCCCGCATGTGGTGGCGGCGATCCAAGCTTACCGCCGCGAACTCGACGAGAGGTTTGGCGTAACTTACCAACGGCACCTGCGTGACCTTCAGCTCATCCGTGACACGGCTTTGCAGAACGGCGCTTACTCTGCTGCTGTTCAAGCGGAGTATCGGCGAGGTCAGGCACAAGGGGACATCTACGTAAGTAAATCTGAGATCCGCCACGGCTCGATTGACAGCATGAGCAAGGATGAGGTCTTGAAAGCCCTTGAGGAGATCAAGAACAGTTATGCCCCGGTCACAATCGATATTACCCCCGAAGAAGAAAATGCCTCCAATCGCGACAAAGCGAGAGGCCGGCTTTTACAAGCAAGTGAAGGAAGCAGCGCAGAGGTCGAAACGGAAGCTGCTTTTGACGAGGATTGAAAATTACATCGGGGCCGGGATTCCTGACTTGATGATATGTGACGAGGCTGGGGACTTTCATCTGGTCGAGCTCAAGTATATTACCGGCAACGCGGTAACACTCCGTCCGTCACAAGTAGCGTGGCTATCTCGGCACCAGCACTCGAGCTGCTGGATTCTGATCAAGCGACAGACTAAGGCCACCGAGCCATCCGAGTGTCTTTTGTATCCGGCAGCGGCAGCGGTTGATCTAAAGATGGACGGCATCGAGAAGGTTGAGCCCTTGTTCCGTTGTCAACAGCCTTTTCACTGGGACACGATATTTGACTTGATTTGTCCGCAATAATCCCATATGACAGGAGGACAACTGCAACACGGGAGATTGCGATGAGTAAGCAAGTTCTATATGCCGGGGATCAAATGAGACTTGGCAACACCATTAAGGCGCTGGCGGATATGATCCACATGTTTGAGGTGTTCGATCAAAACGTCCAAGGCAAAGGGCAGTTTTCTGGCGTGGGTGTTTTGTCTCCGATGAAAATCCATAACCACCCGGATAACCCTGAATATAATCCGAATGCCGCTACCCACATGAACGAGGATAGTGATTTTGACAAAATCGAGCGGATGCAAAAAATCGTCCGGGTTGTTTCAGATATCCGTCAAAAATGGGTGATCACCTGATGTTTCTGTTCCGATTAATTGGCAAACTTCTTTATGGTGACGATTTCGACAAATATTCAGGGAATCAAACAAACCAAAAATACATCCCGAAAGATCGTCGGTTGAAAACCAAGCGCCGGAAATAAAAAGAGGCCCGTTGTATTGACGGGCCTTTTTCTTTGCTTTATGTATGGGAGAAATCGCATCTATTACGGGAGCAATAACGATGCTGAAAACTACCGCCATGAGCACCGCGAAAAAGACCGCCGGGTGCGCCGTTACATATCGGGCCGGGAGCTCGGAAAAATTTGGGACATGCCCGGCATCTTGTGAGCTAAACCCGAGCGGCACCGGGTGCGGCGAGGGGCAGATCGATTTTGACTACCTCGAGGCCGTACTGGACGCAAAACCCCGGCGCGGCTTTTCGTTTACCTATTCGCATTTTCACCCGCTTTTCTGGTCCCACAAATTGAGCTCGGACAAAACCGTGATCAATTACAGCGCCGCTACCCCAGAAGAGGCCGCGCTAGCGCAGGAAGCCGCCCCGACCGTTACCGTCGTAAAGCCTGAATATTGGCTATCTGCCCCGGTGTATGAATATGAGCTTGGTGTTGCCGGGCTCAACAAATATCGGCGCGTCGGCGGCACCCGGATCGTCCGCTGCCCGGCAGAATATAACGACGATGTAACTTGCCGGAATTGCGGCGGGAAAGATGGCCCGCTTTGTGCTCGCCTGCATCGTGATTTTATCATCGGGTTTTCAGCCCATGGGGCCAGTAAGAAAAAAGCCGCCACTGATGATCCGGGCGGGTGCTATGCGGCGGGCGGCAATGTCGCCTTGCACTGGACCGCCACCGCGAACCAGCAGCAGCCGGAGACAGACGGGGACCGCCTGCGGGCCTTTGTTAAAACCTTGCCCCCGGGCTCGGTTATTCGTCATCATGTGGCCGGGGATATCGGCCTTGATAAAGGAGCAGAAAACCATGGTTAAATATTCGGAAAAACTAATTGAACAGGGTATGGCAGACACCCGGGCCGAGTCACTGGCCCGGGCAATAGATAGCCTGCACGGCTCGGTCGCGAGAATGGATCAGCGCAACCTCGAGTTATTGCGACAGCTCGAGCCCGGATTGATCGAGGCGTTGAACCGATACGCCAGAACCGAGGACATATTGCGGGAGTTTTGAACCCGCAGCCGATCCCCCTTTATAGGCCCGCCACCCGGCGGGCTTATTTTTTGGGAAATTAGCTTGCTTATGGTGGGATAATGTGAGACAACACCCAGACGGCCCAAGCCGGGCCGCATTTTAACGGGAGCATAACCAATGCAAAACATCATCGAAAACAACACCACCGCGCCAGTGACCGGCGCTTATCAAACCGACGCAATCCGCCACGGGATCGGAAACAGCGCTGTTTCCTCTAATTGGTGGAACCGCCCGGACGATGAACGCTTTTTGTCCCTCGAGGACATGCTGGCGTTTAAGAGGGCCGACGCCCGCCAGATGCACAGCCAGATTGTGAACACCCACAAAATGCAGATCATCGGCGAGCTGGACGAAGCAAACCCCACCCGGGGCGATATTCTGGTTGAATACACCGACGAAGACGGGCGCGAGCATTTAAACAAGCCGACCAACTGGTCGTTTAACCAGCTCGCAAACCTTGCCGGTGCACCCGCCGGATATCTGCGAGACCTTCCGGCACCCATTGCCGCCGACGCTATGCAATGGGGCTTGCGTTACAACCGCAGCCGCGACCTTGTGAAGGCCTACGGGCACGGCACCGAGGGCGGCGACCTGCGAGCCACCACCGGCCCGGATTATGGCCGGATTTTCGACTATGAGATGCTGCAAACAATTAACCGCTTTGCGGGCGAGGGCAGCGGCTGGAAAATCCCCGGCATGATGACCGGCAGCGCAAACGGGCGGGCCATCTATGACCCGTTTGTGCCAGTGACGAAGGACACGACCACGCTTTACGCCAGCGACCGGGACGTTTTCGTTTTTCTGGTAGACGACACCCGGCCCATTGAGATCGGCAAGCTTGAGAACGGCGACCCTGATCTGGTTTTCCGGGGCTTTTACGCATGGAACAGCGAGACCGGCAGCAAAACCGCAGGCGTTGCGGCGATGTATCTGCGAGGCGTATGCATGAACCGGAACCTGTGGGGCGTCGAGAATTTCCAAGAGATCAAAATTCGGCACACAAAATTCGCGCCGGATCGGTTCGCCATGGAAGCCGCCCCGGCCCTGCAATCCTTCGCGCATGGTTCAACCTTTGATTTCATGGAGGGCGTGAAGGCCGCGCAGGCGGCAAAGATTGCCGACGATGAAAACGAGGCGCTCGAGTTTTTGCACCGCCGGGCCGGGCTCAGTAAGAGCCGCAGCCGCGCCGCAGCAGCTCGGCACGTGAAAGAAGAAGGCCGGCCCATTGCCAGCGTATGGGACGCCGCGCAGGGTATCACCGCACTGGCCCGGGACATCCCGCACCAAGACGACCGCATTGAGCTCGAGAAGAAAGCGGGCGCGATCCTCGACAAGGTAACGGCCTAAACACCGCCCCGCAGCCGAACCACTGGCCCGCCACCCGGCGGGCCTTTTTTTTGTGCTTTTCATACTGGCAAAAATCCCATATCTTAAAACCAGATGCAGATGCATCGAGCCCCGGGGCGGGCAGCGCCCCAGATTACGGAGAACGAAACCATGACAAACACCGCTGAAAATCTGATCCTCGACCGCTTTTCTGATGAAGAGCTGATGAAGGCCGAGCCGACCGCATTGCTGGCACTGGCGAAGGAGCTGCGCGACCAGCGCGACGTTAACGACAGCGCCCGGGCGTCAGCAGCCGCGAACCTTAATGACATGCAGCGCAATCACGACAAGCTTGCCGATGCCCTGATGATCGTTCTCGGCGATCCCATCGAGGCGTTGATCGAATCCCGCATCGAATCCGCCCTGCCGGATCGGTTCTCGGATTTGCTGATGGAAGGGTTCGACATCTACGAGCACCAGAGCGAGATCGAGCACATGATCAACGAGCAGATCGACGAGCGCGTCGGCGAGCCCGAGAGCGAATCCGACCGGCAAGCCGCCATCGAGGACATCGTGCGAGACGTTATTTCGGGCGCGTCCATCTCAATCGACGTCTAGGGAGGGCCAGACGATGACGCAGTTTTTTGTTTGCGAGCCCTGCCAGATCATGTTCCGGGATGTAATCGCCGAGCCATGCGACGAGTGTGGGCAGGACACCGTGCCCATGCAGCCCGCCGACGCCTTGTCTGTTCTTTTGTTCGACGAGATGATCGACCGGCGGGACGATCTCGACGAGGCCATCGAGCGCGACGAGGCCCGGCAGCTTGAGCGCAGCCGGCACCAGTAGCCGGCCAGCAGCCGAACTAACCCCAGCCCGTCCGGAGCGATCCGGGCGGGTTTTTTCTTGACCATTAAACCAGTGAATCATGCCCGGCCCCGGGCCTCGAGGCCCGCGCCAAACGTACCGAGCGCCGTGCAGCCGGTTCCGAGATTCGCGGTTTTTGGCCCGTGATCCGCAGAAAACCGCCAATTCTCGCGCAGCTCGAGGCACTAGGACACGGCAACCGGGCACGAGATCGACGACAGACGGCCTTTTGTGCGGCGAAAATCGTTCAGCAGCGGGCGGAACCCGTGCCCGTGCAGCTCGAACCGCGCCGGCAGCGGATCGAAATCCGGCGCATGGCCCTCGATCCCCGGCCCTCGATCCCCGTGTTTGTCAAATCGAGATGCAAACATCAGCAGCGGGCGGAACCCGTGCCCGTGCAGCTCGGAACGCGCCGGCAGCGGATCGAAATCCGGCGCATGGCCCTCGATCCTCGAGCAGCTCGCCGTCCTCGAGCCCGACCACCGGCCACCAGCTCGACCGAGGACCAGATTTTTTCGCCCTTTTTTGTGGTTTTTGCCCAAAATCGCCAAAAAACCGCAGAAACCGGTCGCGAAATCTGGAGCGAATTTTCAGCAAAAAATCGCGAATTGGCGGAAATCCGCCAGTTTTGCCAAAAAAAACTTGGACCGGGTTGCGCGATCCGCGCCCGCTGCCGAACGAAATCCGCCGCCAGATCGGGCAGGGGCCCCGGCCTATCGGGTCAGATCGGCGGTCCTCGATCATCGGATCCGCGATCCGCGGCGCTCGGCCCCGGGCGCGGGCCACCGGTTGCAAGGGCCATGTTTCTGACAAATAATCCTGTGAAAAACGATATGAATGTTTCACGTGAAACATTGCCTAATTTTTAGGCAGGTTGCTCAAGGGTTGTTCACTGCCAAATAAAAGGGCATATTCTTGCATACTGTTTGTGCACTTTAGGGTCCCCCGATGGATGTATCTGATCAGGAGTTAAAGCTTAAACTCCGTCTCGCCCAACTCGAGAAAAATGAAGCTTGTCAGAATGAGTTTCTGCCGTTTGTAAAATCTATGTGGCCGGAGTTCATTGCCGGTCGGCACCATAAAATAATTGCAGAGAAGTTAGAGCGCGTAGCTCGTGGCGAGCTGAAGCGCCTGATCATCAACATGGCCCCGAGGCACACGAAGTCCGAGTTCGCATCCTTCTTGTTCCCGGCGTGGATGATGGGCAAGAACCCGAAGATGAAGATCATTCAGGCTACCCACACGACGGAACTTGCGGTTAACTTTGGACGTAAGACGAAGAACTTGATTGACAGTGACGAGTACAAGGAGGTTTTTCCAAATGTCAAACTCGCTTCTGATAGTAAAGCTTCTGGTCGTTGGGACACTGCTGCTGGCGGGATGTACTACGCCGTTGGTGTGGGATCCAACCTTGCCGGGCGTGGTGGCGACTTGGTAATTATCGATGACCCGCACTCGGAGCAGACGGCCATGTCGGCCAACGGTTTTGACGATGCGTGGGATTGGTACACTGGGGGCCCCCGGCAGCGTCTCCAGCCGGGCGGCAGTATAGTTCTGGTCCAGACCCGGTGGTCCGAGAAGGACATGACGGGGCAGTTGCTCCGTGCAATGGCTAAAGATCCTCTAGCTGACCAGTGGGAAGTTGTAGAGCTCCCTGCCATTTTTGACGACGACAAGCCCTGTTGGCCGGAGTTCTGGTCTCTTGAGGATCTGACCGCGGTCCGCGCATCTATTCCCCCGAGCAAATGGAACGCGCAGTATC
>CAACVD010000237.1_pt1 | contig 26481 bp, 25 predicted proteins | sample 2381771 | NCBI WGS metagenome assembly CAACVD01 (sample SAMEA5211965, study PRJEB30684) | marine metagenome | biome: Marine; feature: Epipelagic; material: Water | collected 2015-10-15 | depth 15 m
TGTTTAGCCATTACTTATTTTACACATATAATCAATTGTTGTGAGCATCAAAACCTATGGTATCAAAGTATTTTTTGATATTAACTTTTAAAAGGTGGTGATTTAAATATTCTTTAGCTGTGTAAGGGTCGCTAATTTCGACTTCTTCACGAGACCTAAAAAATATTTGGTTGTGTTTTTTGAACGATGGGAACCTTTTCCTGTTCTTGTCTAGTGGCAAAATAGCTTCGGTAATGCCCATGTCTTTGGTTTTTAAAAAGAATTTTTCAAAGAATATCCTTACAATATGCATGTCATACTCGAATAAATCTTGGTTCCAGAAAAATATGTCTATAAAGACCCTCTCTCCATAAATATACCCGAGACCACCACAAACAATCGTGTCACCTCGTTGTAAAAAGAGTTTGAAGTTCTTTTTATCGAAGAAAAGTTGATCAAAGTTCAATTTGAACTCTTTAGCGTCAAAATTTTTAATAATTTTTTTAAATTGAAGTCTAGCTGTAAGATAGGATTGCAGATAATCGACATCTTGTTTGAATTCTCCAATTTGCATATTATATTATAATATTAATAAACAAAGTGTAAAGTAATAATATGGCAAAAGGTATAAATAAGAATGTAGCTACAGAGATAGTTTCATTAGAACCATCTCAAATTATAGAATTTTATTTAATTTTTTATAATTGGCCAGATGACGCAAGTTCTATACTGGCTATAACTCCATCAGCTAATGGAATTGGCCCAAAAATAAAATGGCAGGGACAAGATTATTTTTCTTTACCTATTGAGCCAAGTAATTTTAAAAATTCATCCGACGGAGAACTAGCTAGGCCAAAAATAAAGATAGCTAATACGGATTTGATTATTTCCAAATATTTAAGATCGGCTAACAGTTTGATAGGAGCCAAAATAATAAGAAAGAGAACATTCGTTAAGTTTCTTGATGATGAAAATTTTGCAGGTGGCGAGAATCCATATTTTGATATAAATACTGGAACTTCAATGGCAGACCCATCTTCCCACTTGCCCGAGCAAGTTTTTTATGTAAATAGAAGAGTTTCTGAGAATAAAGATTTTGTTGAATTTGAACTCTCTTCTGTTTTAGAGTTGGAGAATTGTTTTTTACCAAATAGAAATACTTATGCTAGATATTGCACTTGGATCTATCGTGGTCATGGTTGCAGGTATGCGGGAAACCCACTGAGAGCATCAAACTCACAACTTTTTAAAGATTCTAGCGGTAATGCTGTCACCCCTTTAGAAAATAAAGGTTTATGGACAAGAGAAACCACGTACGTCAAAGGAGATTTTGTTTATACGGAGGTTACTAATATACCCTTAAGAACAGAGGGTGAAACTGATTTAACTGCTCCATCCGAAAAATTAAAAACTTTTTATGTATGCGTCGCTAATAGCGCTATTGGTAATAATGATTTCCCACCAATATCAAAAAAGTGGCAAAAAGATGATTGCTCGAAAAAAATAACAGATTGTAAACTGAGATTTGGAACACAACTAAGATTTGGGGGATTCCCAGGAACTAATGCATACCCACCTAAAAGATAATAATTTTAAAGAGGATTTGATAAATTATTCAGAAGACTCTCCATTTCGTGAAGTTTGCGGATTTATTTGCAAAAAAAACAATGGTTTCGAATTTCATAAAGTAATCAATCATTCTAAAGATGATGACACCTTTTTAATAAAGCCTATAGATTACTTACATAAAAAACTAGAAGGCAATTTAGCGGCAATTTTTCACACTCATACAGAGGGCGGATCAGAGCCATCTGAATATGATAAAACTACTTCTGCCAATCTTTTATTACCCTTTGTCATATATTCGCTTGAAGATAAAAATTTTTCTTTATTTAATCTTAAAGGATTTGAAGTGGAAGAAAATTGTGTAAAAAGCCTTAAGGAAAGCTTAGGGATCAATGACTAGAATTTACATACACGGGAAGCTTGGAAAGATTTTTGGCGAATATCATGAATTAGATATTAGCAGAAAGATGGATGTGGTTAAGGCTATCGATGCCAATCAAAAAGGGTTTAAGAAAACTATTTTGTCTAGTTTTAAAAAAGACATACATTTTGACCTCGTTGATCCTAATGGCTCGAAAGAAAAATTTGATTCAGTTAATGAGTACTTAAGTCAGCCCGCACCAGAAGAATTGCATATAGTGCCTAGTGTTTGTGGGTCTGGGCCTTTTATACCGATTTTCCAGTTTATTGCGACGCAAGCTACGGCGATTGGCAGTTTCTTAACTGGAGGAAGTTTTTTAGGTAATTTGGCTATGGGTATTATTTTACAAGGGATAAGTTACTTACTAACCCCCAAGCCAAAAGGCCCAGCATCGCAACAAACAGAATCTAAAGTAGATCAAGCAAGTTACCTGTTTTCTAGTTTAGAAAATCAAGCTGTCCAAGGATTTCCAATTCCTATGTTATATGGAGAGTTGAGGGCTGGGTCATCTATTGTGTCAGTGAATATATTAAATGAAGATATAGAAAGCGAATAATGGGTTATTATAAGAAATTATTTGACACAAAATTAAGAATTGCTGGGTCTAGTAAGGGCGGCGGCGCTAAGCCAGCCTTCATGCTACCGCCAGATTCGACTTTTTCTAAGGTGGGTTATCAGGTCTATGAAGTTTTAGATTTAATTTGTGAAGGCCCAGTTGCGGGATTAACAGATCAAAAGGGTTTATTTTTGGAAGGGACAAGGGCTACAAAAGATTTCGATTCAGAAGTTAATAAAGTAGGCTCTATTGAGAAGGGGGTAGATAGGGGCATTTATTATAACGATAATCAATTAAGAACGGAGGGAGGAGCCGCTACTTATGGAAAGTATGATATAAATTTTATGCCTGGAGAAGAGTTCCAGGATGGCCCGAAAATAATTAGATCACCCAGAAGGTTAATCAAAATTAATGAGTTAGTTAAAGGTCCGTACGATATGAGTGGCCCAGCAAATGGAGCTAGAAGCGGTAACGGAAGTAGAGATGTTAGAATAGAAAGTGGAGGAAGTAGTGCTCACCAGGGGGAAAATTTATCTTTTCTTGCCAATTCATTTGACAGTATACTCGCCACCATACAAGGGGGGACCGTAGAGGGCAGGGACTTTGTTAATTGGCAAAATTTTGTACCCGCAGAACAAAATGCAAAGCCCTACTATCACAACAATTACGATAGAAATATAACTAAGTACGACATTTCATTAGCAATAAACTCCCTTAATGATTCTAGAAGTTCAGCTACCCAGGGTGAAGTTGAGTCTGGTTCAAGCAAAGTAGGCAACCTGACGCCCATAACAATTACTTTTGAAATAGCCGTAGGCAAGGTAGATAAATTGGGCAATGAAACCATTTCCGCCGCATCTTTTACAACAAGAAGCGGAAGTGGAATCACTTTAGGACAGGGAAACGGGAGAATAGCAGTCAGCGGGGTCATAACAAGCCCTTATCATGTAGGCTTAGAAGGTATAGCTTTGCCATCATTAGATGATGATGATCTTTATAATTTTATTAGAGTAAGAAAAATTGAATTCGAAACGTATTCAAGCATTGTCAAAAGGGAGGGCGGCGTAGCAAATATAACAGAAATAATTGAAGAAAATTTATTGTACCCGAATTCTACTATGGTTGAAAGTTCGATTGATGCAAAATATTTTCCTGCGGTTCCCAATAGAACTTTCAGGCTGAAAGGTAAAAAAGTTTTGATACCATCTAACTATTTTCCAATAGAAGATGATGGAAAGGATAGAAGATTTTGTAACGTTGGGGAAGTGGCGGCTGGTAGCGGTACGTATAATAATATAATTTATAGCGGAGATTGGAATGGAACTTTTAAGTTTGGCTGGACAGACAACCCCGCTTGGATATTTTATGACCTCCTTGTAAACACGAGATATGGAGTAGGGGCGTATTTGCAAGATGTTAATATTGTAGACAAGTGGTCTTTATATGAAATGGGCATGTATTGTGATGCCGTATCACTTAATGATGGTGGAGGACTAGCTTCGGGCATTTCTGGTCCAGGACGTTTTATAGGTTTAGATGATGGTTTTGGTGGACTAGAACCAAGGTTTAGCATGAATGTTTACATGTCGGATCAGGCAAATGCTTATGATACCTTGCAGGATTTTGCTAAAGGTTTTATGGCTTCAACATATTACAATGATTCCGTCATAAATGTGAGAATGGATAAACCCCATTTCTTCCAAAACTTTAATAGAGATGACGCTTTTGAAGGCAAATATGCCACTGAGACAGATTCTATTTTAACAGACTATATAAATCCACCCAAAGAACAAAAATTCCCCCCCCATTTGATATTCAATAATAATAATGTGATAAATGGAATGTTTGCTTACTCAGATGTAGATAAAAATACACAGCACAATTCCGTAGAAGTTTCATATCTAGATAAAAGGAATAATTATACCACAAAAACAGAGTACGCAGAAGACTCAGAATCAATTAAAAAAGTAGGTTTAAACTATAAATCAGTTGATGGCTTGGGTGTGACCTCGAGGGGACAAGCTGCTCGACTCGCAAGGACAATTATTTTTGAAGCAAATAATACAACCGAGAAGGTTTCATTTAATGCTGGTCTCGATGCTCTTTTGATTGAGCCTGGAGATATAATACAAATAGATGATGAACTTAAAAACTTCACAAAGAATTTTGGTACCGTTATTGGTACATCTGGGCAAAATGTTTACTTCGACCCAGACGGAACTGAGGCACAGGGGAATATAAAAACTGGAATAGGCCCAAAAGCTATTATAGTTCAGCCAGCTTTGGGTAGCGATCAGTTGACATATATAACTGGGGGAAATCTAAATATAGTGAATCCTTTAGGGCAAAGTGGAATTAGTCAGTTCTATAATGAAACTGGTGCAGATAATGAATTGTATAGAGATATACATCAGCCACAAGTTATTTCTTTGCAATTAGTTCCTGGTGGATCTGGACTTAGTTATAGGGTTATAGATGATAAAGTTCATTTAAATATTGAAAATTTAAAGTTTTTTGGCAATAGGGAAGTAGAAAGTTCTCAGTGGTTTTCAGAAAAAAGCGCAAACATATTGCACGGTGCGGCTTACTCCGTAGACGCAAGCGGTCGATCTCCAAAATACTATCGTGTTCTAAGTGTAGCTGAAGACCTTGATAATGGTTTTAGTGTATCTGCTATGATTCATCACACAGGCAAGTATAAATTTATTGAAGAAAACATCGCCTTCGATACAAATGAAGATGCGTTCGAACCAGAACTTCAATTGAGTGATATTCAGAGACCCGTCGTTCCACAATCAGTTACTACTGGAACATTTACAAAGCTGCCTGACAATTCTTTAACTTTACCATTAACTATAACGCACGCTTCCTCTAATCCTGGGGATAGATTTACAGTAATTTCTGAAGAGCCTAATACAAATGTAGTGGTTGGCAGTTTTGGAATAAGCAATTCTTCAACAACATCTGTTGTGCTTAAAGACAATCAAAGATTAGACCAAATTGGTACGTACACAATAAATGTATTCTCTGAGTCTAGCTCTACCAATGTTAGGAGTACAACAGCAGCTACTATTAGTTTTACAACTAATACAAATGATTTTGGATTTGATGCGACAAGCGACGCATTGGTAGAGTATAATAATATATCATTAAGGACGGCATTCGCTAATGCATACTCTGGAATTGATAAAACTGGCAGTGGGATAAATTCTTATATACAAGATGATGAAAACATTAATGCTGTATTTGATTTAGAATTTAAAACTTTTTTTGGTGAAGTGGGCAACTCTATTTTAGACGAAGTCTCTGGACAGATAATTAACTTGCGTGATGCGGGAGGAACGTTGGTAAAAGATAATTTTAAAAATCTTGATAACGAAAAAGAATTGACGATTACAAACGATGAATTGACTTTGGCTTTTAAGTATACTGGAGATGGAAGATTTATTGTGCCGCCCAGTGTTGACTTCGAAATTGGAAAATTTACTGCATCAGGATCAGGAGCCGCATCTACAGTCTTATCAGGTCAAGTTGTAACATTTGAAGAGCCTTTCGGAGCGGCAGACTCTAACGATGATACTCCAGCTGTGTTTATTTCACAAGTGATAACAGAAAGCGGACATAATATAAGAACGATAGGAAGAAGAAGTGTAAATCCAGTTTCTTTTTCCATATCTGGTGCATCAACAGATAACGCAGAAATAAATTACATCGCATCAAAAACAGGAGTTTTTCTTTTAGATAACGCCAAAAAAAGAATTTTAGTAGGTAGGACTTCTCATGGTGCGGCCTCAAATACTGGATATCATTCTGTAGTGTTTCCTTCGTCATTTGATACTGCTCCAAATGTTGTTATTCAAGCTCAAAATGGAGGGCCTGGAGCAGATCAAAATTCATCTAGTTTGTTGCAAAGTACAGTTGTAAAAGATGTTACAACAGATGGTTTTAAATTTATAAGTTTTCAAGAAGAAGGGGCAGAGACTGGGCCGACATATGGAAATCACCTTGGCGGTAATTCTAAACTGACAGGACTTGACTTTGCATATATAGCAATAGAAACTGGAACTTTTAACGTTCATAGTTCTGATAATTTACCAACGGGCTGTATAAATTTTGCATCTAAATTAGTTAGTGATTTTAAATTTAATACTCATACTATATTTAACGAAATTAATAAAAATAACGATAGTAATTTTCTATTCAACCATAATCAGTTTGCTATATTCCCTCAGAGAATGAATAATGATGAAATAATAAAAAATAAAGATATAACTATTTTGAGAACTGGGGATACAAATACCGCATTTTTACATTATATGAATAAAAATAATACTGGCTCTGGTATGAGATTCTCAAATTCAGATGCATTGGCAAATTATATTTATGTAACTGGAAATACATCGCACGATTTAAATACAGATTTTACTTTAGAAACTTGGGCTAGATTTGCAACAAATTTAACTGGAAAGCAATACTTGTTTGATCATACTAGATCTGGAACGGACGGTATGACTGGTATAGGTTGGTTCCAATCTGGAGATGGTAAAAACTACCTACAGTTAAATGGAACTGATTATCAAGCCACCGATACAAATTTAAATGATGGCGTTATTCACAATATTAGAGTTTACGCTGATAGGGATGTTGGAATTAAAACATTTATTGATGGCTCTCTAGATAAGACGAATACATCGATAACATCACTAGATGGTGCAAATCTTTATGCAGATACGGGCTACAGGATTTTATCGCCAATGCAGAGCAGTCAAGCAAATAGTGGCGTAGCTCTTCATCAGGGCGGGGTATTTAACTATTTTGGTTTGTTCAAAACAGAAATAACTCCCAACTATACGACTGCCCCAGATAGTCTTGCTGCTGCAACGAGCGGTGCATCTGAAACCATATTTATTTTAAAGACTGGGCTGGCAGCCGCAGGAAAACCAGTCATAGATATAAACGGAAACGAAGACTTGAGACAGAATGCAGTGGCTACAGAGGGCACATTGTTAAATGACGAATTAATAAATCAAGATGGTTTTACCGCACCAATAACATTTATAGCTATAGCTACCACGGGAACATTATAATTATGAGATTAAATCAACAGTTCATTGGCCAGCATCCAGCGAAGAGCGGATATATTTTAGATTTTTTGGCGGCAGACAACAACTCAAATTTAGATGTTGTAAGCGGTTCTGGAAGATACATTGTTTCATTTCCTAAATTTTTTATTACAGATTTAAAATTTCAAGGTAAAGAAACTATATTTGAAACTGGCGTCAATTTAGCCGATTTAACAGTAAACGAAAATTCTATAAATTTTGATATAACTTTTTCTGGAGATGATTTAGAAATATCGAATCAGATTATAAGTGGAGCAGCTATCACAAATATAAGAAAGGTAGAAATTTATAGTGGGTCAAATGATCAATTCCAACCAGATATTATTAATTTTAATAATAGAGTAAATACATTTAATGTAAATCTGAATGGTGTGTCAACTAGAATTGCTGTTCCTGGCGAAGATATACAAAATAGATTCGATGAGAATATTTTTTATAAAGCCATACCGCTAGATTTTTTAACATTTGGAGATGCTTCACAAGCTGTTACTGGAGAAATGTTTAGCGGTTTTGTTGATCAGCCGCAGCTACCGTTTACTCCAACGATAACTTCGTCTGGAGATCAAATTGTAAATGGCACCGAGGTAAACGTGATAAGTAGAAGCAATGGAAGAGATCTAGAATTATTTAGGGCGATAGAGCCAGTTCAAATATTTACTGGATGCAGAATTATTTTAGAAAGTGGAATACCCAATGATTTCTCATGCGATTTTAGAATCAGAACAAATCAAGAGATATTTATAAGTGGGGACAACATACCATTAAGAACTAATTTTACCGATGGTTTCACAGAAATAACACCAGAATTGGCTAGGATATCACCAGATCAAGATTTAGGTGAATTTCGCATTGCCAGCTTACTTGATGTAAACGGAGACTTAGAGGCTTTCTTAATTAGTGATTAAGATTTTTATAAAATATAATATTTTTTTTAAAATTTAATCTTTTGTAAAATTTTTCTAATTTCTCATTGTCAAAAGAATTACCGCATATTAAGACATCATATTTATAAAAAGACTCTATATGTTTAAGAGACTCTTTGAATAATTTTAAAGATGCTTTTTTTTCTTCAGAAACCCAAAGAATGGCAACAAGATTTTTTGAATTAGTTGTATAGTCAAAACCCTTTTGCCAAATTATACCAGCTGTCACTTTATTATCATGGTTCATAAAACCATAAGCAAAAAAGTTTTTAAAAATCCCTGGGTTAGAAAGATAAGATTCTAGACAATTTTTATTAAACGGGAGGCCATTGTGAGTATTTAATTGAGTCTTTTCATAGACATCGTCTAAACCTTTAGAAAACTCCTCAATAGTCTCCGCTTTAAAAATAAAACCTAAACCAGTTTTAACAATTTTCTGCATTCTTTTGCTGGGATGTCTTTATATCCACCCCAAGTCTTAATAACCTCTGGGTCATTAGTGTATGCGCCAGTCTTATACCATGCTCTGAGGCATCCTTTGAACGAATTGAAGTCTACACCCGCTTTTTCCTTTAGAATGCCTTGTGGGCTAATATCCTTCGCTCCAGAGGATGAAGGAGGAGCTACGATAGGAGACTTGTTCTTAGAAGAGTCAATCTCATCAGCTCCGACGATATGAATACCAAGGAAGTTGCGAACAGCACGAACAAAGGCACGATTTTCTGCGATGCATTCCAAAAACTTAGCGGCAAATCCGTTTGTATTGTGAACGGTGGCATTAGCTATTGAACTAAATGTTTGACTGCCATTACTTTCGTAGTTGTCAATCCAATTAATCATGCACTGGGTCACAACACGATCGTCAGAAGACTCGTAAATGTCGTATGTCAAATTATGAAAGCCACGAAGCTTCGCTAACTCTTTAATTCCTCCAAGCTTAATCAAAAGCTGGTTATCTTCTAAACCCTCGATAGAATCTGGAACTGGCATTTTGCGCATTTCGAAGTGATCCTTATTAGGGTATAAGTGTTCTGGGCTAATCATAGCTCGCCAATTGACTGAGCCATCTTCATTAAATTCATATTCAACAGACTCTAAAAGTCCGTGTTCGTTGCGTTGCCAGAGGTCTGGGCCGTATAATTTATTCTTCGTCATATAGATATAAGTTTTCTAGTTCTAGTTTTGAGGCTTCATCATATACGAAATTATTAGATTTGTCAAGCCTTTTTGCAGAAGATTCGGAAGGGAAAATTTCAGCATTAGAAACAAATCTTTTTTTAGATACGAATTTCGAGGCCTTGACTGTTTCATTATTTACTTCGCTGTCATCTACAACTAAAAAGTCAAAATATTTAAGACGGACTTCTGAAATGTTTTCTCCGTCCTTGACTTGTATAATTACATTGATTTTTTTATTTATTAAAGCTTTAAAGAAATAAGTCAGATCTCTTTTTTCACTCGTGTCATATTTGTAAGTGACTTGTTTAAGGTTTGGCATATATGGCAAGATATTTAAATCAAAAACATCAGATAAATTAAGATTCACCATGCACATTTGGCACCATTGACAAATATTATCTAAGTTGTGTTCTATATCTCCCCTAATGTTAACCGCCTTTCCAGATAGTTCTTTAGAAAAAGCGAAAAAGTTGGGGACAATTTCTACTACGTCGTCATGAAATGCGCTACCTATTCTGACCGTCTTGAATTTTATTTTTTCTTTAATTTCTAGCTGATCTAAAACAGACTGCGCTACGATTTCTGGCTTTATCTCATTAATTCTTTTGCAATTTGCCCCAAAGGAAGGTTTGATTTTTGAGAAATCTGGCGAAAGACTTATGCAAGAATTATTTTTATGCCACAAGGGTTTAGAATTCTCCTTGTAGAGATTAAAATGCAAAATTACCGAAGGCACATCATAAGAGCTAGCTACATGCCCTGGAAGACTGTCGCATCCAACATGAGCTTGCGCTTTTCGAATAGTATAATTCATCTGTTTATATGATGAGCCAAGAGCTGACGCATTAATGCCTTTGATTAAATTTTCATTCGGACCGCCAATTTGAACTATTTTAATATCTTTAAGGAAGGGTTTAATCATAGTAACCACCATATCCCAATAAAGATAGTTAGCCGCTGGCATTTTATTGGAAGATTGTATCGTTATATATTTTTCTGGAAGCCCAGGAAAAAAATGTTCGGTAATTATTGGTTTGCCTATTTTGACTCCCAAATCTTTAGCGTATACTTCAGCTATATGACTCATATGATTTTACTTCCTTTATGTCTGAATTAGTTAATTGATTAATATTGTTTTTAAGATTAAATCGCATATCGTTTGCTTGATAAACGCTTCTGGCCAATCTAACAAATTCTTCGCCAAAATCTTTATTTCGTTCGCACTTTCTGATGTTATCTTCAATGCGCCAAAGGTTTAAGTTGGTTTGATAAAGATCTGCTTTTAGGGCGAAGAGTTCTGATTTAGAAAAACTAGGGTTGGAAATTTTTTTAAAGTATTTAGTGAGTTGATTGTTTTCATTTTTAACTTCGGATAATTTCGCTTCGTCATCAATCATTGCTGTTTTAATTTCAAGAATTGTGATTTTATCGACAAGTTCGCCTGCTGATATTGGAATATTAATTTTCATACAATTCAAATTGAGTTTTATCTAAACCGTTATGATGATAATTATGGAAACGTTGAGTTCCGTAATGGGGCAAAAACGCCATATCAAAAAGCCCTTTATGACTTTCTTTTCCTTCTAGGGCGTGCAGATTGTCTATATTCTGAGAATAAGGCAAAGCTTTGTGAACGCACGGATGATCTTCAATATAATCAAAAAATGTATTTTTAGTAAAGACATATATATCATGTGAAGGGTAAAGATCTTTAAGGTTTGTCATTAAACTATTAATCCATAAAACATCCCCTGCCGATTCGGGCATTAAAACAGCGATTCTTTTGCCGTCATCCAACAAATCTTCTAATTCTGTTTTGTCTTCTTCAGATTCATGCACATTTGTAAAATCGTAATCTACATCTGGCATTGCATCTAAAATAGCTTCAAGTTTTTTTCCTACAGATTCAGTAGAGTAGTTTTCAATTGTCCAATCTCTTGCTTTTTTTCCCATTTGAAGACGTTTGTTGAGCTTCATTTGGTAAACCTTCTTAAGTTGTTTGGCTATGCTTGATGGATAGGTTGAAGCTTTAATAAACTGAGTTCCTGGCTCTCTGTATTCGGACCAATCTAAAGGAAAACTGCCAGATTCAGGTGTGCATGAATCTTCTCCGCAAGAATAATTTGTTACAAGAGTTATTAGTTCCGTCATTTTTGCTTCAAAAATAGGAATTTCCATGCCGCCGCTTGTAAAAGGATGGCAGTAAACATCCATAAGGTTGTAAATCTCATTAAGTTGACTTTCGTTTACTCCAGCGCCCACATTAGTGGTATTTAGTGATTTTTCTGTGCCACAAAACCGACATGTTTGTTTCTGTCCAGCGAATGGCTTAACTTCGTACGCTCCACAAGCAGAACAAAAGTAGGTGGTTAATATATCTTCGTTTTCAAGTTCTTTTTCTTTAATCAGTCTTGGGATGTCCCAACCTTCTGACCAGTGAGTATGCAAAAGCAATTTCGCTTTAGGATGATCTTTTTTGAAACTTTTAAAACCCTCCATTAAATTTGGTACGCTTTTGCGAAGCTGATTTCTGAACACAAACCCAATAATAAACTCATCGTTTAACCCAAATTTATTTCTTAAGCCTTCTCTTTCATGATTGGACATTCGAAAAAAATCATTAGTGTCAACTGTGCCGTGAAGCGTGCCGACGTTTTCATGACCCATTTTTTTTAAGTCTCTTTCGGCAAAGGACGCCCAAGAGTAAAAGTTTTTTGTTTTTGGGGCTGCCTCAATAGCTTGAGGTAAAATAGGTTGACTATCTAAAGTAGTCCAAATCATATGATTAATTTTATCCCACCAGGGTTTACCCCAAAAACCGCCAAAAGCCCAGATGTCTTCTACACCGAGGTAAATGTCTGGCTTGTATTGTTTTATTGCGGCGTCTATCGTGTACGCTCCATATCCAGCAGCACGACCCTTTTGGGGGTCTTGATTCACTTGTTGTATTACAGATGGGTTGTTTGGAAGTGAGCCTTGAGCTTTCCAAGGTCTTAGTGAGAGAGAAGGGTCTCCCCATTGAAGCCCATTTGCAAATTCAATAATCTCGTATTTGCCAGTTTTGTAAAGATAGCGAAGGATATTTTTCGCATTTTTTCCGAAACCCGTGAAAGCTTTAGCTGAATTAGAGTGAAAAAGAATTTTTTTCATTAACCTTCAAAGGTAAAAAATTTGATGAGATAAAGCTCTAGCAAACTTTTTAAAGTTCTAGCTTCACCAATTTCAATTCCAATACCAAACTTAAGTGTGGAGTTTTTAATGACGCCAAATGACCAAGCATTCACGCCATTGTTCTTTGTGTAGGGCTTGAGTGAGATTGTCGTTTTATCATCATTATATGTATGAAATGCGGAGAAATCTGAATATTTTTCAATAGCATCTAAAATGGCACCCGCTTCGTTTTCATTAATTTTACAATAAATATTTTTTTCTGGGTCTTTTGCATTAGCACTAAATGAGCCAGTTCTTTTTTGTGCGTCCCAGCCAGCTTGCTTAATAGATTGAATTAAAAACGTTGGCTTAGATGGATTGCCTTCCTTATCTTTTGTAATAATTTTAAAGGAAAAAGCGCAACCAGTTCCTTTTGAGTTGGGTTTATATAGATTATATTGCATATTAGCTTATTATATAGTAGAAAGTGTAATATTCCATATATGGCATATTTAAATCATAATTTACCAACCTTTACTTGTTTCATAAGAAACGAATATCTTTATAATCATGAAAAGGGGTTTGGCGAGTATACGCCGTGTGACGTACACTCTGTGGCTTCTATGGAAAAGAGGGTTCCTTTATTTGAATGTTATTTAGATAATGGCGTTAACTGGACTAGGCGACCAATAACAGCTCTTTGCTGGAAAGAATGTGAACCAGCGCCACTGGAAGAAGCAATGTATTGGGATTGTTTTTCACCTTACGTGGACGTTAATGTCAGATCTAGGCTAAAAGGTTTAAGGGGTATACTTATAACGCCTTCAAACAAAAGAGAGTGGGGCGAATACATTTTTACAATAGATTGGGCTTGGGAAAACAAAGGGGTCTTAGACACAAATTTTTCCGAACATCCAGAACATAAGTGTGCTCACCTTTTTAAAATGGAAAATGGTAATTTTTACGCTTACCCAAATAACAGAATTATATGGCACGATGACGCTTGGGTTGAGGAGCCTTTGACTAAAAACCCTGGGTATCAAATTGATCAAAACTTCTATAGTGTAGAAAATAAAAGAGTAAAATACACAGACAATTCTTTTATGACAGAGTTTACTGACTTAAATTATACAGAAAACGAATCGAAGAAGGAATCATAAGAGTTAGTCAAATCTTCCACAGAGGTTATTTTTTCATCTTGTTTTAATAAATCAAAATACTTTGATTCGTCACTACACCATTTTCTACCAGTCCAGAACTCAAACCCTGAAAATGAGCTTTTATATTTTCCGTGCGTTTCGTAGCTCGGTCCTAGATATAAATATTTTAAACCCAAATCTTTTGCTAACGATACTTCTCTGTAGGTAGAAAATCTACCCAAGCCCAACACTTTATCTTCGTAACCCCAGCAAAATTGATGAGCCAGCAGACTTTGACCAACTTTCTCTACAACACTAAAACCAACATCTCCGTAAATTAAAAATACATGGTTGCCTTCTTCATAAACCTCCATAAATTCTTGTTTAGATAGCACTGAATTAAAATTTTTATACCGAACATAGTTTTTATAAATTTTATATAATTTTATAAAATCTGGGTCAGCGGTTGTTTCTATTTTGATGTTTGACTTAGATATTTTCTTCCAAGCTTTTTTTTCGTTTTTGGTTTCTGTGTATTTGTTTAAATCTAGTCTAGTTTGGCGACTTTGATACCAAATGATTTTATTCTCCTTCATGAAGTTGGTGTCTTGGTTGTACCATATATTTGATGGGCACCAGCCATTATCTAAAGCGTCCTGCTCTTCGCTTCTATCTACAGTGGCACTTACTAGAGTATGTATAAAATCAGTATCTGCTTGTTTGCCGCAAATGTGATCAAAAAATAGCTTCATTACTTGTACATTTCAGCAATAGATTGTAACTCTTCAACATCATACGTTTTTACGGTCGGCATGTATGTGAAAAACAATTTATCAAACGATTCCATATATTGTGGAAAAACTTTCTCTAAAGTAGGTTTCATATTAATATACAAATTCATGTAGTGTTCTAATTTTTCTTTTCTGGCGAAAGCTCCATAAGCGGCAAAATGAAATAGAATTTTTGAAAGTGTTTCTTGAAAGAGTAAAATCTTATTTAACTCTCTTTTTTCTTCGTATTTGGCTAAAAATTGGGGCAAAGAAATATCATTCAATAGGTTTGAATGATAATGATATTTAGTTAAAAATCTTTTGATTGAAGATATGTTCTTATAAAGCGATAAATTATTCACTACTTTCAATAGGCTATAATAAATGTCACAAACATGACTGTTTTCGAAATTAATAAGTTTTATGTATTCAGATTGATATAAGATATTTGATTTTTGTACATTTCCGTGAGAAAGAACCGCTATATCCTCTTTATATTGAGGAAGGTAGTTGTTCTTTATTTCGGCATATATAGTATCGAGATCGTCAGAAGTAAGATTTGTTAACTTTTTAAACATAATCACTTCTCTTTCTTCTATTTCTTCAAATGTCTCAAGTATGGATTCATTCTCTTCAAATTTTTCTGTAAAAGATATTGAATTAGACTTATCGCTTTCATGAACCGTATCAAGTACTGCGGCGAACGTCCCAAAATTATACTCTAAATCACCAATGCCTAATGTCACAAAATTATGCGACTGTTCCCACGTCGTACACAAAAACTCTAATCCCGCAGATTCATCATTACGATAAGCCAATAATCGTGGGGATACGAGATCTGGAATGGACTTAAGAGCGTCCCTTTCTCTGGAAAGCTTTTTGTTTTCTGGGTCAAGACTAATTTTTAAAGCAAGATATGTGGTAAGCCCATCTTGTTTAATTGATATTTTTACGCTGTCATAAAAAAAGTTTGACGATAATGTATCAATTTCTAAATCCTCTTCATTAATTTTCAATGTCTCATTTTTAAGTGAATTATAATCTGAATGATTTAAAGCTGCTTGCTTCATATCTTCTGGATAACAATCTACTAATTCTGCCAGGGTTAAAGTGTCTAAAAACTTGATGATAACATCTTTTTCAAACTGCGACAAATCGCTTGACCTCCCCAAGGGATCATTGTCAATTATTGCATAATTGGTGAGTGAAACCTGATTACCTTCGTCTAGCATATTATAATATATTACACAAAAAAGGCGGTATTTCTACCGCCTTTGGTTTTAGATACTTACTGCACCCATCTTGAGACCACTCAAACTGGTCTTAGCAAACTTTCGCTTTACTCCAGCATTTCGGTCATGAATAACTACATAACTCGGTGTCTCATTCACGAATTGAGCATTGTAGCTTGCTCCGTGTTTTGTCCGAAGGCCAAAAAAACGGCCTCCGCTCTTCTTCATTGTATTTACGATACGATTTACTTTTTTCATAATTAAAAACCTATTTGACCACTTACTCTAAAACTTTTACCATTTTTTATATTTTCTGGAGTTGTGTCCAACTTATGAGCAAATATATCATATATAATGGCATTGTCAACAAAAAACGTTTGTTTTTCTAAATTTTCTCCCCATTTTGTGAGAATTTTCTCATATTTTTCGTGAATTTTTTTAAAATATTTTGAGTCTTTGTCTTTTTCGTCCTGAAGCATGGGTTCAAGATCTTTTGCTTCTTGAGGTCTGACAAAATTTATCATTTTTGCTTTAGCTCCAGATTCGTCTAGAATGTCAAAAGCCTTGTCTGGAAATTTTTTATTTGGCAAATGCTTCGAGCAAAGGCTCATTATTAAATCAACTGTTTCCTCTGTGTATTTTACTTGATGATAATCCTCATATGATTTTTTAGCTTTCATAATTAAATTTTTAGTATTTTCATGTGAAGGTTCCGCTACCTTTATATTTTCAAAACGTCGATCGAGAGCGGAGTCTTTTTTAAAGAATCTTTTATATTCTTCTTCTGTGGTTGCGCCTATACAAGAGATTTTTCCTCTAGATAAAGCTGGCTTTAGAATATTTGCTAAATCCAATGTGCCCTCAGAATTGCCAGATCCAACTATAGTATGAATTTCGTCAATAAACAAAATATATTGATTATTCTCAGAGACAAAATCTAGAATATTTTTAATTTTTTCCTCCATCTGACCTCTAAAAATAGTTCCAGAAATTAAAGAAGTTATATCAAGCGTCAATATTTCTTTATGTAAAAGCATGTCTGGGCACTCTCTTTTCACTATTTTTTCTGCCATTCCCTCTACAATTGCAGTCTTACCTACCCCCGATTCGCCTACAAAAATTACATTGCTTTTATTTTTTCTTAATAGAACTTCAAAAGCCCTCTCTGTTTCTTTGTCTCTGCCAAATATTTCAAAAGTGCCTCTATTTATTATTTTTTCGTTTAAGTTCTCACAGCAAGATTCAATTGGATTTGATTCTTTAACTTGATTTGATTTTGTTGGTTGAGGAGCCGCATGTTCAAAACCTTTTAATATGCAAATAGAAACGGTTTTTATTAAATTTTCTACATTAATTTCTAACGTAGTTAAAAAATCATTAATATCTTCTCTGAATTTTAAGCAATAAAGAAAGATGTGGTCTATCCCAATATATTGGTGACCTTGTTTTTTGGCAATTGATTTGGCTCCATCTAATATATCAAAAATCTCTGGTGCGTAAATTTTTTTCTTTCTTCTGGGTTCCTTGTAGCAGGATAAAATTTCCCAAAATGCTTGAGAGAGGGCGGCTTGATTAATTTCCAAACTACCAAGCGAGAAATTAATATTAGCGTTTTCTTTGCACAAAATAGCATAAAAAAGATGTAGGTCTATCACTTTTAAGTGATCAAAGTCTTCTGCTATTTTACGGGCATCTTCAATTACGCTTTTAGAGCTGGGTGTTAAATCAAATTTAGTAAAGTCCATTATTTTATTTCTGAAAGTTTTGTATAAATTTTCTCATCAAGAATAGTTAGTTTTTCTCCGAAAATGACATCATCGCCCTTGCTTCCATAAACAAAAACAATTTCTCCTTCTTTTGGCTTTTTGCCCCCATTGTTTAGATAGTTGTCTAGCGTAGAAGACCTTCTGTTGTTCATAAGCATAAAATTAACTTTGCCAAAATCGTCTTGCACTTCCGCTCTCATATATTTGTTGCCATTTCTACTTGTTCTGGAAACGCAATCTGTAACTACTCCAACAAATTTTACTCTATCATGATCTGCTATAGATTTCATTTCTAAGCTATTATAAAGATTGCCAGAGTCTTTAAAAACTTTTTTAATTTCTGTAGAGTGGCTATATCCTAGATACTTGCGTTCGAAAAACCAATTTGCGAACTCTAGGTGATCTTTATTTTTTTCGTATATATCTTTATAGCCCTTATACTTATTTTTGAATGTTTGAAAGCGTGAAGGCTTCATGATCGGTCTACCATCATCAGCTATTAAAGAATCTTTAATGATTGATTGAATTGTATTTAGAACATCGTATTCATACTCTTCTCCAATTTGTATAATGTTTCTTTTCTCTCTATCAGTAAGTATATTAAAGGATTGAGCCTCTAAGACCAAGCGGCAACGATTTGGTAAGGTTGTACTTGTTTCACAAAAAGAGTCCATGGTGCCTCCTTGGATTAACCCAGAAAGCACACCAATGTTAATCCCTGCCTGCTTGGCGTTTGTAAATATATCGTACTTGTTTTGATTGGTTTCTTGGGCTTTTCTGAAATCAACCAAGTTTTCTAAGGTTTTCTCTGATACCCCTTTAACGCTGTTGACGCCATATCTAATATCACGACCTTCCGTGGCGAAGTTGATATCAGACTTTGATAGATCTGGTGGGAGAAGTTTAATGTTAAACTGGCAAAGCTCTTGGCTAATCAAAGCTATCTCTGCATGAGAGTCTGGCTCATGCTTGGTCATTTTAAGCAAGGAAAGGAAAAACTCTTGTGGGTGCTTAAACTTTAGATAAGTTGTGATAGCAGCAAGAATCGCATAACTAATTGAGTGCGATTTATTAAAGGAGTAGTTTGCCGAATCTTCTGCGACCTTCCATAAAACTTCCCCTACTTCCTTATCTAGGTTTTTTTCTAGAATTTTTTCTTCAATCTTAGCCTTCCAAGCTGGCATTTGATCAACCTTCTTTTTGCCCACAATTCTACGAAGCTGTTCAGACTCATCAAGGGTAAATCCAACCTTAACAGCCATCTTCATTAACTGCTCTTGATATAGGGGAATGCCGCCAGTGTAAGAAAGAATATCGTCAAAGAATTCATTAACTGACTGAAATCTTGAGGCTCTAGCATAGTCAGCATAAATATCCAGATAGTCAAGTGCACCAGGGCGAGCAATCGCAACAACAGCAGACAGCTCCTCCAGGTTTTTAGGAGCGATCTTTTTACAGACTTTAAAGTTTGTGTCCGCTTCAATCTGGAACAAACCTTTTGGTGCCTCAATGAATTTGAAGTTTTCATATATTTCTGGGAGTCCAACATCTATATCTTCGATATTTATACCCAACTGCTTGCAAGTGTCGCTTACAACAGAAAGGGTTCTAAGTCCAAGAATATCAAACTTAACAGTCAAAGACGCAACGTCATTCATGTCATAGGCGGATATTAAGTCGCCGTCGTTTGTTTTTTGCATCGGCATAATTTCTTCAATATCGTAGAAACTAATGGCGATGCCAGATGGGTGAACTCCTGTATTTTTGTTTAATCCTTCTAATTTTTTTGCAATTTTATATATTTTTGTATTTTTATCCGCAAATTCTTTGAATTTGTCGCTCTCTTCTAGTGCTTGGTCTAGTTTGGCTACCTTGCCGAACTGCTTGGGGATGAGTGAACTTATCTGATTTACTTCATCTTCAGACATCTCTCCAACTATTTTACCGCACTCCTTTACACACAATTTGCTACTCAGAGTGTTAAGGGTTAAAATTTTACAAGTTCTTCCCTTGTGTTTTTTTTCAATATATTTTATAACTTCTTGGCGACGATCATAAGAAATGTCGTTATCTACGTCAGCGAGTAGAGACCCATCAAGATAGGTAATTCCATCTACAACGGTCTTTTTTGCTCGACTTTTAGAAACAAAGCGCTCGAAGAAAAGTTCATATTTAATTGGGTCTACGTTGGTAACTCGCAATAGGTAAAGAACTAGAGAGCCAGCAGCAGATCCTCGACCTGGGCCAGTTGGTATTTCATTTTCGTGACAAAAATTTAGAACATCCCAATTTAGAAGTATATAATCGATAAATCCTAGTTCTTTTAGAATAGAAAGCTCCATTTTAACACGATCATAGTATTCTTTTTTATTATCTAACTTATCAATCCCTCTCTGTTCGACTCCACGGAGGCACAATGCCCTCAGGAGGTCGTAGTTCGAAGATTTGGGGTCTAGGTCAAGCTGGTAATAAACTCGTCTTTCTACCTCAATTTCTGGTAAACGAACGCCTGGAGGCATCGGGCGTTTAAGAGCATTTAAATTTCTAATTCCCATAATTGTTTTTGAAATATTTCGAAGTTTTTTTCTATGTCGTACAAAGCATCATGTAGCTTTTTTTCGTCGAAGTCAATATCATAATGCTGTAATAAGAACTTTTGACTAGACTTGAGGCCTCTTTCTCTATAATTAAGATATCTTAACTGCCAAGCTAAAAAATCTTTCTTATCTGGGTTTTTGTTATCTTTGGCGATGGCTGTAGCAATTGCCTTGGTATCAAAGCATCGCTTGGCAAAGGAGTAATCTACTTTTATATTTAAATTACGAGCGATAACCCCGAGCATGTATAAGTCGTAACCAAGAATATTCTGACCGACAACGATAACGTCATCTTGGTTTATTAAGCTCATAAACTCTTTGAACACTATGGCGGGGTCTTCCGCTTTAGAAAGGTAGTCTTTTTTGTCAAAGCCTGTAATCTTTGCAGCCTCTTCTGATACATTAAGCTCATCCCATTTTAAGAATCGGTTTTGCTTCTTTGTAATCTTTTTTCCCGTAGCTTCAATCCAGGCGAGTTGCCAAGGCTTTGATGAAACAAGGTTTAAGCCTTCAGTCTCTGTGTCAAAGATAACGTATTTTTGATCAAATTTAAATCTAAGTAAGTCTTCCATTATTTTTCCTCCTTCCAAGCTTCTACGCAAAAACGATCACTGCCAAAATGGTCAAGTCGTGGATTAGATAAACTGGCTTGCCTGCCAGGCTTGCGGTTGCAAATGCACTTATATGTTTGAAATGCGCTGACGTCTTCCATATTTTCATAATAAATTGATTTTGCTAATTCAATGTGCCCTTCGGCGTTTCCTAAAGTATTAGTGACATAATCTACAATTTTTTCCTCAAGAATCATATCGAATGGGAGACCATTTCTTTCTACAAAGAAGGGCACGTTTGACGGAAGGTCAATAATGCAGTTTGAAAACGAAGTTAAGTTCTTATGTAAGAAGGAATCGTAAAACGGCACAGCATACTGTATGTTCTTGGTAAACTCCCATGGGCTCGTAATCTTTTCACTAAAACTTCGTGTATATAATGAGTATAGTTCTTTGGCTCCCACGTCTCCATGTGGAAACGCAAGCATCTTACTCTCGGAATCTTCGCTAAGGTCTTCGTTGTAAATAGAAAAACGGAACCCGAATCTTAACTTGTCTCCCAAGGCGCTAAACGCTTCTGGAAAGCCAGTCATTGTATCTTCTACTAAGAAGATTTCTTTTATGTTTTCATCTGCGCAGATTCTTTGTATATCATTGATACGAAGAATACTGCGGCCTATAGAAAAATGAGTCTTAAATAACGGTATCATACATAACAATGTACATACTATTATCTATTTGTCAAGTGTTTTGGGCACCCTTCGTAATATTTTATTTCGTGACTTCCTCCCTCTGGAACCATGTCTTTTTTAAAATCATCTTGAAAACAAGAAGAGTGGAATTCGCCATCCTTATCCAAGATACTAACGTGCCAAAAATCAAACTTATACGGACAATGCCACATAACAGAGCCGTCTTTTTTTAGTTGTCCTTTTTCTTTGGCAAATCCACATTGAAGTCTGCCCCCAAAAGAACCATCCTCTGGAAATCCTTTGTCTATGGCAAAATTTGATACAGCATCTTTTTCGTCAAAGTTCTCTAGGTAGTCTTGAATTGATTTAAGTTGTAACTCAAAGCCTTCTAGGTCATCTTCATCAATTGCCTTCATCTTCATCAAGCCATTCTTTTTTAAATTAAATTTTAAAAATAAAAATTCAGATGTTCTATTTACGTATTCTGGGAAAAGAGTTTTTACCGCAAGGGAATACATATAGTCTTGAAGATTGTCTTCTTTTTCTTTACCTTCAAACATCTTCTTGCTTGTCTTGTAGTCACGAATGATTGCAATTTTTTTGTCTTTATATAAAAACAGTTGGTCAATGAAACCACGAATATGATAACCGTTCTGCTCTATATCAAAGTCTAGCTCAGCATGAGCTTCGTCTGGTATACCTAAGTCTTCCCCATGAAAGTTACAATCTAAGCCGTTAAGAATCATATCTTTGATAAGATTCATGTTATCATCATCGGTAACACCAAGCTCGGAGGCATCAGACATAATTAAGTCTTTTACTGCTTTAGACGCAAACGGGTCTTTACCCTTAACCACTTTATTAAAGTGTGTTTTTGTTTTTTGCTTGGATAGAAACTCAAAAACATTATGGCATACTGTTCCTCGACGTGCCCCGTCATTATTTGTATCTGGCAGTTTTTGTTTATACTTGTTCCAGTATATCCAACTGCACGATTGAGCCGTTTTGATACGACTTGCTGATAGTTTAACTTCCATTTAAAATTTTAATTAATTTTTTGCAATGACTATTTTTTTTCAACTGCTCGTATTTATTTATTTGCTTAATAATGTACTTTTGAAAAGTATCTTGGCCTAAGCTCCACTTATCTTTTCGCTTATACCATTGTTTGAAATTTTCTAGCATACCCGTGTCACTCTCCAGCATGTCGCCAAAGTCATTGCAAATGGGAGGATTGATTTTAATCAAAGATAAGTCAAAAACAGTTGACAGCCTAGATGCGATCTTAATAGAGGCTAGCGCTCCAGTATTTACATCTTTGCTATTATCATTATTTGTTGCGATAATAATTCTTTTCAAGTCGAATGTATTGAGATAAGAAATCATCTTAGCAGAAATGTCTAAGCCAGCCAGCATTAACACATTGCTGTATCCAGCTTCATAAAGAGCCATGCAATCACCAATACTTTCTACGAGTATAACCTCTTCTTTTTCTTCTATATTTTTATGAGAAAGATGGTGTGGGTAAATCCAATTAGTCTTGCGACCCATATGTTTCCACTTGGGAATATTTTTATCATCCGTGACGCTACGCCCAGAAAAGCCGTGTATCTGATTATCTAAATCATAAATAGGGAAAACAATTCTGCGGTACATTTTGCCACCGCCAGCATAACCGCATTTAAATTTGTCTTGGGTTTTAGAAGAAATACCTCTTTTTTCATAGAAGGTTTTCATTGGCAAGAGTTTGTCCAAGTATGATTCTGGATATATTTTTTCCATTTCTATTTTTTCTTCTATGAGTTTGGGCTTATATTGTTGATCTGGGGCGTCAATCAAATATTCTTTGAGCGTCTTGGGGTCGTTTGTATTTAATGTTTCCTGAACTAAAGCAGAAAAGGGTTTAGCTTGATTGTCTCCGCCAAAATCTTTCCAAACACCGCTGTCTTTATAGATAATAACAGAATTATTTGTTTTTCCATTTCTATATATAGCCCGAGTCCTCCAATGACTGCCACAATCTTGAAGCGGATACCCTAACTTATCTAATGATTCTCTATAGGTCATCGAATGATGGTATTTCATTTGAGGAAGACTGGTTTAAATCTCCGCCAGTATTTCTGAAGTCTACGATATCTCGCAGATCTCCGCACTCTGTGATATTGAAGTTTTTAAAAGATAGATTCACAAAGTTTTTACGAAGGTTATCGTCAACTTGAACTGGCTCAACTGCCCCAGCTATATCTTTGCCTAGGTGTCTAGACTTCACGTTAATAAGTTTGTGTGTGCCAAACTGATTGCCTTCTTCTGCGACCTCGTCGTTTGTTTTCTGACGTAGAATAAACATATGAGAGCAGAACTGAGTGATTCTATCAGAAAGAGAAACGATAGATTCATCATCAATAATGTTTGCGCTCTGACGATTAGTTGTAATACCGCTACGATTCGACTGAACGGATGTAATCATTGGTATTACTGGATTGCCTTCTTCTAGTATTTCTTTTTGGATACACTTCTTAAACTTATCTACCATTTCGCCAACTGTTTGCCATTCGCTTTTATTGCCACCATTTTCTGAAGATGTTTTAATGTAGTCAAAAGAAAATACCATCTTGTTTCCACGACCGACTTTTGAATAGTAAAAGCGTTTTAGTGTGTTGATCATGGAATCAACATCCATACCGCCAACGTTGTAGTAGTAAAACTGAAGCTTTTTTACCTTGCCCCAAACGGAGCGAACTTTGGATACAACTTCTGGGCCAGCCTGCCTCCACTTGCCACTTTCCAGTAAGTGGGATGGAACTCCAGAGATAGAAGCGCACTGTCGAATGATTAATTCCTCTTTACTCATCTCTCCGTTGTCAAAGTGTAATACGGGAACGTCATACTTGGCAGAAACTTGGGTGGCATAGTGCATACAAAACTGAGTCTTACCTACTCCAGAACGTGCGACAATAACGGTGATGTTTCCTGGGCGCAAAAGAGACCCATAGATGTCGTTAATCTTTGGATGTGGCCCCATCATTCCAAACTCATCGATCGGATTGTTGCCTCGATCTTCAATAAAGTCTTCCATCTCCTCGTAAATATTTGATGGGACATCGTCCCCGACTTCAAACAAATTAATCTTATCGTTGTATATTTGATCGGCGTTTTCAATAATCTTTAAGTATGAAGTGTCCGTAGATACGCTTTTCATTGATTCTGCAATGTTGTTTGCGGTCTTCGTAATTTCTCTTCGGACGCTATATTTTTTAAGCTCTTTAATTGACGACTCAATCTTTTCTTCTGAGTTGACTCTTCTCATTGAAAGAGATCTTACATAATCAACTAGGGAAATATCCTCCTCGAACTTGATTCCTAAGTCTTTGATTCTTTGAACCAAAACTATATCGTCGACGGTCTCGTCTTTCTGACAGGCTCTTTTAAGAACTGCAAAAATAGTTTTATGGAGCAGAGAGCCATCGTAAAAGTCAGACTCACCGATAAGGTGCATGAAGTTTATGAGGACCTTCGGCTTCTGGATGAAGGCGGCCAATACCTGTTTTTCTATTTCTAAGCTATATATCATTGTCGCAATGCTACACAATGATTTTGTTTTGTCAAGGTTTATTAAGCCTCTTCTTCTGAAAAATCTTCGTTACTTGCTTGTAGGTAATCTTCTAGCGCTTTTATTAAGCCATTTTCTAAAATTTTAGACTCACAGCTTGTATATACGATAGGAGTTCCTTTTTCGTCTGCGTAAGCCATGATGAAGCCTTTATAGGATTGTTTTCCTCCTGTCAGCTCATAAAGTTGATTTAAGATCTTATTGGGTAACTTGAATTCTTTAAATTTTGGCGTTTCCATGTAAATTATTTTACACTACCCCAAAAGCTTTGCGAAAAATTCTTCTGACAATTCGTCATCTGGATAAATTTCTATCAATTCTATATCATTCATTTCACAAAACTCTATTTTTTTATTATCCCTACGTATTTGACGCACAAAATTAGCCCTAGTCTTATGAAAATGCTTAACAAACTTTAAATGTTGCGCTCCTTGAACTTCTATCGCTATTTTTCTGTTATGATTGTAGAAATCTAAAGATAATTGGGTTCCTACAACCCTAAATTCCTCGTATACGGCATCATATTTCCAATACTTATATAAGTATTTTCTTACTTCCGCCTGGAATTTGCTACGACATTTACCATTCCACTTGATTTTATACTTGTGTGGACTTCTAAGGGGTTTTTCTTTGCCATATAGGGTTATAAACTTCAAACCAATTCACCGATATTAGATTTAAAATAATTTATTAAAAACTCAGAAAGGGCTTCGTTTTCTTCAACCATCTTGAATAAATTAGCTTCTCCTTGAACTTTTTCTGGCAATTCTTCTACCACTTCAGCCACAAGTTCTTTTAACTCTTCTCCAATAGTGATCCAAGCGCCTTTCTTGGTGACGAACTCCCACATATACAATAAGTCGACAAGCTCCTTCTCTACCCAAACAGATTTACCTCCAGTTCTACCGTATCTAATAGGGTAGGGAATGGTGTTATTTGTCTTCTCATTTGGAGATTTCTTGATTGTAGCTTTAGCCCAATGCCCAATAATAGGGTTTGTCTTGGGGTCTGGCTGCTTCTTTGTTGGGTCTTGTAAAATCATATCAGACTTAAAACGAGGCTCAAACTCAATGATATAGTTAGCAAAGTGCAAAAGTGCGTTACCTCCCGTTGCTGAGGTCTGACGTATTGGAGCCTTGGAGTAAGGGTCTAACTTGATGTCTGCCCTCACTTGGCTGATGAAAATGGCCATATGACCCCTTTTTGCGAGAGAGATGGACATTCTCT
>CAACVD010000238.1_pt1 | contig 26470 bp, 33 predicted proteins | sample 2381771 | NCBI WGS metagenome assembly CAACVD01 (sample SAMEA5211965, study PRJEB30684) | marine metagenome | biome: Marine; feature: Epipelagic; material: Water | collected 2015-10-15 | depth 15 m
GATATTGATGAAGAATAAAAATTAATTAATTAATTATATGCTTAAAGAACAAATAAAACTACGTACCCAACTCATTCAATTACAGAAACGATCACCACTTGCACTTGCACAATTGTGGGTTCCTCATTGTCATCGGTTTGATGGTTTGGCAAAAGAATCACCGCGCGAAAAAGGTTGCGGCAAACCCATGAAAAGAATTGATGGTAACATCTGGGAGTGTTCCACGTGCAACATTCGAGAAGTGAGAACTTCACAACGTGATCCCTTTCATGATCTTGGGGAAGAAGCCACGGCTGTGTTCGGTGGAAACCGCGCGGGTAAATCAGAAATTGGCGCGATGTTTTCTGTAGCAACTGCGGCATCTTCTTCTGAATGGTGGGTTCGTGAATGGTTAAAAAATAACAATTTGCCCTTTGATATTGTGCCAACGAAACCAAGTGATGTCCTGGTGAGTGCTCTTTCATATTCTGATGCACTTGCTTATGTAAGGCCAAAAATATCACAGTACCTTCCAGCCGGCTGTCGATTCAAGAATTGGAATTCACACAACAGAGCCAAAGTCATCTTACCGAACGGTGGAACCATAATATCAATGAGTGCCGATAGTGGTCGGCGAAAATATCAAGGGATTGGAAATATCAAACTGGCTTGGCTGGATGAAGAACACCCACAGGACATTTTTGAAGAGTCGCTTTTGCGATGTGTAGATGCACGCGGAAAAATATTGCTAACAATGACACCGCTTCTTGGTATCACTTGGCCAAATGAACTTTTTGTGAATACAGATAAAACAGATTCATTTAAATATCATTTTCTCTCCGGCCTTGACAATCCCTATGTATCATCGGTGAAGATGCGAAAAGCTACAAGTCATCTTTCTGAAGCATCACAGCAATCAAGACTGTATGGTAAATTCACAAACCAAACCGGCCTTGTCTATCCAGAAATCAACCAGAAGATTCACGTCATTAAACCGATCGAGATAAAGAAAGAGTGGAAACGTTTTCTGACCATTGACTTCGGTGTGGTTAACCCGTTCGCTTGTCTTGTTTGTTGCCTTGATGAAAACACAAACACGCTGTATATCGTGGATGAATATTATCGAACACAACAAACCACAATTGCAAATGGTCATGAGGTCAACCGGCGATTCAAAAAATACGCGCCCTTTGAATTTGTTGTGTGTGATCCTGAAAGCAAAGACTCAAGAATGATCTTGGCCCGCAATTGTAATCTCCCGAACAAACCCGCACCGAAGCACTTAGGTGTGGTGAACACTATCAATCTTGTAAAAGGCCGTCTTCAACTTCAAGCCGATGACAAACCAAGACTTTACATTTTCAACAGGTGCAAAGAACTTCTGAAAGAGTTCAGGCTGTATTCTTGGGCCAAAAATCAACAAAAGGATCTTCCACAAAAGAAGCACGATCACGGTCTTGATGCCCTGAGGTATCTTTGTGCTTTTTTGTATCGCATGCAACGTCATCTTTAAAATAGTTCATTGTATCCGCATTTATATTGTAATATTATTTGTCAAGTGTATTTTCATATGTTATATATAGAGTACAAACATAAACATGGAGATACAAAATGTTTGAAGAAGAAAAATACAAAAAGTCAGATATAGAAGCCTACGAATTGCCAGAAGATGCAGATGAGATTTTTGCAGAAATGCACAAAGATGAATTTGATGTTGATATGTATTTTAACGATGCACCGGTCAAATTGTTGATTCTGGAATCAATGGAAATAATCACACTACCCATGTCTTCATGGTTGGCTTTACAAGATTACAATTTTAATTGGTGCGTAGAAAATTTTGAAGTGATTCAATAAGGAGAAAAAAATGTCATATAAAAATAAAACATATCAAGGCTGGAAAAATTATTTTACTTGGAACGTCGCTTTGTGTATTGATAATGAGGCAAATCTTTATTTTTCAGCTCGTGATTTTATGAAAAATTATTCAGGTAGAACACCTTACATAAGCTTTATTGAATTTTGTGGTTTCACAAAATATCATTGCACAATTGATGGTGTCCGTTTTTTCGATAAACGAATTTCAAGACGTGAAATGAATAATTACATGAAAGAATTAATTGATTAAGGAGAAAAAAATGAAGGTATTTATCGTTGAGTATAAAACAGGGATCCGCAAAGCAATTTGCGGATCTGGTGAGAACAACCACTTCACCAAAGAAGATGCACTAAAAGTGATTGACCTTCTTTTGTGTGAACGTGAATACATCGAAGACGCTTATTTTGTGGAGGTGGGAAAATGAAATTGTTTAAAATAAAAAGACTTAATATCCAGAACGAGAAAGTTGATGTTGTGTTGATCTTCGCAAAAAATGCTTTGTTGGCCAAGTTAAAAGCAGAACAACAATTCATTCATGAAGCAGTTCAAATTGTAGAATATGAAGATAAAAATTATCAACCAATGACAAAAGATTACGCACACCTGGTTGACTACGTATGATCCCAAAAAAATAAATTGTTACAGGCCCTTCACCGGGCCTTTTTTATTTTCTCAAAAAAAACATAAAAATGGTATATATCCAGGTGAGATCGAGGAGCTAAAAAATGGATGAAATTACAAAATATGCGCTTGATTATGGGACGATGGGAATTATGGCTTACGTGTTCTTCTGGTTATACTTGCGACAACAAAAAAAGATCGATGAAATGCACGGTTCACAAAAAGAGGAAGAAGATAAAATTCGCGATCGGTTCAAGTCGGTCATCGAAAAATACGATTCTGAACGGGATCAACTACTTAAGGAACGATTTGAATCACTGGCAAAATTGCAATCTGAAGTGTATAATCTAAAAGAAAAAATCAATAGAATATCGAAGGATTAAAAAATGAGCATCTGGAAAACATTTACTTCTTTTTTTGTGAGACAAGCCAAGATCGAGGAAAAACCCGATAAACCAAATTACGGTGTTTCTTGGGGTTCATCTCCAAATGGTACACAACCAGTTTTCCCTCCGCGCGATGCTCTGAACGCATATTCAGAACATGCCTATCTTTATGCAGCCGTGACAAGAGTGAGCGAAGATCTTGCCGCGCTCCCTTTGCAACTGACAAGAGGAAAGGGAAAGGACAAAGAAATTATTGAAGAACATCCGGTTCTTGAACTGCTTGCAAATCCAAACTCACAAAGTGATGGTTATCTATTTAGACAACAGTTGATACTTGATTTGTTGCTCAATGGTACTTTCTTTGTGTTGATGGTTGGTAAAGGTGAACAACCAACTTCGATTATGCGACTGCATCCAGAAGAAACAAAATTTGTTACCGATGATAAAAGTGGTGTTGTTGGTGTGATTAACACTTCCTATGGTAGTTCAGTTCAGTATCCGATCGATCGTGTTCTTGTTGGTCGCAATCCAAGTTTTTCAAAAGGTCCACAATCCGCATACGGTGTGGGTGTGGTTTCGCCTCTTTATCGCGAACTTCAGGCTGATGTAAATTCGATGATGTTAGCCAGCCAGGCAAGCGCATCAGGAACTCCTTCAGTGATTATTTCTCCAAAAGATGAGAGTGATATTTGGCCAAAAGAAGTAAGAGATGAAGTAATCAACAGTTACAAATCTATGGCTCGTGCTGGAGGTGTTATTGCGCTGAGTGGTATGGCAAACATTGACATGTTAAATTTAAAACCCTCTGATATGGAATATGAAAAGTCAAGGGTATTTGCACGTCAATCAATATCCGCGTCTCTTGGTTGTCCGCCAACTGTGCTCGGTTTACCTAGTGCGAACTATGCAACCAGTCTTCAACAGAAAAAAACATACTGGCAAAACCAAACCCACAAAGCAAAAAAGATCGATGTTGTATTAACTCAACTTGCAAGATTATGGGATCCCTCATTGCAAATTGAACACAACTTTAACGGTATAGAAGCACTTGAAAATAGAGACGCTGCACTTTTGAGAATAAAACAACATATTGAAAATGGATTCTCCGTTGCTGATGCTTACACCTACGAAGGGCTTGAAGATGCACCGTTTGATCGTCCAGAAGAAGTCAGGAGCGTTGAACCACTGAATGAAGAAGACAAAAATATTCTTACTGAATTAATTGCAAGAAGTGACGATCAACGCGAACGATTATGGCGCGATTACATTGAACGAAAACATGAACCGGCCGAAAAGGAGTTTTTGAAGGCTTCTAATTTGTACCTTTCAAAGATGAAAAAGTTAATATTGAAAGAGTTTGATGAATTAAAGAAGCACTACATAATTACAATTCACGGTGAACAAAGAGCATACTTGAAGCGGGGTACAAATCTTGTGTTCAGTATGGTTACAGAAAATGAATCGGCCCGTATTATGGAAGAAACAATTGGTCCTGTATTTGAAAAGCATTTCACAAACTCATATCAAGAATTGTTCTCCAGGTTCGGATCTGGTATTGAGCAAAGAAGTTATCAAAGAGCGCTCAGTCTAAAAACGGTACGAAACTTTGTCAAAACATTAAGCCGGCAATTGTACCGAACCACAAAAACCAAAGTGAACAAAATAATCGAAAGGGGATTCACTGATGATTTGACTGTTCAAGAAGTGCGATCATTTATTGAGCAATCATCAACTTTCCAAGAATCGAGAGCAAAAAATATTGCGACAACTGAAACAACAAAAGCAATAAATGCCGGTTATGTAAATGCCGCATCTGATCTGGAAAATGAAGGTGTCAAATTACAAAAAAGGTGGCTCAGTGTTCAAGATGACAAAGTCAGGGATGCACATGTAGAACTTGATGGTGTTACAATTGGCGTGAATGAAGTATTCAATTCGGAAGGTGCAACTGCGAGCGCACCTGGTGAATTTGGCGTTGAAGGTTTAGATATAAATTGCCGTTGTACTCTGGAATTTATAGAAACTAATTAATTAATTAATTAAATAGAATATTCTCTACACAATAAATTGTTGAAGTATTCAAAATTTGAATGTATAAAGATACTGGTGGGTTTATGCAATTTCAACAAGTTAAGATAAAAAAATACACAAAGAAGAACAAAGACGTTGTCACTTTTATTGCGTCAACTGATGATGTGGATCGCTATTCTGACATCATAGATCAAGGGTCCTGGATTCTTGAGAACTACAAAAAAAATCCGGTGATCTTGTTCAATCACAATTCACAAGCCCTTCCGATCGGTCGTGGTAATCCAAGAATGGAAAACGGCAAACTCATGATCGATGTTGAGTTTGATACAAAAGATGAACTTGGAGCGAAGATCGCGCGTAAAGTTAAAGATGGTTTTATGAACGCTGTGTCTGTTGGATTCAATCCTCGCAAGTCGATCGAAAGAAGCAAGCTACCCACAGAGCATAAATATTATGGTGAACGCGGAACCTATTTTCAAGATGCTGAATTGTTAGAAGTTTCGGTTGTAACCATTCCAGCAAACGCGGCCGCTATAGCTGCAAAAAAATATGGTCTTGAATCATTGATTGAAAAATTGCTTACAGTCATGAAACAAAAAGTTGATTATGGCCTTAAGAACAATGCAAAAGAAGCGATGGAAGTATTGAGCGAAGGAACGCAAACCGCATTGAAAAATAAAGCTAAAGGCCACAACGAGAAACACGGCGATAATCCAGCCAAGAAATTAACCAATTCAAATTATCTTGCTGTTTCATATCATCGTGGTTTGGCCGCGTTCCATAACAACCCGGCTTCAGTTCGTCCCGGTGTCACATCAGATAATCAATGGGCCATGGCGAGAGTAAACGGTTTGCTTTACGCAATGAGAACCGGCCGCTATAGATCTGGACAATTCGATGTGGATTTGTTACCGGCTGAACATCCAATTAAAAAACGGAAAGAGAAAATGAAAGAAGAAGACAAAGAAGAAAAAGCAACTGTGATGTTAGATGAAGAACAAATCATGATGATGAAAGAAGTAATTGATGGTCTTCGTGGTGCTGTGGAAATGCATAGCAAACAAGCCGATATGCTTCAAGCGATGATCGATCAAAAGCAACCAGAAGAAGAAGATTCATATCATGATGAAGATTCAGAAGAAGAAGCCGACAAAAATAAGATGAAAGATGAAGAGGAAGAAGAGGATAAATATCATCACGACGATGACAAAGAAGACAAATATTTTTATCGACAAACTGATTTTCCACAGAAAGGCGATGATGAAAAAATAAGTCTTCGCAATTCAAACCACAAAATGTTTCCACTCTCTTACGCTCGCAAAATAAAAGAAAACTATCCTGAGATTTGGAAGGCCGGTGGAAACATAAAAGGGAATGCTCAATTTGCGATTCTTTCAAAAATTCAAGATGAGAACAACGGCGCGCCAAAAACCAAAAGTCAAGAAGATGCGATCAAGTTAAGGGAAGCTTGGGCCGCGCGTCATAAAGAAGACTTTCGTTTGGCTGGTGTTGTGGCCCAAATGAAATGGTTGGTTATTGGTTCTCGTGGCCCGAGTCACATGAAACAGGTTATCAATGATGAGATCGAGAAAAGACAAGAAAGATTTTTTAATCAGGCTTTATTGGCCGCACTTATACAATAGGGAGACATCATGTCGAATAAATTGGCAAATGAAGCCAGACAAATAATTGACGGTATACGCCGACACCAACAAAATTCAGAATCCAAGATGGTCAACATCGAGCGTCAAGTTTCTGACCTAAAAACAGCCATGCAAAAAATGACCGAAGCCCAAGAAAAGCCGGTTGTCATTGAAGGTAAAAATGATGGTTTGAAACAATACGTTCGTGATGAAGGTGTTCAACTTTTCACAAAGAAACGTTCAGTCAACATTCCTAATTATGGAAATGTTACCATTAAAGAAGAAGGCTTAATTGATACCCAAAAGAATCATTCTGAATGGCATCACGATTTGAAAGAAATTGTCACAAAGAAGAATCTTCTGCGTACTTTTTGTGAGCACACACCAAAGACAGATGCCGAATTAATTCGTCATCTTGATAAAGCGCCTTCTTTCATGAAAGCCGCGATTCAAAAAAGTTTGTACGATGCAGCCGGACAAGGTGCTGAATTCATCCCCGATGACTTCCGCGATCAGCTATATATGTCATACAAGACACCGAGTATGCTTGCGGAACAATTTGAAGTGGTACAAACACAATCAAATACTGTATTGATTCCACGATTTGATAATCCTGGAGGGCGTCCTTATATCAAAGGAGCGTTAAGTGGTGATCTTGTTACTGATAATATCTTTACCGCTTCAACTCCCACAACTGCACAAGCTAGTATAGCGATCAAAGGATTTGCGGCCCGTTATCGTGTTTCAAGTGATCTAATTGAAGATTCAGCAGTGTCAATCTTGCCGGCGCTTCAACAATCCATTTTAAGAGATCTTAATGATGGATATGAGGATTGTATGCTCAACGGTGATACTTCTGGTACTCATGCCGATGATATAGCCAACTGGAATATAAGATCTCGTTGGGGTACTTCTCCTTCTCTTGGTACCAGTTCCGATCATCGTCGTAACTTCAAAGGTCTTCGACGATTATCTTCTGATGCTTCAACAAGTAATACTGCAATTTTGAATGCAACTGCTGTAACTGCTGATGACATTATTTCTGGTTTGGCCCTTATGGCTGAATATAGCGCACAAGATATGATGCTTGTTACTTCTCCAGAAATGCTTTTAACTTTGTTGAAACTTGACGCAGTACAAACCATTGATAAGTTTGGCCCGGCTGCAACAATTGTAACTGGTTCTCTTGCTTCCATATTTGGCATGCCAATATTGGTATCTCGTTACGTAGGGGCCGATCTCAATGGTAGCGGTTTGTTTGACAATGCAACTACAAATAAATCAGGAATCATCTTGGTTAACCGTGCATCTTACAAGCATTATCAACGTCGTGGAATCACAGTTGAGACACAAAAAGATATCAATTCTGATTCTGTTTCAGTTGTTGCTACCTTGCGTAGAACTTTTGCTTCTCCAGATCCAGCATTGACAAAGAATGTTGCTTACCTTGCAAATTCGGAAACATTCTAAAAATGGCATTAGTTAGCGCGTCAACATTAAGAGAGTATCTACCTGAGATCGCTGGTAACACAGCGATCGATGGAGAACTCAATAATTTGATTGCAAGAGTTGAAAAATTGATAGCGAACTTTCTTAGTTTTCCGTTCAACGAAAGTTTGTTATCTCCAACTCTTGAATCATCGACATATACTTTTTTTGTTGACGCGCCGACTTTTAATGATGTTTACTCATTACAATTACCAATTGCACCAGTGACCGCAGTTGCATCGGTGCATGCGGATTCTACAAGAGAATATGATTCTTCGACACTTATTGATTCATCGACTTATACGATCGATCAAAAATATGGAAGAATTATTCTTTCCCCAAAAACTGCGACAACTCTTTTTGCTTCTGGTTATCGTGCCAACAAAGTCATCTGCACAGCGGGATTCGCAACAGCGCCGGCGGATCTTGAACATGCAATTTGTGTGCTTGCATCTATGGCGCAAAGAAATAAAACGAATCAAGGAAAAGAGAGTCTTACTTCAAGAAATGGAAGCATAAGACTATCTCCAAAAAAGATGCCGGCCGAAGTAAAAGAAGCATTATATCCATATAGATCGCCCACTTCAGTTTTTTAGTGTGATCATATGATACTTCAGAAATTTATAGAAAAGTTATTTGGTAAGGCAAAAAAACTTGATGATTCACTCAGTAAAGATCTTTCAGAGATTGAATCCAAGTTGTTAAAACGTGCACGATTAAACGCGACCATTGACCCAAGGAGAAGAACTGGAAACCTTTATGAATCAATCAGTGTTGGAAAAATAAAGGTAGATAATAAAACAAGAATTATTCTTCAGGCTGGCAATCAAAAAGTAAACTACGCTGGTTATGTTGAATTTGGCACAAGTCGAATGTATCCACGATTGTATCTAACAAAAGCACAACGAGAAACAGAAAGAGAAATGCCAAAAAAATTACAGCGATTTGCATCGTTATACATGAGGGTCAAATAATGGCAGATTCTCGAATAGTGCAGATCCACAAAAAAATTGCCGAACTTGTAGCCGTTGATTTTACTTCTGGAAGTTCAGAGTTAAATTTTTCCGGTCGTGGCTTTCGTGTGGTCCAACTTGACAACATTATGGTTCCTTCAGTGGGTATTAAATTTGTTGATTCCATTGAAGAAAACACAAATGTTTCACTTGGTCGTTACCGAGCAAAAGCAATATTTGAAGTTTATGCTTTTTGTGGTGGAACGACAAATGAAGCGCGAACAGATGGAGCCTTGAACAGTTGTTCAGATATGGTCAAAGCACTAACAACCAATAGACAATTGAATCTTGGGGTTCTCGTTGATGACATCATGTGTGACTTTATGAGTATTGATGGAGATATTCTTGGTGTGGATGGAGTTGGAATTGGCTATATTAGAGTAAATGTATTTTATCAGACAGATGATGGTGCTTAATGACTTGGTATGATTCAGCTTACAAAAGAAGATACCCCGTTACAGTTGATGTTACTGGTGGTGCCGAGTCATCTGGAACCGAAGATGTATCGATTACCTTTCCAAGTGATTGGGACGATTTTTGGACAAATATCAGATCTGATTTTAATGATGTAATCATAACAGATTCAAATGGTACTCTCCAAAGTTTTCACCGTGCAACTGAGAACTTTGCAAATCGTTCCTTACAAATTACCGTTGACAATGTGACTTTTGCAAACCGGAACAGTATCAATATTGTTTATGTGTATTTTAATAATCCAGATGAAGCGACAGATCGATCGGCTGCTTTTGTACCGGCATCCCCAAAAACGGGAAAGATTTATCTTGCTGCACCTTCAAACAGAATAGTAAGTCAACCGATTGTAAGAACTGGAACCACAACCCCAAACAGTATTTTTTCAAAAACCTCAGTTGATGAAGTCTATATTTGGTTTCGTGTTAACTCGCTTCTTGCCAGTCGAATAAGCGCATATAATGATAAACTTGATTTTGAATCAGTCGATTACATAAAGGTTCAATCTCTTGATTCATCATCAACAAATGATACAAACCGATACATTGAATTGAACACTGCGGTCATTCCTGGATATATCGGGGTATATGTCAAGGGTGGAACGAATGCAACAGATTACACAGTTGAGTGCAGGATCCAAACAGTAGGAACCGGGCCCTTCAATCAAATTTTTAGTTTAAGAGCACTATTACAAATTAGAGACTTATTACCGGTCTAGGGAGATAATCATGGCAATACAATTCGGAAGAAACGCTTTTGTAAATGTTTCATCAGTTGCAGAATCAACATATGGAAGCAATTCAGGTGCGAGTTTTACAGTTTTTAATCGGATATTTTCTTGTTCATTGCAACGAGTTCAAACACGCGAACAAGTTACACACTTATCCACTTCAGATGGTGCCTTTTCAAAAGCACAATTTGCCGTTCAAACAGAGGTAACTGGAACTGTAGAAATGCCTTTGTATTATGCCGGATCTGGTGTTTGGTTGCATTATGCAATGGGTACTTCTGGATCTTCAGCCGGGCCCGCTCCAATTACGCACACTTATCAGGCCAACACTGTTGATCTGGATTCTTTTTGTTTAAAGTTTCAGCGCGGTACTGGTGGAAGCGAGGAGTTCAAAGGTTGTATGGTTTCATCAATGACAATTAGTTGTGCATCTGGAGAAGAAGCACGGTTAAGTTGTGATATTATTGGCCAAGATTCAGCAGCAAGAGCCGGATCAATTTCTCCTTCTTACGGATCTGGAACGCAAGTATTACACAATCAATCAACAGCAAGCGCATTGAGATACACACCTAACGGTGGTGCAATCCAAAATTATACACTTCGATCATTTGAGTTCTCACTAGATAACAAATTAGAGCGCCGTGATAAGTTGGGATCATTATTGACAGCATCACCAGATGTAACCGATATCCGAGAAGTAACTGTTTCTTGTGTTGCTGATCTGGAAGATGAAACAATCTACAATCATCATCTCGATGGGACTTCTGGAGAAGTACTTATAAAATTCACAAGTGGAACCGATGAATTTAATATTATACTTTTCAACGCCGTTGTAATGGAATACTCCGATGAGGTGACAACTGTTGGAAGACTTGAAAGAAGTTTCACTTTTAAAGGGTTTGCGGATGCTTCAAATGAAGCCTGCAAGATTCTTGTGGTGAATGATGAAGCGAGCGCCAAATCTAATTAATTAATTAATTCAATTCATTTTTAGGGGATCGAAAATGAAAGAAGTTCTAAAAAATATTATTCAAAATTCGAGATGGACATATCCGATCTTTGATGGTGCTATCATTGTTGAAGGCCGGATCTTGTCTCCAAATGAAGCAGAGATTTGCGGATTGAGTTCAGCCCTTATCGCCAAAAGCATTCTAAACGATCGACAGATTGAAAGAATAAGCAAAGTCAAAGAGGAAGAACTAAAAGAGGAAGAATCATTGGATGACATCATAAATATTCTTCAACAGTTCGATCCAGATAAAATTCTCAAAATGGCAGAATCACAGGACAAAATATTGACGCAGTGTGTTTGTCGTGCCTCAGTTGATAAAGGTGTCAAATGGCAAGACTTCAAATTGGTACTCAACGAACAGCAACAAAGTGCAAATGCAAATCGTCTTTGGGTTGGGATGTTAGAAGATAAAGATCGAAAAGCAATGATCGATCTATGTCTTCAAGGACACAAAAAAGCAACAGAATCAATCCGGAGGTCACTTTGAAGAGGATCAAGAAATTTTTATTATCTTCAATTCGATTGCAAGGACTTATAATTGTTTACCTTCTGATCTGCTTGGGTTGAACTGGCATCAGTTATTATTCAATGCTCAGTGTCTACAGGTTAGATCGGACACAGTTAGAAAGTTGATGCGGCAAAGTAATCGAAAAAAGGCTATGTTATTTCCAACTGTTAATATCTCTGATCTTGCTGATTCTTTGTAGGTGTAATTATGGCAAACGTTGTCGATTTTGTCTTAAAAATAACAGCCGGCAAAAGCCCGGTGAACATTCGTAAGATTGCTCAAGAACTGAAAGGTGTTCAAAAAAAACTCGGTAAAACAAAAGACAAAGCAAAAGAAAGTTTTAAGAAATTAGGAGAATCAGCAAAGAAGGCAAATAAAAAAGTTCTTGACCTTTCAAAAGGTGTTGGGAAAATTGGTCTTGCTGCTAGTGGTTCGGTAGTGGCTTTTGTGGCTTTGAATAAAGTTCTTGCTGATTCAACAAATCAAATCATTGACGCTTCAACCAGATCGGGTATAGCCGCTGAAACACTTGCCGGTCTTCGTTTGGCTGCAGAGGGATCCGGCAAATCGTTCTCATCTTTGGAAAGAGGTCTTGATCAATTTAGTACCAAGATGTTGGACACCGCAAGAGGCACAGGTGATGCAAAAAAGACTTTTGATTCTCTTGGTATTTCTGTTCTTGATGCAGAGGGCAATTTAAAAGATACGAATTCAGTTTTCAACGAGACCATTAAAAAACTTGGTCAAATGACTAACGAGACAAAGAGAAATGCGGATATAAATAAACTCTTTGGTCGTTCTGGTATGACCTTGATACAATCAGGTGCAATTGACAACCTTGATGAATTTATCGGTAAAGCAAAAGAACTTGGTCCGGCTTTTGATGAAAATGGTATTAAAAAGGCTGCTGAATTTCAGAGGGGAATGGCTGAATTCAAATTGGCATCAATTGGTGCCCTTCAATCTATTCTTGAAGGTCTGACCGGTGAACAAGGAATTGGAAACGCACTAAAAACTCTTGCTGAAGATATGAGTAATTTCGCGGGTGGTTTTAAGATCTTCATGGGTGGAATGAGAAACACTTTTGCGGGAATGAAAATATTTGCTGAAGATTTGAAGCAGACAATTGAAGATATAAAGAATATGGATCTCGATACTTTTGTTACTGGTGCTCTTGCTGGATTTGGTGGTGGTGCTTTTCAACAGAGAATGAATGAAGCAGAAAAAGCTAGACTTTCGTTTGTCGAACAGCAAAAGAGGGCAGCCGAAGAAGGCTTAACTTTTGAAGAGTCGATTGAAAAACAGATTCAAAATGTTGAAAAACTAAAAACAGAAAATATGATTAAGGGCGAGAAGACACGCGCTGAAATTCGCAAACGTGAAATTTCTTCACTTGCAAAAAGAATTGAATCAGGGGAAATTGTAGACTTTCAAAACGTAAGCAATCAATTATTGTCTCTAAGAGGAAGAATAAGAAAAGCCGGAGAATCAGTTGTTGAAATTGATAAATTAATTGCTTCTTTCAGAAAACTGAGAAAAGTGCAAGTCACAACAAAAAAGGGCACTGCTTTTGATAAAATAGACTTTGGTCAAACTGGTGATAGTGGTGGTGTAAAAGAAGATCCTTTTGTTAAACAATTCAACGATAGTTTAAAGGCCGGCGCTCAGCTATTGGATAAGTACAGCAAGAAAGCAAAAGATCTAAACTTTAAAACATTGTCAAAATTGGATGATCAGTTTTTGTCATTGGCTGAAAAAGTAAGAAGTGGAAATTTTGACTTTGTAGAAGCGGGCAATGAAGCAGAAGTCCTTAAGTTAAAGTTTCAAGATATAGGCCAAGACACAACCGGTATTGATCAATTAATTAATAAAATCAATGAATTACAATCAGCAGCAAAAAATATTGATAAACTTAATGTTTCTTTATCTTTATCGACTGATATTGTTAATCTTGCTTCTGGTGATATTCTTGGAGCTCTGCAATCTGTTCTTTCAAAATTTCTTTCTGAAGCACAAATGCAGACCGCAAATTTGGCGATTGGTGGTGTTAGTGCTCTTGCATCATTTGGTGGTGAATTGGCTCAAGCCGGACAAACAGCCGTAGATGATGAAGAAAGAAAAAGGGAAGATCGCTTCATCGCAAACATGGAAAGGTCATTCGGTAGATCGCTCAGTGATGCAGAAAAGGAAAGAGTAAGAAACACAATAAACCTCAGTGAAAAAGAACAAGAGGAACTGCGTGAACAAGCAATGAAAGAACGCGCGGCGGAAAGGGTTGAGAATTTTATCCTGGCAATTAAAACAGGTATTCAAATGTTGCCGGCTGTTCTCTTTGAAGTGTTACCTCCCCTTTTTGTGCAGTTGGCTCAAGACATTGTTCAAGCGCTGATCGAATTACCATTCAGGATCGTAAAGGGGACCGTTCAAGGCATAAAGAATTTGTTCTCAATGGTTGTTGAAGGCCCGAAAAGAATCTTTGAAAACTTGGGTACCTTCTTTGGAAATTTATTTGATGGTAAAAGGACCGGCGGAAGAATTTTGTCAGCAAGACGCGGTCTTCGTTTTACCGGTTCGCAAGAGCAGTCTTTGGCAATGCTTCATCGCAATGAATATGTTGTTCCACAATCCGGCGCAAGACCACAAGCAGTTGAAAGAATTATGAATCAACAATCCGGTGGTGGAATGACAATTAATATTAATGCGGATGTTGTCGATCGTGATGCAGTTGAAACACTGGTGCGAAAAATTGAACAGAGGTTTCAATCATTTGGTCAATATCAATCAACACTTTTTGCGGGTTAATGATGTCAGCAAAATTCTTCTTTTACCCTCAACCAACTGCTAACCATTTAGTAACAATTGATCTCGGTGAAGACCTAGCTGAATTTTATTCAGATTACGAATATACAGCCGGAACCAGTGAATCAATGAGTGGCAAGATTCATCAAACCACAATGCTTAATCGTGAAGTGATAACAATTGTCCGAGATAGAATGCAAGGATCCGAAACACTTGCACACAAACTATTGGCTCTTCAGAATCATTTAGATCGTGGGTTCTCATGTGCTTTTGCTGCTGATCATACAAAAGCATTTTGTCATCCGTTGTCCAGATTACCGGTTGGTGGTGCTGATACTTCAGTTCGGTGTCATGGAAATCCTTTTCGATCAATGGTTGGTTCTCATTCACCAGCAGCAAATGATTTTTTCGTCGTGGAAAGTCAACCCCCAAGAATGTTACAAGAAGCACACAAAGTTCAATCTGTTAGTGGTTCATACTCTGTTTCCAGTGGTGGTGATATTTTCACAGTGGACAAAATAAACTTCACTTATTCATCGCCGGCTTTTATGCGTCACTTTCGTTTCTTTCCCGTTCTCAAAAGATTGCCCGCCGATCGTGGAAAGTCTATTGTAACGAATGAACATGGTTTGTTGTATTCTCTTGAGATAAGACTTACACCGGATTATGAAAACTATTTTGCATTTCATCCAAATCAAGAATCTGATGTGCCCTCCGGCCTTCTTGCTGATGGAATCATCGTTGGAAATGCGGAAGTGTTTGATCGTCCTACTGTCAACCTTGACAATCCACCAGGACAACAAAGTCTTGATGCCAATGTTGATATAAGTTCAAATCTCGCCTGGAATAATTGGCGAAATTACGGGAATTAGAAAATGGGTTGGGATCCTTCATTTATTCGCGATCTTTCAGATTCAACTGTTGAACCGAAATTTCTTCTACGGTTCAATTCGATGCCCGATTTCGTTGGTGGTGTTACCGTTGTCAGTGGTGGATACAATCAGCAAGGACCATCAATAGAAAAACGAGGACCTACTTTTCGCGGTGTTTCAGTAATTCCACAAACTTGGAATGTGTCCTTTGGTGGTTTCAGCGTTCCGATCTGTGGAGATATTACCACCTTATTTCCAACTGTGAGAAGAGGATCACTTGCAGAATTGTATGTCGATCTGAATGGTATCGTGGAAAGAGTTGCAATTGGTCAACTGAGGCAAATACGCGGTTATGGTTCAAATTGGAATTTGGAATTTGTCGATCTGATTACTGCGATGACTGCAAGAGCATCCGGCCAAGTTGGAACGGCTTTTGATGGTAATGATCCTGATGAATTTTCTTATTTTCCTCTTGTCGGTAAAGAGCAAGAGATTACTTCAAATTGGTTTGCCAGTGGTTCAAATTTTCCAACTACAATTTCAGTGGATGATGTTAGACCATTCCAAGATGTAGAAACCGGTGGTTATCGGGTTGCCAAAATTACAAGTGCTTCAAATGTTGAATTCTATGTTAGGTATGATTCCACATCAATAACATCATCACCGGCCGGTGTTCTGAACTTGTCTTTTGTGCATGCAACCACAATTACAGTTTATCCAGGAATCAACGCATGTGTTAACGCTGCAACGGGATCGAAGATTACCGCAGTGGGAATGCTCAACGGTAAAACATGGGAGATATTTGCTAAAATTCTTTTGAGTCGTGATGGTCAAAATGTGAACACCTACGACAAATACAAAAAGCTTTCCAACTTCGGCGCGTTCTTAAATACCAACCTTTTTGATACCGGTGATGCAGCCGCACAAACTTATATCAAATCATCAAATCCATCAAGCGTTGTTTATGAGTGGTCGTATGTTTTCTTTTCTGCTTGGAACAATGGAATCAGAACTTTTGTAGATGCAGCCGCCCAAACTGGACAGTGGCCAACGTGGAGACAAAATTCTTTGTCTTGGCGTGGATGTCAAGATCCAGATCAAGCAAGTACAATTGCCGGTTCAATTACTGATCATGATATTATCTCAATAGACAACATTGATATCTTCGATCCAAATAACAAATCAACATTTTACAATTCAAAAAATACCTATGGATTACAAACCGGTGGAACTGTATTAAGTAACGCAAAAACACAAACTTTTGGCGAAGCACAATTCCTTCCGGCTGATTCTTTTAAAGAGCGAGATCTAAAATACATCTACAAACCAGATCCAAACACTGATGCTACCAATCGTCTTCGCTGTTCGATTGGAGATATAAATAGACTTTTTGAGTGGGATACGCGGTTATGGTCAAAAATCAAATTGCGGGTAAAGATGAATTATGCCAAACTGACCGCAGGTGATATTGTCGAGATCAAAAGCACCTATCTAACGACATTCAAAAATTCAACGATTCCAAACACGATATATCGCGCAATGGTAATCAATGTTGGTTGGTCCTTTATGTCATCATCATGCACTTTGGAATTGGCAATTTTACTAAAATGATTATTAAGACAACAAAAGAACTCCTCGAAAAGCATAAAAAATTAATTATTGAATTCGTTAAAAAAGGAATAGGCAGAAAAAAAGGAATTGATGTTTTTTTTGAAAGAACGGGTGAAATTGTATCAAGACATATTTTGGCGAGCGGTTTAAAGTCGGTCCGGCTTGAATTGGAAGCAGTCAAGAAATTAGATGATCCTGACTTGGATGATATTGAGGATCTGATCAAGTGGAAGAAGAAGGTACAAAAAAAGAAGTTTGATCGCCACAACAAAAAAGATGTTGTTGTTCTTGAGCCGGAGCCTTTTGGAATATGGGTAATTGGTGATCCACATCTTGATAATGATGGTTGTGATTTTGAACTTCTTCTTTCAGAAATGAAAATGGTTCAGAGTTCACCGACTAAAATATACGCAAGTTGTGTCGGAGACCTTAACGATAACTGGGTAGGCCGGTTGGGTATGCTCTACAACAATACCTCGATCACTGCGGAAGATGGTTGGAAATTATCAAAGTGGTTTTTGTCACAATTGAATTGGTTGTTCTTTGTTGGCGGTAATCATGATGCTTGGGCGAATCGCGCCGGCATCAATCCGCTTTCTTGGTTGTGTTCATTGACCTCTGTGGCCGCTTATGGTGAAGATGAAGTAAGGTTGGAAATTCAGTTCAATGATTCAAATGGTAAATTTGAAAAAATTATTATTCAGGCGCGGCATGATCACAAAGGGCGCTCCTGGTTTCATCCAACGCACGGCCCCAACAAAGAATCGATGCTAGATGGCGAAGGCCATATCTTTGTGAGCGGGCACATTCATTCATGGGCATATCTCCAAACTGAACAACGGCATGGAAGATTGACGCATGCAATTCGTGTCAAGGGTTACAAGCAAATTGATAGTTATGCTAAGAAGAATCAATTTTTCACACAAATACATGGCGCTTCTTGTCTTATAGTTATCGATCCACAAAAAAAGGGCCCTTCAAGAATCAATGTATTTTGGGATCTGGAATCTGGAATTCGTTATTTGAATTCAATTAATTAATTAATTTTTTTTATCTTTCTGATAACGTCGTTCAACTCAAAGCCACCACAATCGATCTTCGATGCGGTTAGATTGTAGTGATGAATTCCACCAGAGTATTCCCCAAGTTGTGAGGGCTCATGAACGGTTCCAAGATCCACATGCTTTCCATATTTTATTTTTCGAGAAGGTGTCTTAAATGGAATACCATATCCTTTATGTAGCGCGCGCCAAAGATCAACAAGGGCATCAACTTGAACGGGATAAAAGTCTAGGTGTTTACTCATCTTCTTTCCGTGCACCGTTGCATTTTCTACAATTGGTCTTGGATTCTTTTTATCTTGATATTTGATATAATAGGGGTTGTTGATCTCAACACCAACAGATTCATTATTCCATTTTCGACCACCGGCATGAAAACATATATGTTGTGCGTTAACTGTTTGATAAATGACACCATCTTTGTCGATGAGGAATTGAGAACTAAGCTTTCTTTTGTTGAGAATCTTGATTGTACTTTTGGATCCTTGACCGGCGACAACATCCCAGTGATTAACAAATAATTTCACGTCTCTTTCAGAGTACAATTCACGATACGTTCCTTGTTCAGCAGCAAGACCTTTTTTGTGAAACCAAAGAACTGTTTTAGTTTTCAATTCAATGTGTTTCAATCCACATACAATTACATTCTTCTTCTTTTGTGTTTTGTGCAATATCTCAACTGTTTTTGGACCACAAAAACCATCAGGTTTTAAACCGTGTAATTTTTGGAACTCGCTTATTTTTTCCAGCAGTTCAGATCCGAACCTTGAACAACCGAATAATTCCGGATTCCAACCGTTGTCTATTGCTGACCTAACATTGTAACTTGCCATTTTTTGATCTCCGATGTATAATTGTGCAAGATGAAGATAACAAATAAATTTTTAAATTGGTGGAGATCGGTCATGTTGTGGTTACAAATTGTGAAAATAATTATTAAACATTCAAAAGAAATTCAAAAAGATTTGAAAAAAGAGAAGTCATCACGTGATGATTCTCCAGGTGTTATTACTGCTGATGAGTATGCAATGGTGATCACCGACGGCCTTCTTGAATGTGTACCAGAACTTGTCGCCACTTTTCAAAAGCACAACAAGAAAAGATAATGAACGCTGAACAAAAAACATACTGGATTAAACATCTGACCGGGCCTGCAAGTGCTCTTGTAATTGCTATTTTTGGAATTTACTTTTTGGGTACGTTTATAGACAAAATGGCATCAAGGCACTTTGAAGCAGTCGATAAAATGATTGATGAAAACAAAGAATCAAGAACACAACAAACTGAACAAATGATCCGGTTGACCGAAAATGTTAATAAGTTGACTTTCCAGATCGAAAAAATGAAAGAGTGTTGTAACGATAAAAATTAATTAATTAATTACAAAAAGTTCGATATATCCGCGCTTTCTTCTTGACTATCATATTATAATATATTATAATTGAATATATAAAGAAGGAAACATCATGTCATTGTCTAAGAGAAGAACACAAAAAAGAAAGCCAGGAAAATGGATTTACAAAAAAACCAGGCTCGCGATTTACGAAAGAGACAATTATACATGTCAATGGTGTGGAAGAAAACATGAAAAGGGTTGTACGGATCTATCACTTGATCATTTGACGCCTTGGATCCTCTGGGGTCATGACCGCCACAACAACTTGGTTACATGTTGCAGATCATGCAATAGCAAGCGCGGTGATAAGAAACTTAACAAATGGTATAAAGTTCTTGAATCTGAGTTTGGTAAAGACCTTGCAGAAATTGAAAACATGAAAAAATATGTTCGTTCAGTTCGCAGAAGAAGTGATTCAAATATACAGAAATATCGTGATATAATCACCGCACAAATGAAGGTGCAAAATGATTAAAATTGATATTCCTTTTATCGTTATCGCGACTGATGAACAAGAAGAATGTTTCATCATGACACCGACGGACGCGCTCCGGCATTTAAAAGACAAAGGTGGCGATGACATTTTGTTTCTTCAAGCAGCAGAATTAAAAATTGGTCTTCAGAAATTACTGGACCTTTTAATTGAGCACCCCGAATTTTTTAAGTGTCTTGACAAATCTATGGAAGCGACACCACAACAAAGAAAAATTAGAAGACTTATTAAGTCAGCCAAAAACCAACCCGAGAACTAAGGAGATCACATAATGCAAAAAAAAATTGATTATGGTTTTTTATTAAATGAAATTGTAACCGTACTTGAATTATTTTCAAAAAGTTATTCATTAAACTATTGCACTGAGGCAATAGATTCAATTCTACAAAATTTGCAAAACAAAGAAGATGAAAAAACGATTCTTCTACGTTTTCTTTGCAAACAAGTAAAAGAATCAATTAAAAAAGATAAATTTCCAAATCATTTAAATTTGATTTTGTGTAAATTCGCTGAAGCTTAACAAAAAAAACAAGGAGATCAAAATGTTTTATATCTATCAATCTGTCTTTTATTATCCTGGCACAATCAACGCGCCAAAGAATGGAGCGCTAACAGAATTCTACGATAACGAGAAATTACAATTCCAAACCAGAGAAGAAGCTATGGCATATCTTGAAAATAGATATGGAAAACTTGGAAACATTAAAGGAAACAGTTATCAAAAACAAGGACGATATGTGTGTTCACATGGTGAGTATTCACGGCCCACATATCAAATCCGAAAAATCAGAGGTGCCAAATGATCAAAGATATTTGCATAGATGGTTCAATATTTTTTGCCTTCTTAATAATTATCGCTTATTTATATTAAGCAAACCTAAAATGAGGGCTTTGCTTTAGGGGGCTTCTGGGGTGCAATCACGCACCCCTTTAGCTTATTTTTAAACAAAAATAAAATTGCGCGAATAAAAAGTAAGAGGCTGGAATTAACCAGCCTCTTTTGTTTTGTTGTGTGTGTTTCTATTGCATGAATTTTACGGTGATCTTTTCTCCGTCTACAGATCCGCCGAAAGTGATTCTTGCCACGCCGGACAAACCAGCATCGCGAACCAGTGTATACTCCGCACTATCACTTGGAGAAGAACTTACTCGTTCACAAAGTAGACCGTTACGAAATACAAAAGCCGCATCTTCAAATCCAGATTCAATTGCTGATGAAAGATCATAAAACAAAGAAGTGGTTCCAGTAAACTTTTGTTGTGCAAAAGAAAAACCAGCCTTTGCCAAAGTTACAGCATTATCAGCAATTTTTGCCGTTGTGCAAGCAGATGCAGAAATTGCTGGAGTGTCAACAGAATCATTGGCCAATTCAGATGCGGTTATTGCATTTGCGGCAATTTGTGCCGCAGTAATTGCATCGTTACCCACCTTCAAACCAGATCCACCTTTTGCAAGTGTGGAACCATCCAGGACCAAATCAACGTTTACAGATCCACCTAGTGCAACTGAACCAGCAGACAAACCATTTCCAGCAACAAGATTCACGGCCGATGAAGCGAGTTTGGCGTTTGTGATTTGCGCGTCTTGTACTTTGGCGGTTGTAATTGCGTTCGCCTGGATTGTCATTGCTCCAGTGTTGGCCAAAGCAACATCACCACTCACAGAAACAAGGGCCGGCCTATTTGATCCGTTACCCACAGCAATTTGACCATCGTTAAAAGCTTGCATTTTCGCGAGAGTCACAGCCGCATCATCAATTTTTGCAGTTTCTACAGCAGATGCCGCCAACTTACCCGCACCAATTGAAGCATCCGCAACACCGATACCGGATCCACTTACAGCAATTGTATTTGAAGAATCAGCTTGAACAGCCAAAGAAGTCGAGCCACCCAGTGCAGCATTTCCACCACCGGCAAGACCGGATCCGGCTGTAACGGTGATTTGACTATTAACGAGTTTCCCGTTTGAAATTGTGGCGTTTGCAATTTTGGCATCAACGATTCCGGCATCTTTTACGCGCAATCTTCCGGAACCATCAAAGTTGACAGTTGAATCATCGATCTTACAAGAGAAAGTATTACCTACAAGATCAAGACCTTTTGTACCATCGGCTTGTCGACCACCACCAGTAGCAGAGAACAAGATCCAATTTTGACCAGAGAACGAAGAAAGTGTAGCACTTTGTTGATAACCGAGCCCGGCGTTCTGGGTTCCTTCTTTGATAAAGATTGCTGTCCCATCTTGAATCTCAGCAAAAGCATCAGCATCATCCGCGCGAACCATAGCAGAACCAGCAGAAGCGAAAACATAAATTCCGTTTTCTGAACCGGTACTTTGTGAAGCAAGGAGAACACGATCTGAACTAGAAAGTGTTACACCATCTATAGCAGATGGTGCGCTTGATATATCTACATCGCCGATTGACTTACATCGTGCCGCAGCTTTCCAACTGAGACCATTAACAGCAGAATCCAGTTGCGATTTTCTTACGAGTTGATTTCCGGCAGTCGCGTCTGCGGCAACTGTGGGTAGTTGGCCAAAAGCAAATAATTGAGAAAGGTCAATTTTTGCGGGTTGAATGGTTGAGTTTGCGATCTTGTCATTGGAGACAGCCGCGTCTTTGATCTGATTGGTAACAATTTGAATTGCCATTTTTTAATATCCTCATGAGTTAGGCATGAGGATTTATTGTTACCTCATGCACGGAAAAAGATTACATGTAACGTATCAGTAGATTCCGGAAAAAAATTGGTCCGGAATTGGGCGTTTGAAAGTACAGTGATCTCATTACCTACCCTTTGAAGCATCCCGTTGTAGAATACCATTAAGGATCCCTTTTGAAAAGCCGGAATTGTAAAATTTTGATTTGTACCGGTGCATTGATTTGATATGTCAAGTTGAAGCCTATCATTTACAACTTGACGTGTTGACTTTCTAGAAATTGGCATATCATCTATCCGTTGAGTAAGTGATTACAATTTTGTCAATGGTCAAAGATCCGGCATCAACTTTTGGAAAGATGTAGAACAATTCTGTTTCCGAATACAAAAGCGCATCAATCTCAATTTGAACAGATCCGGCTGTTGTTGAATCAATATCAAGTGTGATGCTTCCAGTCTCATCTGATACAAATAATCCGGTTCCAGTATTTTGATTATACATTTTGAGTGTTACGGAGCTGGAACCAGAGATTGAAGAACAATAAACCGTGATGATCTTCACCGTTGCAAGAAAGTACTTGGATGAATCATGCGATAACGTGATCGATGTTTTCTTATTGATATTAAAGTTGGTCCCAACACTGGCAATAGATTCTGTGGTCGTCGAAAAATTAAAACTCATCTTGATCCCCAAAAAGATGAAAAGGCTAGTTGCACATCTGCACAACCAGCCCAAGAAGAAAAAAAATTTGTCACTGTCAGATATGACCTTCAAAGCGTAACGTAATCGGGCAATACATGCAACATAAATAAATTGTAAAAAATATTCCATTTAGTTGCAAAATGTAATATTACTTGTTAATTTACAGGTGTAATTAAACCTGTTTATTTCCACCCAGTAAATTAACAAGTGTTTAAATACTATTAATTAATTAATTAATTAATTTTTAAAGGAGAAGAAATGAAAGAAAAAAAGATTGTCATGACAAAGATAAACATCATCGATAAAATAAGAGGTCTCCCATATCATGAGCGCCTTTTTGTAGAGTTATTCAACAAGAACAATTGGAATTCATTACCTGGTGTTCACCCCGTTGAAACATTAAGATCAATTCCAAATCCTCAAGATCTTGATCTTGCTGAAGAAATAATAGCAATCGACAAATATTTTATAGATCTGCACAACAAAGATCAGATGAATAAAATTTGGCGCGGTGATAATTGGGTCACTGGTTTGACCAACTGGTTCAAGAACGCCAGGAGAACCAAGAAGAATTACGCAGAACCAATTGGTCAAAATATACACAAACCAATTGTGCATCAATCTTCCGGATGTCGGTTTACCGATACATTTGATTACAACCACAATTATCAATTCGATCAGTGGTTGAATCTATTAAAAGAAGGTCTTCCAGATTCTGAAACAAACCCCGAAAAACTAACACTTGGGTTTTTTAGAAGAACTTTCGATCAACTGCTGGAAAAGAAATTAATCAACTTGCACAGTAAAAGGCTGAACGATGATTCTTGGTTTGACTTTGCAATCTTCCTAAAAAGCAAGAACGCACACATGGTTGGTTACAAAGTCTTTGAAATGCTCAATGATAATTGGGAGCCAAAATTTGATCATTCCGATCAACCTGAACAACAACCAGAGGAAGAAGAAATAATTGTTCATGGTCCACCGGTTGAAGAGATTAATGTTGGTCATGAGTTACAAAAGATAATCAAATTCGATCCGGATAATCTTCTTACCCGGCGTGAATGGTCTGCACTTCTCGCAGACCATAGAGAAAAATTTAAAAAGAAATTTGGAGAGTAAAATGAAAGTTTCGTGTAGAAGGTGCGGCAAGTTTCGCACAATAAAAACAGAAGACGATTTGATCTGTTGTGGTCGTCCATTAATTAAGGTCATGCAGGATCACATAATCACCAGTTGTGAGGAGTGTGATCTTGGTCAACAGGTGCCGATGGATTCTTTCAATGGTTGGAATTGTAAAAGTTGTCTGCACCATAACGATCATCCGATCAAAAAACCCACAACTGGAAAGGGTTACTCTTTTGGAGATCTGGAAACACAGAAGACAACAATGAATTTCGATGTGGCAATCCTGGAAAGAATCGATCAGGAATTGGAAGAAATAAACAGAGGAAGAAAAGAAGCAACTGGAAAAAATAGATTAAAAGTCAAACGCGGTGCTTACGTGCGCATGGTGTTGAAGCAACACTTTGGTTTGATTTTTTGAAGGTGGTGCGGGAGGTGAGATCACGGGCCGCGCCCGCACCAGTGGCCCCGCAACACAATAACACAAAAAGAATAAAAAGGGGATCGGTTAGTTGTTTATTCTCTTCACCACATTTTGAATTCACTACTTTGTGATCCCCCAAAACAAAATAACTCATTGAACAAGGAGGTCAAAAAATGAGTAAAGAAAAACCAGCCGCAGTTTATATGAACATTGACGATCTATACCCAGCACCAGACAACCCAAGAGTGAACGATCATGTTGTGGATAAAGTAGTTCGATCGATTCAACTTCACGGATTTGCCGCGCCGATCGTTTCAAACCTTGAAGGAGAAATTATTGCCGGACATACAAGGTGGAAAGCAGCAAAGAAGCTAAACATGTTAACAGTTCCAGTTCGACAAATAAACCTTACAGGTGATCAAGCCAGATTGTATCGCATAGCCGACAACAAACTTTCAGAATTTGCCGATTGGGATGAGGACATGCTGAAAGAACAATTGGCGAACCTTGAAAAGTCTTTTCCCGTTGATGTTGCCGATCTGTTTACTGATGATGAGCTGGAATTCTTTTTAAAAGAAACCGAAGGTTGGGATGATGAATTTCCAGATGAAATTGAAAAAGAAGTTGCAGACATGAAAGAAAAATCAAGAATAGGATTATTATTTGATTTTTTGATCGATGATTATAAAAAAATTCTTCCAATTCAAAAAGAATTAAGAGAAAAAGATATTTATCTTGGAGAGATAATTTTAGAAGCGTTGAGGGCAGCAAATGAAAATAATTAAATTAGAAAAAAAAGATCATAATTATAAAACAGGTGACACTTGTGGAGCGAAAAAACCAAATTTAAAAGAAGATTCTATCTTTGAATTTAATGGAAAAATTATAGGGTTTTTTATAAAAAAAATTAGTCCTAAGATGCAAAAAGTAGCCAACTTTGCAGATCAAGAACTAAGATCAAAAAGAGTGCCAAAGAGTATTATGAATAGATCTTCATCAAACGTAGCACAATTTTCTACTATCATTGGAGCAATACCAAAAAAACATCACTTAGGCAGACACTATGTAGGATTTTCAAGTGTTCACCGACAAAAATCAGCACAAAATTTTATAAGGGCTATGAAGTATTTGGCATTTTTAAGTGAGGAAAAGATTAAAAAAAACATGCCTGATCAATACGAAATTCAAAAAAACATTCTAAGTGCTGCATCAAAAAAAGAATTGAATCTTTGTAAGTTATTTACTTCATCAATTTCTAATTTCAATATTTCTGCTCCTTTTCACCAAGACAATGGCAACTTAAAAAATACTGTCAATGTAATCATAAACAAAAAATTTGCGGTTACTGGTGGTAATCTTTTTGTACCAGATTTTGATTTGGTTTTTGATGGTTGTGACAACAGCATGATTGTTTATCCTGCTTGGATGAGTTTGCACGCAGTAACCCCTATAATCCAAAATAAAAAAAATGGTTATCGGAATAGCTTAGTTTTTTATCCCTATGATTTGAGTAAATGAATGAAAAAGAAGAATAAACCACCGATCAAAAAGTCATATCTGGAAACACG
>CAACVD010000242.1_pt1 | contig 26267 bp, 39 predicted proteins | sample 2381771 | NCBI WGS metagenome assembly CAACVD01 (sample SAMEA5211965, study PRJEB30684) | marine metagenome | biome: Marine; feature: Epipelagic; material: Water | collected 2015-10-15 | depth 15 m
ACTTGTAATTATGTAGAGCGTATTATTGATCCTCTACAATCACGTTGTCAAGTACTTAAAATTGTACCTCCTAGTAAAGGTGAAGTTGCTAAACATATCTTTGGTATCTTATCTGATGAAGGGGTACAACATAGCACAGACCACCTTAAAGACCTAGTAAACCAATACTACCCAGATGTACGTAAAATGCTTAACGTATGTCAAATGTCTACTAAAGATGGTGAGTTAGAATTAGATAAACAAACACTTGTATCATCTAATTACATTGATAAAGTAATTGAGTTATTGCCTAATAAAAAGTCATTTAAGCAAATTAGACAGGTAATCGCCGATTCCAATGTACAGGATTTTGAAGCGTTATATAAAGCTTTATATGAGCGTATGGATGAATACACTTCACGTCCTGCAGAAGCTATTATTATTATTGAGGAATACATGTATCATTCTAATTTCCGAATTGATAAGGAAATCAATGTGATGGCTTGTATTTCTAAACTACTTGATATCTCTGGTAAAGTTGTTCTATAAAGATATTATAGAATTTGGAGATAGAAAATTTCTATTGTATCGTACAGTTAAAATAACTGATAAAATGGATGCTAATTTAATAAAAGACTATTGGCATTGCGATACAGTATTAAAAAAAGAAAACATATATTATTTTTGTAACGAAATTAAAGCAATAGATTATGAAGAAATCTGAATTACAACAACAACCCCAAATTGATTTGGGGAAAACCACTTCGGTTCCTAATGACTCGGGTGGTCAACTTTTCCAACAAGGTTTTATTTTGAGAAAAGTATCACGTTTTATTACTAATGGAGCTGAAGATGCAGTTCTTCCAATTCCTGTTTTTTATGATAAGGAAACAGGCAAAATTTTGGCAGATACTCTCCCACCTGAACTCCGTAGTGAGTATGACACTATTTGATTGGTTAAAAGAATTAACAGGTAAAAAACGAGATTGGGACTCCTTCTCGGACAAAGAGAGGGAGTCCTTTAATCCTTATATGGTTAATCGTTTTTTATCCATGCATAAACCTTTTATTGAATTAGCTAATTACGTCCAAACTATTCCTTATACTGATAAAAAGAAATATTATACAGTATATTGTGGTTTATTACCAAAACAAAATGTTTGGCTTAAATATATTAAATCTTCAATGAAACAACCTACCACAGAATTAGTATCAGCAATCGCCGAGATTATGGAATGTTCTCGCCGTGAAGCAGCAAATGCTGTTATTACTTTAGATAACGAACATTTAGAGGAGGTATTGTATAGAGCAGGTTATCAATCTAGTGATGTAGCTAAAATGTTTAAATAATGGATAGTATAGTAACCTCAGTTATAAAACAATTTAAAACTCGATCAGAGTTTGGTGAAAAAAAGTATGGTGTTAATATGGATCGAGATGATCTATCATTTAAGGAGTGGGTTACTCATATGAAAGAGGAACTTATGGATGCCATACTTTATTTAGAAAAATTAGAAAAATTACATGGCCAAGAAGCCTCAAATACTCAAGGAGATACAGAATAAAGAATTGCCTAAGGTAAATTATGCTTACCAAAAGACAATTTCTTATTCACAAATGTCTATGTATAGGAGTTGCCCACATAAGTGGTCACTCCAATATAAGGATGGACATTATGACGATTCTCCTTCAATTCACTTTACATTTGGTACTGCTATGCACGAAGTAATCCAAGATTGGCTTACTGTGTTATATGAAGAATCAGCTACTAAAGCAGATCAAATCGATTTAGAAGAACAATTTCAAGAAAAGTTTATAGGACTTTACAAAGAAAGTTATTCTAAAAACAGTGAAACCCACTACTCATCACCTGAAGAACTTAGAGAGTTTTTTGAAGATGGAGTAGCAATCCTTGATTTTATCAAGAAAAAACGAAATCAATACTTTAGTAAGCGTGGTTGGCACCTTGCAGGTATTGAGTTACCAATTGTAATGAACGTTGGTAGAAATTTAATGTATAAGGGTTTTATTGATTTAGTATTATACCATGAACCTACAAATAAATTTTATATCTACGATATAAAAACGTCTACTAGAGGATGGAATGCTAAAGCCAAATCAGACGAAAACAAGCAAATGCAGCTTGTACTTTATAAGAAATTTTTTAATGAACAGTATGGAATTCCACTTGAAAACATTGAAGTAGAATTTTTTATTGTACGTAGAAAAGTTTGGGAAAATAGTGATTACCCTATTTATAGAGTACAACAACACAAACCAGCTGCGGGACGTAATAAACTTAGAAAGGCAGATAAAATACTTGATGAATTTATTACAGAATGCTTTACACCTAAAGGAAAATACCAAGACAAAGAACACCCAAAAGTAGTATCAAGATTATGTGATTGGTGTCCTTTTAATGGCGATGAAAACCTTTGTAATAAAAACGTATCTTCATAGATCCCTACATATGTATATCCAAAATAAATGCTATGAAAAAAGATATGACATTAACAAGTGTAAAGATTCAAAGTGAGTTATTTGAAGAATTTAAGGTTGCATGTGTAAGACATAAGTTCTCTTTTCAAAAACTTGCTGATCGTTGTGTTCATTTGTATCTCACTGATGAAGAGTTTAAAAAACAAATACACAACCACAACAATTTAGATTTAAAATAAAAACGTATTAAAAAACAAAATGGTTACGAAAATGAAGGGATATATTCCTAAGGAGGAACGTAAAAAAATCCTACTACTTTGTGATGATATCAGAACTCACTCAGGAATAGGTACAATTGCTAAAGAAATAGTAGCTCATACGGCCCATAGGTATAATTATATTAACCTAGGAGCGGCCATCAACCACCCAGAAGCCGGAAAAAGATTAGATGTTAGTGATAGCTTAAATACAGAGCTAAACATTAAGGATGCTAACGTGCACATTATTGCTAATAATGGGTATGGAAACCCAGACCAGGTTCGCAATTTAATCAAAGAAGAAAACCCAGATGCGGTTTTTATAATTACCGATCCTAGATATTGGGTTTGGTTATTTCAAATAGAAAATGAAATTAGGAAACAATGTCCTATTGTGTATTTAAATATTTGGGATGATTACCCAGCTCCTATGTACAATAAAACTTATTATGAATCTTGCGATTTGTTAATGGGTATTTCTAAACAAACTGTTAATATTAATAAGTTAGTATTAGGGGAAAAGGCTAAAGGTAAAATTATTTCTTATGTGCCTCATGGGTTAAATCATAAAGTTTACTTTCCTATAGATTCTTCATACCCTAAGTATGATGAATTTTTAGAGTTTAAAAAGAATCTTTTTAAAGGTAATGAATATGATTTTGTTACTTTATTTAACTCTAGAAATATTAGAAGAAAACAAATCCCAGATACTATTTGGGCCTATACTCAGTTTGTAGAAAAATTACCTTTAGAAAAGGCTAAAAAATGTGCTTTGTTACTTCACACCCAACCTATAGATAATAACGGTACTGATTTATATGCTGTTATTGACATGTTGTGTGGGCATGATACAGAGGGTAGATATAATATTCATTTTACTGACAGAAAATTTACCCCTGAAGAAATGAACTGGATGTATAATTCTACAGACATGCAAATTCAGTTAACTTCTAATGAAGGTTGGGGGTTAAGTCTTACAGAAGCTATGTTAGCAGGAAACCCCATATTAGCTAATGTCACTGGGGGGATGCAAGACCAAATGAGATTTGAAGATGAACATGGGAGGTGGTTTGAACCTGATGACATGATCCCTTCTAATAATACTAAAGTATACACTAAACATGCACCTTGGGCCTTTCCAGTATACCCAGCATGTAGATCTATCCAGGGTTCGCCTCCAACTCCTTATATTTGGGATGATAGATGTAAACCTGAAGATGCTTCTGAGCAATTACTAAATGCCTACAATTTAGGTGGAACAGAACTACAAAAAAGGGGTCAGTTAGCTAGAAAATGGGCTACTAGTGATGAAGCAGGGTTTACTGCCGAAAAAATGAGCTATAAAATTATAGATAATTTAGATAAACTCTTTGATACCTGGACTCCTAGAGAAAAATACAACTTAATAAAAGTTAAAGCCCCTAAAAAACAATATGTACCCCATAATTTAATTTACTAATGAAACCTTTATTTGTAATAAGTTGCCCAATTGATACCTACTCAGGGTATGGGGCCCGATCTAGGGATGTAGTAAAATCCCTTATAGAATTAGATAAGTATGATGTAAAAGTTCTCCCTCAAAGATGGGGAAATTGCCCTTGGGGTTTTATTAAAGACCACTCTGAATGGGAATTTTTAACCCCCCATTTATTCCCTGTAGGCCACCAAATGACCACTCAACCCGACATTTGGGCCCAGATTACTGTACCTAATGAATTCCAACCTATAGGAAAGTATAATATAGGATTCACAGCGGGAATAGAAACTACAATAGTTGCTCCCCAATGGGTAGAAGGAATGAATAGAATGAATATTAATTTTGTATCATCTGAACATTCTAAACAGGTATTTATTAATTCTCAATTTGAACAAAAAGACAATCAAGGTAATCTTATAAAACATATAAGAATAGAAAAACCTATTGAAGTGCTTTTTGAAGGAGCAAATTTAGATTTGTATAAGCCTAAAACTTCTAAATTTAACTTAGATGGCATAGAAGAAAACTTTGCATACCTTTTTGTAGGCCATTGGCTCCAAGGAGCTTTTGGAGAGGATAGAAAAAATGTTGGGTTGATGGTAAAAAGCTTCCTTGAAGCATTTAAAAATAAAAAGAAAGCTCCGGCTCTTATATTAAAAACTAGTAAGGGTCAAGCTTCTTATTTAGATAGAGAAGACATTTTAAACTCTATAAATGAAATTAAGCAAACTATAAAAAATGCCCGTATACTTCCTAACATTTACCTCCTCCACGGCGAAATCTCAGATGAAGAAATAAATGAGTTATATAACCATAAAAAAGTAAAAGCAATGGTTAGTTTAACTAAAGGAGAGGGGTTTGGGAGACCTTTATTAGAATTTAGTTTGACTAAAAAACCTATTATAACTACAAAGTGGTCAGGACATTTAGATTTCTTAGACCCAGAATTTACAACTTTAATAACAGGAGAACTTACTCAAGTACATAATAGTGCCGCAGTTAAAGATATGATTCTACAAGAAAGTTCATGGTTCTCAGCTAATGCTGGAGAATTTATGTATTATTTAAGAGATATGTTTGAAAATTATAAAGGATATAAAGAAAAAGCAAACAGACAAGCTTATAAAAGCAAAACTAATTTTAGTTTTGAAAAAATGAAAACTCGCTTAGAAAAACTTCTTTCTATGAATATTCCTGAATTTCCTAAACAGATTCCTCTAGAATTACCTAAACTTAATTTACCTAAATTAAAAAAACTAGAAAATGTCTAATGATAAATTAACTATATGCCCCCGTTGTGGAAGTGATGCTTGTTACCAACAAGAATTAGGGGTAGATTATAAAGTTCATCAATGTTATGGGTGTGGTTTCACCACTAATACTTTACTCACAGAAGATAGTAAATTTTTAGAAGAACAATTAGAAATCCTCCCAGAACTCTATAAAGATTTAATTTTTGTAGATGATCAAGGATACCATTGGATGCCTTCTGCAGTTAACACTCCTAATCAGGGAATGGTGTATGCTGATGGCACTAACAGCCACGATTGGAAATGGTCTGCTGTAAAAGCTACTAAAATTTTAGAAGAAAATAAAAAAAATTATCCTATTCCTGGTAAAGAGGGGGAGTATTATGAATATAAAATGGATACCTCTACCTTAAAACAATTTAAAGAACGTGATTTTATGGAAGCTCTTGATTATATTGGGGTTTTTAAAAACTAAATTTAATGAAAATAAGTTACGCTATACCTGTTTGTAATGAGTGGAAAGAGATTAAATATCTTATGGATTACCTCTTTAAACATAAGCGTGAACAGGATGAAATTATAGTACAGTGTGATAAAGGCAATACTACTCCTGAAGTATATGGGGTATTGAAACACTATTCTGAATTTAATATGCCCTATAAGCTTATTGAATTCCCATTAAATGGGGATTTTGCAGCGTTTAAAAACAACCTTAAAGATAATTGTTCTGGGGATTATATTTTTCAAATTGATGCTGATGAGTATCCCGAAGAATATCTTATGAATACTATTGAATGGTTAATAAAAAACAACCCAGGAGTAGATATATTCTGGGTGCCTAGAATTAACACAGTACATGGTTTAACCCAAGAGCATATTAATAAATGGGGGTGGAATGTTGACCCTAATGGAAGAGTTAACTTCCCAGATTACCAATGTAGGATCCTTAAAAACGTAAAAAGGATTAAGTGGAAAAATAAGGTACATGAGGTTCTTACAGGTCATAAAACTGAAGCTCAATTACCTGCCAATGATGAATTTTGCATTCATCACCCTAAAGATATAGAAAGACAAGAAAAACAAAATAAGTTTTATAGCCAATTATGAATATATTAGTTACCGGTGGAGCCGGATTTATAGGTACAAATTTAATTAAAAGACTTCTTAAAGAAGGGCATAAAGTAACTTCGGTAGATAACTATGATAGTGGTACCATAGAAAATCACCAAGAAGGATGTTCATATCATAATTTTGATATTAAAAAAATAAAATGGTTTGGTAATGAATATGATATAGTCTATCATTTAGCAGCTTTATCTCGAATCCAACCTTCATTTGAAGATCCTAAAGAAACTTTTAGGGTAAATACTAAGGGATGTTTAAATATAGCAGAATGGGCCCGAAAAACTAATACTAAAGTAGTTTATGCTGGGTCTTCTTCTAGGTGGCATGACCCTTACCAATCACCTTATGCTTGTTTTAAACATATGGGTGAAGAAGTATTTAAAATGTATAAAAAAGTTTATGGGTTAAATACTGAAATTTGTAGGTTTTATAATGTTTATGGACCTGGTGAGATTGTAGATGGGGATTGGGCGGCTGTTATTGGAATTTGGAGAAGACAAGTAAGAGATAGTGAATCTATTACTATTGTAGGAGATGGAGAACAACGTAGGGATTTTACCCATGTAGATGATATTGTAGACGCTCTTTATAAGGTAGGAATAAGTAAGGAATCTCATGAAGATGCTTGGGAATTAGGTACTGGAATGAATTATTCTGTTAATGAAGTATACCAAATGTTTAAAAACAAGTTTGGAACAGACTCAATCTACATCCCAGACCAACCAGGAAATTATAGAGAAACTTTAAGAGAAAATAGTGATGCTATTGATAGATTAGGATGGGAACCTCAAGATAGGTTAGAAGATTATATAAAAAGTTTATAATGAGTAAAATTACTTTTATATATGCTTATGAGGGGGAAGAATGGTCTACCCCTATAGCTCTTGCAAATGAATTTAAAGAGCGTAATTGGGAAGTAGATTTTGTTTCTATTGGATCTAATAAAACTGGATATTATCACGATAATGATTTAAAAAAATGGGTAGAATCTTCCCCTAAAACTGATATAGTTTTGTTTATGGATTGGGGAAGGTTTGACTCTCCCTATTTAGATAAAAAATTAGTTGATGCTTTTTGGGTGCAAGAAAGTGGAGATGACCCTCAAAATTTTAGTAGAAATTCTCCTAAAGCCCCTAAATTTCACTTAACTCTAACCCCCGACTATAATTGTTACCAGAGCTATAAATCACAAGGCATAAATGTTGAGTGGTTAACCCACTTCGCAGATACTAAAATCCATTATCCCAGAGAAGTAGAACTTACCCATATTGCAGTTTCTTCAAGAGGTAAAGGTAAACAATGTCCTTCTATAGACTATTTAGTAGATCATTATGGAGAAAATATTATTGTAAATAAAAATGTTTGGGACCCTAACGGTCACTCCGAATTTTTATGTTCTGGAAATATGATACTTCAAGAAAGTAGATGGAAAGAAATTACTAGAAGAATATTTGAGGGGATGGCTTGTGGGAAATTAGTAATAACAGATAGGCTTCCTAAAGAAACTAATATAGATTCCCTTTTAGTAGAAAATGAAGATATAGTTTACTATAATTCTGTAGAAGAACTAGCCCAAAAAATTTCTTATTACCAAGAAAATGAAGAAGAAAGAAGTAAAATTGCTAGTAGTGGGAGGCAAAAAGTACTAAAAAACCATACCCAAATTCAATGGGTAGATAAAATTATAGAAAAATGGAAAAGTTACCAATAAGTATAGGAATTTTAAGTTGGAAAAGTGGACAAACTTTAGTAAACACTTTAACGACTTATCATGATAATGGTTTATTTGATTTAGTAAATGATGTTTGTATTTTATTCCAAGAATTTTCTGAGGAAGATAAACAAATAGCAGAACACTTTAATTTACCTTATATAGATAAAGCTAAAAATATTGGGATTGGCAAAGCTTTTTTAGAGTTAACTAAACAAGCTAAAACAGATAATGTTTTAATATTAGAACATGATTGGAAACTTATAGAGGATAAATCAACTACTTTAGATAGGTTAACTAGTGGCCTAGAACTTCTAAATAAGGGGTTTAGCTGCATAAGATACAGACACAGACAACATCCGGGTCATCCTCATTTTTCGTTTAAATATCAAGGAAGAGAACTTAAATATTATGATGAAGAAATCGAATGCACTTCCCCTCATCTTTTAGACTCAGTACACTGGTGCGATCCTTATGTTAACTTCCCAGAACATATTAATAAAGAAAAAGAATATTTTACTACAACTTCTCGTTATGGTAATTGGACTAATAACCCATGTTTGTATAAAAAAGATTTTTACATAACAACAGTAAACCAATTCGCAGGAGAAGGAATAGACCTTGAAGGAAATATATCTCGTTGGTGGGCTCAACAAACCTATAAAGTAGCTCATGGTGAAGGGTTATTTAAACATATAGATGAAGGTAAGTATGGGCAGTAAGTGTAAATTAATAATCTTTGATTTAGATGGTGTGTTAGTCGAAGCTAAACAAATTCATTATGAAGCTTTAAACACAGCACTAGGTGAAGATTATGCTATAGGATGGAATGAACATTTATCTATATATGATGGTTTAAAAACAACTCAGAAATTAGAAATGTTATCTGAGAAAAAGGGTTTATCAAAAGATAATCATAAAACCATTTGGGAACACAAACAAAAAATAACTCTAAAAAAATTAGGAAATTTAAAAAAAAATCCGTATATTGTATCTATGTTTAAAGAACTTTCAGAAAACTATAAAATAGCTGTTTGTTCTAATTCAATTAGAAAGACTGTACTTACAGTTTTATCTAAGTTAGGTGTGATGGAGTTTATGGATTTTATAGTATCCAATGAGGATGTTAAGAACTCTAAACCTCATCCTGAAATGTATTGGAAAGCAATATCAATGATGAGTTGTTTACCAGAGGAAACTTTGATAGTTGAAGATTCACCGTATGGTTTACTTGCGGCATCTCGTTCAAAATCACATATCCTTAGAGTAAAGAATCCATCGGAAGTTACGATAGAAAATATTAAAAATAAATTAAATCAAATCCAAATGGGAGAACAACAATCAACACCAGCATGGAGAGATGAGAATCTTACAGTATTGGTTCCAATGGCAGGAGCAGGAAGTAGATTTCAAACAGCAGGATACACTTTTCCAAAACCACTTATTGATGTAAAGGGAAAACCTATGATTCAATTAGTAGTTGAAAATCTAAATATCAAAGCAAATTATGTTTACGTTGTACAAAAAGAACATAGAGAAAAATATAACTTAGATACTTTACTTAATCTAATTACACCAAATTGTAAGATTGTTGAGGTAGATGGAATTACAGAAGGAGCAGCTTGTACTGCGCTTTTGGCTAAAGAATATATTGATAATGATAAACCACTTTTCTTCGCAAATTCAGACCAGTTCGTTGAGTGGGATTCAAATGAGTTCTTATATAAAATGAATGAAACTGATGCTGATGGTGGGATTGTATCATTCAGAGGAACACACCCAAAGTGGAGTTTTGCAAAAGTAAATGAAAATGGAATTGTTACTGAAGTAGCAGAAAAGAATCCTATATCAGATATTGCTACAGTTGGATATTACTATTGGAAGAAAGGTTCTGATTTTGTAAAGTATGCAGAACAAATGATCGAAAAAGATATCAGAGTAAACAATGAGTTCTATGTTTGTCCTGTTTATAATCAAGCAGTTGAAGATGGAAAAGAGATTCGTACCTTTGATATTCCTAAGATGTGGGGATTGGGTACACCTGAAGATTTAAATTATTATTTAAAAAATTATGAAAATTAAAGAAAAAGCATTAGAGTATTTTAAACTCTTTGGAGAAGGTAATGATATAGGTTTATCTGAAATCTATGATGAAAAAATAGTGCTAATTGATTGGAATGGTAAATGGGAATCCAAATCAGAAGTAATAAAAATAAATCAAGAATTATTTGAAGATTCAAAAATTTCAGTTAATGTTGAAGATATACAAGTAGGAATGAGTCCTGCAGGATTCCCTTCTGATAGAGTTTATTGTAAAATACATATCCAAGTTAACGATGTTAACTTAAAAGTAATGGATGTTATTGATTTCAATGAAGAAGGAAAGATTACTAAAATAGAGGCATACAACGGATAAAATGGATGTAGTTAGAATTGAGAAGATGAAAGGTGGATGGTTTGCAGGTAACTTTGAACCAACCGCTTGGAAAACAGAAGCGTTTGAAGCTGCTGTACATGATTATAAAAAAGATGAAGAAAAAGAAGCTCATTATCATAAATTAGGAACTGAGATTAACTTACTCTTAGAGGGTAGTTTTATTCTTAGAAACTACGATGGTAAGGGAACAGACCAAAAATTAATTAAGGGAGATGTTTTTATTATACATCCATATGAAATAGCAGACCCTTTATTTTTAGAGGATTGTAAAATAATGGTAATAAAAACTCCTTCAGTACCAGGAGATAAATATTTAGTGTGATGGTTAATATTTTTAGAAAAGAAGTAGATAAGGAAAAATATTTCATAGTAACTTATGAATTAGAATCGGGAACCAATTTAAGAGATGGTGCATGGCAATTAGCTATAGGTCAAAGTGTTGGTAATCCAAATGTAAGAAATCATTGGGAAACTGATAAATTATTTGAAAATCATAGTTGTATTATTTTACATGATGAGGAAGAACTTACAAAAACAAACAAAGGAGTTGTAAAGATAGCATTTCCTATAATTAATATCGATTTTAAAACGGATGGTATTTCACATTTATTAGTAAACATAATGGGTGGGCAAATGGATATCGATAATATCACAAAATGTGGAGTAACTGATATTTGGTTTCCTCAACACATAGAAGATATTTTCTTAGGACCAAAATTTGGAATAGAAGGAATCAGAGAATTTACAGGTGTAAAGGATAAACCTTTATTCGGTGCGATAGTAAAACCTAAGATTGGTATTTCACCACAAACTTTATTAGAGATGGTAAAGGAATTAGTTGAAGGTGGAGTTAATTTCATAAAAGAAGATGAAATAATGAGTAATCCATCTTTCTGTACTATTGAAGAAAGAGTTCCATTGATTATGGACTACCTTAAAGATAAGAATGTTATCTATTCTGTATCAATCCATTCAGATATGCCTTACCTTTTAGAAAGAGTAAAAAAAGTATATGAATTAGGTGGTAATTCAGTTCATGTTAACTTTTGGTGTGGGTTAGGAATTTACAGAACAATTAGAGAATTGGACTTACCAATATTCGTACACTTTCAAAAAAGTGGTGATAAGATATTAACAAATAGAAATCATGCCTATTATATTGATTGGACAGTTGTTTGTAAACTTGCAGGAATGATGGGAGTTGATTTCATACATGCAGGTATGATTGGTGGTTATTACAAATGGCCAGAGGATGAGGTGATTGATTCTACTAAAATATTAAGAAAATATGGTGTTATGCCAGCATTAAGTTGTGGATTCCATCCTGGTCTAAGTAAATGGGTTACTGAAAAAGTTGGTGTAGATTATATGGCAAATGTTGGTGGTGCATTACATGGACATCCAAATGGAACTTTAGAAGGTGCCAAAGCAATGAGACAAAGTATTGATAATGATTTTGGTGATGCTTACCAACAAGCAATAAACAAATGGGGTTTAAAAAAATGAAAGTAGCATTATTACTAACAGGTTTAGCAAGAAAAGTAGAAGAGGGTTATAATCACTATTGGAAACACATAATAGAAAACTATGATACAGATGTTTATCTTCAATTTTGGGAAGATGAAGATTATGAAAAGGTTTTAAAAATTTATAATCCAAAAAAATATCTACAACACAAACCATTTAAATTTACAGAATATAGAAAAGGTATCGAATCTTATTTTGCTAATGGTATGCAAGAGTTGGATGAAGTAGAAGATAGGTCAAGACCATTAGTTGAATATGATGTTGAGGGAAATTTTAGAGGATTTCCAATGTTTTATAGCTGGCAGCAAGGATATAATCTAATTGAAGGTGAATATGATTGTATTATTAGAAGTAGATATGATTTAGGAACTCATACACCAATTAAATTAGAAAACTTAGATTTATCTAAAGTTAACATATCCAATTATCATTGGGGAAACTCTCCTGTAATGGATGATAATTTAACCATAACTAATCAGAAATTTGCAGATATACTATTCAAAGATGTTTTTGATGAATTTATAAGTTATGCAAAATCATATGGTAAGATATTTTTTCAAGAACATAACTTTACTAAAATCTTACATAGAAAAGGTTTGGGTGAACATATATGTAAAACAAATGAATTACCATTTGAACTACTTAGAGAAATGGGATTGTGGTATAAAAAAGATAAATCAGATTTAAGATGAGATTAATTTCACATCGGGGCAATACAGTAGGCCCTAACCCTAAACAAGAAAACCACCCAGACTATATTTTAAATACTCTACGTCAGGGATATGAAGTAGAAATAGATGTGTGGTATACTGATAAACTTATGCTGGGACATGATTCCCCTCAATATGAAATTGACGAGTATTTATTTTTTGTTCCTTGGGGTAAAAAATTATGGATCCATTGTAAAAATATAGAAGCTGTAAACTATTTACACGATCATCCTTATGTTTACTTAAATTATTTTTGGCATGAAAATGATACTTTAACCTTAACTAGTCAAAATTATATATGGGCTTACCCTGGTAAACAACCTATAAAAAATAGTATAGCAGTTATGCCTGAGTTAAAAAAAGATTCTACTGAATTTTGCTTAGGCATCTGTTCTGATTATATTTCGCATTATGAAAACTAATATTCCTCTTTTTAAAGTATTTATGAGTCCTACTGCAAAAACTGAAGTAGGTAAAGTATTAGATAGTGGTTACATAGGGCAAGGCCCTAAAGTAGATAAGTTTGAAACCCAGCTTAAAGACTATTTTAACCATGATTATTTAACCACTTTAAACTCAGGTACGTCTGCTTTACATTTGGCTATTCATTTATTAAAAAATCCTTCTATTAACCAAAAAACTTGGGGGGGAGTAGTCGGATGGGACCAAAGCTGGCCTGGTATCCAAGAGGGAGATGAAATATTATGCACAGCTCTTACTTGTACCGCATCTAATTTTCCTGTGTTAGCTAATGGGTTGAAGATTAAATGGGTTGATATAGATCCTAAAACATTAAATATGGATTTAGATGATCTAGAAAGAAAAATAACTCCTAAAACTAAAGCTATTATAGGAGTTCATTGGGGAGGCTACCCCTTAAATTTAGATAGGATTAGCCAAATACAGGATAAAGCCTATTCTTTATATGGATTTAAACCAGCTTTAATTGAAGATTGTGCTCATGCCTTAGGTTCTGAATATAGAAATCGTAAGTTAGGCAATCATGGAAATATAGTAATGTATAGTCTACAAGCAATTAAACATATTACTGCAGTTGATGGAGGTATCTTATGTTTACCCCACCAAAAACTATTTGATAGAGCTAAATTAATTAGGTGGTATGGTATTAATAGAGAAGATAACAGAAAAGATTTTAGATGTGAAGCTAATATTGAAGAATGGGGTTTTAAATTTCATATGAATGATGTAAATGCTACAGTAGGTATAGAAAATTTAAAACATGTAGAAGACATCATAGCTAAACATAGATCAAATGCTAAATTCTATGATGAAAATTTAAAAAACACACCTGGAGTAACTCTTTTAGAAAGACATCCAAATCATAACTCATCATTTTGGATTTACTCTATGTTAGTTGATGATAGAGAAGGTTTTTATAAGTGGATGAAAAAGTGTAACATAACTGTTTCTCAAGTACATGAAAGAAATGATAAACATACCTGTACTGAAGAGTTTAGAAGTTCACTCCCAAATCTAGAAAAAACCATTGATAAAGTAGTCTCAATCCCAGTTGGGTGGTGGGTAACAAATGAACAAAGAGAATATATTGTAGATTGTATTAAAAAAGGTTGGTAATGAAAAAAGTTACATTTTTAAACCACGCTAGTGTTTTAATCCAAAGTGGTGATAATATTATAATGACAGATCCCTGGTATAAAAAACCAGCATTTGGGAGTTGGTTGTCTATCCCCCCCTGCATTTATCACCCATCATACTTTATAGCTTTAGCTAAATCAAATCCTAATTTTGTAGTATTAATTTCCCATGGGCATGATGATCACTTTGATGATGATTTTTTAACAACCCTTCCTGAGAATACCACAGTACTATTTCCTAAATACAAATCATTAGGTCCTAAAAAAAGATTAGAAAAGTGTGGAATAAAAAATATTATTGAATTTGATTCTAAAGGAGTAACTCATAAAGGTGTAACTTATAAATCGTATATTTTTGAGGATATTTCAATGGATGATGCCTTTATTACTGTAGCTACAGATGAATTTATAGTAGCTCATGGAAATGATAATTGGCAAAAACTCCCTCAAGATGTATTTGACTCAGTTTTTTCGGATTTTGCTAAGTATAAGAAACAAGATACTTTATTTATGTCCCAAACTAATATGGCAGATGGGTATCCGCTAATTTATACTAATTTTACGGAACAAGAAAAAAAACAAAAAGTTAAAAAAAGACAGGATAACATGATTTTAACTAGTGTAAAAAATGCACTAGATGTAAATGCTGGTGGATTTATAAGTTACGCCGGTATGGCTATACCTTTTATTAAGGGTCAAGAAAGTTTACTAGAATCTGTTTATTGTAAATCTCTTGATTACATTAAATCCCTCCTTAATCAAAACAACATCCCCTCAGACATAGTTTTAGATATGGTACCTGGAGATTCCTATAATTTTAACACAGTTGAAAAATTATTTGGAAAGCAGTATTATGACCATAATCAGATAAAAGATGCTACAATAGAATTTTATAGAAACTATGGGTGGGATCAAAATTGTAATACATACCAAGAATTTACTTCCTTAGATGATAATACTAAATCTAAATTACTTGAATTATTTTTGGATAATTTTAAAGATTTTGTATATAAAAAGTTTGAACAAACTAATGAATATCAAAAAGAAATTTTTAACACTTCATTAACTTTCCAAGATAAAGAATTTAGTAGAACTATTAAATTTTCTGAAAACCCTGAAGTGCAAGTTACTTTTAATTTTGATGTAGTACCCCTAGAAAAAATATTATTAGGGGAATTAAATTGGGAAGTTACTCATGTAGGATATGAAAGTAGGGTCCATGTTAATGGTGATCACCACATTGGGGGGTTGATTAGATATCTAACTATGTATGGGTATTTTTACCAAAATAAAATTATAAAAGAATGGCAAAAATAATTTTACACCCCCTTACTAAAAATGACTTAGAATTTTTACTAGAAGTTAGAAACCATCAATCAACCCGTTCACAATTAAAAAATGATGCTATTTTTACTTTAGAGGAATGTAAAGAATGGTTTAAAACTTTAAAATCACCTTGGTATTTAATTACAAATAAAGATTTAGATAAAGTTGGTTATGTAAGAGTAGATGGTGATATTGTAGGTGTTGATATACATCCTAATTTTCGTAGAAAGGGATATGCTAGAAAAGCTTACAAAAAATATCTAGAAGGTAAAATGTATGCCGAGTTAGATGTATTTGAAGATAATCATGCAAAATCACTTTATGAAGAGTTAGGATTTAAAGAAACAGGTGACTCCCAGCTTATAAGGGGTAGAAAATACTTAAAAATGATTTATGAAAATAGGAATTAATTTAAACGGCGTATCTTATCATGATGGCTCAAGTTATAGAAAAAGAGATTACTCAGATGCTATTGAAAGTTTCAAGGAAAAGATTGTAAATTATTTGATTGATAAAGGACACGAAGTTAAACTTTATTTATTTACATATGATTCAATAAAGAAAGATGATATTATAAAAGATTACAATCCCACTAAATATACTTTCTTACCTGAAGAAACTAATTTTAATAAAGCAACAAGTGGAGATGTTTTATCAAATGGTTTCAGAATGATGACTCTTACAACAATAAATTCATTAAATGAATTAGCTAATGAAGATTTGGATTTAGTAATATCAACAAGATTTGATATTAACTTTAAACAGAATCCATTTGAATTATATGATTACGATTTTACAAAATGTAGTTTTCTTTGGAGAGAACCTGAGTTTATGGACTTACCTATTGTTAATGATGTTTTTATTGTTTTTCCATATAGTATGTTAAAAAGTGTTATGGAATCGTTTATAGAACAAGAAACAAATCCACCACATGGAGTCAATCCAGGTAACCATAACTTATATCTACCAATGGTAAAACGAGTTGGAGAAGATAATGTAGTATGGGTTCAAAAAGAATTTGGTGATATTGGTGATAAAGGAGTTGATAATCACTTATATAAATTAGAAAGACAAGAAAAATGATAAAAACTCACAAAATTAAGTACGATACATCAAAGTATCAATTCAGACCTTTAATTAAAAAAATCTTAGGTGAGAAGAGTTTAGAAAATTTACATGAGGTTAAAAAGTATGAGAGATATACTGAACCTACAGATCAATCCACAATGTGGCATAAAACTTATTACGATAAATTTAAAGAAGAGTTTTATCCTTTATATAAACAATTTATAAAAGAATTTATAAAACCTCAGTTTGAGTATGATAAGATTATTTATCAAAAGATTCCTACATTTAGAGTTCATCAAGTTGATAACTTAGGAGTAGGTGCGTGGCATAGAGATAGAGATTACAATCACGAAGTAAATGAGATTAATTTATGGTTACCCTTTACTGATGCATATGGAACAAATACCATATGGATGGAATCAGAGGAAGGAAAAGAAGATTTTAAAGGTTATGATGTATCTTATGGTGAAATCTTAGTATTTAGTGGACCTAATCTTCTACATGGAAACCAAACCAATGAAGAAAAAGACACCAGATGTTCTATTGATTTTAGAATTATTCACCCCAATAATTTCAAAACATCAGAAAAAGAAAGTGTAACAGCTAATGTTAAATTTAAAGTTGGGGAATATTTTGAAAAATTATGAGTAAATTAATAAGTGGTTATTGGTGGGCATGGAAAGAAGTAGAAGCCGGGAAGAAATCAGCACAAACTCTCCGTAAATTTTATCCTGATGCAGATCTTTTTTTTAATGTAGACTATGAAGGTGATGTTGAAGGGTATACTAAAGTTGGTAAAGAATTAGGAGCGACTGTTACTCGTAATAAATTCCAATTAGGTTACTGTGGAAATTTTGGTAATAGAGATATAGGATATGATTATTGGACTAAGGAAAAAGCATTAGAATGGTTAAGAGGTGTGTATGCTGCATGTAAAAAAACTGATTCAAAATATATAATATTACTTGAGGAGGATGATTTTGTAATACAAAATATTTCGATACTAGATACCGAATTTTCTATGGCTATCCACCCTACAGATCCCTCTCCTGTTAGATCTAGACCTAACCATGTTCCATCTCAATTTTTAGATTATTCTAAATCTATAGGAGGTGTGGGAACTTGCCCTGGGTATGCTAGTGGTGGTGGGACTATTTTTAACAGGAAACAATTTATAGATAGTTACGATAGGGTACTAGACAGCTTTACCCATGTTTATGATGACTTTTGTAAAATAAATAAAATATTTGGATGGCAAGATTTTATGTTCCAGTACGTTATGATGTTAGCAGGTTATGGTATTATCCAAAATAACCAACTATGTGAGTATTGGGAGATTCCTGAATTTAAAAGTTTTGAAATAGTAACAGGAATAAAAGACCATAATCTAATTAAATTATGATAAATATGAAAAATAAAATAGATTATTTAACAATCGCTTATATAAATTATGATTTAATATTTTTACAAATTGAAAATTTTAAAAAGCGATTTGACAGAGAAGCTTACAGACTTATTGTAGTTGATAACACCCCACCTTCAGCCAAACAACCAGATGCAATTGAAAAACTGAAGAATAGTGATATGGTTGATGTGCTTGTAGAAATTTCTGATAGTAAATTTTCACATGCTATAGATAGAAAAAATGGGATTGATGAAGGTATTTCACACGGAAGTGCCTTCGAAGAAGGTCTCAAATATTGTGATTCTGATATAGTTTGTATGTTTGATAGCGATTTCTTTTTCTTAGACAATAATATTAACGAATATGTTTGGGACAAATTTAATGATGGATATCAAGCAGTGGGCACACCATTTGATATGAACCCTTTTAATAAGGAGATAATAAGTAGGAACCCCTCACAATTTTTAAATATACCTGTAATTGTTGGGGGTGGATCATTTTATAAAAATGAATTAGCCAAATCAACAAGTTTAATTGTCACTACCCCAGAAGCTGAAGCTTCATATCAAAGTGGTGGTACTGATGTTGAAACTGGGTGTCGACTAAGAAGATACATAGCAGAGAATCAATTAAAAACAATGACATGGAATATGAAGTATGGGAGCCATGCTCGTGAAACCCAATTTCACACTCATGAGGATGGTAAAGTAGTTGGGGTACACGGTTGGGCTGGCTCGCATGCAAATAATAACATGGGAAAAATGAATGAGTTACGCCACATTGTAGAAAACATAAACTAATGAAAATCAGAGATAAAATGCTCCCCGTTTTACGCCCAGTAGGGGAAGAAGAAGAAGTAAATGCTTTAAAAGAAGTAATAGATAGTGGGTGGTGGGGTAAAGGTCCTAAGGTAGACCAATTTGAAAAGGAATTTGCTAAAATGGTTGGTGCTAAGTATGCTGTAGCTGTTACAAGCAATTCTCATGGTCAGGATTTAGTTATGAAAGCTTTAGATATTAAAGATGGGGATGTTGTTAATCCAACTATTTCTTTTATGGCCACAGCTATGATTCCACTATGGCAGTCTAATATAACCACTAATGTAGTAGATGTAGACCCAATTACTATGTGTATTGATCCTGAAGATGTACGTAAACACATAACTCCTAATACTAAAGCTGTAATTGCTGTTAATCAAGCGGGGGTACCCGCCCCCATTGATAAAATTAGAGAATTTTTTGATGGTTTAATTATAGAAGATTGTGCCCATAGCTGCTACACCCCCGGAGCGGGCACTAAGGGTGATGTTGCTATATGGTCTTTTCAAGCAGTTAAAACTATGCCTTGTGGTGATGGTGGAATGATAACCCTTAATGATAAGGATCTATATGAAAAGCTAAAAGAAATGACTTGGTTTGGTGTATCTTCAACTTTTTCTAGAGTAGCTAAAGAAGATACAGTTACTGGTAAACCTGGTTATACTTGGGATTATGAAGTAGATAAAATAGGATACAAGTGTTACATGATTGATTTAGCTGCTGCTTTATGTTTAGAGCAAATGAAAAAATTACCTAATACCTTAGACTGGAGGAGACACGTTCAAAAGAGATACAATGAAGGATTATGTAAACAAGTAGAAATACCCCCCTTTACTGACACAGTCCAATACTACTGTGCTAAAGTCCCTGCAGAACATAGAAGCGATTTGATAGATTATCTTGCAAGCAAAAATATACATACTTCTGTACACTTTAAACCATTACACAAATATGAAATAATCCAAAAACATCTAACTCATAAGGATAGAAAATTCCCTGTAGCGGATAAAGAATGGCTAAAGTTAGTATCCCTTCCAGTACATAGTGGAATGACAGAAGAAGACATTGATTACGTAATTTATTGGGTAAATCAGTACTTTAAAGAAAATTAATAATGGAACATAATGATGTTTTAATCTTAGGGGGTAGTGGTTTATTTGGTTCTAACTTTAGTAAAGGGGTAAAACTATCTAGTAAAGATGTAAATTTATTAGATTACGAGGAAACAAAAAAATGTTTTAATAAATTTAAACCTAAAGTAGTAATCCATTCGGCATGTAAAAAGTTAAGCTCTAAACTATTATATAATAACCCAGCAAATTACTTTAGTGATAATGTCACAATGAGTTTAAATGTTTTTAAAGCGGCAGTAGAAACAAATATTGAACAATTAATAGTAATTTCATCTATAAATGCCCTACTTTGTGGAGAAAACGAATTAACAGCGGATACACATAACCATAGAATAAAACAAACATTATCAGAAGTTTATAAGCAACAGTATAATTTAAATTCAAAAGTTTTTTGTTTAACAAACATATTTGGCCCTGGAAGTAGTGTAGAAAATGGGTTTATACCTTTTATAATTAAAAAATGCCTTAATGCTCTAGCCAATGATGAAGATATAATTTTAACAGGTAATAAAAACTATAAAAGGGATTTTATGTATGTAAAAGATGCAAATTACTTAATTGAGCAATATTACAATAAAAACATTAAACTAGAATCAGATCCTGTTAAAGTATACACAGGCACAACACATACCTTAGGAGAAATTGTAGACATTGTAACAAAACTTGTAGGGTTCAAAGGTAAAGTTATATGGTCTGGTAAGTATGATAATGTAGCAGATAAAGATTTTAAGGACGATAATAGGTTAATAAATTATAAACTTACACCTCTACATGAGGGAATAGAAGAAACAATAAATTGGTTTAAGAAAAATAATAAATGAAATTATGAATTATACAATATTAGGCTGCATTACTAAGTATTCACCCCAAGATATTAAACCCTATGTTGAATCGATTAAGCAAAGTGGATTTAAGGGAAAAAAAGTAATGTTGGTATACGATGTACCCCAACAAACTATAGATTATTTAAAAAACAATAAATGGGAAATTTACCAATCTGAACTCACCCAACATATAATACTTCAACGATTTATAGATACTTACGCTTTACTCAACAACTACCCAGATGATATTATTATTTGGACAGATGTAAAAGATGTAATTTTCCAAGTAGATCCTGTTAAATGGATTGAAAAAAATAAACGTAAAGAAATTTTATCTTTTTCTGAATGTGTTACTTTTAAGGATGATAGTTGGGCAGTAGTAAATGCCGGAACTTCTTTTCCTATAGAATGGGAGTGGTTACAAAATAAAACATCTTACTGTGCTGGAACTATTGTAGCTGATAGTAAAGCCCTTAGAGATCTATTCATTGAAATCTACAGATGGAGCTTAACTACCTCAAACCCAGAACAACTTTCTGATCAAGCAGCATACAATGTCCTAATTAATTTAAATCATTTTAAAGAAAATGTACAATTTGTAACTCAAGAAGAGGGATTTGCTACTCAATTAGGAACAGTTTGGGTTAAAAAGAATAGCTTGCCTACCCAAGAACCTTGTCCTATATTATCTGATGGTGTCTTAACTAATCAAAAAGGTAACCCTTTTATTTTAGTACACCAATATGATAGAGATCCCAACCTTAAACAACACTTCTATACCAAATACTCGTGAAAACAGTAATATCCATATTTTGCCTGCCTCAAGAAATTGATGAATTAGAGCAACTATTACTTAGATTAAAGTTTGCTTTTAACCATGTAAATATTTCAAATTATACTATAGATATTTCTTTAGGTATTTCTGATCAACTTACTAATTGGGAAGAATCAACTTTGCCTAAACAATATTTTTTAGACAAATTTGAAACTATCACTAATTTACTCCCAAATATAGTAAGCAGAACATCAGAAGATATTTTAGGGTGTGTTTCTCAAAGAAGACATACTTGGAAAACTTATCAGGATTGTGACTACTTTATTTGGTTAGATACAGATATAGTATTTGATCCTATTACTCTTTATTATACAGAGCAATCTTGTATTTCTGTAAAAGATCAGTATCCCTTAACGGTTATTACCCCTGAGATAGTTAAACTTTGGGATAGTACTTGGGATTGCTTAGTTAATGATAAATTCCAGGGCCAAAGTTATGGTTATGAAAAATTAAATAACCCTTACGTTGATTGTGGTCAATATGGAGACATTTCTGTAGAAAGAGTACTTAACCAAATTTCAGGCCAACCTCCAATGAAATTTGCAGGAGGTTGGTTTACTTGTATATCTAAAGCTTTACTTGACAGAATAACTATCCCGGATAACTTAGGACACTATGGGTGGGAAGATACATTAATAATGCATGCTTGCTCCCGATTAGGGGAAGGTCATCAATTTAAAATTAAAAATTTAGTAGTGTGTGAGAATTATAAGTTTAGGGATAGTTCTTACCTTACAAAATATATAAAAAACATTGACAAAAGAGAAGAATTTAGAGCTATAGCTTACCGGGGGGCTAATGAATATCTTAATAAGATATAATATTTATAATTGATAATAAAGTACTAACCCCCTAAATTTTAATGTGATGAAAGGTAAAAAAGAACGAGACGTACTTTCTATAGAAATATTATATGATTATAAGGAAGAGTTAGATGAGTTAGTAGGGAGTAGTGATTTTAACAGGCTTATGTTTGAAGAAGCTGTAGCTACTATTGAAAATGCTTTAAATAAAAAACGTAAAACAGCTCGAATGTTTTATATCCCTAATTTGGATTGTTCTGTAATATTAGAACAGAGAAATTTTATTAAAGTATTAAACACAGCTATCCAGTTTTATGAACAACAAGAAGAGTATGATGAGTGTGCTAAATTAGTTAAGTTAAAAGAAAAGGTTAATGGATCAGAAAAAAGAAATAAAACAAGCAATTGAAGCTATTTTAGGTTCTAAAATTACTATGAGGGAAGATGCTTCTAATCCTGAAGATGAATTAAAAGCAGATTTTATCAAAGTAATAGATTTATATGAGGGGGTATGGAAAAGACAAAATCAACTTCTTGAAAAAGAAGGCTTAGACTTTACCTCATATGATGAACAATACTTTAAAACTATTGAAGGATTCATTCATTTTTGTTTTGAAGGGGTAGCAGCTGATGCTATAATATTTTATGTCTACTCTAGACAAGATGAAGATGGAACTCTTCACCCATTTGTAGGTCCTAATGGAAAAGAATATATGTTTAAAACTATAGATGATTTATGGGAATTTTTAATATATTGGGCTGAAGAAATGATGAGACTATAATGCCAAAAGCAAAACCACTTAGTAAACAACAAATTGTAGCTGCTGTTAATAAAACTAAAAGTAACAGGGCAGCTGCTAGATATTTAGGTGTTTCTTATATTCACTATAAGAAATGGGCTAAGAATTATGATGCTACTGAGGAGGGCTATGAAAACATATTTGAACAACATAAAAACCAATCAGGTAAAGGTATTCCTAAGTTTTTAAATGGAGGTAAAAAAAACCCTGCAATACTTGATATTATTGAAGGTAGAGTTGATCCCTCTCATTTTGATGCTGCTAAAATCAAAGATAAATTAATAGCTGACGGTTATCTTGAGGAATGTTGTACTAATTGTAAATTTAGCGAACGTAGAGTATTAGATTATAGAGTTCCCTTAATTATGCATTTTAAAGATGGTAATAAAAAGAATTACAAACTAGATAATGTAGAATTGTTGTGTTATAATTGTTACTTTCTACAAGTTGGAAACATATTTAATGACAAACAAATCCAGGGCTTAGAAGAGCATAGACCAATAAATGAAAGTAAAGTTAATTGGGAAATTGATGATTATCATTTACAACGTTTAAAAGAATTAGGGCTTGGAGAAGAAGACGATGAACTAGACTTAATTTCAAGAATATGAAGCGTAAGAAAAAACATCAAAAACTAATAGATGATTACGATACCCAAAAACGTAAACATCTTGAAAAACTTTCTACAAAAATGTTGGAGAAGGATGAAAAGATGCTTAAATTCAAGTCAAAAGAAATAAAAGGTAATTTTCTAGATTTATTTTAAAGTGGTATATGTAAAAAAAATTACAGTTGATAATTACGATGAGTTCCTGAAAATGGCGCTTAATCAAAAGTTTACTATGGCTCAAACCATTGTAGAAACCGTATTAGATAATTTAAAGACTAGAAAAAAACAAATCCCTATATTTGAAATAGAAGTAGACAGTGAAGGAGCAGTTTACACCCTTTCAGTACAAAAAGACGAATTTATACAAATACTTAGTACAAATCTTATACACTTCGAAAATGAAGAGGCTTATGAAGGCTGCCAAAAAATTATCGAAGCAATTACTTACTTAAAAAATAAAAAATAAAATGCCTAAGAAAATCAATGCCTTTGACTATCGAGTCACGGGTAATGTATCGCGTCCTGGAGTGCACGCTAAAACAAAAACTTCAAAACATAAAAAATCAAAGCACTACAAAAAAGCTTATAAAGGACAAGGACGATGAGCAAGAATAGTAATAAGCAGCGCTACGATCAACTTAAAGAATGGGATCGGTGGATGCAGAATGAGTATCCTAATTATAAAGAGCGCAAGAAGAAAACCAAATTCAAACCACCTACATACTATAAACCTGAGGATGAGGATTTGATAGACTACTATGACGGAAAGCACTAAAGAATATACTGTAAGTGAAGCTATGGAGACTATGTCTGATAAAGACTTAGCCTTCATAGCGGCTTATAACCCAAGAGCAATGCACAGCCTTTGCACTATGTGGACTTTAGAACGCCAGCTACAAAAGGAAGGTAAACTTTCTAGTCACCCTTCAGTCATCTTAAAATCGAGGAAACCTGAAAATTGGTTTGTATATTTAAGACGAAGATTTAAGGAATGGCTATTTTCAAGGTTATTAAGGATGGTGTCGAAGAGATAATTACTCAAGAATCATCGGCATACACCTATAAACCAGACGGTAAAACTAAACACTACGCTGTGCAGCGAGTTATGTATAAACAAGATTCATGGATGCCCCCAGCATTTGTAAATGTAGGTGGTAAAAAATATTTAGTGCCTAAGTGGGTTGAAGTGCACCCAGAAGCACAGCTAAGTGATGTTATGTGGGAGCGCCCTGAACGTAAAGTTGAAAAGCCAAATGTGATTATTAAGAAATTCACATCTAAGAGCAACCCAGATATTACTTATACTGCAAAGAAAACAATATTATCTACTGGTAAAGTTCAGTATAGCTGCAATTGTCCTGGTGTGTGGCGCTCTAAAACACGTGAGTGTAAGCACATCAAAGAATTGAAGTCATCTTAAAGTCATATCAAGATTTGGGTTCTAGAAATTCTCATCGTATATTCATGGGGTAAGGTTGAGAAAGAAACAAATGCAAATTCAAAACAGCATGATGAAAAATGATCGCTACCCGGAGGGTTACCTCCCCAAGATTGCCTATCACATTTTTAAGGGCAATGATGAGAAAGCTAATTACTTTATTAAGCGTCAAGAAGCTCAGTATGGTGAGATGAGTGTTGAGGAAATGACCAAGGTTGGTCAGAAGATTAAGGATCTATGCTTTGAGCATGGTGAAGGTTTGCATGAAGCTAAAGCATGGATTAATAGAAATATGGTCGTAGCATAAAACGAATGCCCGGGTGGTGGAATTGGTAGACACGACAGACTTAAAATCTGTTTCGCCGAACGGTGAGTGCGGGTTCGAGCCCCGCCCCGGGTACAAAATATGCGCCTATAGCTCAGCTGGATAGAGCAACAGCCTTCTAAGCTGTAGGTCCTAGGTTCGAATCCTAGTGGGCGTACTGGAGTTCTTTGACATATCGCAGTTTTTAATTCGCTGATGACGTCACTACGTAATTAAACGTGACGCACCAATATGGGGACGTAGCTCAATTGGTTAGAGCATCAAGCTTATATCTTGAAGGTCACAGGTTCAATTCCTGTCGTCCCTACTATGACTTCGTAGCTCAGTTGGTTAGAGCATCTCACTTTTAATGAG
>CAACVD010000243.1_pt1 | contig 26079 bp, 24 predicted proteins | sample 2381771 | NCBI WGS metagenome assembly CAACVD01 (sample SAMEA5211965, study PRJEB30684) | marine metagenome | biome: Marine; feature: Epipelagic; material: Water | collected 2015-10-15 | depth 15 m
TAAAAGTTGATGGCAATTCTTTTACAGTTAAATCACTGCAATACATCTGCACATTATATTGATATTGGTCTGAGTAAGTTTCTAATCTGTCGTATGCTTCTTTTTCACTTCGAGCCCACATCACACCTTCTACATCAATCATTTTATTGCCTTCGTATCCTTTGCCTTTGTATGCAAATGGAACTTCTTTGTTTTTAAGATATTGTTCGAACTTAATAACACGTGCAATACTTGCATTTGCATTACTTTGCTTACGAGCAATTTCTCTCATTTCTTCCACAAACTGAGAACGTGTTTTTTTAGATTGAGTATATAACTCTTCTAAAATACTATTTCTTTTAGTTGTCCCCATATTGTGTGCACGCAAACAATTACTAGCAGCAGAAGTATCAATAACTTTCCTTTCTTTTATTGTGTATTTCAAATCAGTTAATTTTTTTATTAGCTGTTGATCTGAACTTTTTGACTTATACCAACTATTTCTGTGGTCATTGAGTATGTCTATTACTTTTCTCAATTCACTTATTAGCAACTGATTTTGCTCTTCCTTTTTTTTGTTTGCTACAAATTTAGCAAATGGCGATTTTTGATTTGGAGTGCTTACCTCATCATTTTTACATTCGTAAATGTGTCTACCTACATCAAATATTATGTCATCAAAATAGCTGTTTGTTATGTCTTTTAAATCAACATTTTTTGTGACTTTATCTATTACTTTTGTAATAATATTTTCTGCTTTTGTAAGTTGAGCCAAATCAGTACGTGCTTGCCACATAGTAGCTCTTTTTTGTGTTACTTGTTTTAACAGTCCTTTTTCCATCTTTATTTTCCTTCCTTTTTTTAGGCACACGTATCGCACACACTACGATAGGTTTTTGATCGTAATGTTAACTGCAGACATACGTGTGCAGTTTACTGAGTGCACTACTGCAATCAGCTTTTAATAAAGTAAAAAAAAATAATTTTTTTTACTTTTATGTTTGACTTTGTGTTTGGAAGTAATTAAAAAGAGATTGTTACAAAACTTTTTATTTTACTAGCAAACCCCAAAATCATAATAAAATTCTAGCACGGATCTCTATTACGTCAACCACCCCCAAAAAGCCCTTATTATATGCGGCTAATTTAAGCATAGTAATTTTCCAATTATAAAAAAACAACCATCAAAAACAGTAAATATTTTGGGGCACATTATTAAAACAGAATTTTTAATAAAAACACACATTCAGTTAGTTCTGTCTTTAAATAACAAAGTGCCCCACACTAAGATTGCATCACCCTATCGTACGTTGGGGCACAACTTATTCATCTACATTACTCATTATAAATAAAATTGTTACTGGCAGTTATTTTTTTCTACATCGTCTAATTGTTCTGCCAGTGACTAAAATAAGGAGCTCAAAATGCCATACCACTCAAAAAGAAAGACAATGAAAAAAGGCAAAAAGTACAAGTCAAAAAAAGGCAAAAAAAGAAGATAATTAATGGCTGAATACAAAGGTACAAAAGTTAAATTAAACAAGCCTTTTAGGACACCAAATCAAACTAAAAAGTTTGCTGTTTATGTGAAGAATCCACGTACTGGTAACACTTTAAAAGTGCGATTTGGTGACCCCAAAATGAAGATCAAAAAAAACATACCCGCAAGAAAAAAGAGTTTTTTAGCAAGACACAATTGCAAAACTGCACGTGACAGAACAACAGCAAGATATTGGAGTTGTAAGCAATGGCGATGAAATTTAGAAAAGTGCCAAAATCAAAAGGTGTTGCACGTAAGTATATAAAAGGTTCACGTAACAAAACACGTGCCGCAAAGGAAATTAAACGTACAGCAAGACTGTACAAAATGGGACTGTTGACACCAGCAATGATGAACAGAATTAGTAAGTTTAGAGCTGGCGATACACAGAGAAGAAATGCAAAAAAGAAAAAGTAGTTTATCAAGTTTTATTAGAAACAAAGCCAGTAAAACTAGATTTACAGAAGGACAACTAAAACAAGTGGCACGAAGAGCAGCTGGTGCTTATTACAGCAGTGGCAGTAGACGTGTTAGTTTGGCGGCTTGGCAAAGAGGAAGAATAAACAGTTTTGTTACGGGCAAAGGTGGCGCACGTAAAGCCGATGCAGACATATTTAGAAGAACACCAAAAAGAAGGAAAAGATAATGAAGAAAAATATAAAAGCCCCAAAAGGTTTTCACTTTATGGGTAAAGGTAAAAATTTAAGATTAATGAAGCACGGCAAGAAGTTTACAAAACACAGAGGTGCTTCTCTAACTGCAAGCATACCAGTTATTAAAAAACACAAATAATGGCTGACAGGTTGTTTCCAGTTTCTGTTGCTAACAGAAAACAGTTAGAACTTTACTACAACAAAAACATACACGAAATAACTGATCATTTAAAAGTTTGGCACGGCTACTTGTTACACCCATCACAACAGTGTTTTGTTGTTGGCAATGGAACAAGCAGAAAAAACTTTGATTTGAATGAACTAAGATATTGTTCAAAAGAACGATACAAAAGAAGAAGTTTTATTGTTGGCTGTAATTACATTTACAAAGAATTTGATGTTGATTTGATTGTTGCACAAGACACAAAAGTTCTATTTGATTTAGCAAAAGACAAAGTTAAAACACCAGTGTGTGCCCCACTCTTAAAATACAATTGGTTATTAGATAACAATAAAAAAATAGAAAACTTTTATCCAATACGTTTTCCTACTTTTGAAATGAGCCGTTGGAAAACAGGCGAACTTGCATTGTATATGGGTTGCTTGTTAGGATTTAAAGTTGTTAGGTATATTGCTTTTGATGGTGGCACAGAATGTGTGCACAGAGAAGTTGATGGTGTAAGCAACATAGATTTAAAAAAAACACAGTATCGTATTCAACAATTGTTAGACAGTTTTGAGAATATTAAAATAAATAAATTTGAAGACAACTTGCGAAAGCCTTCTTTGTAACAAACAAGATTTTGTTCGTGTGGTGCACGTAAAAAACAAGTTCGAACGTTAGAAGTTTTTTAGATAACTTTACTGCCTAAAAACAATAACACAATTCAGCAAATAATTTTTAATTAAAAACTATAAACAGAGGAGATAAAGATGGCTTTATCAGATGCTGGCTCAACTGTATCAAACGCATTTGTAACACAATTTGCAGATGACGTTTTACATCTCAGCCAACAAAAAATGTCTAAACTTGCTGGAAGTATTAGAACTGTAAGAAACGTAACAGGTTCAACTTACAAATTTAATACACTAGGCAAAGGTGGATACATTAAAAACAAAAACAGATTTGAAGATATTACAGTAATGTCTGACTCTTCAAAATCTTTAGGTGGTTCAGCAACATACACAGGTGGAACTGCGGCACACGCAGTGGCGACAGCTACACTTAACAACTACGTTGCTGGCGAATACGTTGATGACTTTGATATGTTCAAAGTTAACTTCGACTTTAGACAAGCATATGCGGAATCTATTGCGGCGGCTCTTTCACGTGCATACGACACTGAAATCGTTGATGCTTTAGATTCATCTTCACCTACAACTACTGTAACTGCAAGTGGCGGTTTAACTAAAGCAAAATTTTTAGAAGTTGCTGAAGGTTTAAACTCTCAATCAGCAGACACAGCTGAAAGATATATGGTTATATCACCAGCTGCTCTTACTGACTTGTTAGCAGACAGTGGTGTAACAACTGCTGCTGATGGACCGATTTCAAACTCGGCATTAGCAACTGGTTTCATACCTAACTTTTTAGGATTCAACATAATCATTTCTAACCTATTGAACGAAGCTTCAACAGGTGTAAGAAAATGTTATGCATTCCAAAAAAATGCGGTAGGACTTGCAGTTGGTAAAGATGTAACTGCAATGATTAACTACGTACCACAAAAAGTTTCTCACTTAGTTGCTGGGGAATTTTCAGCTGGTTCAACTGCTATTGATGTAACAGCAATTGCGAGAGTTAACGTAACGGAGTAACACTAACTTAATACCAAGCTCAGTTGAAAGCCGATGTCATTGATTTGATGTCGGCTTTCTTCTTTTAAATCAATAAATATTAAAAAAGGATTAACACAATGGCACTAACAAAATTCGATATCTGTTCACAAGCATTAACAAAAGTTGGTGCTGACACAATTACTTCATTTTCAGACGGAACACACGAAAGCAACGTTTGTTCTGTAATGTACGACACAATCAAAAAATCACTCCTCTACTACACTTTTTGGAACTTTGCGATTGATAAGCAACAATTAAACAAATTATCAGAAACTCCAACTGACAAAAAATTTACAAGTGCACACAGTCTACCCGGCGATGTAATAAGAATAAAAGCAGTTATAGATCAAAACGGCTTACCTAACTACACGTATAGAAAAGAAGGACAAAAGATTTTTTCATCATTAGACACTGTTATTTTAGAGTATGTGCAAAATATGGACGAAACTAATATGCCGTCTTTTTTTGTTGAAGCATTAGTAACAAAAATTGCTACTGAAATAAATGAAGCAATTACTGGTAATGGTGCATTAACAAATAGACTAGCAAACGATTTTCAACAAAAGTTAAGAGCAAGCAGAATTGCAGACGGGCAAGAAAATCCACCGCAAAATATTGTTCCAGCTGGACGTTTAATTGAAGCACATTTAATGGGCAGTGAGTCAGATAGATTTAGACACGAGCAAAATTAATGACAATAAGAAGATACACACAAACTTCTTTCACACAAGGTGAAGTTGGCAGTTTTATTAAAGGCAGAGCTGAATTAGGTATCTATCGTGCTGGATTAGAAACTTGTGAAAACTTTTTATTACTTCCACAAGGCGGATTAGATAGAAGAAGAGGATTTAAATTTATATCAAGTAACTTAGATAGTTCAACACTTGCAGACGGAAGTACAAGTATAACAACAGGTTCTTTTCATTCACAAAGCAGACTTATTCCTTTTAAATTTGGTGAAGGGCAAGAATACGTTTTAATTTTTGAGCCAGCAGACAGCACAATAAGTTCAACTGCAAAAATACACGTTTATTATTTGGATAGCAGAGTTGCTGTTTTAACTAATGGTGTTGATGGCAATGTGTTTGATATTACAACAGACAACATCAGTGAAATAAGATTTGCACAAACTTTTGATGTAATGATTATGACACACAAAGACTTCAATCCAATTCAACTTGTTAGAGGTTCACAACACACTGATTGGAGTATAGGTAATTTAACTTTTGACTTTCTTCCACTTGCAAATTTTAGTTTTGCAACTGATTTAACACCTAGTGCAAAAACTGGCAGTATTTCATTAACACTTAGCAACGGAAATTACACGTGGGTAAATGCAAGTTATCCAAACGGACACGTTGATATGAGAGTAAGACTTAATGCTGGTTTATGTAAGATTACAGCAATAGACAGCACTAACTTAGTGGCAACAGCTACTGTTGAAGAAGAACTTGCAGACACACAGACTGCTGGCGGTAACGAATGGGAAATAACTGCTTTCAGTAATTTAAATTCAACACGTGGTGGCGGGTATCCACGTTCATTAACTTTTCATCAAAACAGATTAGTGTTTGGTGGAAGCAGAGATAAGCCACAAACAATTTTTGCTTCTCAGTCGGGCGACTTCTTTAATTTTAAACCTACAACTAGAGTTGTAAGTGGAAGTTCAACAACTGGCGAAATTACAGATGATGCTGGCTTTACATTTACAATTGCTAGTGACGAACTAAACATTATTAAACATTTAATATCGCAACAATCACTTTTCATTTTTACGTCTGATGGTGAGTTTGATATGTCGGGTGAGCCAATAACACCTTCAAACGTTTTAATAAGACAACAAACAAGATACGGAATAAGCACAGGCACAAGTGAGCCAAAAGTAGTTGATAACGAAACAATGTTTGTAGACAAAAGTAATAAACAGTTGCGGGCTTTTGTTTACAATTTTAACACTGATGCATTTAGTGCAAAAAACTACTCACTTGTTCATCACACAATGCTGACCAATGCAACACAGATTGAATACTTAAAAAATTACAAAGACACCAACACAAACTACGTTGTTGTGGTTAATGATGGTGATTTGTGTGTTATGGGTATTAATGTTGAAAGAGAAGTTGTTGGTTGGACACGTTGGACAACAAATGGAACTTTCAAACAAATAGTTGAAGTTGACGACAGTTTATATTGTTTAGTTGAAAGAACTAACGGATTGTTTTTAGAAAAATTAACAACTGATGATGTTTACTTAGACTGTCATCACACGTCATCAAGCACTTCAAGTTCTTACACTGGTGCAAACGGATTACAAGGACAGACTGTAAAAGTAATTGCTAATGGAAACACGCACGCAGATATAACTGTAACTGCGGCTGGCAATTTTACTTTGAGTGAGGTTAGTTCTAATACACAAATAGGATATGGTTACACTTCAACAGCAAAAACGTTGCCTATTACTTTTAATTTAGGAAACAGTTTAGTAAGTGGTGAAAAAGTTAGAAAGTTGTTTGCTGAATTACAAATGCATAAAAGCAAAAGTGCAAAAGTAGACAACAAAACAGTTTCATTTAGAACTTTAGGAAGTGGATTGTTAGATCAACCTATTGCAGAATTTACAGGTATAAAAAGGATAAGACTTAACGGCTACACTTCGCAACCACAAGTAACAATACAAGTTGACGAACCACTGGCATTTACTTTGTTAAGTTTAACAACAGAATGCAACTTTTCGACAGGCAAGTACGCACGTGGGTAAGACCAGTTAGACACAAACTGAACTTTCCACATTTTTCATACGTTATCAATAACTGCCGCAAAGCAGATGAAATTGAAATGGGACTTACAGGTCACAACAAGCAAAATCTAATTGCAATGTTTTCTCACTTAGAAGACGGCTTAACTGGCACAGAAAACAATATTCCGTTTTTAGTTGCTGGCACACAGGTTGTTAACGATGAGGTTTGGTACTGGTTTATTGCTACACCACTTGTTAACGAACATTGGTTTAGAATTACACGAGAAGCAAAGAAGTTTGTGCAACAAAAGAAAAAAGAACACAAAGATAAGAAGCATCTAGTGCAAGTTTGGTCGGGTCACAGAAGTTCTGTTGGTTGGCTAAATATTTTAAAATTTAGTCCTATTGAACATTATTTTGTAGGAAAAGAAAAAATTTTAATAGTTGAGAATAAAAATTAATGTGTGCACCTCGTAATATATTACCTATTTTAGCAATTGGCGGTTTAGCATTAGCAACTGGTGGTTTGGGGGCTGGTGCTGCGGCTTCATCTGCAACAACAGCAACAAGTGCTTCAACAGCAAGTGCCGCACTTAGTGGCTCGTTCACAACTGGCACAACAATAAGTTCTGCACTTTCCACTAACACAACATTAGGAAGTTTATCGACTGCATTAAAAACAGGTTTAAAATATGCAAACACTGCCGCCCCACTTATTGGTGCAAGTGGTTTAGTTTACAGTGGGCAAATACAAAAATCTATTTTAGAGCAACAGGCGGCATTTAGTAATTTTCAAAGTTCACAAGAAACAGAAACATATGCTTTAAGAAAAGATCAAAGAAGAAGAGAACTTGCAAAAGCATTAGGTAAGCAAAGAGCACTGTATGGAATATCGGGTGTAAGATTGGAAGAAACTCCAACAGACATTTTTGCTTCTACTGCACGTTCATTTGCAGAAGATGATTTTTACGACAGATATGGAACTGCTGGCAGAATTGTAAGCAGAAATGTTTCTGCAAGTAATTTACGAACAAGTGGTCAACAAGCAGAACTTGGCGGATTGTTAAATGCAGAATTAACACTAGCACGAAGAGGATTAGTATAATGGTTAGAATACCTACATATAAAAGTAAACTTACTCCAACACCAACTTTTACAAAGCCACAATCAGTAAGAGGTGTTGCAGAAAATGTTGAAGCAATCAGTAATTTTGCAAATAAGATTGCAGATGAACAAGCAGAAATAAAAGCATACGAAAAAGGATTTAAACAACAAAGTGATGTTGGAAGTGCAAGTTTTGTTGCTGACGATAACGATGCTTACTCTATTACTGGTGCGGCTTATCAAAAAGGTGCACGTGCGGCACTTGTAAGTGATTTAAAAAATGATACTGAAAACGAACTTAATCAATACGCAATAGATTATCAATACGAGCCAGAAAAATACAAAAAAAACTTTGAAGCTTTTAAAACAAAAAAATTACAAAACATTCCACAAATATTATTGCCCGAAGTTACAAACTATATTGATAATATTGGAAACAGATTATTAAGAAATGTAAATGCAAACAAAATTGCATTCGACAGAAAAGAACAAGCAGTAAGTGTAACAAATAGATTTGAAAAACTTTTACCTGAGATTTCAGCATCAATTAGGAAAGACGGAAACGACAACACAACTTCTATAAACTTATACAGTGAATTGTTTACTGACATAAAAGTAATGGAAGAAGCAAAGTTTAATCCAACAGTTACAAATAATTTAAAAATTAAATTACAAGATGAAATAATAAAAAGTTCATTAATATATGCTTATGAACAATCAGAAGACAAACAGAAGTTTATTGCTGATGTACAAAAAGGCAAAGTTGGTGACATTTTAAATGATGTTGCTGACACTTATAACATTGAGAACTTTGAATTTAAAAGAGCACTTACACAAACAGAAGCAAACAGTATTTCATCAAACTTAAACACAATATTAAGATACGATGTAAACAACAGCAAAGTAGAAAGACAAAACTACAACGACACATTTACTACGTGGTACGAAACAAGTTTAAAAGGATTAGATGCTGGCGAACAGCCCGATATAACAAAAGCACGTAATTTATTTTTTAGTGATGAAAAAATTGATGACTACAACGACAAAATAGAAATTGTAAATGCAATAGCACCCGATCTAAATTCAAGCAGATTTGGAACACTTGCTGAAAGTCAAAAATTATTAAAAGAAGCAAATACACAAAATGCATTATTATTAAGTGAACCAGCATCAGATGAAAGAAACAAAGACTTAAAAATTAACGAACAAAAAATAACAGCACTTGCAAGTATTGTTGACACAAAACAAAAAGCCATAAATGAAGGCGATGCATTTAAAATTTTAAGTTTACAAGGCATTACTTACAGTTTTGATAATGAAGAAGAAATAAGAAAAACACACGAACTTGTAAAAACAAATATTGGTGTAAGTGCAGATAGACTTACTGTTATTCCAAAACAAAATTTAGAACAGTACAAAACAGAATATGAAAATGCTAGCACACAAGAACAAGCACTTGCAACTGCTGGCAAGTACAAAGCACAGTTTGGAAAATACACAAATAACTTTTTACGTGATGTTGAATTTGAAAACGGCAGTCGTGTTGTTTTTGACTTTTTAGAAGCACAACCATCAAATGCTGGTGTACTTTGGCAATCAATAAAAGATGCTGAACAAAATAAAGATGCATTAAAAAATAGTAGATCAGACTTTGCTGGTGATGAAAAAACTTTTGCTGACAAGTTTAAAGAAAACTTAGGTGCTTCATTTAGAGGTAACGAAGAAATATATAATGAAATATTTGCTGGGGCTTCTGCTTACTATTACAAAACACTTGCAACAGTTGGTGACAACGAAAAAGCAATACAAAACACAATTAAACTTTTTGGCAATGAAGGTGGCATTTACAGTTACGTAGATATCAACGACCAGCCAGTGTTTATTCCGCCAAATGTTAATGGTGCACAGATAAAAGCAAATGTTGAAGATATGCTTGCTAACCCGCACAAATATGCAATCACAAGTTCAAATACATTTACATTGCAAGACATTGTTGAAAACAAAGATGAGTACACTGTTGTTGTTGAAGGTGGCACTGCAAAACTTATTCAAAATTCAAACGTTTTGTTTGCAAGTGAAATCTATCAAAAACTACCTAGTGGACCAAATGAATATGTTTACAGTGATGTTTTAGTAAGCACTGATGATGGATTAGAAACTGAAACAAGTATTTTAGATTATGATGAAACGTGGAGTTTTGACAAACCAAATAATGTAAACAACAAAATTTTAAAAAACATAAAACAAACAACAACAATAGACTTACAAGGTTTTGGCGGAGCAGAAGCACAAGAAATACCTACAACTGCAATTGATAAAGTTACACAATTAAAAGAATTAACTTACAAAGAATTTGCAGATACAGATGGCTTTCCTTATGCAGATGTTTTTGCTGGTGACTTAGCAGTTACAACACAAGACCAACAAAACTTAAATGCAATTAGTTTGTTTATTAAAGACGGCGATATTCAACCTTTTATTTTAGAATACTTAGGTACGTTTGATTACTTAGGCAAACTTAGAAATGAAAAAGTAAGAAATGAAGTTTTAAAAATTTGGAAAGACGACAAACAAAGAATTAGAACAACAAGAAATGTTGAATCTATTTTAATGTCACCACTGCATAGTTTAACAGACATTGTAAGAGATATTGAAGTACCAACAGATACTGTTCAAATTTCATTAGATACTGGAGCATAAAATGGCTGGACCCCTATCGCCTACTACTACATTCAGTAAAGTAAAAACACCAAACGATATTCAAATACCAAACAGTTCTGTGTTTGAAAACTTAGGTGTTGGTACACGGCAAGGTTTACAAGAAACAACACTTGCATATGCAAAAGAAATTAATTTATTACAACGTGCTAAAAACGGACAAGACGATACAATTGACTTTGATGAATGGAACGAAACAAATCCATATTACAGAGAAGACATTACTTGGCAAGAAGACTTAACTTGGAACATTGCACGTAACATACAAGATGAACTTGCTTTGCAAGAAGAAGCAAATGCAATTGGTGAACGTGCAACTGGTTTAGGAAAAGTTGCGAGAGTTGGCGGTATGTTTGCTGGTGCTGTTTTAGACCCAGTAAACTTTATTCCATTTACTTTTGGTGCTGGCAAAAGTTTAAGTGTACTTGCACGTGCAAGCAGAATTGGTGCTGCGAACAGTTTGATTGAAGCAACTACAATTGCTCCACTTGGCTTACTTGCACAAGAAGCACGTGGCATTGAATACGGCATTGATGATGTTGCACTTAATGTTGCTTTTGCTTTTGGTGCTGGTGCTGGCTTATCATTACTTGCTGATGGTGCTAAAGGTGCTTTTAGAATTGCACGTTCGGCACAAATAAAAACAGACCCAAACATTGTAAAAGATATGGACGAATTAAAAAGTCCACTTGACGATACAAAAACAACAACTGATGTTGATTTAGTTGCAACAAAAACTTTAATTGGAACACAAAGAATAAAAGGAACGGCAGATGCTGCTGACAGCAACTTACTTAAAAATATAAGTTTAGATAATATTACTGATGCTATTGTTGTTAGAACAGACGGCACTGTTTCTACTAATATTAAAGACAGAGGTATTAGGTTATTAAAAGACGATAACAGACTTGTTGTTGAAGGAAGTAGTTTTGACATTGTAAAAGTGTTGCCTACTCTTCAATCACGTATAAGCAGAGATAAGTTTCCACAAATAGAACTAAAATTTACAGACACATTAGATGATGAAATAATTGCATACGAAAGAATATCACAAAGAACAAAATTATTAGAACAGCAGACTGGTAGAAAAGCAGAACTGTCAAAAACAGAAGTTGAAAGAACACGTGTAAAAGTAGAAGAAGAAAGTTTTGATATTGAAGTAGATGAAGCTACGGGCAAAATTAAAAGTGTGTTTAATGTTAAAAATGGCAGACGTACTACTAAACTTCCAAAAAAAGAAGCAGATCAAAAAATAAGAACACTTAAAGATACTGTTGAATTGAAGAAGAGAGAATTTAACAGAGATACACAAGACTTATCTGTAAAAAATATTGATGACCAACTAATTGCAAATAGAGGTGGCAGAGCAAGTACTGATGACTTGTTAAAAACTAAAGATGCTTACAGAGATAAAGATATTATTTCAGCTGCGGACGAAAGCAGAGGAAGTCTTTATAATGCATCAGCAAAAGACGTAAACCAAATGATTGTTGCTGTACTATCGCAACCAGTTTTCAAAAAAAGACACTTACAAGATTTAGGAATAATTTTTGATAAAAAAAACGGCACGTTAAGAATAACAGATCAAAACAAAGCAAACAGAGATCCGTTAGGCAGAATACTTGTAGAACTTAAAAACAAACAAGACACGTTAACAAAAGAAAGATCAGCAGTTGAAGAATTGCATACGTGCTTACCAATAGGAAGTTAATATGAGCAAAAAATGTTTTGATGATTTTAGTAAAAATATTGGAAGAACTGTATCTAGTGAAGAGAAAGAAACACTTTTACAAAAAGTTAGATCAAATAAAGAAAAATTAAAAACAGAAGGTAAAGATTTTGAAACTACTATTGATGGTGACAAAACTGCTTTACAACAAAGATTAGACAGAGAATACAATATCAAAGTCAAAAACGAAGTTGATAAAACTATAAGAAGACTTAGTACTGAAACACAACTTAAAACACGTTTTGAAGAACTAGATGCTATTGCACAAAAGTTACAACAAGCTGATGGCAAACTTAGCAGACAAAGAGCATATCAACGTGCATTTATAAGTTTCATTTATAACACTAACGACACAACAGATATTCCGTTGGAAGATATTGAAAAGACTTTGTTTCAAAATAGTTTAGGTGAGTTTTTGGCTAAAACACGAAAACAGATAAACACAGACCCAATTAACTTTATACAAAATCAACAAAACTTTGATGATATGCTTACAGAGTTTTTTGTATTTTTTAGAAATCCAAACACAATAAAAGCAACAACTAAAAACCAAAATGCTTTTATTATGGCTAGAGAGTTTTTTAATGCAAAATACAAATTGTTTGAAAGAAGAAAACAAGCTGGCGACAACAACATACTTTTAGATCAAAATATAAAAGTAAGATGGTCACAAGCAAAAATTAAAAAAATTAACAAACAAGACTTTATCAATGAAATAGCAGAAGCATTAGATGAACGTGTGCACGGCGATGTAAAAACACGGCAAGAAATTGCTGTTAGAATTTATGACAACTACACACAAAAACAAACACCCGACTGGCGAGAGCAAGGCGACACTAAACTAAAAGGTATTTTTGATAGTGAGGAAGGTTCGCCTGTTGAGTTTATGCCACAAGACAGAGTGCCAAGTTTAACTTTTAAAGATGGTGCAAGTTTTAATGCAGTGTCACGTAAGTTTTCAGATGTAGACGCACGTGTTTTATTAATGAACTATTTTAATGAAACTGCACGTGAACTTTCACTTGTACAATTTTTTGGTGCAGACTTTAAAAGAGGAATACAAAGATTTATTGGTGAATTAGAAAACAATCCAAAATACGAAAATGCTTTTAGAACAAAAGGCAAATTAGGCGAGGTCGATGCTGTTAAAAGATTTATTGATAGAAAAGTAAATCCAATTGTTGCTGAAACTTCTAAACTTGCAAGTGGCTTTACTACGTTTAGAAATTTTGAAGCTGCGGCTAGATTAGGTTCTGCTTCTGTTACTGCACTTATGGATACACCTATTATGGTGCACACTGGTGCAAAACTATTTGGTTTACCGATGGGTGAACTTTTAAGCAGTGTTTTTAAATTTGGAAAAAACGGAGCTCCGAAAGATTTAACAGAATACAGTAGATATATTTTAGAAGGTTGCGAAAGTTATTTAGGTAACTTGCAAGAACGTTTTAATGTATCAGACAGTTTAACAAACTTTGGAAGATTAGAAGGTGCGAGTGTTAAAACTGCACACACTATTTTTAAAATAAGTGGTCTTAATTGGTGGACGGAAGGTCGTAAAGCAATGGCGGCTGGTATCTATGCAAAAGAATTAGGTACACTTATAAAAGCACGAACTCCATATGAAAACTTAAATCCAAAATTTAGAAAGCAATTAGAAAAGTTTGGAATACGAGGAGTTAAAAAAGGTGGTGAAGCAGAATGGCGAATGTTGTTAAGAATGCAACCACTTGATGAAAGAGGAAGAATTGACCCATATGCTATTGCAGAAAACACTTTTGAATTTAGTTACGGCAAAGCAAGTTTAAGACAAAAAGTTTCAGCTGCGATGCACGATGCAGTCGACACAATGGTTATGACTCCTTCTCAATTTGACATAGACAGTGCCGCACTTTTTAACGACCCATTAGGTGTTGGCGGACAAGTAATTAAATCAATTACACAGTTTAAAGCACACCCAATATCTATGTTTAGAAAAATATATGCACGTATGTACAAAGCAGAAGGTTTAAACAGCACTGTTAGTTCTGCCGCAACACTAACTGCAACTTTGACATTTATGGGTGCTTTAATTTTACAATTAAAACAGTTTTTAGCTGGCAAAGAAACTTACAAACCTAATGCAGAATTTTTTGTGCAAGCAACTAGGCAAGGTGGAAGTATTGGTATTGTAACTGACTTGTTTATGTTGTTTGGCGGCGAAGATGTTTTAAGAGCCGCATTTGGTGGTAACACTAGATATTCAAGTGCAGACAGAAAAGCATTAGATATTTTAGGTCCATTGTTTGGTGACTTTATTAAAACAACAAGTTTAATTACAGACGTTCCAATACAACTTTCAAAACTTGCTTACGATGATGATTATAATTTTAATAGACTTTTTAGAAACAGCACTAAAACAATTTTAGACTTAGTGCCGGGTCAAAGTTTGTGGTACACGAAAATGCTGTACAGAAAATATTTGCACGAATATCTATCACAGTTAGTTGACCCACAAGGTTACAGAAGAAGAGAACGTAATTTACGTAAATTAGCACAAAAAACAAAAGGCAAAAGCAATTACAATAATTTTGTGTATGAAAGCCTACCTAACTTTTTACCCAATCAACGATAAGTACAAGTAAAGGAATTCACAAATGACAGTTGGTGCATTTACAGACAGTGCAAACAGATTAACTTTTACGCAAGCTGACGACAGTACAGTTGGATTTAGTTTTAACTTTGAAATAGCTGATGCAAACAGTATTGCTGTTTTTGTAGATAACGTTAAAAAATCAATAACAGCAGATTACAGTGTAACGTTTGACAGTGGCGACAGTGGCACTGGTACAGTTGTTTTTACCTCTGCCCCATCAAGTGGTGCTTCTGTAATTTTAAAAAGAGATACACACTTAGTTAGAGCAACAGACTTTCAAACAAGTGGTAGTTTTACAGCCGCCGCAATCAACAGTTCGTTAGACAGATTAATGCAAGGCTTGCAAGAAGTTGACGACAAAGTTGAAAACAGAACTTTACGTGTAGACAACTTCCAAACAACACCAACAGATTTTACTATTCCTTCATCACGTGCCAATGCTTACTTAAAATTTGACAGTGGCGGTGACGTAACAGTTTCAACAAGTTTCGATGGTTCAACTATTTCTACAACTGGCGACGTATCAGTGGGCGGACAGTTATCAGTAACTGGAGCTACCAATGTTTCAACAATAACAGCAAGTGGCAACATTACTGGTACACTGGCAACTGCATCGCAACCAAACGTTACAAGTTTAGGCACACTTACTTCTTTAACTGTCGACAACTTAACACTTAACAATAATCAAATTGCTTCATCGACTGGCACTATTGCTTTAGACGACAACACTTCAGTTAATGGCACAGTGACTGCAACAAATTTAGCTGGAACTTTAACCACAGCCGCACAAAGTAACGTAACAAGTTTAGGAACGTTGACTGCACTTACTGTCGACAACTTAACATTAAATGGAAACACTATTTCAAGTGACAACAGCACGATTGCTTTAGACGATAACACAAACGTTAACGGAACGTTGACTGCTACAAATTTAGCTGGAACGTTGACAACTGCGGCACAAACTAATGTCACAAGTTTAGGAACACTGACAACGTTAAACGTAGACAATGTTAGAATTGAAGGCAACACAGTTTCTGCAACAAGTGGCAACTTGGCTTTAAGCAACGTAACAACTTTCACAGTCGATAACATAACTTTAGACGGCAACACTATTTCAACATCGACAGGTAATTTAACACTCAATCCGTCGTCACACATCGATGCAAACTCAAACAGAATTGTTAATCTTTCAGACCCAACTGACAACACAGATGCTGCGACTAAAGGTTGGGTAAACACAACATTGACGAATGCTGGTGTTGACGTTGGTGCTGGTTCTTTTGCTTCAACGATACAAAATGGTTCATCTAGTGTTTCTGTTGTTTCATCAGACGGCGACACACACATCGTAAATGCAAGTTCAACTCTTTACAAATTTGAAGCTGGTGAAGCTGAATTTGCAAATCCAATAAGGATAACAAGCAGTGGCGGATACTATTCGCACAAAAGCACATTAGACACTGGCACAGTAACAACAACAGCAGGACACGTTAACTTTTTAATTGCTCCAATAACCATTTCAAGTGGTGAAACAGTAACAATATCCAACGGCAGTGATTTAAGGTTGATTTAGTAAATACATACGGAGATATAAAAATGAGTACACTAAAAGTAGATAATTTAAATGGTAGCACAGGTTCAACAGTAAACGTACCTAGTGGGCAAACATTATTTGCAGACACTTTAAAAACAGACAATATTCAAGTTACAGACAACAATATCACAACGTACACTTCCAACTCCAACATCAACATTACTCCAAATGGTTCGGGTGCTGTTGTAATTGACGGATTAAGTTTTCCAACAAGTGATGGAAGTAACCAACAAGTTTTACAAACAGATGGCTCGGGCAATTTAAGCTTCGCCACTATTTCCGTATCCTCAACATCTATATCACAACTTAACACCAACGTTACTTGCGCCGACACAGGCACAAACGGAACTGTTACGATACAATGTGATGGTAACACTGAGATGACCGTTACCGATGATGGTGTTAGAGTGCACGGCAATCTTACTATCGATGGAACACAGACGATTGTTAACACTACTACACTAAGTGTTGAGGATAATATTATCGAAGTAAACAGAAACGTTTCTTCAAATGCTGGTATGCCAACTTACAGTGGATTGAAAGTAAACAGAGGAAGTGCAAGTACAGCAACAGAACAAGACCTATTTTTTGTATGGGACGAAAGTTTTGCTGATGACGGCACAACTACTTTTGGAAATGCTGGTGGTGCGTGGACTGCTTTTAAAAGTGCTAACGACCCATTAACAGCCGCAACACTTGTCGACATAAGAGCAAACATCGTACACGCAGTAGCTACTGGTGCTCAATATTCAGACGTTGCAGAAAGATATGCTGCTGATGAATCTATGCCGTGTGGAACAGTTGTTGAAATTGGCGGCGAGCAAGAAATTACTACTGCAAAAGGTGAAATGTCAGAAAATGTATTTGGAGTTGTTTCAACTCAACCAGCTTTTATGATGAATGCAAGTGCTGGTAACAATGACAGTCACCCGTTTGTTGCAATGGTTGGAAGAGTACCTGTTAGAGTAATTGGAACTGCCAACAAAGGCGACAGACTTGTAATGAGTGAAATTGATGGTGTTGCACGAACACTTAAAGACGGCGAAACTGCAAAAACTGAAAGAGTTATTGGCAGAGTATTACAAAACAAAATTGTAAATGATGAACACACAATTGAGTGTGTTGTACAGTGCAGAGTCTAGTTTTTAATTTCTAATTTTTCTTTATCTAAATCGAATTGTAAGTTTACAACTTTTTTTGTTTTGTTGTTGGTTGCAGTTATTTTATTTTTTGAGTCAACTGCGTTATAAGTTAACTTCCAATGTTTCGTAGTTGTAGAAACACTTTTATTTTTGTTTTTTAATTTTTTAAGTATTTGAACAAATGATTTTACAGCTCTGTTCAACCTAATGTTTTCTGCCATATGGCAAAAGTTACACTATCTACCTAATTCAAACAATCCATTTCCAAACGCAGTATTTTGTGCTGTATCTTTAATTGTAACCATATCAATGAAGTCGCCACTCAGTGCCATATCATTACCAATCCAATCTTTGCCAAAGTCTTTTAAGATTTGATTGAAAAAGGCAACTTGTTTTGTTGTGAGATCATTGTTGGCTTTGCGATTGATTTTTTGCAAAAGTCCGCAAATAGCATCTAACATAGATATTGCTTCATTGTGCAGACTGCTTTTACGATGGTATCTATCTTTTGTTAAAATATCCAATCGTGTCTGTCTGTCACTTTGCGTTTCTCTTTTACCTTTGATTGTGTTTCTTTCCAACAGTGTACTTGTGACAGTGAGGATATGATTTGTTAATCGTCTATACTCCTTATCACTCATAACATAATACTCAGTGGTATTGTGTGTTTGTAGTTTATTATACTCAAATTGTTCCATTGTGTTCCTTTCAGTTTTGAAATGCACTACGTGCATTTACTCGTTTGCTTTCGCAAACTCGTATTTTGTTTTCGTTTACTTTACAGTTCTTTTGACATACTTCACCCGTAATTGGGTAAAGCAAATCAAAGTCTTTACAGACTTCCGACATACAACATTAGACAACTAAAATTTAGCAAGGCGGTTATCCTGTACCTTTTACGTCTGCTTCTATAACGGAAATTAATTAAAGCTAATGTTACAACTTTTAATTAATCAAGTGTTGCTTACTGTTTCGCAGAGCACTATCGTTTTGTTTTTTGTTTTTGCAACTACGGATAATATTTTTGAGATTTACAACTCTTTCCGTTGTCAACTGTATTGTTGCTATATTGCCTGTGTGAGCCATATTGTAATTTTATTTATCTATTTAGATGTGCCTGTGATGTGCCTAAAAAAAAGTGCCTGTTCAAGTGAAGCAAGCCTTCCTAAGTAGTATGTTAATGTTATCGGAAACGTAACGTTAGAATAATACTCAAACTTGCTTCACAATATAATTGTAACAAATGAGGTTTGGAAAATGCAAGTTTTTTCTGTGTGCAGTTTTGTGCAGAATTAATTTTGGGTTTTGGAAATTGCACACACCAAAAAAAAGATTGGTAAATCTAAATTTTGGTGAGCCCTGTTGGACTCGAACCAACGACCCATTCCTTAAAAGGGAATTGCTCTACCAACTGAGCTAAGGGCCCAAAATTTTTTCCTAATACAAAAATAACAAATTTTAAAGTTGTAAGGAAGTGCACTGTATAATGAATTAACCTTTATTTTTCAACACTTTTACTTTTTTGTTTTTGCTTTGTTTACAGTTTGATCTTGCTAGTGTGCTGTTTTGTGTGCGGGTTTATATGACAAAACTGCACAGTAAAATCAGTGTGCATTTTAAAAAATGGGAACTGCACACTATTTTTTACAGCACAAAAACGACACACTAAAAGAACATCGTTAATTGATGGTGTTTAAAGGGTGGTTTTTAAGGTGTGCGTGTGCTTAAAAGTAATTAGCACACCAGTCGATCTAGTGCAAATTGGAAGGTTTGGTAAAAAGACTCCATAAAAACTTGCTTTTTAAAGCCGCATTATGTTATAATTTTATTAGGTTTTTGGTCGTAATTCTGCACAAAAGAAGCACACTACGTATTGTGTGCTTTTTTTTTATCTTAAAAATGGCACACAAAAAACAGTGTGCCGAAATAATTTCAGCACACACAACAAAAAAGGAAACGTAATGAAACAAAACGTAAAACTGAAGCTGGTAGATACTGCTAAAGATACAGCAGTTTCTACTGGTAAACAGCAACGTGTAAAATTGCAGAAAGGCTGTACTTTAGTGCAAAGACCAAACAGCCCTTTTTGGCATTTGAACATTGCTGTAAAAGGCGAAAAACCAGTTAGATGCTCTACTGGTAAAACTGCTTTTGAAGATGCTAAAACTTTTGCATTTGGAAAACTTGCAGAAATTAAGCACAAACAAAAAGGCGGTTATGCAGTACACAAAACAACGTTTGAAAAAGCAGCAGACGAGTTTGTAAAAGACTGCAAACAACAGGTTGATACTGGTAATATGAAAGCAACAACTTTTGCTTTCTACGTGCAAACAACACGTAACTATATCAAGCCATATTTTGTAACAGAAAAAAAGATGAGTATTGATACTGTTACAAACAAGACATTGTTAGACTTCCAAAAATGGCGATTAGCAAATCCTAAATTTACGAAGCCTAGCACTGCAACACTTAATAAAGAAGAAGGTGTTTTGTGCAGATTATTGAACTTTGCACAAGACAAAGGATACATCAAAGAAGTGCCTACTCTTAAAAAGACAAAGATAAAGAGTACACGTTTTCCGCACTTTACCAAAAAGGAGTTTAAGCAGTTATTGCGTAAGTTGAACTCTTTTATTGATGCTTCGCCAAATGGTAGTATTAGGCAGACACGTTCTAATATGTACAGTGCGATAACGATACTTGCAAAAACAGGTATGCGACCACACGAACTTTTACCTGATACAGAAAAACAGGCAAAAGGCTTACGTTGGAGTGATGTTGAGTTTGGCACAGATAAGAAGACAAAGAAGAAATTTGTCAAACTTACTGTTAGACAAACTGCTAGCAAAACTGACAAAGCACGAACAGTGTATGCAGATAAAATTGCTTACTGGCACTTTTTAAGATTGAAAGAAAAGTGCAGTGATAGATGGTCTGCAATTACTAAGGTATTTGACAGTGATTTTAGACGTTCATTTAGAACGTTTTTAACGTGGGCAAATATGAAGACAAATGCTGATGGTGAAAACTACTGTATGTACAGTTTAAGGCACAGCTACGCAACGTGGAAAATTGAAGAAGGAACACCAATTGAACAACTTGCGACAGTGATGGGCAATTCACCACAAATCATACACAAACATTATTCGCACGCAATGGCGAGTAATTTTAAAGAAAACTTTATCTAATAGAAACAGCAACAATGGAAGGTATTAAATTACCTTTCATTGTTGTGACTATCTAAAATAAATATCTAGCTGGCACTGCACAACTCTATCTCTTGCCATATTGATTTGTTGTGCGTGTTCACTCTCCCGCAAGGTTTTGACATCTCAGTGCCAGCACTAAACAAAGGAACAGAATGAAAAACAGAATAGAAAAACAATGGTTAGATATTTTAAAACAATTTGCAGACGTATATTGGGACAATGAAATAGAACAAGCACACGACCTATTTGATACATCATATCCAAACAAAGACGATAAAGACTACATTAAAAAAACTACTTTTTTAGACAATGCTAAAAGAGCAAAGTTACAGATGCTGAAATATTTGGCACAAAGTAAAAGTGGTGCACTACACCCAACTGGTGAAAATTCACAAGAAGAAAAAACAGAAGCAAGCAAGTTAATACAACTGGCTGAAAACAGAATAAAAGAACAGTAATGTTTAATGGCTTCAATACCTTTCAGAATATTTTTAGATACGCAGAACATTATCTCGCAACAAAAGACCCCACCCTTTCACGTTGAACTTTGCGACTGGTTAGAACAAACAAACAAAGATAGCAGACGTTTGTTGCAAGTGTTTAGGCACGGCGGCAAAAGTTACATTATTGGTGCTTACGTTTGTTGGAACTTGTTGCAAAATCCTAATTGGACTTGTCTGCTTATAAGTGCGAAAAGAAACTTAGCACTACGTAACAGTTTGTTTATACGTTCAATGATAGAAAACCACCCACTGTTACAACATCTAAAAAATGATCTATACACTTGGAAGTCAGAAACATTTACAGTTGAACGTGATGTTATGCAGTTGAACCCGTCTGTAACTGTGTCAAGTTTAGGTGCAAGTTTTACAGGTTATCACGCAGATATGATTATTGCAGATGACATTGAAACTTCCGACAACTGTGTATCACAAGCACAAAGAGATAAAATTAAAGAACGTGTAAGTGAATTTGGAAAACTATCAAATCAAATATTATGTGTTGGAACTCCACACACTGAGGATACAATTTACAATCATTTAGAAGGTGTTGGATACAAAAGTAAAAAAATACCTGTTGTTAGAACTAGACAAAAAAGTTTACCCGATAGCAGTATGGAAGATGAAGAATATCTTGCTTGGCAAAATCACCCACAAGGTATGTTTACACACAAATGGTTAGAACAACAACGTAACGAAACAACAGAAGGTGATTTTAATTCGCAGTATATGTTAGTACCGCAAACAAGTTATCAACCTTTGGTTAAATTAGAAAACATCAACTACTACAATGATGACTTTGTTTGGAACTACGTATCACAACCACTTGGCAACTATATTGCAGACTGCAAACTTGGTGATCATAAAATACAAAAATTATGTGCGGCTTGGGACAGTGCAACTGGACTGAAAGGAAGAGATAACAGTGTGCTTAGTGTTTGTGCAAAAGACGATCAAAACAATGTATTTGTACACGATGTAAAAGTTTTATCAGCAGTAGATGATGATAGAAACTTTGAAACACAATGTGCTGAAATTATTGCTACCTGTGCAAAACACAAAATATCACACGTTTATGTAGAAGAAAATTTTAGCAGTGCATTGGCAAACGAATTGAGAAGAACAGCACGTAAATTGAAACTTGCAATTAATGTTGTGCCTCACTTCCGTAATCAAAACAAACTGCATTTTATTGCACACACTTTAGAACCTATAATAAAAGTAGGCAGATTATATGTACATAAAAGAGTTGCTGAAACCACACCTTTTTTAGATGAATTGCAAGCATTTCCACGTGCCAAACAAGACGACTGTATCGATGCAACAAGTGAAGCAATAAGTCATTTACCCGAACTAGCAGTTGATATTAGTAAAGTCGCAAAAATTCACAATCCACTCTCACCTGCTTTGCAAACATTTTCAATTAACAAACGAATCCAATAACAAAGACGAGGTTTGGAATAAATATTTTTACTTTGTACAAGATTATTTATAAAAAATTTTTTTTATATATACACACGCACGTGCGAAAGAGATTTTAAAAAGGAGTAAATTTTATGTGTGCACCACCAATAGTTAGTAGACCTTCGCCACCGCCAGCACCAGCACCAGCACCGCAACCCGAAGTAAGTAGACAAACTGGAGCTACAGACACTGCGAGAAGAGTTGGCAGAACATTTAGATCGGGTTCAGCTTCACAAAGAGGTAGAGGTGTTTTAATTAGAAGCAGAAATCCATTAGGTATCAGCAGAACACAAAGTAGAAATTTAGGAACAAGACGAAGTTTATTAACTCCAATTTCAATTTCAACTGAACCATTGAACGTAACAGTTGGGGGTTACTAATATGTGTTTTCCAACACCAAAAATGCCAGACGTTAGTGCACAAATAAAAGCACAACAAGAAGCATTATCAAAACAAAAAGAAGAAGAACAGTTGGCACAAAGAAATGCTGAAATGGCACAGGCAAGTGCAACTGCAAAAAGATTACAAAGAAGAAGAAGAGGAAGAGCAAGTTTAATAACACGAAGTGGCGGCACTGGAAGTTTAGGTATTTTAAATGAAACACCTACAAGCACAGGTATGCTTAGACCATTAGGTGAAAACTTTGCACAACTTTCTAATCAATAATGTCAATAGAAATCATAAAACAAACTTTTAGACTTGCAAAAGCCGCACGTGAAAAACACGAAGATGAAATAAGTGAAGCATACAAGTTCACAAGACCAAACAGAGATATTTGGCGAAACAGAGAAAGTGACACAGACAGAACTAAAATATTTGACTCTACTGCACCCGACAGTGTGCAAAACTTAGTATCAACAATTTTAAATTTATTAATACCTCAAAATCAACAATGGGCAACACTAAGCATTAGAGAAGATGTAAAAGAAGAAATTGCTAGTGATGTAAAAAGACTTTTAGACAGAGCAAACAGAACTGTTTTTAAAACAATAAGAGATAGCAACTTTTATATCGCAGCTTCGGAAAGTTTAACTGATGCTGTCATAAGTGGTTGCGGAGCAATTGGCTTGTATGAAACAGACACTGATATTGAGTTCATTGGAATACCAACATACCAACTTTATTTTTTAGATGATTACAAAGGTGAAGTTGACACTGTGTTTAGACAGCACGCACTCAGTGCACAATACATTGTAGAAAATTACAGAAACGTGCCCGATGAAATTAAGAAGCTGGCAAAAGAAGCACCACAAAAAACTGTAACAGTTACTGAAAGCTGTATGAGAATGACTGGTGACAAAGAGTTTACTTACACAGTAATGATTGGCAAAGAACTAGCTCCAATATTCCAAAAGAAAATGACAACACAGATGTTTGTTGTTTTTAGATTTGGCAGAACAATTGGCGAAGTTTGGGGCGAGTCACCTGTTAGAATGGCACTACCACATATTAGAACAATCAACGAAGCACAGATGCTAGTATTACAGGCGGCAAGTTATGCAAGTTTAGGTGCGTGGCAAGTTAATTCAGAAACAAGTGTAAACTTTGGAAACGTAAAACTTCAGCCAGGCAGTGTTGTAACTGTTGATCAGCCATTGTCACCTATTCCATTTGCTGGCAACTTTGCAATTACAGATGCAACAATACAAGACCACAGACAGCAAATAAGACGTATGCTTTTCAACGATGTAATACTTCCGCCCGAACAGTCACCTACAATGACAGCAACAGAAATACAAATAAGACAAGCAGAATTTTACAGAAGATTAGGTCCATATGGCTTACGTTTAGAGCAAGAATTTTTAAGACCAGTAATCAGCAACTTAGTTAAAAGACTACAAATGAAAGGTGCTGTGCCCGAATTTGTGTTGGATAGACAGGCTTTTGAAGTAATTGTTAATTCAGCTGTAAAAAGAGGAATAGCACTAAGTGAAATAACACGTGACATACAAATACTGCAAGTGGTGTCACAACTTGGCGAACAAGCATTGGCAAACATCAACATCACAAAACTAGCACGTAAAATATTACGTGATGGTGATATGTCACCCGAAGTTTTACGTGACGAAGCAGAAATTGATTTGATGATGGAACAGCAACAGCAACAGCAAAATGTTCAACAAGTTGCCCAACAAATTTTACAAGAATCTCAGCAAGGTAATAACCAAAATAACCAAACATAAGGTAGGAATACCGAAGTTAAATACACTACAATTTTTGTAAAACAGAAATGAAACAAAGAGAACTACAAGAGCATTACAAACGTGTATTTGAAACACCTAGTGGCAAAGTGGTGTTGGCAGATTTAGAACGTATCACAAACACAACACGTGTTACAGCCGACAGTCCAAATCCATATTCAGCAATATACATTGTTGCACAACAACAGCTGATCAAACGTGTGCGAAATATGTGTTTAATGAAAACTGTGGAACTTAACAAAAAGGACTAGACAATGACAGAAAACAACACAGCAACAGAAGTTGCAGAAACAAAACAAGCCGCCCCACAAGCACCAGCAGAAACAACGACAACAGCAGAACCAAACAGCAGTCTGTTGGCAGATGCTAGTGTAGAAACAACAACAGAACAGCCAGCAGCTGAAACTGCTAGACCCGAATGGTTGCCCGAAAAATTTAAATCAGCAGAAGATTTGGCAAAGAGTTATGTGGAGTTAGAAAAAACACTTGCAGACAAATCACCTAAAGTGCCCGAAGAATACGACTTTAGTTACACAAAAGAATTTGGACTTGCTGATATGGACGACACTTTAAAAACAGAAGTTAACACTGCGTTCAAACACGCAAAACTTACAGACCAGCAAGCAAAAGAAGTTATGGCACTGTACAGTGATCAAGTAAACAAACTGACTGAACAGTTACAAAATGCACCTCGTACTGATTTAAACACAGAACAGACTGCACTTAAAACAGTTTGGAAAGATGATTACGACAACAACATTAGAGCAGTTAGACAGTATGCTGAAACACTGCCAAAAAGAATGTTGGAATATCCACTTGTTGACACAGCAGAAGGCATACAATTTTTGCAAAGTTTAATGCAGAACAACAGACAAAATCCAATAGTAAATGCACAAAGCCAAAGTGCCAATGCAATTACAATTAGAGAACAGATCAACGAAATGCGTGCAGACGACAAAATGAAACTGCCAGCTGGTGATCCTGTTGGTGAAGCACACAGACAGAAAATGTACAACTTGTATGAACAGTTGGAAC
>CAACVD010000247.1_pt1 | contig 25985 bp, 30 predicted proteins | sample 2381771 | NCBI WGS metagenome assembly CAACVD01 (sample SAMEA5211965, study PRJEB30684) | marine metagenome | biome: Marine; feature: Epipelagic; material: Water | collected 2015-10-15 | depth 15 m
TTGATGCTACAGTAAGTGGTACATTTAATCCTATGTTAGTACGATGGTCAGATCAGGATGACAGAAGTAACTGGGTTCCCTCTGTAAGTTCTACAGCCGGTGAGGTTGTTCTTACAGACGGTACAGAAATAGTTGGCGCAGTTCGCTCTAAGACTGCTATTAACATCTGGACTGATAATTCTTTATGGTTGATGGAGTTTGCAGGACCACCCTTTACATTTAGATTTACACAGGCTGGTACAAACTGTGGTATGGTAGGACAACATGCTGGTATTGACTTTGGTGGTATCACTTACTGGATGGGGTATGATAATTTTCACAGATTTACAGGACAGGTAGAAGATGTACCATGTACAGTGCGTAGATTTATTTTTGATGATATTAATAGAGAATATTACACTAAAGTCTTTGCAGGATTGAACTCAGAGTTTAATGAGATCATCTGGCTGTATCCATCAGGAACTGGGACTGAGTGTGATAAGTATGTAATATATAATCCTGTAGATGACTACTGGATTTATGGTGAAATGATATTTACTACGTTTGCGGATAAAGAAGTTTTTGGAAATACAATTACAACAGGTGTTACTGTTGCTGGTAATAATATATATAACAATGAACCTATAGATGTTTTCACAGGTAATGGTGAAACACTTCCATCTTTTGTTGAGTCTGGTGACTTTGATATTGATGATGGTAATGCTATCATGTTTATGAATAGAATTATTCCTGATTATGATTTGTCTGGTGGTAAGATTAAGATGAAGTTTACAACTAAACAATATCCAGAAAGCACTGAAAGTATAACAAAAGAGTTTGATATAACAAACACAACAGATAAGGTAAACTTTAGAAGTAGAGGAAGGCAAGCAAAGGTACGGGTATCTTGTGACTCAAATAATGCAAGCTGGCGATGGGGATCAATCAGACTTGGCATACAGGGCGATGGAGCAAGGTAATGGCAAGATACCCAACCCTTCCACAAAACATGTCTACAGATGATATTAGAAAAATGTATTCTGATATCCAGAGATGGGGATCAATATTAATTAATGAATTAAGCAATAGAGATACAGTAATAGAAAGTACACCGGCAAGCAATATCTATAGTGTAGTAACTATTACAAGTATTGGAAGACCACGGAAAGGAGACATTGCATACTCAGCAAGCACAGGGAAGTTTAAGGGGTATGTAAGTCTAGGATCAGAAACATCTTGGCAGGACTTAAACTAATGAAAACAATGGCAGAACATTTTAAATTTATCAATGAAAGTACCCTCTATGGTAACTATAATACTGGACAGGCTATTGATCCTTTTCATCGTAGGCTTGATGAGAAGCGAGAACAGTTTGGGAAAATTGATAAAGTAGGGTATAATAGTAGTAATGAATTACTTGATAATAATACTTCTCAGTTTACCTATGGAAGGTTAAAGTAATGGCTGTTGATCCTAGACAAATGATGCCCCCTCCTACTCCTACAAGAACTCCTGTGGTGGGTAACTCACTACAACAACTTGCTGCTATGAGAGCTAATAGGGGTCAGGCTCCTGCACTGGGTAATGTTAGACCTATGCAAGATCGTCCTGCATCACAGGCACCAATAATGCAGATGGGAGAAGATACTAGTGATACAATAAAAGAAGGAGCATTTAATGCTGCTTTTGAAACTCTTGCAAAGAAAGCAGGAGTTGATATTATTGAAGGTGTTCAAGATGTAATGGGAGTAAAGCGTCAACAGCAAGCACAGCAGCAAGCACAGCAAGTTGCAAGCCTACAAGAAGCAGCTATGAGAAATGCAGCAATGCAGAGGCTTATGACTGCAAGCAGTGATCGAACGATTGCAATGGAAAGTGGTGGTCTTATAGCCCTAGCAGAGGGTGGTGAGTTTGCTGGCAGAGTTCCCGGTGATGGACATGGTATGGAAGATAATGTTCGTATGCCAATTAAAGAAGGTAAAGAACAAGTAGCTACACTTGCTGTAAGTCCTAGTGAGTATGTAGTAGATAGTTATACAATGGCAGCACTGGGTAATGGTAATGCAGATGAGGGTGCAGATGTTATGGATGAAACAATTAAAAAAATTAGAAAGAAAGCGTATGGTTCTGAAGAGCAGCCCAATGAAATTAATGGACTTGCTGCACTCAAACCATTAATAGAAAGGGTTTAAGATATGGGTTTTTTATCTTCATTATTTGGTTCTAGTAGGCCACAACCTGCTACTCAACAAGTTGTTACAAGTCAACAGCTTCCTTCTGAAATAGCTCCTTCTGTAAAGAAAGTAGTTGATGAGGCAGAGCTTATCTATGATGCTGAAAAAGCAGCAGGTTATATTCCTTTTGAGGGTGCAACAATAGCTCCGTTTACTGCTGAAGAAGAAGCGGCACAGGCTGGTATAGCAGGACTTGTAGGAACTCAGAAGCCCTTTTTAGATGAAGCTCTGGGTATTATTAGACAACAGTCACAGGCATTTACTCCTGAAGTTGCTCAACAGTTTATGTCTCCATATCAACGTGCTGTTACAGATATTGAAAAGAGAGAATCTCAGAGAGATTTTGAGCGTAATATACAGCCAGCCTTGGAAGCAAAAGCTATTCAACAGGGTGGTGGAATGTCTGGTCTTGGAACAAGAGCCGCACTGGAAGCAGCAGAAGCTCAGAGAAATCAAAGTAGACTTCTTGCAGATATTGAATCAAGAGGACTTCAGAGTGCTTTTGAAGATGCACAGTCAGCTTTTGAAAAGCAAAAGGCAAGAGAGGCTAATACAGCATCAGCTATTGGTAAAGTTGGGGCAGAAACATTTAAGTCTGGTTTGGCTGAACAGGGTGCATTACAGACTCTAGGAGAACAGAAGCGTGACCTTGCTCAGTCTGCACTTGATGAAGAATACTTTAAGTTTCTAGAAGAAAGAGAATTTCCACAACAAAAACTTGCTGAATACTCTGGCTTTGTATATGGTAATCCCCTTACACGTTTATCAAACTCAACAGAAAGTCAAACATCAAATCCTTTTCAGCCTAGCTTTGGACAACAGCTACTAGGTATTGGTTCTACTCTTGGTAGTTCTTTTCTTGGCAGTAAAACAGGTGCTAATAGGTTTGCTGATGCAATAGGTTTAAAAGGTGGCGGTGGATTATCAGATATTATCAAACGTAAGGGGGGAGGACGCTTCCCTGATATGAGTGGTGATGGTAAGGTAACTCAGAAAGATATACTGATGGGTCGTGGTGTGATTCCTCGTCAGTTTGGTGGAACTTTAAGAGATCAAAGGCGTCCCGGTGAAAGTCGTAGAGATCAGGCCGCAAGATTGCGTGGAGAAGAAGGTGATGGTAGAACTATGATAGATGCGTTTATATCAGGATTGCCAACACTTATTCCTACTATGGAAGAATACAAAGCTAGACAACGTGGAGAAGACCCGTTTAAAATTAAAGAGCAGCTTACTTCTAGTAAACCTACTCAAACTATAAATCCTACAGAAATGGAAGTTGATGTTCAGCAAACATCAGGTGGACTATCGATACCAAAGGAAAAAACCCCAAAAGAAATAGCTAAAGATAAGGCCGATGAGTTTGCTAAGTTTGGTGTAAGAAGTCCAGAGGACATAAAAAGAATAGCACAAGAAAGAGCGCAAAGAAGACTTGATGCTGTATCTCAAGATGATATTCCTTTTGCTGCACAAGCAGCCTCTGATTTTCTTGCAGCACTTGGTAGGGCTGCTGTAAGAGAAGAGGGCAATGTAGGTGCTGCGTTTGCAGAAGAAACTGAAAAGACTAAAAAGAAACAAGCTGAAACTAGAAAGCTAACTAAGAAGCAAGAGCTTGCTAATCTAGAAGCTGAGTTTGATGCAGACGACAAAGCTTTTGCTGTACCTGCTACACTGGCAGCTAAGAGAAAAGCTATTCTGGATGCTAATCTAGGAGTCAAGAAAACAATCCTTGAACTTAAAAAGTTAAAAGAAGAAATTAGAAAATCAAGACAAGGAGTTTCAGGTAAGCTTGATACTCTAGTTGAGCAAGATGAACGAGAAGAAACTGTTAAAAATGATATAGAAGAAGTTATTAAGCTTTCTGGGAACGAGGGTTTAATGACTCTATTTAAAGGTTTAGATAAAAACACAAAAAATCTTATGGCTCGTTTAGTTGCTGAAGAAAGGAATAATGGAACTCCATATCAAAAGGCAATAGTAAAAGTTTTAAAAAAACAACTTGCTAAATAATTTAAATGGTAGATAATTCTATATTAAATGATGCGGCTGAAGAGCTAAGTTCTTTACCCGTAGAATACTCAGGACTAAGTGATCGTCTATTAAATTTAGATGATGTGGCTAAAGAATTAAGTTCTTTAGATGTATCTTCTGTGTCTCAAGAAGATAATTCTTTAGATGAATTAAAAAATATAACTTTAAATAAAGATGATTACAAAAAGTTTGGATTTGATGTTAACTCAACATCTCATAAGTGGGACTTAGCCACTGATGATGCTGGTAAAGAGTTTTATAGCACTCTAGCTATGATTGCTGAAACTGTTGGTGCAGATGAAACGGCAAAAGATTTTAGAAATACCTCTGAAGAATTTAGAAAGACTAGAGAGGCTAAACCAAATCCTGATATCAGTATGTCAATTACTGAAGAGTCCTCTAAAATATATGATAGATTTTCTAAGGGTGAAATACTAGGTGCAATAGGCGACACCGCTGAATTTGTTCACTCTGCTTTGGTGGGTGCCGCACCATCTCTAATTGCTACAGGTGCTGCTGTTGGTGGTGGAGTTGTTGCTGCCCCTGTGCTTACGGCTGTAGGTGTTCCTACTATGCTTACAGTTTCTGTTCTTGGCCTAACTCCCGGTCTTCTCTTATCAGCGGGTTCTATTCATGATGAAGCTATAAAATATGGAGCATCTAAAGAAGAAGCTCAAGCTGTTGGCTTGGGTGCTGGTACTGCTATTGGTTTGTTGGATAGAGTTGGTTTTGGCTTTCTAATTAGCGGTCTTACTAAAAAGTTAGGTAAAGACCTTACAGTAAAAACAATTAAAGATCAAACTAATTTACCTGAAAAAACAATTAAAGAAGCTGTAGAAACTGCTGAAGATATAGCTAAGAAGGGTGTAGTTAAAGAAGCTGTTAAGGGTGCTGGTAAGGGTGCTTTAGGTGAGGGTGTAACTGAAGGAACCCAAGCAGTTGTTCAGGATATATCTCCTGCGCTTGTATCTGATAAAGAAATTAAGGGTGCAGAGCTTCTTAAAAATGTTATTGATAGTGCCGCTGTTGGTGGTATAGCTGGTGGCACATTAAGGGGAACACTAAGTGGTGCTTCTGTTGGTGTGTCTAGACAGGCTAATCGGCAGATACAAGAAGATGAAGAGGTTATAGATAAACTTGTAGAGGCTATTCCTGAAAATGTTCAAAGTCTAGAGAGGTTTGATCCTAATAAACCTTTCATATTAAATGAGGATGGTACTGCAACAAACACTATTCCACGAAGTAAAACTCAAGGGCTATCTGAAACTGAAAGAAAAATTCTTGATGAGCGTGAAGCTATTGAAAGTCGAGATAAAATTATAGACCTTCCACGAACTGCTTTAACGGCTGGCCGTGAGGTTGAAACTGTTTATGATTTTGATAATGACATTGAAGTTTTAAGCAGAGAAAGAGAACAGCTTGTTAGGAAACAAAAACAACAGGGTGATAAGTTTTCTAAAGATGATAAGAAAAGACTTCAAGAAGTAACGACTACTCTAAGAAATCGAAAGGGTGGTACAAGTAATAATCTTCTTTTAAATTTGGTTGCTAGATCAACAGCACCCTTACAACGATTAGCTAATACAAGTCCTGTTGCTAAAAGAATGGTACAAGATTTAACAAACTTTTTTGTTGAGTCTAATCAAGAGATTGGAAGTCTTTATAAAACAAAAGAACTTATTAACGATAGAATAAGAAAAAATTTTAAATTACCATTTCAATCTTCTATACCTAAAAAAATAAAAACTGAAGTAGCCAACCAACTTAATTATAGAGATTATAATTCTACTAATCCTGAAGTTGTAGAAGTTGCTAGACAAATACGTGAAGAAATTTTAGACCCTCTTTATGTTAGGCTGCAAGCATCTGGTGTTGATATAGGTAGAGTTGATGAGTATCTTACTCGTATCTTCAAGCTTCGTCCAAAAGGTCTTGGAAGAAAAAAAGATATAAATAAATTTGTTGAAATTTTAAATCGTAATGGTTTAAACGGTAACAGCATTATGGATAATATACTTGAAAATGATGGAGTATATAATCCTGAAGGTGATATTAATATTTTTGTACCTAATACTACAGATACATCTGTAAGTTCTACTAGAATTGATCCTGAAAATCCTAGAACTCTACCTGATGAAGTTGTTAAAGAATTACAAGATGCTAAACTTCTTGAAACAGACTTTGATAAAATTGTAAATAAATATATTGTTAGTGCTGTTCGTAGAGCAAAGTTAAAAAAATATGCTGATACTTATAATCCTGTAATAAACCAACTGGTTAAAGATGGGGTTATGGAAGTTGACGAAGCTTTGCGTATAAAAAATATTGTTGATGCGTTACAACATAGGTATAAACCAATTAAAAGTAGAGGGGTTAGAACTTTTTTAAGGTTTGCAAATACTGCTACCTATATTGCAACACTACCCTTTGCAGCTATTACAGCTTTGTCAGAACCCTTTATTGTTCTTAGTCGTGTTAGCCCAAAGAATGCTTTGCTGGGTGCAATAGCCGCTTCTGAATCTACATTAAGACAGGGAGTTAGAACCTTTGCTCCTAAGTTTAGTCGAAGTCAGAATGAAGAAGCTTTGATGTCTTTAATGCAGACTGCTGATCTATCTTTGGCAGACGCTATTCGTGATATTGGAGATATATCTGTTAGTAAAAGAGCAACGGATACTTTCTTCAGAGCCAACCTTTTAGCACAGGTAACTCAGTTCAGTCGTAATGTGGCTCTTCAAGCAGCATCAAGGCAGATTGCACAAGACTTAAAAACTTTACACAATCAAGAAGTTGAGGGTGGTAAAGTAACTCAAGAATCAAGACGTGCTAGAAAAAGATTAGAGATCGGAGGTCTTCTTAGCGTTGTACCTAGAGTAAATAAAAAAACAGGAGAGTTTGATCCTCTAACAGAATCTCAAAGAGAAGCTATGAAGTGGGCAGATCAGTATAGTGGTGCAAAAAAATATGGCATATCTACTGAACCTGTGACTGTGCCTCCTGATATAATCACTCAGGCAATGGGTAAAACTGTAGATGAAGTTATTATGACACCTAACCCTCTTAATAAACCTTTATGGATGTCTGATCCTCACTGGTCTTTTGCTGCACTGCTTAAAGGATTTATGATAACCTTTGGTAATACTGTTGGTATGCGTTTTTATAAAGAAATAGCACAACCAATATTTACTAAAGGTAGACTACCTGATATTGGTGATGCAGCTAAGTGGGCGATGACATGGACACTTCTTACTGGAGCTATACTTGCAACAATGACATTAAAAAATGGGATTAGATATGGTGAGGAAGAAAGTCCGTATGATGATCTAGATATTTATGAAAAGATACTTCAGGCATTACTTCAAAGTAATATTCTTGGATATGGTAATGTATTTATAGATGCACTAAGGGCAGAAAAGTATGGTCGTGATCCAATAACATCATTAGGCGGTCCTCTTGTTTCTAAGGCAGCAGATTTAATTACAGCCGTTGGGAGCGGAAGTCCTAAAAGAATAGCAACAGCTATAGGAAATACTACTCCTATTGGAGCATTGCCTAAAGTAGTAAGACCTGATGTTGGGCTTGAAGAATTGATAGAAGACCTTACTAACTAAAAGAAAGGACGAACAGTGGCTAACTGGGAACATTTTACTGAAGATGAGATGCGTTGTAAGGGTACTGGAGAGTGCCACATGGACGAAGAGTTTATGGAAAGGCTTATTCGTTTAAGAAAAGACTATGACAATCCAATGATTATATCTTCAGGCTACAGAGACATAGCATATAATACTACAATAGGTGGCTCACCTAACTCTGCACATATCTATGGCAGGGCTGTTGATATTGTAGTTGGTGGTCACGATGCTTTTAAACTACTACGTCTTGCTATCATACATGAGTTCAACGGCATTGGCGTGTCTCAACGTGGCATGTATGAACGCCGCTTCTTGCACCTTGATACAATGGAAGATGGGGATCACCATCCTCGTCCATGGTTATGGAGTTATAAGTAAATGACTGATCCTGCAAGCCCGGAGGGTATGCTTCGTAGTTATGACGGAGAAAATGATACAGGCTTGTCTGCGATCAGAGAGAAACCTGTGGATGATAGAAGTGTTTTCCAGCAAATAAGAGATTATCTTAACAAAGGTATTAATGAAGACGCTCGTTATGTTTTAGGTCCACATGCTGCTCCTGCTCTTACTGGTTTAGGTTCTTTACTAGGTGAGATTCTTGGACCGGGTGCAGATGTTAGAGACGCTGTTACAGCTTCAGGAGAAACAACACAAGCTGTAAAAGAGGGAGATATTCTTGGTGCTGGTGTAGGTGGTCTTAATACACTAGCTTCTTTAGCTATGATGGCTTTACCGGGAAGTGTAGGTGGTGCTAAAAAAATAACTCAAGAAGTATCTGAAAATTTACCAGAATATAAAAAAGGTTTAAAGAGTTTAGAAATAGAAGAAGACTTATTTAAAGATGTATTAAAAACTTCAGAGGGTGATCCAGTAGTAGTGTATAGAGGTACTAATTTACCCAGAGATAATAATGGAAAAGTTATAGAAGAAATTTTAGAAGGTAAAGGAAGATCAGACTATGCTACATTCACATCTGACAATCCTAATATATCAGAAACATATATTGGAAAAGACGAAGTTTTAGACGAAGGGGGGGTTATGATTCCTTTCTTAGTTAAACCAAAAAAGGTTATTGAATATGAAGATAGGTTTACTCGTAAAAATGCAATAGAGCCGAATAGCGCATCGTTAGACTTTGATATATTTGAATTTGATAGACAAGCACAAAAACTTAAAGAAGGTGAAGTGCTTGTTGTCAGAAATGTAAGGGATAGTGGTGGTCAGGGAACTTTAGAAGGACCAGCCTTAGATAAAAGATATACTTCTTATGGAGGTGATATTTATGCTGTTAAAGATGAAAATGTTTTAGTATCTGCTATATCTCCCTTAACTAAAACATCGAAAGAAACTACACCCGGTTCAGTTAAAAATGTACGAGAAGCATCTGAAAATATATATAAAAAACCTGTATTTCATTCAACCAGAAAAGCTAAAGAAATTGAAGATGCAGATGAGATTTATTTTGTAAGTCCTAATCCTTCTGCAGATATTGGTTTTCATGTATCTTCTAGTCCGTTGTCCGCTAATCAACGTATTATGCTTTATAACTCTAGACAAGATGAATTAAGAAATATTACTAAATACGAGAAAAATGATCCTAGCGTTGCAAAAGCTCTTAAAGATTCATTAGATAAGAGATATGAAGATCAATCTAATCTTCTGTTAAAATTAAAAGATAATATTAATCCAGTACGTGTTCCTGATGTGTCTAATTTTAAAAATCCTATTAACTGGGCAGAAACTATAGCTATATCCAAAAAAGATTTTCCAGATAAATTTAAAAGTGAATTAGAAATAACACCTTCTTATGGTGTTGATCCTTTAATTATAAATTATAAAGGAGATAAACTTATAGTAAGTCCAAAGTATTTACAAGATATCATGGATAATGAAGGTAAGATAAATAAAGAATATATGGAAGATTTAGTAAAATTAGTCTATAAAAGTAAAGATAAAGTTTTAAGTAAGAAAGATAAGTTTGATCCACAATCTTCTGTTAAAGATAGACGAGAGTGGTTTGAACAGTTAAAAGAAGTAAATAAAAAATATGGATATGACTCTTTTATTTATAAAAATGAATATGAAGGTTTTGATTCACGCAGTGCTAGATTTGATCCTAAAACAGGTGAAACAGAAGTAATTAAAGATAGACCAGAAAAAGCAGAAGATAGTTTAATGCTTATGTATCCTAATCAAGTTAAGTATGCCACAGCAACAGAGTTTAATCCTAATAAAAAACAATTAAGTAAAAAGCAAGGTGGCTCTGTAATAGAACGTAATCCTTATAACTATCCGCCAAGGAGTATCTAATGTCAGGTCGCCCATTTATTATATTTTTTATAGCAGTAATACTAACAGTTATAATTGTTGGTCCTGCTAACGTATAATACGGAGGTTAGTATGGAAGGTGGTATTGACATACGTCTGGTCGTAACTATTGCTGGCATCTTGTTTAGTGTAGCAGGGGCCAGTGCTGTAGCTAAGATGCAGATTAAACAGTTAGTAGAAAAGCTGGATGATATTGAGCAACGTCTGCGTAAGATGGATGCTCGTAGTGATAGATTAATCACTTCAACTGAAACTCAGGAACAAAGGATTAACATCCTAGCTAAAATGGCAAGTCCTGAAAATCTTAGAAGAGATCATATGCAAATGGCAGAGATGGTTACGCATGTAGAACGACTACAAAAAGATTGTGATAGACTATATTCCATGCATAATGGAACACATCCTCCTGTTCCCAGTGAAAGAGTAGGTAAATAAATCAATATCCTCTGTAACGAGCTAGGAGCGTCATACAGAAGAATCAGTACCTCTGGGCTATACGCCTACCAGAAGGGCTAGAGAAGGCTACTCAGTGGCTCTCCTAGCCCTTCTTTTTTACTCTACCAGTAGGGAATTTTCCTCTTCACTGTCTCCAAGCGGTTCTTCTGCATCCTCATCAACATCTTCTTCAAATAAGGTACTAGCAAAGTCACATTTAGATAAAAGGTGTACAACTTTTTCTTCTCCCAGTACATTTAAACATCCAACAATAGCAGTCTCTAGTGTGTCTTTGTCCATAGACAAACCACTATCACTATTAGAGCCACGAATACGTGACAATAGTTCAAGTGCTTTGATAGCACTGTTGGTATGTCCGTTTGCTTTGGCAAATGTATACTGATTTTCTATTTCTTCTATAACATTTACATCTGTCTCAAGCTCTTGTTCAAGCTCATGTACACGATCAATTACTTCTTGCAGTTGCATCAATCTGTAGCCTTGATTATTTGCTGATGTAGCAGAATAACCAGCAGCCTTTGCTGCCTCAGTAGCATTACGATGCAGAACATAAGCCTCTGCAAACTTTTCTTGCTTCTCGTTAAGAGCCATTATTTCATATTACTTCTGGCAACACCCTTCCACTTCTCTGCTGTACGCATACCACCAAGTCCTAAAAGAGAAAGTAGAAGTGTCATCAAAGCCTGTGTATCCAGTGCAGGTAGTTCTACTATGGGATACCAGATAGCAAGCCCCCAACTTAGTACAGGTGCCAGTATAAACTGCCACATCAAAGCAAAGCAACATACCCACATGATAGCTGGTCTAGCTCCACTTACAAAGATGGAGGGATGCTTTGCCTGTTCAATGTTTGCTTGTGCTTGAGCAAGGTCAAGTGATACCATCTGTGTCTGAAGCTCATGCTCCAGTTTTTTCTTCAGGTCTTTATCTTCTACAAACTTATCAAGTACCTTACCGGCTACACCGATAACTGAATCTGCAATACCTAACATTCTTGTTGCTCCTCTTTCTTTAGTTTAACAACACGGGGATACTGATCTATCCTGTAACCCTCAGTGAAAAAAGTTTTAGTGTCTTGTTCCTTCATTGTATCAGCAAAGAGATATATTTTCAAGTGTTTAAATTTTCTACTTTTCTCAGCTAACATCTGAAGCCAATCGTTAGGAGAGAACACAGAGATGTGAGCGTTCCTACCATCAGGCAAAACTTTGACTGCTTCGTAACAAGCTACATTTAGAAATACCATCTTCTTTGCATATGAAAATATCTCTTCTACTACCCAACCCAAGTCTTCTTCAGCAATATGTTCAAGAACATCTGTGCATATCACTGCGTCTTTCTTGTGTATAGGAAGCTTACTATATTTTTCGTAGCCGGGATCAAAGAGTTCGCACTCATCCAACTCCCAGTACTCAGGAAGAGGGCAGTCAATCTCACTTGTCATCTCTGAAAACTTATCAGTATACAGCACTGCCTTACCACATCCATAATCAAGTACAGACTTACAGTTATTGTTTTGTAGGTATAGTTTAATAAGGTCCACAAACTTTAGAAGGCTACGTCCATTGAACATTCCCTCTCCTTGATCATGCTTCTCCTCATACATCTTAACAAGATTAACATAATCATCTGATGGATTATGTCTACTGTTAATGTTATCTATACTAATATCAGACATTATAATATCCTTTAAAATGTGGTCTAGTTTCTTGCTCTTCTTTAATCTTCCAGAGATCAGCCACCATCGTATCTTTGCCATGAAAGGACAAAACACCCTCAAGACCGGGATCGTTAAAAACTTTCTCACAGTCCTGTGCCATAGCTAGTAGCTCACCTGTAGTCCAGTAAGTTTTATCTTTGACATTGACTTGTATGTACTTAGGTTTAGGAGTTTCCCCACCCTCAACATCACCAGTAGTTTCTGTCATCTCTTCTTTGCTTGGTTCTTCACGGCAACAATCAAAACCAAATAGATGTATATCCCTGAAACCCATTGTATGCAGCATACCAATACCACGCATAGCAGCACATGTACCACCAGTAATAAGAGTGGCTCCCTGTGGGATACCAAGCTCCTCGTTTAACTTAACTTGTTGGTTCTCAATCGTCTTACCCTGTTCGTCTTCATTACGAAGTGAGTCAGTAAAGGCATGCCATCCCCACATACGAGTATCTTTTTCTTTAAGATATTCTGTAACAGAAGGGTCAGTCATAGAGGCAACAAAGAAATTAATACTGGGGTCAATCTTTTCAAACAAATCTTTTCGTACAATATTATGCGTACTTTTACCAGTGATAGGTCTGGGATCAAGAACAATACAGCCCCACGGTACAATATTATTTTTCAACAGTCCCGGCAAAGCATGTTTAACTGATAGAACTTTACAGCCGGGGTTATCATGTATAAACTTTTCTAGCTCTGCATAGTCTAGATAAGGACCAGCAGAAACAATTACACCCTTATCTTTATGAGCAGGATGTTTCTTTACCCACTTATCTTTGTCTATGTGTTTAAGGTTAGTTATAATATTGTTACGAATATATTCCTTTGGAACTGAGTCTCTGGGATGCACAACAATAGGAACTTGTTTTAGTTCTGGTGGAATGTCTGCAACAGATTCATCTGTTAGAAATACTACAAGATGTGTACGACCACCTCCTAAGACTTTATCATCAGAAGGAAGTACGTGCTTTCTTATGTTAGATTTTTCATCAAAGGTAGTCCATCCATCTTCTGTAGTTTTTTCTTCATGTAGCTTTTTAGTTGTAACAGAATCAAACAGTACTTTCATTCCCTGATACTTATCATCAGGTGTCTTATCATTATCTTCCTTGGTAAAGAAGTGATCGCCCATAACAACAGGAATAGTTTTAAGTACATCAAATTCATGCTTCACAGTTTCAATACTATTACCACTTCCCATCAAAGCAAAGTCTACTTCATCCATATAGATAGGCTTTAAAGTATCTCTGACATTGCCTTTGTATAACTCATAGGTAAACTCTTTACTCTTCTCTTTCTTCATATGTTCAGCAAACTCGTCAAACCTTTTCTCCACTGCCTTCTTGGTATTATGAGGTTTGGCGTTGAACTCTTCTTTATCAGTTACTGTGGTAGCGTCTTCAAATAAATCGTAACCAATATAATGAACAATGTCTGAATTATCAAAGGCTGCAAGTGCCATCTCAATAGCACGACCACCATTCCATGTACCTGTTTCTAGTATAGTTTTAGGTTTATAGAAACGAATAGTATCTGCAAGCTGCTTGTATCTACTGGGAAGAATGTCAGGGGTTGTTTCATTATCAGATAGTTTTATAACCCTATTACCATCACTGTTACGAACATTAATAGAACTCTTATGGTTAATATTTATCATAAGATTTTCTATATCAACAAACTCATGTACTGTCATACCATGTGCTGTATAGATAGTAACAAGCCTACTAAGAATAAAAGCAGATGTCCACTCACGGTAGTTGATATACTCTCCTGACATATAAGAGCCACGCCAATCACCCATAATATCTACAGCAGTCTGTCGTGAAAGATTAAATGCCATAAGATAAGATGTTTCAGGTGTATAAACAAAGTCTACATTATAAGAAGTATTAGGAAAGTAAGTATCAAGAGTAGAGGTTCGTATGTCTTTAACTGTAAGACACATAGGATCAACCCATAGAAGCCAACAGTCTTCGTTTTCAAAACCACACTCACTAATAGCAAACACTTCTGGTGCCGCTGATAGTCCATCAAGAAGTTCTGTATACTGAACAGTACCATCCTCAGTTCCATTGTGCTTTTGATTTTCTTCTACAAATGTAGAGTACTCAGCAATACTTTCTAGCTTGTGATATTTAATATTATCTGCTTGAGGCAGAGAATAGTTACTAATATCTAGATCGTAGTAGTAACAATGAAACTCAATGTTTGGTTGCCAGTTTTCTTTAAACTCATTGAGAAGTTTAAAGGTATTTTTCTTTAGTTTCTTTTCATTAAAGCATGTAACAATTTTATAATTCATAGGGTTTAATTATTCCTTTTCCTGCAAGGTAGGTGTAGTCTCCGTTCCATTCAGAAGCATAGATGCCATCGATTGTTCTACCACATTTCCACTCTTTAAACCACGGACCACCTGTAGTAAAGTGTACGTTCTTAGCTTTCATATCTTCAGGTGAGTGACCATCAAGCCAGTTCCATTCTTGATGTATTGTTCCAATGTCAGAGTCTTTATCAGGCAACCACTCAAAGCCATGCAGCCATGATCCTGACTGTGTGTTAACAACTTCAGGAGTTAGCTTTCTATTTAGATCGTGTCCACAGTTCCACAGAATAAGACTTGACCAGTTCTTCCTGCGATAGTGTTCCTGCTTCTTACCATCCATCTTGTATTCTTCAGCAGGTTCATACTTATGTTTAACACAATAAGCTGGATAGTAATCCATGTTGTACTCTTCAAAGATTTCATTGATATCAGTACGTAGATACATGTCACAGTCCATGTACAAAGCCCAACCCTGATACATATTCAGAGCAGGTACAAGAAAACGTGAGAAGCTGAACTCAGTAGAGAACGGCTTGCCATCGATGTCATCAATCATTTGTCCATCTTGAACTGTATGCTTACGATTGTACATACCCATACGTTCCAGAACATCCAGACGCAGAGGTTTAATGTCTACGTTATCAACAGCAATCCGTTCAATCGTAAACTTTAAAACCTCATAGGCTACATCTTCTCTTGGATCATATCCAATGTAAACTGTGTTAGGTGACTTTCTCATATATAACTCCATAGTTAAACGTTATACTATTATATATCATAATAGCTTTATTGTCAAGGACTTTCTTGGCGCACTTGGCAGGACTCGAACCTGCAACCTACAGATTAGAAGTCTGTTGTTCTATCCAGTTGAACTACAAGTGCTAATCTACTAACCGTATGCGTTAGAAGTTTCACCCCTTTCTCTAATTTCTTTCATAGTTCTTTTACAGACTGTGCAAAAAGTTTGTGTTGGATCAATTATACAACTCTTCTGACACTCTCTACTTTTCTCTTTTGACTCATCAGTAGGAAACCAGTTACACTCCACACGATCCTCCATGTCCAGTGATGTCACAGATGTCGTGCGTCTCTAGTCCTTCCTCAAACTCCTCACCAAGCTTTTCTACAGCTTCAGAATACGGCACCGAAGATAGAGGTTGTCCTCCCCTACATCCATCAGGGTACACGGTGAAGCCACGCAGTCTGTGAGCATAAGAAGCAAGAGTATTAGTAAACTCCTCAACAGTATCTTCATTGTTTAGTTTACTCCCCCACTTAGGCAGATTGATCGTACTGCTGATAGACATATCAACATAGTCCTGTACGTCTGCCTGAAACTTCATGCGCCTCTGATAGTCTTCTGCAAGATCAAGTGCTGACTCAATGTTCTTTGGATCAATACCATAGAGATCAATGATCTCCTGTGCTGCACTGTCCACCACGTATTGATAGTGCCAACGATTACCACCCTTCAGATACCTGCGCTTATAAGCAACAGCAAAGATAGGCTCAACACCTGTCGATGTTCCTGCAAGAATACCTATTGATCCAGTTGGAGCAATGGCTCTATTAGCGACAGGACGACTACAGCCAAGAGTATCAGCAAAGCTGGAGCTAACGTGATCACTAACTCCTTTATATACCGATAGCCATTTGTGAAGTCCTTCAGTAACTTCATACTTCTGTCCTCCCTTGATTAACCATTCATGCATACCCATGAGGCCAAGGCCAAGTCTACGGTTCTTCTCACGGGTTTCATAAACTTTAGCATATGGAAGCTTTGCTCTGAGTGTACCGCATAACAAGAACTTAGTACCAAGCTCTACTACTTCAGCAAACTCTGAAAGACTTTCAATCCTGCCCATGTTAACAGACCCAAGATTACACACGTCACTATCATCAGCGGATGTGACTTCAGTGCAAGCGTTGCGAAGCGTTTCATTCTCTTTATCAAAGAAGTTGAATGAGAAACCCGGCTCGGCAGTTGATAGGGCTTGACGAACATTCTGCTTAAAAGTATCCCCAACATCACCTGTCTTCCAATAATTAAGTAACCATTCAGTATCATAGTTCACACTAACATTTGTCATATCAAGAGGAGCGTTAAAGTTAAAGTCTTGTTCCTTAACTTGACCAACAGAGAATCCTGTCTCTCCAACAGGCATGTCATACCAGTTCTTGCTGGTAAGAAACTTATCTACATCAGGATGTTTCCAGTTAAGGCTGGCATAGATAGCAGACCTACGACTACCACCCTGCATAACCCTGCGGCCAATTTCGTTGATCATCTGCATCTTAGGTATAGGTCCACTGGACAGACCACCAGTACCATTAAGGATACGTCCCTCTTCACGATAGACAGAGTAGTCAATACCAATGCCACCACCTGTCATAAGACAGGACTCAGACTTCCATGAGATGTCTGCCCAATCTTCTCTGGTATCTTCCTCTGCTTTGAGCAGGTAACAATTATTAAAAAACTTATTCTCTCTACCTGCATAGTAGAGGTAACGACCGCCGGGAATAAACTTTAGGTCAGTGATCATACGCTTCAGTGCGTCTCTGTCATCCTTACTTAGATATTCTTTACACACATCATCCACCAATACAGATGACAGTGCGTCCCATGTCTCACACCCATGATGGGCGTACTTGTGTTTGAAAATGTCTTCGCTAAATTTAGAGCGAAACATTGGGTTCTCATTAGATCGAAATTGTGGCATAGGTTTATCCCCTTTAATTATCGTATTCCATTTCCAATATGAGTTGGGCGTAGTGGATAGCCTTCTCTATGTCTTTCCTGCCTTCTCCTTTGGTGCGATGTCGAGTGATGTATTTTATCACATTACCCTCTAGATAGTCAAGCCCATTGGCATGAATATATTCTACTGGTTGTATCTTGCATCCCTTGTAATGTTGTCCCCCAACTTGTTGGTTTAATGCTCTATCTTCTTTTGTACGCCTCATGTAATAAGAATAATTTCCCTCATTGATAGGATAGTTTGCATGGTCATAGGAAAGAGTTAATTTTTCTTCTGATTTCATTAGCGTTCTCCGATGTTACAGTTTTAAGAGCGAAGCTTCTTACTACTTTAGGTTCCAATCCAGCAAGCTCACACGTTGTCTCAAAGTTTTCACAGGTTACTCCAATAGAACAGAAGACCCATGCGCTTGCCTGATCACGGTGAAGCACTGTCTCTAAACTTTCAGTAGGTTCTTTAGGTTTGGATAAGTCTAACAAAGCCTGAAGGATTATGGCAAGATGTAATGTCTTGTCTGAATCTTTCTCAGTTAGATCGTACAGTGTACCGAAGTCAGGAATATCATTCATCTTCAGGCCACTCTTGTACCGGACGATAGTACTTACCACCTACATAGTTATTGTAATAGGCAGGTTCGTCTGTTCCTTCTAGCTTTGCTGTAAGAACTTTGTAGATCATCTGAAAATAACACTCATAGTACCGGAGGCTCCTCTTGTTTTTATACTCACCAATAATTTGGAAGCGAAAGTTTTTCTTGCCAAGTTTCTTGATATCTTCATTAAGATATTTACTAGAGCCTGTATAGATACGCCAGTTTGATTCTACTTTCTTACCCTTACGTGTAACGTAGTATTGCTTACAACCTATGTAGGCTTTCTTAGTCTTCTTGTTTGTAATACGATAGACAAACCCAAAGCTATTCTTAGTATCAAAGTCTTTTTTATATTCCCAATGCATTAAAAGTTAATTACTTCTTCAACATCAGGCTGCTTTGCTACCTGCGTAAGATACCTCTTACCCTGCGAATACTTAAACACACGTAGACCTTGACCACCATTAGCATCCGACCAACAGTCTCTCTTATGCTCGCAATAAACACAACCAACAGCAAGCTTACGGTTGCCAGACTTACCATCAGGTAAATCGGAATAGCACTTATCAGGTACGCTACTGTCAGCAACCACATTTTTAAGATGCTTAATTCTTTCTTTAGCATTGATCATATCCATACTGTGCAGTTGAGAGAGACATACCTCACCAGTAGACTTGTTGATGGCAAGGAAGGCTGCACGATCCAGACCATTGGCTGCTGCATAGGCAGACACCTGTGCAACATAACCAAACGGATCGTCCTCTGTTAGTTTGTTATACTTAAACTTATCAAACCCCATACCACTGGCAGACTTAACATCAACAAGAACACCATCAATAATAGAATCTTGATGTCCTACCACACCTTCAAGCGTAATCTCTTTCTGTTGATCTGTAACATCATGTCCTGCCACTGTAGCACAGAACAACAGAAGCTCCTCAAGAATATATCCATAAAGAAACTTAATCCTTGTAGATGGTGGCAGTGTCTCCGGTGTTAGCTTCTTGTTAACATCATACCAAAGTTTCCTATCAGGCTTACCAATAGCAGACAGACGTAAGTTGCCACGATCTCTTGGTACTTCATAGAGAAAACTTTTCAGGTGTACCTTCAGCATCTCTCCAAAGGTATCAATATGTTTATCTACCTCTGCTTCATCCATGTCTATAGGTGTTAGATTAAATAGATCATAGATATCTTCTACAAGAGTTTCTATTGTTTTCATAATAAAAAAGGGGAGAGGACAATGACCAAGCCTCTCCCCCTTCCTTTCTATGCTAGTTAAAAGGGACAAGCTTCCGATACAGCTTCTTGTACGTAACCACCATCAACAGGAGCGAAGTCTTCATTACCATCTTTATACTCAATGAAGTCCACAACCTGTACTGCTGCAAGGTCAGATGATACTCCTGACTTGCCAGCATAATTCCAATCGTAAGGAATTGCTTTTACATTTACTACGCTACCATTAGCAATTTTCTTTCCATCCCACAGGTTATTCTGTGAGTCTTTAACGATGGGTGCCTGACGCTCAGTCCCATCCTTACGCATAACCTTACGCTTAATAGTAACAAAGTCACCACGTTCATCCCCCTTGTTAGCGATAGGAAGATTAGCAGCTTCAATGGTTGCACGGTTGTCATCGTTAACCTCAACCTGAATGCTCCACACCGGATCGAACTTGACGTTCGGCTCAGTGATAGAAGCATAGTGGCACTTACCAGAAATGTAAATCGGATCGTTCATAAATAGTCTCCTTTAAAACGCTGCTCTATTGCAGCCATGATGGGGATCATTCCCCGTTGAGTTGTCTACTACTAACTAAACAACGAGTGTATTATAGCACATCGTATATTGGGATGTCAACATATTAATGTGTCTCTGCCCAATTATTTCCAACCTTGAAGTCTGAGTCAAGGTCACACTTAAAGTTTAGTATTTCCTGTGTCGTATACATAGCCTCCTTTGTTATCTTGGTAAAGCTTTCTATGTCTGGCTTGGCTACCTCAAACTGATACTCATCGTGTACTGAGGCAACAAGCTTGGCATCAAGGCCATGCTCCCAGATCATCCTGTCCATCTCAACAAGCCAACGCTTGCATACCACTGCACCGGCACCCTGAAGCAGAGTATTAAGTGCAGCATGTTCGTGCCTGATGTGTAGCATACGTCCATCAAGACCACGTATCAAACCCTTTGAAGCTACTGCACCTATATCTTTACGTAGCTTGTTAAGTGCTGGCATATTCTTCAGGAACTTTCCGATAAGTTTCTGTCCATCAGAAGAGTTACCACCAACTACACTACCAATCTTAGCAGGGCCAGCACCATACAAAAATGCATAGATAAATGTCTTGGCTTGGTCACGGTTACTTAGACCTGCTGCGTTCATGTTAGCTGTATGTACATCACCTGTCAGTACTTCATTGGTAAACTTAGCATCGTTCATGTAGTGAGCAAGACATCTAAGCTCAAGACCACTGGCATCAGTACCGACTAGCTGGTGCGTCTCTGGATTAGATACTGTCCAAAGTTCCCTACACTCCTTACCATAAGGACTGTACACTGCCGGAACCTGTGCCATGTTTGGGCCATGGTGCGCCATCCTACCTGTGATAGTCTTGAGGGTAAGCACCCTGCCATGCACTCGTTCCTGTTCGCTACATGCCTGTATCCACGCCTTCAGTAGGCCGGTACGTTTCTGTAGCAGGAAGTAACGAGAGAACATCTTGGCCTCTGGCATATCAATCGTATCCAGAACTGCCTCATTGACAATCACATTACCCTTGTCTGTTTTCTTTGTAGGCTTCCATCCCTTCTTCATCAGACGTTCAGCAATCTGCTTACGACTTGCTATATTAAAAGGTATTTCTTTTGTCTTTGTCTTTAACTCTACAATGGTAGGTGGAAACATATCGTGAGCCTTCTCTTCAAGAGAGTACAACTCATCCATAAGTTTAGCTTCCAGTGTCATGCCCTTCATCAGGTCAAAGGCAAAGCCGTTGCTCTGTTGTTTGTCTACGATGCTACGAACCTTCCGTTCCAGATCGTATGATTCATCAGAGAACTTCTTACCTTCTTCCTGTAGGTAGTCATATGTCTCCATCGTTACAGCCGTGTCGGTGTAACAGTACTTCAACATCTCTTGATTGAAGTGGGAGAAGTCATGGTAGTCACCCTTCTTGTGGTTGAAGAAGTTACCCCATGACTCAAGGGAGTGACCACCATCACGTATAGGATTATATAACTGTGACTTAATAAGTGTATCATCAATCTGATCTATCTTAATATCAGAACCAGTAAACTTATTAAGTAAGGGAGCGTCGAAGCTGATACCATTGTGCATAATAAAGGTATCTATTTTCTTCGACCACTCCCTGAAGTCACGGCATTCATCTCCTATCCAGTGCCGTGTCTGTCCTGTTTCTTTGCTCCTTGCTACGATACAATGTATCTTGGTTGCATTGATAGCATCTGTTTCTATATCAACTACTGCTCTCATTTGTCATGTCCACTAAGTATGCATCTTCTACGGGAATGTGAAAGAATTTTTCTCCCTTTCTTATCTTGTAGTTAGAGGCTTCTTTAACTTCACACTCTAACAATGTATTACCATCTACGTGCCATGCCATAGTGCAGTCATGGTTGAAGACCACAAAAGTAAGTAGGTCATTGTAACATTCCTTCTTCCATTTGTCAAGAAGCCTCTGCTTACGATGAGGGATACGTAATTCTTTCCAACTATCGGGCCATTCATTATCCTTCCAAGAATATTTCACCTCCACTTCATAGAGATGCCTTGGAAGGTCTGGACCTACTGTTGAAACTATATCAAAGTAAGTTGTTTCATTAGTATCTATGTTAGTATGATCTTTATTTTCTAACCAAGATACCATAGCTTTTTTAGCAGCCTTGTCAGCAATCTCATACAGAGTTCTGTCAAACTTTTTCCTTACCTCACTCATCACCGTCCTCCACAAAGGGGTTGTCGATCTGTGTCATGCGTCCTGTCTCACCATCATAGTGAAGGTGGCAAGCTATACCAGTGTCACCTGTGTACCTATTCTTCAGGACACGAATAGATGTAGTGTTAGCTTCGATAGGATCGTCTGCCTGTTGGTTACGCTCCAGTGCAATCACTGCGTCAGATAGGTGAGCAATAGAAGCAGAGCCACGTAGGTGTGACAACGTAACCTCACGGCCATTCTCATGCCCATTGTCACCTGATGGGCGACGTAGGTGGCTGACCAGTAGTAGGGCAATACCTGTCTCCTCAACAAGAGAGCGAAGCTTGGTCATCAAGATGTCGATAGACTTACGCTCATCGCCGTTGTCTTCCTGTCCTGATACAAGGATAGACAGGTGATCAAGGAAGACCCACTTGCAGTCAAGAGCCTTTGCCATGTACCTGACACGTCCAAGTATCTCATCGTTCTCCATGCTGCCAAAGTGATCAAAGGCAAAGAACCTGCCAGAGTCAATCGTCTTGGCTTGCCAATCATCCAACTGTTCCTGCGTGTACTGGTCACGAATCTCCTTGATGTACAGTCGAGCGTTGGCCTCAACACTCATAAGGTTGAAGGCAGTCTGCTTCGTGTTCTCCTCCATAGCAAGTACACCAATGTTATCCTCGGTGTTGTGCATGATATGATACATAAGCTCACGCATGATGCTGGACTTACCCATACCTGCACCAGAGGTGAACGTCACAAGCTCTCCTGTCCTGATGCCATAGGTCTTGTCGTTCATACCGGACCACGGGTAGGGACAAGTCTCGTTATGTGTCTCATCGTACAGGCTACGCCCAAGGTCAGCAAGGTTGATAATACCTGCCGGTGTAAAGGTACGTGCGCTCCACCATGCCTGAGTAAACTTCTCACGCTGACCTGTCTTCAGATACTCATTGGCATCCTTCAGTTCAAGGTCCATGATCTTACACTTGTTAGGCTCAAACAGTTTAGCAACAGCCTGTGCTGCCTCTTTGCCCTGCTTATCGTTGTCAAAGCAGAGAACAATAGTATCGAACTTGTTAAGGTATTCAAGTGACTGCTGACAGTTCTTCACGGCAGACTGTGCGCCATTCTTGATAGACACTGAAGGCCACTTCGATCCCATCAGTTCAAAGGCACTCATAGCATCTAGCTCACCCTCACAAACCGTGACAAACTTACCTGTCTGACCAAAAATATTTTGACCAAACAAACCACACTCAGAGAGATTACCCTCAGACCAGAACTGCTTGTCACTGGTGCGTCGGAACTTGGAAGCAACATGATTACCATTCTTGTCGTAGTACTTGTACATATGTTTATCTATAACTGTACCACTCTTACTAACAGTGACCCCATACTTCTTACAGGTATCTATACTAAGCTTCCTGTCAGGAATAGCTGAGAAGATAAAGGATGAGGGATTTTCATTCTGCATTTTGATAACCTGAGTTGGTTGGGTTGGCATCTGTTCTCCATTTCTATAGGGCTTGGATTCATCGCAGCTAAAGCATTTAGTTCCCCACTCGTAGTACGCCAGTGCGTCTGACGAACCACAGTCGGGGCAGGGTTGGTGTGTTTTAAGTTCCATAGATATCTCCAGTGAATTAGAAGAAGTTTACCACTTACCTTTACTGTTTTCCATAAGTTCCTTACATAACTCTTGTCGGTGTGCAGCTATATCCTTTTCTATTGATACCAGTGTTTCTATCTTATCGACCATTTCCATCTTACGCCATGGTGCTTTAAAGCATGTCTGTACATGTCCTCTTTCTTTTGGTTTGTATACTTCAACAAGAACTTCCATAGCTCTATCCTTTCTTGATTTCATAAACTCTTTCTGTAGGTAATCCGGTAACATGCTGAGTGAGTTGTTCACGGTTTTGAAGTTCTTCTTCTGCCTCCTTCTTAGTAGTGAAAGATTTAATCTCCACATCTCCCCACTCCTTTCTTAATACTAACTTCCACATAACGCACTCCATGATTCAGGAAATAACTTTTCCATATGATCTCCGATTGGTTTAACCACGCTACTGGTTTCAACCTGTGCGTCTTTGCTGCACCGTAGTTTGTATATTCTTGCAAACGCCATCAGTGTACCAGACCAGTACCACTCTGTCAATAGACTTTGTGGTAGTATTGCTCTTGCCTGTTCCGCACACACACCTGAACCGATCATAGCTTTATAGGCATCTTCGCAGTGACGTTGTGCATCTTCAAACATATGATTGATAACACTTGGTGAGGCAACTGCCTCTCTTGATGATCCCTGCTTGACATCTTCTGCGCTCTGTCTCCAGTAATCAGGGGACCAGAACTCTGGATCAGTTTTAATATACCTACGACTCACCTCATTCCAGACCAGACCGACCTGATGCTTCATCAGTTGTCGTGCTACGAAGATGGGTGCCTTGATCCTGAACTGTGCAGAGCCATGACCAAATGGTGTCCAGTGATTGTGCTTGGCAAGATACTTTATTAGTTTAATATCTTTATCTTGAAGAACTCTCTGAGTCGGACCACTAAAAGGTATTGTTTCCCAACATGATTCTTTATCAAAGCTAACTCTTGCTGCATTAACAACGCTGAGATCGCTACCCATATGATCAATCAATTCAACAGTCATCAAAGGTATCCTCCCACAGTTCATGCACAAAAGAAACTTTATCTTCCATAATATTATCTGCTTCTTTCTTTGCTAACTTCTTAGCTTCTTTATAGACATAACCTTCATCAACATATTCTCTGATCAGGTCACGCATTAAACCGCTGCGTTCTTTCTGCCATAAATTTTTAGCCATCTCACTCTAAGTCCTCTAAGTCTTTGAAAAAATTATCTCTTTCTTCTTGTAGGGTTACATCATATCCTGATTCTTTCATTATCAACCATAGCTCTTCATCATATCCTAAAGATTTTCTTAACGTCTCTTCTTTCTTTAGTCGATGCCAATCAAAGTCATAAACTTTTGTCATCGTGTTCTACCCACCCGGTGTTTGCATTTGTTTGTTTCTCTTTTGCAAGATCACTTCTCAAGTTATCTATTATCTTTTCTTGTTCTTTTATTCTAGCTTTTAATATCTTAACATTAGTATTTAATATATCCCAAGCTGACTTTAAGTTATTATCTTCTGACATATTTTACTCCTATCACCGGCTGTTGTCAATATAAAATACATGCTTATCTATTTGCCCCACAAGAGAGAAGCGTTCATCTAATGCCCAGTAGGGTGTGACATAAGAAGCATGGTAATGAGTTGCCCCCTCAGTATGGATCAACACAACCCCCCGTAGAGCAAGCTCTGCTGCGCTGACTGCTTCACTATAAGCATCTACATTTGCAATAGTTTCTGGCTTACCATCACACCAGTATGAAAAGTGACACTTGTTTCTGATGGGCTTTCCCTTCCATGTTCTGCCCTGACGCACAACATCACAGATATTATCTGGATAATGTTCTGACTGCACTCGTTGCAGCACCACGTTTGCTACGGCAAGTTGTGCAACAAAAGACTCTGAACGTGCCTCAAAGTAGACTGCCTCTGCTAGACATGAAAGGTTGTCTGCTTTTGATGGTGTTATATATAATATACTTATTAGTAATATATATATTATCTTCATTGTATTTTCTCTATCTTTATATTAAAGGGAAAGCCTGTGGAAAGTTCTTTAATACCATAACAATTTAGATATGCTACAGCATCTTCATAATAATCAAAGATAAAAACTTCCTCCTTCTCTTCATCTATCATTACATCTATGTCATCAAGGACATTGACTTTTTCTTCTGACTGAGTTATAATGTATCCCATTATATTGCTTTAAATATAATTATATCTATTATAATAAATAGTATTCCCATAACTACCTCCCTTGCCCTCTATATTTTTTAAAGCTACGTCTCTTATGTTTATTGGTGGGACGGGAAAGAGTTCCCGCCC
>CAACVD010000101.1_pt2 | contig 25963 bp, 39 predicted proteins | sample 2381771 | NCBI WGS metagenome assembly CAACVD01 (sample SAMEA5211965, study PRJEB30684) | marine metagenome | biome: Marine; feature: Epipelagic; material: Water | collected 2015-10-15 | depth 15 m
TTTGACACCCCTATGGGACCCATAGACAGTAAAAAGGTTTTCGCTGGTGATTGTTCGTGGGGGACAGAGTGTGTGGGCCAGCCCGATACGCTCCGACATTTGGGGGGGGTCATAGGCCCCGTGTACCCCGATTTTAGACAATTGTTCGGGATAGGCTAGGGACCCACAGAAAACAAAAAAGCCCGCGCTAGGCGGGCTTCTTTCGAAGTGTGAGCGGTATTCTGGCGCTTAGAGCGCCAGTGTTTGTATTCGATTGTGCCACCATTCAAACAATTCGTCTGATATGCCTGCCCAAATCGACGCATTGCCAATGCGATGCTCTGGCAGCAATGCCGCGCCGCTACCCTGAGTTTCAAATGTGCGTGGCACTCGGTATGCAGTATGGTTTGTGCCGTCACCATAACGCGCACCATTTGCCTGCTGCGTGCTAGTGATAACAGCGGCATCACCAACACGCGTTCTGATTTCAGAAACCGCTGCGCGGACGCGTTGTTCACTACAGCCGGTTGCGTCCATTATCTCTTGTGTTGTCGCGCCGCTTTCGGTGCGCATCATTGTGTATTGAACACCAACACGCGCGCCGCGACGAAATGGCATTTCTGGTGTTTCTGTTACAATTGTTCGGTTGCCATGCGTGACGCGATGGACGGTTGTATGATCGACAAGATTTAAGAGAAACAAAACCCAATTGAAAATCTTTTCCGCTTCAATTGTGCCGGACGCTTGGCGGAATTCAATTGTGCCGCGTGACCATGTTTGTAGGTTAATTGTAGTGAATTTGCCGAACGTCAATTGGCTAATATTGGTTGCCGCTTCGATACGTGACAAATCCAATGGTGAGCAATAGCGATTGTTTGTGCGCGAACGTGGGAACATCGTATTAGCGATGCGCTGCTGCCTTGTGTAACGCTGCATGATATCTTGAATTGCAATGAAATCCATTGGATCACCATGTTGCGATAAAAACCGTCCAGTGTTTTCGGTGTGGGCGATGCTATCACCAGTAAACCGCGCGGCATGCGTTGTATCGGCAAGCGGTGCGTTTGAGATATGGACGTGCAGGCCGCATGCTGAATTGATGCGTGCGCCAGATGATTGCAGCGCTGCGCAAACGTCATTCAAATAGCGGCACGCTATTTGACTTGATTGGTTTTCGTCCAGATTAATTGCCAATGGTGGTAACACTATTTCAGCGTCAACGCTTGGCGTGCCGTCTGGTTTCACTTGGCAACCGCGAATTCCTGCATTCGTTAGAGCGTTGCGAACGGTTGCGATACTTGCGCCGCATGTTTCGATTTCTATTCCAAATGTGTAAGTCATTTTCTTTTCTCCTATGCGTCAATGATGCTTTGAATGAATGCTTGCGCATCGCAAACAAAACGCGGATTGGCGCGATGCGCATAGCGTTCGCGGCGGTCCATATCCATTTGATAGCAGGTGCGCTTTCCTTGCATCTCTTTGCCAATATTATATTGGCGAATTCTATTTGCAGGAATTTTGTCACTCACAAACATGTCAACGAATTCGTTATGTTGCTTGTTGTTACTCTTAGCGATCCAAGAGCTGTTTTCGTATGCGACACTAGGTACAGCCGCATGATCGTCATCAAAATCATGAAATAGACTTTCTATTTCGTCTGTTGGTAGTTCTATCGAAAATGTGTAAGTCATTGTTTTTGTTACCTTTTTACTAGATTGTAGGGCAAAGCTGTCGCCCTATACCTAGTTTATGCCTGATTTTTTCCCATAATACAAGGGAGTTTGCGGGATTATCTGGAACAATTGTTCGGCTTATTGATCCAGCGCAAAAAAACGCTGGAAAAATCCAGCGTCAAAAATCGGTTTTTTATATTCAAAGAGAACGCGTGCGATCACATGTATGTGCGTATATATGTGTATATACATATAAAAAGGGGCATATCATATGATATACCCCGATCCCGATGACCCCGAAGCCCGAAGCCCGATTAGATCAGCCCGATCCAGTGTGTGCAATCGTCAAAAGGTGCATCAAACATTACGAACCCTCCATTGTGTGCGCTAGTGTTTTCATCGCGCTAGTCTTTGGGTTGCCGTTCCCGACAATAAAAGTATAGCGATGGACGTTGCAAGCGAGAATCCCGAACCGTTCAGCGTCATGATATTTCATGAAGTGGCCTTCTTCTTCCATATCAACTGGCTCAGAAGTGCCGTAATTTTTCAATGCCCACTGGCAAAAATCTTGGAACGGCTTCTCGTCCTCATACTCGAACCCGCTAGTGTCATCATAGAAAAGTGCGGTTGCCCAAAAATCGGGCAACTCCAGTGTGATCGTTTCCATTATTATGCCCCCTCATGCAAGTAGGCGTCAACGCCTGCCGTTGATTTTAAATTCCACTTCTTAGCGGCTTCTTGCGCTGCTCCATATGATGATGAGGCTTCTACTTCAATTGTGCCTTTTTTAACGTGTACGCATGTATATGTATGCATTGTCTTTCTCCTCTTAACTAGACTAATCCCAATATATCCCACTCTATATTATATGTCAACACAAAAAGATAAAAAAAATTACCAGGCCGTGCTGGGTGAAACTGCCGGGGATCTGCTGCCGGGGGCGGGATTCAGACAATTGTTCGGGTTATGCTACCGGGCACGAGTCACCGGGGAGACTCCAACGGGTACTGTTCCGGGGACGAACAATTGTTCGTATTACTCCCCCGGTGAAACCCGACCCCGGCAACCCCGATTACCCGGAACCCGAACCCGAACAATTTATCGGGTTATGTCCCCGGCAAGTTGAATCCCGACCCGATTCCGTGCAAAAATGGCGATATCCCGTACAGGCGCTGGGAGGGCTACAGGAGAACCCGAACAAGTTTTCGGCTTCCCGACACCGACCGCTGGCATACCCGAACCTGAAGCCCCGATTCTGGGGGGCTACGACCCCGCCAGCCACCCCGCACGGTGTTACCCAGCTACTCTGCGGGATTCTCGTTACAGTCAGTTATAGGGATTTGTTCGGGTTTTACGGGATTTTCTGCTGGAGTTACGTCAATCATGCGATTTTTAGCACGATCCATGAATTCTTGCAGTTGTTCAACGATCTGCTCTCTGCTGAGATTATCAACGTGTTCATGGGTTACATGGCTACGGGCGACCATTAGCCCTGTTACCTTGAGGCGAAGTTCCTCGGCTTTGATGGCTGCTCCGAAGTTTCCTGCCTGCCAAGCCTCATCCCGCAGTCGCTGCATATCCCGAACAGATTTGGTTACGGACACCCCATACTTGCTTTCGAGTTCCTGCCGCATTTCTTCCATGCGTTCTTTGACTCGTGGATGATTGAGAAGCTGCACGGCTGACACGTTCGGGTTTTTATATCCTGCTGCTCGTGCTGCTGCGGTTTGTGTCATGTCTTTGTGGATATAGTTATCCAGAAATTTCTGCTGGGGAGGAGTTAGGCGCTTTTCCCCTTTGGCTCTTTGTACCCCGACTTTTGGCATCTGCTGGCTCAACCCGAATAATTTATCGTGTTGTTAGAATAGCGCGGCTGCTCCCCCGTTGCAAGTCCAGAGATTCCCAATTTGTCCCAATGCCAAAGCGTCAACGCGGCTTTGACAATAACGACAAGTGGGGGGTCTTTATATACCCCCCCTTATAGGGGGGTGACGTAGTTGACGTAAAATAACCTATTGATTTTATTGACTTATTTACGTCAAAACGGGTTTTTGACGCTGTTGACGTAAACCACCTAAACCATTGATTTAATTGAATAAGTTACGTCAACGTCAATTACGTCAAGTTTTGACGTGGATTTTTTTGACGTAAAAAACCCTTTAAAATCAATGGGGGTGTTTTTTGTAAATTTATTTATACTGTATGCTTGACGTATGGGAATTTATGTATTACATATGGGAACGTCTAGTATTGAAAGGAGGCCATAAGATGGCACAAGCAGACAAGAAAAATAACATTCTCCGCGACCTTCAGGGTGATTTGTTTGATAGCGATCACGCAACGCGGCGTTTTTTCCGTTGTTGGTTGGATGGTTCTTATTTTGGTGAGAACGATTACCGCCGCAATGTCCAGTATTTGCGCGATGCTTTGGAGACTCACGGCGTGGGCATTAAGCTTGAGCGCAAGATCACACCTTGGGTAGTTAGTCAATTTGTTCGGTATACTGCGCATGAGGCTGATTGTTCGTATGGTTATGCTCAGAAGGTTATTGTTGAGCATTTCAATTCGCTGCCTAATCCGATGGAGGCTGATTTGCTTGCATCATTTACAAATGGGTTGATCAGCGATGCGCTTGATTTAATCGCTGATGATATCCGCGAACATTTAGCAGAGAAGGAGGTTGCATAATGTTTAATATTGAAAAGGGTATTCCGCTCCCGACTAATGATCGTAGAGGCCGCAAAAAAGGCCAATTGCGTTTGGCTCTGGAGAGTATGGAGGTTGGTGATAGTTTTATTATTCAACAAAAGCACAGATGCCAAATTCCTCAAATCGCGCGTAAAATTTCCATTAAATACCGAACCCAAATGGTAGGTGATGATGAGATTAGAGTTTGGCGCACGGAATAAAAGAAAAGTTGCACACTAAAGGAGGGGGGATTTTATCTCCCCTTTTTTTATTGCTTGACATCTGGGACATTATGGGATAAGTTTATTTATCTAATGAGAAGGAGAAGTTATGTATTATCTAGCATATGGAATGAACACGAACCGCGCTGCTATGCGTCAGCGATGCCCGAAGGCAAAGCCTATGGGCGGTTTTTACTTACCGAACTATCGGTTAATTTTTCGCGGGGTTGCTGACTTTCGCGCTGACAATGATTGCATGTTGCCAGTTGTTGCGTGGAAGATTACGCACGATTGTTTACGCGCATTGGATCGGCTTGAGGGTTATCCGACTTTGTATGATCGTCGGTTTATCAACGGCGAGTGGTTGATCTATGACATGAACGGCAACAAGAGCGGCATTGGCAGACCTAGTGCGCATTATTACCAGATGATCAAAGAGGGCTACGAGGACTTTGGCCTTGATGATTACTTTTTGCGTTCTGCGTTGCGTGATGCGGAGGATGCGGCATGAGTGTTGAGAAATTCAAGAAGCGGTTGGAAGATTTCAACGACAACGTTGAAATTATTGACAATCTTTTTCGGTGTCAGGAAGAGCAGTTTGCAAGCCCTTATTGGTTAGGCGAGGCGGTTAAAAGTCTCGCGGGTTTACATGATCTTGTTGAGGACTTGATCAATCACATGGAAAAGGAGAAATTGTGATGGACTGGGGAGATTTGGAGGACTGGATCATTGCGGCTATTACGGTTGCCTTTATAATTGTTTGGACAGTTGGGGTTTTGAGCAGATGGTGGTAGATTCTGACATAACCCGAATATGTTAATGACCCCTGCGATTTTCGCGGGGGTTTTTTTATTTCCCGTAACATTAACGCCAGTTTTGTTCCCAGCGGATAAGCCGAACAATTTGTCGGCTTGTTAAGTTGGCGCATAACTTTTCACTTGAGGCGCATGACCGTTTAGGGTATAGTAAACAGGTAAATTCCAATTACATGTCACTACTAGCCCACGGTCGTCGCGCCGTGGGTTTTTCATTAGTATTTTTTGATTTTTTCTATTGCATCCCATGTTGTCCCATGCTATAAATAATTTACGGAGAAGGACATACTAGATAACTGTTCCCTATCTGCCTCAAAACTAGACTTGCCCCCGATTACTCCATGGTCGGGGGCTTTTTTTTGCATAAATTTTTTTATTGACATTGATAAAAACTTGGGATATTATGGGATATGTCTAGCAAACAGAGGAGATTTTTATCATGGGCTTAGATATGTATTTACGCGGCGATAAGTTTATCAGCCAATATGACCATTCACAGCGCGACGAAGACGGCAATGCGTTGGAGATTAAGCGTCCTGTCATTGATGGGTTTGAGGTTAAGTCTTACAACCTTGATCTTGGTTACTGGCGCAAGTTCGCGCCTTTGCATCAGTATATTGTAAAGGTGTTTGCCGATGGTGTTGATGAGTGTCAGGAAATTCATTTAGATTCTTCTGATTGTCACCGCATTGCCGATGCTTTGCGCAACAACGGCTTGCCCGACAACGAAGATTGTGGCGGCTTTTTCTTTGGTTCTCCTGAGTTCTGGGATGATTACATGGTCGAGGCCGAGGATCATGCGCGAGTTTTTGACAAGGCTGCGGCTTGGATTGAAAGCAATTCATGGAACAGCGTGACTTATCAGGCGAGTTGGTAAGATGATCACATGCCCCGATTGTGATGGTGAAGGGCAGGTCGAGTATGACCTGCCTAGAACCCAAGGCTTTGGTCGTGATGTTGGTTACATTGATACCGTGATGGACGACTGTGAGAATTGTTCGGGTTCTGGTGAAGTGGAGCAGGACGATGGATAAGTTTAACGGAAGAAAATTACGTTACATTCGTGAGCAGCGAGGCGTTAGTCAATTGGAGTTGTCTAAGGCTTGCGACGTTCCACAGTCTTTGTTGTCAAAGTATGAAAGGGGGGAGGTCAAAAGCCCCCCTGCAAGTGCGGTTCAGGCTTTTGCGGATTACTTTAATGTTTCTTACGGTTATTTTTTTGGTGATGTGAACAGCATCTCTTTAGAGTTAAGTTATCCAGAAATGGGGCTTATTTTGTCTGGTTTAAAGGCTCTTAAAAGGAGAACCAAGAAAGATTATGACCCGAATTTTGTTCCCGAAGAGGGTAGCTTTGATGCGAATCTAAGTAAGTTAATTCGTTGTGACCGTTTGTTGAATAGTTTGCAGAAAATTTACCGAAAGGGGAAAGAAAATGATTGATTGGAAGAAGGCGCTTTCAAAGAGAGCGGTTAATGCGATATGTAATGAGTTCGAGGTGGGCGGTGTCAACTCACTTTGTCATTGGCGTGATTGTGTAGAAGAATTTGATTTCAACATCAGGGATCATAGGAATCTTTATGTGGATCACCAGACTTGGCGTATTATAAATTTTGGCATAAAATCACAAAAGGAAGTTGATAGTTTTCTTGTGGCGCATTGGCCTGAAACGAATGTTAGGTTTCATCCCGATGAAAAAAATATGGACAGAAGAGATGGTTATTTAAGAGAACAAACTAGAGTTCTTGATTCTGCGGAAAGATTAATCAAGCAAATTGATTTGTTTACGGAAGCTGTAAATGCAGACTGGGTTTCTCACAATCACATTTATACCTTTGCTTACATTTGCAAGTTTCAACCTATTTCTTTGCATGATTTGCAGCAAAGAATGGGCGTGGAAAAATCGTCATTAAATAGGCTTGTTCATTCTTTGGGCAGTAAACCAAGGGGTAAATTCGAAGGTGCTGATCTTTTGGAAGTTAGAATGATGCCTCATGACAGAAGGCAAAGGGAAGTGCGTTTGACCTATAAGGGTGAGGCGTTGATGGATATTATGTTTCCAGAGGAGGGAAAAAATGAGTGACAGAGAGATGGAAGAGCTTCTTGATGAAGTGTTTCGCAAAGTTTTTGGAAAAGATTGGTAGGGAGATAGTGATGCTTGAACAAGGGAGCGAAGAGCAATTAACGCCATTGGAGCGAATGAAAGAAATGGCGAAGATTGAGAATGAAAAGATGCTGTCTAATAATGGCAGCAGACATTCCATTGCGGGATTGAAGGGCAGGGATGGCGGCTACAGTGGTGGTAGGCCAAGCAAGGGCGTTAATGGCGTTCCCAAGCTGTCTGAGAAGGCTGAGAGGATATTGGTCTGCATGAAGGCAGGTATGAAGGTCAAAGCCATTGCGAAAGTTGTTGGCAATTCTCATCAGGCGGTTAGTCAGATTATTGCGCGATATAATTTAAAGGAGTTAGCAGATGAGTAGCGTTGATGATACAATGTGCATGCACTATGTTGTTGATCGTTTGAACGGCATTGTTACTGAGACTGATTTGTTGGGCTTTATTGATGAGGTTCGGCACAACATACAAGTGAACGAAGACTGGCGGAGGTCAAATCCGCCATCATTACCCGAACAAGTGTCCGTTAATCCTGAAGACTTTGATGTTTCTACTGCTGTTGATAACATTAAGAGGGATTATGTTGAGAGGGCATTATCAAGATCAAAGAACGTAAGCAGTGCTGCAAAGTTGTTAGGCTTGAAAAATTACCAGACTCTGCAAAACTGGATTAATAGATTGGAGATTAAGTGATGGGTTTTTATCAACCAAGTGAAAAGAAGAAAAAGGCGTTTAATAACGCTATTGAGCGGATGCCTGAGAACATGACAAACAATGATCTTTCTGCGTTTATTTGCGGACTTTTCAAGGTTTATGACATTAAGGGCGATCAACGCAGAATGCTCATTCTTGGACTAGCCATGCAAGAACATGATGATGATGACAATGATGATGAAGATGACGTAGGTGTTGGTGTCGAGATTGACTTCAATGACCCGAAGTTGTCAGCTATTTTTAAGGGAGGTGCATAATGGAGTTTTTTACGGCGTTGGTTTTTTACTACACGTTGCAAGGTGAGCCTATGGTTGCCACAATTTGGTTTGAAAGCAGGGCGCAGTGTGAGAAGGCTTTGCGCGTTGATGAATTTATTGAGGCGGTTTATCAAGACCCTCTTCATGTTCATGTCGCTTGTGATGTTAGTAAGGTTGCATCTAATTCTATCAGGCCAAAGGCGAGGCCAGAGATGTTTGCACAGGAGGGTTCTTAATGGACGACAGGGTGTATGTTGTTCGTGATGAGGTGTGTAGGCTTCAGCGTGAGGTAGACGATGCTGAGTGGGAGGGCGATCCGCGTCTTTCTCATTTGGCTTGGGAGTTAGCTCACTTTAAAAAGTTGGAGGAAGAGGGCGTAATTTATGAGCCTAAGTTCTGAAAAAGTGGAGGAGGTCGTTAGTGACCTCCTTCAAAACTTACCCGAACATGTTTCTATTTCTGACATGCGAAATTTGGTTTGCGAACTTTTGTTCGGCTTAGGTTTGCACCCAGACGACCTGCCGATTTTTTTGTTGATGGTTGTGGATGCTTATATGGGTGAGCGTAGAGTTGATATGTTACGAGAATGATGTTATAACCCGAATAACTTTGGAGATGTATTCCTATGTCAACGTTAAGTCCTTTTGCAAATTCGATTCGTCAGCAAGTTGAGCCATTTGATAAATCTCAGTTTGGTATAGGTGCGTTGTTTAAAAGACTAGGTGCAGCGCAGCCTGCCACGCAGCCTGCCACCAATATTTCTGCATTAGACGATTATTTTAAGCGTAAAACTACAGTTCCAATGAATCAACCAACTGCAATGACATATAATCGCGCTATGGGCCGCAACATGCAGCAAGACGTGAAATCGCCAGAAGAGCAGGCGATGATTGATGCGGCGATAGCCGCAGGCCCGACAGACCCATCAATGAATACTTCTGGCCCTGCTGAATATCAGAGTCGAATCAATGCAGCGTTAAAAGCACGCGCTCAACCCGCTAATCCTTTTGAGGGCAACGATCAGTATCAGGCGTTGATGGAGTTTCAGCAGAGCCTAGCACCGAACCAAGATCAGCAAGCGCGTTTGCAAGAGTTACGTTCGGCTTTTGAGGGAACAGGTGGATATAAGGATTACCGTATTAATCAGTTGCAGAACCAGTTACAGCAGCGACAGCGCAATCCGATGATGGGTATGGGCTTGGGTGGTATGCGTCCGATGGGAATGCAGCCGTATCAAGGCTTTGGGCGGCCTTCGATGATGCAGCAGCGTCCGATGCAGCAGCCTATGCGTCAGGTTGGTGCAATGGGATATAATCAGATGATGAACCCACAGCGTCAGTTCGGCGCGATGGGATATAATCAGCCGCAGCCATATCAGCAGCAATCTGGCATGATGGGTGGTTATGGGATGAGTCCATATCAGCAGATGCGTCCACAGCCACAGCAGTTTGGTGGTTATGGAATGGGACAAAGCATGGGTGGATATGGCGGTTACGGCGGTATGTCGAATCCTTACCAGCCCCAGCAGATGGGTTCATACAACCCGAACAATTTTATGGGTTATCTTCAATAACTAACTTGCAAGCGTCACATTTTCTTTGTGACTCGTTTAATGTCTTTAATGGTATGTTACACTTAGGGCATTGATTTGCCTCTAATTTTTTTTGGAAATCGCCTTCTTCTTGAAGCTTAATAAGATTCATTTTATTCTCCCAAGGTGCGGTTTTTAACGTCACCTTCATGTTTCCATTTGCTATTTTTCTTTTATAGCCCTGCATTTCTTTTTCTGCTGCTGACCACCTTTTCGCCATTTTCTCCCGACTCCATTTTTCTTACGAGCATTTCCAATAGTGCTTGAAGCTCTTCTACCTGTTGCTTGATTATTTGATCTGAACGAGCGGCGGCATCTTGTTTCATCCAAGACATCCGCCGCTCCATTCTCCTTATTATTTTTGCGGATTCTATGTCCACCGTGCATTTCCTTTCAAAACAACTGCGGGGCCGACAATCCCTGTCCCGCAAATTTTTGTTGCTTCTTCATTGAAAGGAAGTCCGTCTAACAGCCCCTCTTCATTTACAAGAACTTGGATATCTGGGTTAGTCGGAGAGTTAACCATTTCGACTAATCCACCAACAAGCCCCTGAACTTTTTTAAGTGTTGGCTGTTCATCTTCAAATGTATGAATCATGTTTGTCTCCTTTTCTTACATAGACTGGGACTTGTACCATATAATCCCGTACCCTGCAAGCAAAAAGGTTAACCGGGGAGGCCCGGTAATTAACCTTTATAACCCGAACAAATTATCGGCTTACATGCTATCGCGCCCGGTAACAGGTTCATATGTCCCGTTGGATAGCGGCCCATTTGGAACTCCGAGGTATTTAAGAGGTCCGCTTGGGGTCAATCTGTACTTATTAACTAGACCTTGCTGCATGGCTTTGGTCACTGTGTTTTTAACTGTTGTTGGTTTGACTTGTTGAATTGCTATAATGCAAGGCTCATTTGGCTCTAATCCGTTGGCTGTATTCCAAACGCCATCATGTGTACCTTCTATTGTGACTGCCAATCCTTGCGCTTCACGCATGCGGATATAATCAACAACATGCGCCAAGCGTTCTCTAACGGTGGAAGACATTGCAATAGCTTGAATATCTACGCTTCGATCTTCAAGTAGACCAGTGTTTGGGTTACGAATGAAGTGCCTGATTTCACGATTAGCAGGACCATTTGATTTCACGACAGCGCCATCGAACGCGGCATTTCGTGCGTATGGTATGTTTAAATCCTTACACCTTTGCCTACCTGTGCTTTCATCTATTTGCCACACTGAGAATGCAGAGCGAACGCCGTCAACGATAGCGGATGTGCCTCTGATTTTATTACGAGCCTCCTCTGGTGTGGAGATTGGCTCTTTGGCATCTACCTTCGACATGTGGTGGTTAACCATGACAGTTGCACCTGTTTCGGTTGCCATCTGCGCGAGAAGCCCCATGAATGCAGCACCTGCTGCTGGATCAGCGTTCACATCAGCGTGAACAAACGATGCCATTGGGTCGATCACTACTAGCCGTAAGTTATCTAATTCAAGCATTTGATCATATATCCGAGAGAACTCATCGCCCATTACATATGAATTGTCGAACTTTTGCATGATTGGAAACACGCCGCCCAAGTTAGGCAATGGTAAAATCCGCAGTTTGTGATCATAATGTTCACGGTAGTTCAAAGGATCAAGTCGAGCGATCCTGCGGTGCATTTCATCTTTATCATCTTCCGCAGTCAGAATAATTGCATCCCCATGCTCTGCTACAAGACCGCCAAAAGCGTTTTGCATAGATGCTCCAGACGCTACTTTCATGGCAAGGTCGAGTGTCATCATGCCTTTTCCGCTATCCCCTGCTGCCGCAAATACCACTGGGACACCTAGCGGCATTGTATCTCCAATAAGAAACTTTTGCTCTGGTGCGCTACCGACAAAATATTTGTCGATAAGCAGACTATCATCTAAAAGAGATATCGGCTTTTTTACTTTGTTTTCATGGCCTTTGATGAACTTCTTTATGTTGAAGTCTTCTTCAATGGCATCTGCTGCATCCCACTTTTCAGGCTTTGTTGATGGGATTTGAAGCATGAGCGTTGACTTCGCGCCAACAGCTTTTGCTTGCGCCTCAACAATCCTTGCAAGTTTTTTACCTGCATCATCGTGATCAGGCCATAAGATTACTTCTTTGTTGCGCAGAGGTGTGAAGTCGAACTTTGGTGCTGTATTTTCTGACAGCATTCCTGCGCCACCGATTGTGCATGTTGCAGCGTATCCTAGCTGACTAAGTGCATCTGCGCATTTTTCACCCTCAACCCAAATAACCTTGTCTGATCCAAGTATATTGGGTATGTTATAGAGGGGTCTGGGTTCGGGTAAACCTTGGCTTCCATTCATAAACTGGCGGAACTGTTTTTTTGGTTTTCCTGTTCCATCCCGAACAATTTCGCCAGTTTCATCTCTTTCAAAGTATTTTCTAACAGTAACGAGAACCTGACCGTCCTCATCTGTATAGTCGTACTCTTCTTCGAACGGAGTGCTTGGCCCAATGTTTGCCTTCACAGGCTTTTGTTCGGGTTTGATAAAGCCATTTGTGGCAGTTGTGTTTGTAACCTTAAAGTTTTCTGGCTTGTTCAGCTTTACGATGTTCTCTGGTTGCGGCGCTAGATTTTTGGGCAGATATTCAGAGAAGTATTCTGCTGTTTCTGCGAGTGTCCACCCACGGCCTTCTTTCATAATCTTGCTGATACCACCTACGCCATCACCTGACTCAAAGTCTTTGCCGCTTAGAAACCAAGGGCTATTGATGTCAATGTTTATGCGAAGCGACTGACCTTTTTCCCCACGCAATGAACCTAGCATGAAATCATTGCCGCGACGAATCCCATTCGGGAAGGTTTCTAGTAGAGCGCGTAGCTGAACTTCCCTTGGAACTTCGCTTGAAATCCTTTCAGCCACCTCCCTTGATGTCTTGCCAAATTGTAAAATATTCATTATCTTGTCCCTGATCAAACATTATACACTAAATGTGGGGTGCGCTTTTGGTAGGGGTGCGCCCCATATTTCACTCATCCCAACAACTCTGTTGATATTCACAAAACTTACATAGAAAAAAATCTTTGCTTTGAGCGATACGAGGCAGAATGTCACCTGCTTTTGCAGCGGTCAAGATATTTACCGCTCTATCACTTGCCTCTTGTGCTAACGCGAGATTGTATGGAACTAGCTCATAGTAAATCTCAGAGGTGTTTTTGTTGACCACAGTAAACAAAGCAGGGTTTTCCGTAAGCTCCATGTATGTTTGGTACAGAGCAATTTGAGTAGCGTAAGTTGGATTTGCTTTAGCTACACCCATACGCACAAACGCTTGGAATTTTTTCTCATTGGCTGATTTATTTTCCCATAGTGAGGGATATGCCATAGCAACAGGGCCATCACATATAACGCCATCTATATGACCACGAATCTCTCCATCAGCTATAGAAAAGCCAAACTGCTCACCGCCCTTGTCTTCTGTGCGAAGATCAAAACCTGCATCTCTAATCCACTTGGCTGCATAGTCTTCGATGTTATGACCGAACTGAAAGATGCGCAGCGTTCTGGCGCTGAACTCTTTGTCGGGATCAACAGGGTAATTTAGATAGCGATACTGTATCTTGCGTTGGCACTCATCGCCAATGCTTGACGCTCCAATATACTTGCGGCGCTCACGTTTCTTTTCGCCTGCGACAATGGCATTATCAACTGCGGCTTTAATGTGTTCTACAATCGGGTCAATCTTAGAAGGGGATTGATGTAGAAGGCCAAGTGCCTGTTGACTTATAGTAAGTTTCTTCGAGTTTCCCAATTTCAATCTCCGCTGCTAGACGTTTTGCTTCTTGTATTCCAAATATCAGAGTGTGAACTTGTTCTTCTGAAAGGTCAGAAAAGCGAGTATCCCATCCAAATTTGCTCAATATGTGCGCCAATTCTTCGACTGGCTTGGGTGGATCAAGGTTGCTCAATGTATTGTCTCCTCTCTTGACCCGAACAATTCTACGACTTCATTTATTTCTTCCGGGTCCACATCTTTATTTCTAAATCCAATATTTAAGACCTCATGACCTTTAATCACAATGGTTGCGGTCCCAAACAAAATCTCTTTTTCCGCTTCTTCAAGATGGTCATGAATAACTTCATTTGCTCTATCTTGAACTTCAGTAATGTTTGTTGGATCATTGACCCAACAAACCATTTCGATTTCAGATGTTTCTACCGAATCATCATCTTTTTCTGCGAACATTAAGTACATTTCAAATCTAGGCATCTGTCTTCTCCACAAGGTTTTTAGCTAAATCGCTAATGAGATTAGCTGCTGCCCTTGTGTTTAACTCTACATGACCAACCTCTTTGCCGTCTACCCACATGTAAACGACTGGTCCTGCATCGCTCTTTTGAACTGTGATTAACTTAATTCCCAAAGGTCTTATCCTGCGCTGCATGAAATGCTTTGCCCATAGCATTTTTGTTCCAACAAAAATTCAAGGCGCATCCTGCTTTATATTTTGTCCACGAGAAGTCCATTGCATTGACTTGAATGCCTTGATCCAACAGAAGGCTTCTTTGCTTATCAGAGGCCCTGTTATTGAGCCAACGCTTGGTTTTATTGGCGGCGTTACTGTCTTCTATTTCACGCAAGAAATCATCGGCTGCTGACATAGCATGAACCTTCTCACCAATCGCTACTGTGCGGACACGACCTTTGTTCTGTTTTACCATTGCAACCCACATGTTGTCTTTCATGTGGCCTACAAATGCAAATCCCTGAAAGCCCATAGCCATCAGCGCATTACCTTCTTGGAATGGATTGATCCACATGAAGGGAGATAGCTGCATTAGATCGTATTCTGTCATGATGAATTTTTCTAGCGAAGCTTTTTCTGCCGCTACAAACTCATGACCACAGATTGGACACTCTGATACACGAGCATGAACCTCTGACTCACACTCTGGACAAATCTTTGTGGGGGCTTCGCCCTCAACCGTTTTGTCCCTTCCATCAAGATTGGCAACATCATCAATGCTGCCGTGCGTAATCACAGACGTACCAAAGTCCATGACGATGCAATCAGTCTTGACTGTGTTTGGGTATAACTCAGGATCAACAATGCGTAGCCCACGCCCAATCATCTGAACCATTGTGCCTTTCTGAGAGCATGGGCGCGTTAGAATGACACAAGACACAGGTGGAGCATCAAACCCTTCTGTAAGCACCGCTACGTTGACCACTACCTGCAAATCACCATGCTCAAGATCATGAAGCATCTCTGCTCTTTCATCTTTTGGCGTTTCGCCTGTCACAAAGTTTGCAGCAACACCAGATACAAGAAACGCATCGCAAAGATGTTCGGCATGTTTGACTGTGGAGCAGAACACAACTGTTTTTCTATCGCCTGCTTTTTCACTCCATTCCCGAACAACTCTATCGTTAATGACTTGGTGATCCATAATTGCGGCGACTTCTTCCATGTCATATTCTTTGCCGCGCCTTGTGACATTATCCAGTTGATCATTGATACCTAAATCAACGACAAATGTTTTGGGACGAACCAGAAACCCTTCTTGGATTAAAGAGCCGATTTCGATTTGGTGTGCGCAGTTGTTAAATACATCGCGCAATCCCTTTCCATCGCCCCGATTGGGTGTGGCTGTAAAGCCCACAATCTCTGCGCTGTCGTTGTCTTCAAGAACGGCATCTACCACACGGCGATATGTAGGAGCCGCAGCGTGATGGCCTTCATCAATTACCACCATGTCGAACTTGGGGCGCTCTCTCAGGTTACGTTCGCGTGATATGGTCTGAACCATTGAGAAAACTGCATCTCCATCCCAATGCTTAACCGTGCCATTGACGATGCTTGTAGTGATGTAGGGATTTACCTTTTTGAACTTGGATTCATTTTGCTCAACAAGTTCGTCGCGGTGCTGCACGACTAAAATCTTTTTGCCTTCTTTATGGCGCTTGCCGATAAGGGCAGAAAGCATGATGGTTTTGCCTGCACCTGTTGGTGCTACAACTAATGTGTTGCCGTGCTTGTCGAGTGCTTTGATAGCATCTTTTACGGCTACCTCTTGGTAAGGACGTAGTAACATAAATATACCTATTTGCTAGAATAGTAAGTTGGGGGGTTCGCGGCCCACGGCCCCCCTATCCGTGGTCTAGCAGGCGCGGAATGGCCCTGCCGCTAGATTATTGTTGCGCCCATGATGGAACTCCACCAGATGCTTGTGGCTGCGCAGGAGCGGCCTGTTGCATTGGTTGCGCAGCAGCAGGAGTCTGCATGACTGGCGCTTGTCCACTTGACACAAAACCTTGTGCACTAGGCGCTAAAGCTGCAAGCAAACGATTGCTGTCACTATAGCCATTAGTGCCTTTCTTAATGCCAACTTTAGCACAAATCTCCATAGCGTTTAAATCAAAAACACCTGCGATGTTACGATTTTGCTGCGCCTGTGGCGACATGTCCGCAGGATCAATGTTACGCGCACTTTCGACAATTGCCTTCAATGTACGCAGACCAATCTCTTTGGCTTGTGGGATGCCGCTTTGACCCATCTTGTCACCATCGACAAAGACACGATCCCAGAACTTACGGCGATCAAACTCGCCACCAATGATGGTGAACTCAAGCTCCATCCACTTAGCAGCAGAGGACATTGATTTCTTAAACCAAGGCCCAGAGCCGAACTCAGGGATTTCAATATCACCTTGCTTCACAAGAACGACTGCACGGCAAATTGTGCCATTTGGGATTAGGGAAAACTCACGATCTTGTGGGTTATTATCGGCGGGTACGTTATTTAAATTAAGCACTTTGTGCCTCCTCTTCGCTAGAGTTTTGAGTTGCAGGATCAACAAATGTTAAATCCTTTGAGTCTGGAGAGACACTAGACATCTTTTCCATCAGTTTGCCTAGATGTGGCTCTTCCAAAGTTTCGAGGCGACCAGAGCGATCTTTTGCAGGGTAGCCCCATTCATTCAATGGCTGACAAATAAATGCACGATACTGACCGTGATCACCTGACAGGATTGCCATTGTAATTACTTCGTCAACAATTCCGGGCAATTCACGCCCTGTCTTGCTGCCTTCGATTTGAAGCGCGTATTGCTTGCGCCCATAATCATCTGTGATTTCATCAAGAATGCCAACAAAAATCACATTTTTTGTGCGGATGTGCTGAAGGTGTGTAAGCCACGACATCATTTCGCGTCCGTGCATTCCGTATGCTGCGCGTGTGTCTAGCTTTCCAGACCGCTCAGACCGCGCCTCTGGTTGCTGCAAACACCATTGGAAGCACAAACGTCCTGCTACAGTAATGGAGTCAACAAAAAGAGTATCGAACTTTCTCCAAATCTCCTCACTGTCGCCAAACATTTGAGCGACATAATCATAATGCGCTTGGCTGTATGGCTGATCTTCTGAAAGAGATGGATTTGGCCCACCTAAGAAGCAAGCCAAGTCGCGGCACTCTGTCCATGTACGCGGACGGATAACATCAATCGGGTATCCTTCGATGGCGGCATCCCCTGCTTCCAAGTCCATAAACAGTGTGGTTTCTGGATTAAGCGTTCTAGCAAGTGTGGTTTTACCCACACCGCTTGCGCCACACACCACAATCTTGTGGCCTTTTTTCTCAGCCAAACGCTGATCGGCTGTGATAATTTGTAAAGCCATTATTCATCCTCCTCAATTGTAAACCCACCGACTTCAACGGTGCGGCAACGCTCCAAAACTTCCTTAACCGCAGGTGGCGCGGCTGTGTATTTACGCTCATCAACGGCAAGCGTCAGCTTCCCATAGTGACGCGCATCCTCTGGAGCCATAGCTTCCAGAACAAGACCAAGTTCATTTTGATCCCAGACCACTTTCTTGCGAACCGTAGCCTTTAGCTTACGGTTTCCTGCTACGATGTGGGTGGTTCCAAAGTCTTTACCATCTGCGCGTAATGCGTCACACGCTTGGTTAAAGAATGTATCATGTAGTTGCTGATCTACGCTTTTTAACTCATCACGCAGTTCACTAATAATGTGTTTGAGTTCGCTTCGACGATCAAACAGTTCACGACTATTCATGCCGATTCCTTTCCGCTTTAAATTTCTAGAACCTTACCTATCCCACATGGAGAAGGATATGTCAACGACTTTTTTAGATAAATTTTTTTATTGACATTTCAACTGATATGGGATAATATGGAAATGTCGAATGATTCGGCACGTTATTTGAAATGTCTAGTATGAGGTTAAACATGACTAAACGAGAACTTTACGAAAAAGTCATCTATCAACTCGAAGCAGATTGGAACTCAAAACATGATCGCATGGAAGCGATTAAGTTACTTGAACAAATTCCAATTGAAAAACTGGAAGAGTATATGAAGGATGTAAAATTCGACGCACCAAAAATTAAAACTTTTAGTAGCGTGTTATAAGTGAGGGGGCCTAGCGCCCCCCTTTTTTTGACAAGAATATCTCAATGCCAAGACAAGCTTTCATTAACTTCTTCTTTAGCTTAAACTCTGGAGTCTCAACTCCCTTGGCATCTTCAATAATTGTTTCCCAATCGCCGTTGGCATTTTCTTTCTCGTAGCGGAAGTCGGCTATGTAGGTGCAAATCTTCTGACCGTTGACCTCTAGTGCGAAACGAACCTGTAGCTCAAGGTTGCGCACCCTACCTGCACGTTCAAGGCTCTTTATATATAGATACCGCTCTGACTCCCACTTAGAGTCGAACTTAATGCCCTGCACCGTTACTTTCTTGTTTCCGTACTTGGCTCTTGACCCATGCCGTTTGGGATTATATACAGAAGAAAACGTCATTTATGGGAAACCTCCATGCCAAATCCAGTAAAGTACAAATCAGTAAGCGTTTCAATAGCCGCTTACGATAAATTAGTAAAAATAGCGGATCATGAAGACCGTGCTATAGGTCGCCAGTTATCTCGCATGATTGATGAGTCTTATGACGATGTGCAATCGAAGGTGGCATCTCGCTATGAAAGACGTAACAGCGTTGGCGGCATTGCTTCAGTTTTAGAAGACTAAAGCAATCCTGCGCTTCCAAGACCGCCCAGTAGTGTTGATGCGATATATGGATTGCGCTTTGCTCGTTCTCTTAAATTCATTTGCCGTTGTTGACTAGCAGGATTTATTGACCGTGTAATCTGCAAGTCTTCTACTGACATAGGCTGTGAAACTTCTGGAACTTTTACTTGAGGAACGTTTGGCATTGTGCCGCGTGATTCTTGATCCGCAACCAATGCTCTTGCGCCAGATTGCCTACCAACATTTGTTCCACGAGCGGCAGCATCCATAGCTTTTCCAACTCCTTTCACCAATCCTGTCGCGCGTTCTGTTAAAGGGACTCCAGAGCCAGTGACTTGAGCCGCAGATTCATTAAGCATTTGTGTCATGCTTTGCGCAGCAGCTTGAGGTGTTGTGCGCCCTGCTTTTACTTCTAATGCGCGGCGCATGACTGTTGGATTGTTAAGCATGTAATCTAAAACACGAAACCTACCTGCTTTTGGAATGTTTTTCATTGGGTTGGTAAATTGGCCTGTTCTAATTGCATCAGCAGCCAAAGAACCTGCTCCCTTTTGTCCAGTGTCACGCAAGAAAACAAGATCATCAGCCAACTGTCGAATGTCTTTTACAGCCTGCTCACCCAAAACCTTATTCAGCATTTCTGGCTTATATGCCTCCATAGCGTTGCGTAAAGAATAAGCGGCTTTTTCATTGATGAAGATGTCCTCATCTACAGACCCTAGAATATCGTTAACAATTGTTCGTCTTATTGTTTCCTTAGCTTCTGGGCTATCAGCAAAAAACTCTAAAATTCTATTGATTTGAGCGCGTGTCATGTTTTTACTTGTAATCGCCGCAGCAGCTTCCTCTGGGTCTAAAGTTCCAGAGTTCAATCTTTTCAAGATACTAGACTGAGCAGCTTCTTCTAGGCCAATCTGAGCATCACGAACACTTCTAAGAGTTTGCACGATACCCGCGTCAGGGTTTTGAGCCACAATTCTTTGTAATGTGTCATCATCAATTTTCTTTACGCCGCCATAAGCAAGTGATTTTGCTAGGTTTTGAACCTCTCCCCACTGCTCCCCGAACAATAGTCTGCCAGTTTTATCTTTGTTTAGACGCTTTACTTTTCCGTAAAATTGAACACCGTTAAACTTTGTTGGGTCAGCAAAATCTTTGTTTGAGTCAAGAAGTGCTTCGTCAAGATAACGCTTGGCTAAGTCTTGTCGGACAACTTCTTTTTGACCCTTGGCTGCATTTAGTGCTGCCTCAATACGCGCTGGGCTTTGAATTATTTTGTCATAATTACGCCCGACTTCTAGTTTTACATTAACTCCGGGTTCTCCAAGATTCCGAATAATTCCCATGTTTTCAAGTCGGTTAAACATACGAATTTCAGCGCGATAATTTCTGTTCGCCTCTTGAAGCAGCTTCATAGCCTTTTTCATTTTTGGCGCATTTCCAGCACCAATACCCGTAAGCCGAACATTTCCCTGCAACATGTTGTCTACAGTTTCACGCAAATCAACAAGAAGCCGCCTTGGAGTGGTGTCCCGTATACTCAAGCGTGGGTCCATCAACGTGTCTTGAATGTTTTTACGCAGTCCGCGCAAACCATTGAAGCTAGTAAAATCTTTTTTAGTTCCCTTTGTCACGAGATCATTAATTTGACGACCAATTTCTGTGAACTCTTGGGGCGCAACAGATGCCGCTCCACCATACTTACTATCAATAAGGTCATCAAACCGTGTTTTTAAAGCACTGACATCAAAAACAGGAAGCTCACCGCCCTCAACTTCAACAGTCCTTCCATTTAAGGTGATCGTACCTTTTACTTCAGAAAGCTTGTCATCAACTCCCTTGTAGAGAGTATCTGCACCCTTCATAAATTCATCATAGTTTTGCATTAAAACAGAAAGAACAGAATCATCAATTTCAGTTCCTTCTTTTGTTGATTTGCTTAACAATGAAATGGTTTCATCAATGGCCTGCATGTGCGCTTTTTGCGCGTCTGCTAGTGTGTTTTCTAATTGAGTAGCTTTAGCAGGCGCTGCGTCTGCAATTACTTTGGCAAGGTCGTCAACTGTAGCACCTGCGATGACTTGACCAGATTCATCCATGATTCCTGCTTCTTGAAGCAGTCTTTGTTTCTTATTCAGGGCAAAGACAACATTTTGTACTGCACGTTTGTCTTTACCGCTGATTGCTTCTGCAATTTGTGATGCACGAGATATAGCCGCAGGCATACCCGCCGCTTCGTAACTGGGCCTGCCGCCCTCATCCATAATCCGCAAAGCCTGCTCTGCTTGTCCTTGACCTAGCTGACGCTCACCTTGCCCCATCGCACGGGCCGCTGCGTTTGCGCCTTTACCTGCTCCCTGAATAAGCGCACGACCTGCTCTGTATGTTCCCATAGTAACAAGATCAATAGTGCCTGCTAGGGCAGCTTCAGTGGCTACGTCTTTTGCTACTTCACCAAGACTTTGCTTTTGAATACCTAAAAGGCTTTCGATACTTTCTTCAGCCGATTGGCCCAAACCAGCACCTACGCCTGCACCAAGAGCGCCACCCACCAATGTAGGTGCGCCGATAATACCGCCTATAACTGCCCCAATAGATTCAGGAGCAATTCCTGCTAAATCCGATACATCCCTTAGACTAAAACCTTCTTCTTCGATAATCAGGTTTTTACCAACTGGCTTCATGCCTTGGCTAATTTGACCTACTTCAGTCAGCGCTAATCGGCCTTGAGAATCTTTAGTGTATCCTTCATCTCCTACAATCTTTTTTAAGATCAACTCTTTTTCTTCAGGAGTTTCACCAAAAGATATTTTAGCTCTAAGCCCTCCAGCAGCCCCGGTAGTGTAGTCGAACATTTGTTCGTCTTTTCCCGATGTGGAAGCTAAAAGTTCATCAAAAGACCTTGCTCGTGACATGCCTAAAGAGCTTCCACGATCCTGAGAAGCACGAAGTTGCCTCAGTTCTTCAATGGGTGTTAAAGGCTTTTTCTGTGAACTTCGTAGTGCAGCAAGTTCTTCTTGTGGAGTCATTTGTAATCATCCATTGTTAAAGGCGGTTCGCCTCTGGCTTTTCTGCCTTCATTTATTATCGCCAACTCATCTTTTGTGATCTTGGGTTCGAATGAAATACCTGCGTTTCTTTCTAGCCAATCAATTGAACGATCAAGATTCCGTTGGGGTTTTAAAACTGTTAAGTCATAAATGTCTTCAAGCTGACGTTTGATCAGTTCAACATCACCGCTTGTCCAACTAATCTGACCAATTCTGTCTTTTACAAGTTTACGATCATTATCTGATAATGTCTTGCCAGATTCTTGAAGGATGTTTGTTGCTTCATCAATTGCTAAGTTGTTAAGCATGCGCTTCGCATCAGCAACATTACTTGGCATACTTCCCGCGTCTATGCCAAAACTTCTTAACGTCTGCTGCATCCCGCTAAGAATTTGCTTTGGTATAGATATGCCCTTATTCAAGTTTTCAATTAAAGCCTCAAACTTTTGTGCGCCTGAGTTAATACTTTTTTGATACCCCATAAATCTACGGATAACGGTTTCGTCGGTTTCTAATAATTTATAGTTAGTAGGTGTTGTTCCTTTATAATTTGGATCAGCCGCTGCAACCTGCAATTGCAACTCTGGCGGAGCTTCGTCAGGGTTTCCGCCAATAAGAGATACACGGTCTGGTGGGCTCCACATATCTCCAAGGTCTAAACCTTCTGCACGTTTTGCCAAAATATCGAGTCTTGATGATCCATCAATAAACTCATAATTTCTGTCAAAGTCTGGATTATTTATAAGATTATTAAGCTCATACTTGTTGAGGTCTACAAACTCACCTTCATCAAAGTTGACAAACTCTTCGCCCTTGCCACCCTTTTTATATACCCAGTATTTGCCGCGATTCATCATTTTTTCTTTGTTTGCAGCATCAGTGGCTTCATCAGATGCTTGTGCTGTAAGTGCAAACTTTCCAGCAGCTATAGCATCGTTACGCGCTTGCGTCTTAGCCTTTTCAAGTGCTGGCAACGCCGCTTGACCAGCCTCACCGACTGCGCCTAGCATTTTTCCTATGTTAAAATTTTTACCTGCTTTGTTTTGCATTAGTGCAAGACCAAAAGACATAAGAGCATGACTCTTATCCACCTTGCCGCTAATGTCTATGCCAGTGGCTTCAGCAAACTTTTTCTTGTATTCATCTAAATCTTTAACTTTTGTGTCTGGGCCTGCGCCACGCACAGCCTCCAAATAGTCATTTAACCCAGCCATAGCCGCTTGTTCAATTTCATCTTGTGAAACAGTCGGGTCAAGGTCAGCTTCTTTGCGGCGCAATGTTTTTTCTATTGGAGACTCGACCTCCTTTTTCGGCTGTAATTGCGCTAATGTATCATCAATTTCCGTTGCAAGTTGATCTAATGGAGATTCTGCAAAAATAGGATCATTTTCTGGCAAACTTTCAAGACGCTTTGCGACATCTGCTACAGCTTTGCGATCTTTTAACTGACTAACAGGAGGCATTTCCTGAAGGATGTTATATTCACTCAACAACTCTTCTTCATTAAATTCTGTGGGCAATCCAAATTGGACAACTCGACCATCTTCTGGACGCTGATAACCACCGAACACTTGTTCGGGTTGTACGAAAAGTTCAGATATTCTCTCACCCAAATTATCTTCTTCTTGAAAATAATCTAAAAATGAGCGTTGATCATCAATTTTTTGGACAAGTGAGTTGTCTATTTGCGGCAAAACTCTAGGCGAACCTGTGCGCCCCGGACCTTCTTCTTGAAACAAAGAACCCAAACCAAAATTAGTATCAGCCATTTATTTCCCCTATGCCGTGTTCAAGCCTTGAAGACCTGCATATGCGCCAACCCCTGATAAGAATGGGTTTGGTGCAGACGAAGGCTGCGTTGTAAACTGTCCATACATTGAAGCTGACGGTGATCCTGTCAAGTATGTTTGTCCATAGCTATATGGAGCAAGCGCTTGCTGCGTTTTAAGCAACTCATTTTGACGCGCAAAGTCCTGCGCTTGTTGATCGTACTGACGATCTTTGCCACCAAGCTCATACATGAATCCAAGGTCCGCAGGCTGCATTCCCGCATACACACGACCAATATCAGCAGAGGTTCCAGCCAATGCGCCATATGCCTTGCCAATGTCAGCTTGTGCGCCACCAAGTGCGCCCATTGTTTGGCCCAAGCCGCCTGTCAAGCGACCAGCTTCTAGGCTGCGCTTCATTTCGTCTTGTTGTGCTTTTACTTGCGCATCAGCCGCTGAAAGCCCCATGCTGCGATACATGTCTGCTGATTTCATTATACGATTTTTGTCAGCCTCAAAAGCTCTTTGATTTAACTGACCTTCAGTGCTTGTAGCAGCAAGACCACGCTTTGCAGCATCTTCAAATGCTCTGGACTCAAGGCTTGCTCCCGATGTGCCAAGCTGTCCTGTTAGACCAGAAGCCTGTAGCGCACGCTTACGCGCCGCCTCATCTGTTGCCATCGCACTCGACATTGCTCTATCGTAACCTTGAGACATAAGGTTAGCAATTGTGCCTTGCTTTGCCTCATCAATGGCTCTTTCAGTTTCTGCCGCTTGAACCCCTCTACGAGAACCGCCAAATGCGTTTGCGCTAAGAGCTTTAGCTGCATCAGCCTGACGGCGTTTAGCTCCCTCACGATCAATGCGCGACATAGCAGCATCAATAACTTGCTCTTTGTAAGGGTCCATAAACTCTTGTGTTCGAGCCGCTGGATCAAAGCGTCCAAGCCCTTCTTCAGCAAGCTCAAAGGCGCGACCTGTGCCACGCTCAAACGCCTCACGAGCGCCAAACTGACCACCTTCATCAACGTCTACTGTAGGTGCTTGACCAATACCACGCTCTAGCGCATCTCGTGCGTCTGTCAATTCTGTGTCATATAGACCTTTAGCGTCTATTGAACCACGACCTTCTTCCAAATACTTTTTTGCGTTTGGAAAGTAATCTGAAATGGCACTTCCGATTGTGCCAAGACCACCCGCCAATCCAGCCGATGCTTCTGGAAGATAACGAGCCATTCCTGCTTCATCTTGAAAGTAGGGCAGGTAACGATCCATAAACGCTTGGCGTTCTTCAGCCGTATCAAATGTTCCTGTAACAGCGCCCTGAAGTGGGCTACCTGCTTGCACATAATCAGGTATTCTAAACAGTTCAGGGTCATCAATTAAACCCCCACCTAAAATACCTTCTTCATCTGGGGTTCCAAAAATTCTAGCGAGTAGTGCTTCATCGTACTCTTGAATGTATTTTGGCCTAGCCTGAATCTGTGTGACTGTATCCGACATCAGGCGTTCCCCTCCAAGTTATCCATCATGCTATACATTGTTTGGATTCCTCTGTTCAAGTTTCCATTACCAGCGCCCTTAACTGCATCACGAGTCATTACAAACTCACCTGCGGTCAACATGGCAGGAACGTCATCTTTTGTTCCAGAACCCTCGCTTGGCATAATACCACCATCTCGACGCGGGAAATATGCAGGTCCACCTTTATTGGCATACAGTAAATCACTTGCTGAACCCTGCCTGCGGTTAACTGGCCTAAACCTTATAGGCCCTTCCCCTGCACCACGATTGAATCTTTCCATCATTCCGTATGGATCAGGGTCTTCATCCTCACTAAACAGGGTGTCAAGCAATTGCGAACCAAGGCCCATTATTAAAGCCTCGCCTGCTTTAGTATTTAATATGCGACCAAGACCAGTTTTTGTTTGCTTCGTTCCAAACAATTCACCTATGCCCAGAAGCCCCTCTGCTCTAGGTATTTTAGTGGAATCTAAACCGCCTTTGTTCATTTGGCTCTTAACAGCAGCGTCTAAACTGCCTACGGAACTTTTAGCGCCA
>CAACVD010000241.1_pt1 | contig 25772 bp, 37 predicted proteins | sample 2381771 | NCBI WGS metagenome assembly CAACVD01 (sample SAMEA5211965, study PRJEB30684) | marine metagenome | biome: Marine; feature: Epipelagic; material: Water | collected 2015-10-15 | depth 15 m
AAACTGAAGATAAGAAAGAATCTCAAGAAAAAGAATCATTATCTGAGACTAGCACAGATTCAGATGATGTCAAGGATTTACCCATAGTAGAGACACCTTTTGACAATGATCCTTCAGTAAGGCAAGCCTCTCCAACATTATGATAAAATATATACTAGAAAATTATAAAGACGATCTAATGGCTATGGCATTTGCTTATATTGGTATAATTTCAATTGTAGCGATGTTTTTGCCCAAAGACAATATATTTAAAAAGCTATTCAAAGAATTTGCATCAATCTTTACATCTTTATTTAAAAAATGAGTCACGAATACGAACAATCAATTACTTTTGCAGAAACAGATTATGGCTATGATTATAGCTATGATAATGAAAATGGATTTTTATACATTGCACCTATCCCAGAGTTTTTTACGAAGGAGTTCAAGGGATTGTATTACGAAGGAGTTAGTTACTCCTGGGATGAGATTGATTACAGAATGGGAGTAGAGTACAGTCCGTCTGTACCAGAGCCTTCATTTTATGGTTTAGTTCTAGGATTTTTATTATTAACATTAACACTAATCAATAGGAGAAAATAATTATGGCACACGCAGGAAAAGGAAGTTGTGGAGAAAAAAAAGGTGGTAAAAAGCCAAAGCGTACAGCAATGCGAGGTAAGATGAAATACTAATGTCTAGATTAATGTCAGTCGTAGTGTTTGGTAAGCCAAAAGGGGCCTGTTGCCCTGCTTGTGCTGCTGAAGCTGAAGCAAAGGCAAATAGGCGTAAACAACCTAATTACAATAGGAGGAAAGTATAATGCCTCCTGGTAAATATAGTGCAAAACAAAAAAAATTAGCTAGGTTAGCAATACCTAGAAACAAAATAACAGCAAAGGATTTGGAGGTCCTAAGAGGTGGAAAGAAAAATATTAAGCGTAGCTAGAAAATTAGAAAAAGCTAGTAAGGCACACGCTGGACAAGCTAAATTATTAAAATCATTAGTTAAAAATGGCACAAAAAAGAAAAAGTAACAAAATCTGCCCTGCAGGTATAGCTTGGGCTAGAAGAACTTTTGATAAGTATCCATCAGCGTATGCTAACATGGCTGCTTCAAAGTATTGTAAAGACCCTAATTATGCAAAGGGTGCAAAAGGTAAACGCAAAAAGAAAAGATAATTTATTATGGCATATTTACAAAAAAGCAAAGTTCAACAAATACAAGACGCATTAAAAAGTAATGCTAACTCAACTAAAAAAGCAGATACAATGCTAAGAGAAAAAAGCGTAGATGCTGAGTTTCAAAGATTTTTAATTGAAGATAAAAAAAGACTTAGTCAGGAGAGAGAAAATCTGATGAAGATGCTTGAAAAAACTAAAAGACAAAGCAAGTAATGGGCGAACTAGCAAAATGGAGAAAGCAAAATTGGGTGAGGATTGGTACAGATGGATCAATTAAAGGACCTTGTGGCACATCTAAAAACAAGAAGAATCCAGACAGATGCCTTCCATTGGCTAAAGCTAGAAGTTTATCCAAGGCTGAAAGAGCAGCAACTGCTAAAAAGAAAAAAAGAGCAGGAGCAAAAGGAAAACAATTCGTAAGTAATACACCTAGAGCAAAAGTAAGAAGTAAAAAGTAATGTCAAAGAAAAGTCCTAAGCAGTCAATGAAATGTGGAGAGGTTCGCAGGAGCACTCGTGCAGGTAAAAAAATTATGAAACTCTACTGCATTAACGGCAAGAGAAAGCTCGTCCATGCAGGTGCTAAAGGATATGGGCACAATTACTCTCCTGCAGCTAGAAAGTCATTCAGAGCTAGGCACAAGTGCGATACTGCAAAGCCTGGAACTGCAAAGCACTTAGCTTGTACAAAGCTATGGGCAGGTAAAGGTGGTAGCACAAAATCATCTCCTAAAAGTCGTAAAGGTAAATACTAGTGGCAAGATATGATACATATACTCGGTATGATGACAGAATAGCCGAAGATTTAGATATTGGATTCATAGGATTCAATAATCGTCTTCGTCCTGATCAATTAACAAGAGGTATATTGTCAGATAGTAAAAATGGAAGAATGACTCAAAATGGTGAGTGGCAAACTCGCAAAGGCGTTGATAATATAAAAGCTCCACTTACTACTAATGAAACTGCATTTCAAGTGCCATTTTTTTTAATTAATGATTCTACAGGTTATACAAGTAATTCACTAGCAATAACTAGTCAAAAATTACATATTACAGTAAATCAAAATTTAACATCTACTTTAGCAGTAAATATGACAGGTATTGTATTTATTGATACTGATAATCTTACAGGAATTACATTAGAAAAAGCTAACCATAAAGTTACAATTACTGCTATTGATTCTTCTTCAGCTACATTTAGGGTAGATGAAATTACATATACAAGTGGAACACCTGGAGGTACTGTAGATTTAGATAGTTCAACCTTAAATGATACATTAGTAAATGAAATATATGGCTCTTGTATTTTTTCTGACCCTAACTCCGAAACTGATAGCTACATTATACTTGCGGCTAATTCACAAGCTATAGCAATTAAAGTATCTGATCCAAGTACGCAGTATACTATGGCTTATCCTGCAACTGAAACAATTTCAGAGCCTGTAGATATGATACAGGCATTTAATAAATTGATTATATTTCGCAAAGGAGATACACCTTTTGAAAAGGACTTATCTGCGACAAATATAAATACAAATCCACAATTAGATAAAGTACAAAGTGGAGAGTACTCTCAACCGGTGCAAATTGTTTGTGCTTCTGGAGAATATGCACAAATAGAAAACAGAGGTATTGTTCATCAAAGCGATGGTGTATCCGTTGGAGATACTATTTCAGTAATAGGAAATAGAACTATTGCTTCTGATCAAGATTCAGGATTAAAAGTAGGAGAAACTTTTGTAGTAGCAAAAGTATTTACAGGAGGTTCTACAACAAGTATTACAAATGCTACAAAATCTTCTACAGCAATATCAGGTGGTGAATACGATGGATTTTATAAAGTAACATTAACAGCAGCAGGGCATACAAAAAATGTAGGAGACCCAATTGATATTACAGGATTCGGAGATACAAAAATAGATGGTTCTAGATTTGTTGCAGAGGTTAATGGAAATGATGTTATTGTTTATGTTCCTCAAAATCCTACACTTACACTTAGTGGAGATGAAACATTAGCACTTGCACATGGCTTTGAATTTTATATTGATTCAGCTAAAACTGATCTTCATATTACAGATGGAGCAAGTTTAAGTGCTACACCTGTATTTACAAGAAAGGTATCTGAAGGATTAGGATTTACTCATATGCCTGCCCCTGAATATGGTATATACCATCAAAAAAGACTAGCTGTTCCTTATAGATATAGCGTAAGCGATACAGCAGATACCTACGCTGATAGAAAAATATTTGATGAAATATTAATATCTGATATTTTGGATACAGATACATACGATCAAGTATATGGTCAGTTCAGATTTAATGCTGGTAAATCAGATTTTAATGTAGGTATGCACTCATTCTCAGATGATAAATTAATAGTATTTAATAGAAATAGTATTCATTTAGTATCTGCTAGTAAAAATTTGGGTACTGCTGCGGTTCAACTTTTAACAGATGAAGTTGGATTAGTTGCAAGAAAATCAGTTATACAGGTAGGTAATCAAGTTTTATTTTTATCAGATAATGGTGTATACGGAGCAAACTTTATAGATTTGTATAATCTTAGAGGTAATGAGTTACCACTATCTGAAAGTATTCAGAAAACAATTAATGATATAAATAAAGACGCTGCAGATAAATCAGTAGCAGTATACTTTGATAATAAATATTATCTTGCAGTACCACTAAATAAAAGAGATTCAGATGGAAATTTAATTACTGCTACAATGAATAATGCGTTGCTTATTTATAATTTTTTAAATAAAAGTTGGGAATCCATTGATAACATAAATAATGTATTATTAGATAATGCAACTACTATAACTGATTTTGAATTTACAAATTTGCTCGTAGCAGGAAAAGGCTCTAATAGAGGTGTTTATGTAGTAAATACAGATGGTGGAATACATAAATTAGAAGTATTTGAAGATGGTATAGATAGAGTTATTACAGATATTGGAGAAACATCCAAAAGTGAAACAAGAGTTCAAGGCTCTGCAACTAGCCGAATGTTTACCTTAAACTCTATAGATCGTAAAAAATTTAATAATTTTGAGTTACATTTGCAGTCAGGTTTAGATAATTCATCTGATGTATCTATATCAGCTACTACAGAAAATATTGATTCTGAGCCTGCTTTAGATTTAAAAACTGCAGAATTTTATTTAGGTGAAAAAATAAAACCTGATGAAGATGTATCTATTAGAGGTCGCATAGGAAACAAACGAGCATACGGATTACAAATAACTTTAGAGAGCACTTTAGGTAGACCTAGATTTAGGTCATTTAAAATTGCAGGAGCACAAACAAATAACTCGACAAGCTCTGTACAATAGTATAAATAAATAATGTATTAATATGGCTATATTAAGTAAAGGACAAATATTTGGCTCAACTGAGCAGATTACATCCGGAAAACTGCACGCTTTGGTAGATAGTGCTACATTCGTAACAGGAGGTAGTGGTACTTGTGAAACAGGTGGTGGTCTTGAGGTTACATCTAATGGTAGGCTTGGTATTCAAGATGGTGAAGTAGACCTAGTTAAATTATCTACTAATAATGCTTTGAACTCTGGATTGTACGGAGTGCTAGATAAAGTGTACCCTGTTGGTTCTATTTATGTATCAACTGTATCTACAAATCCTGATTCATTGTTTTTTGGTGGTACATCACTAACAACTTGGGTTGCATACGCAACAGGTAGAACTTTAATTGGTGTAGGATCAGGTACAGATAATCAACCATCTCCACAGACTACAACTTTTGGTGCTGGAGATACCGAAGGTGAATACAGACATACACTTACTATTAATGAAATTCCACAGCACAATCACCTCAATACTGCTAGTCCGGGAGCGTCAAGCAGAACAGTTTGGCACGATAGCCAATCCGGATACGGTTCAAATAGAGTCAGTCACTTCGGAAGTGGTAGTTCTTACGCTGGTAGGTCTACTATGGGTCAATTGGTAGTTAATAATGGGGGAGATGCTTCTCACAATAATATGATGCCTTACATAGTAACTTATATGTGGAAACGAACAGCTTAATATGAAAAACTTTTTAATAGATTTTTTTAGACCCTTAGATAATCTTATCTTTAATTACTTCGTAAAGATAGGAGCTGTTAAGTGCATAGACCCCGGAACAGCTTTTGCAATAGGAGGACAAGTACTAGGAGGACTTTTTGGATCAAGAAGTGCTAAGAAAGCAGCTAGTCAAAGAGCAGCGGCATTACAAAAATCTTATTCTCAATTTAGAGACCCATCTGAAATAATCGGAGAGGCTTATACTACAGGTATTTATGGCGAAGAGCCTATGCAGGCTATACTTGGTCGTGAGCTTGACCTAATACCTCAGTTTCAAGAATTACAAAGAGCTAGAGCTTTTGGTGCAGCTGATATTTCTAGAGACATCCAAGAAGAATCTAAGATGCGTCAACTTGGATTAATAGGTCAATACGGTGATCAAATTAGATCAACTTTAGAAGACCCAAGATTAGCTAGGGTAGCAGAAGCTCAAATGGATATTGCTGAAAGAGCAGCCGCAAGAGCACAGGGGCCTCTAAGTCCTGAAGTAGCTAGAGAAGCAACTCAAACTGCATATGCAACTGCTCCTGCAGGTAGAGAAAGAGATGCTTCTGGGATTGCTGCAGTAGCTTTAAGTAGAAGAGGTGCACAACAACAAGCAGAACAGTTCGCACAAACTTCATTAGGTCGAGCAATGCAAGCATCTTTACAAGCTAAAATTGATCCGTATCAGTTTATGTTCGGTACTCCTTCAGCAGAAGAAAGAATGGCTACATCATTTTTAGGTGGAGCACTTGCTCCTCAAGTAACCGATCCAGGGTATGCATTTAACTTAGGGCAAATGGCTGATCAAAGAAAAGCACAATCTATTCTCGGTCAAGGACTTGCGATAGCACAAGGAACTGCTGCTTCTGGACAAATACTAGGAAAAACAATTGCAGGTATAGGAAGCTCACTAGGTAATTTATTCCAACCTCAAGCTCCAACTACACTTTCTTCAATACAGCAAACTGCAGCACCGATGCTACAACCAATGAGTTTACAATATAATATGCCCACTACAGGATTTACAGGTGGAGGATTTACATTTGGACCTACTAATTAATTATGCTTAAAGGATCAACACCATTAGACCCACGATTTAGTTCTTTAGATACATCTCCTGCGATTCAAGCAGGTGCTATGGAGCAACAAGCTATTGTTAATATTAGCTCTAGTATAAATCAAGCCGTGCAAAATATTGAACAAAAACGCATGGATAAAGAAGCACAAGAAATGCGTATGTCTGCACTTTCTCCATTGTTAGAGCAAAGTGGACTAGCAGGTTCTAGGGGTACAGAGACATTTAATGCTGCCCTTAAACAGTTATCCAAGAGTGATGACTTATTAGGACAAATGCAGAATTTAAGTACAATTCAATTAGCAAAGCAAGAGCTAGAACAAGAAGCTATTAAAAAAACGGCTGAAGGAACACCGTTATTGGTTACTGAAAAAGAGCTAGAAGGACTTGGTGCAGCTAATGTTACACCTAGGGTTGTAGATGGAGAAACTTTATACGAAGTAAAAAGTCAAAGTCTCTCTAAAGGAGACGACAAACAGTTCATAGAAGGACTAGAGAAAATAGGTGACTCAATTACAGTTGATACCGATAATGATGGTAAGAAAGATACTAGATATACTAGAATGGGAACAGGTTCTATTGAAGCAGAATCCATTCTACCTGAACCTAAAGAGCCTACTAAGTTTGAAGAGAAGTTCGAGGAAACACTTGGAAAAACAATGGCTGAATATGAAACAAGAGATCGCTTTGTAGCTGAATCAAACATTGATATATACGATGATGTAATTTCAAAACTCTTATCAGGTGCAGTTACAACTGCAGGTCTTACGGATTATCTTCCAGGCTTTGCAGGAATACAAGAAACTGTTCAAGCATACATTGCTCCAACAAAACAAGATGCAGTAAATAATATTATGGGAGTTGTCTTTCAATCATTGAGAGCCACATTAGGTGCTCAGTTTACTCAAAGAGAAGCTGAAAGATTAGTAGCAGCGGCTTACAATCCTAAATTACCTGAAGAGATGAATATCGCTAGACTTGCTAGAGCTAGAGATGTTCTTATAAGAACCAAGGAAGCTAAAGACAAATTACTATCTCATCTGAAAGCAGGAAAATCTGCTCTTTCATATGAGGGACCTGATCCATTGGATGTTTATAATTCAGAGATTTCTAACTTGAAAAACGAATTAGATGCTCCTACTGTAGGAGATGATGATAAAAAACCTTTAGTTATCAAAGAAAGAGGATAATATAATGCCAATCTATGAAATTAATGACCCAAATACTGGGCTAGTAGTAGAAGTAGAGGCAGATCGTGCTCCTACTCAAGAAGAAGCAGAAGCATTTCTCAAAAACAGACAAGCTAATTCAATTGAGTTGTTAGCTGAAGGTCCCGGATTTTCAGACAAAAGAACAAGCCGAGGCAAAAGAATACGGATTGATCCCAAGAAGTTTTACTCAAAAGAAATTCCTAAGTATCTAGGTATACCTGAAGAAGACTTTGACTACAACCAAAGTGCACCACTAGGAATGCGTTTCAAGATGGATTTCTTGAGAAACAAAAGTGACCGAGAAGCTGTTCTAAGAAAAGAGTTCGGAGATAATAATGTAGTATCATTGAATCTAGGTGGTCAACAAAAGATTTTATTTAAAAATTCTGAAACAAATAAGTGGGGATTCTACGATTCCTTTGATGCAGACTTAGCTGACTTTACTGCAGATTTAGCAGGGGACATTGTTCCTATAGGAGCTGGTATTGCCGCAGGTGCTAAAACATTATTTGCTGCCCCATTTACAGGTGGAGCTTCAGTTTTAGCAACATCTGCCGCAGCAGCAGGTGCTGAAGCCGTAGTAGGTAGTGTACAGGATGTAGCAGCTAGAGCCGCATTTGGTTTAGATGTAGAGGCAGAGGATTTAGCTGAAATAGCACAATACAGAGCTACAGAAGGTGGTATAAACTTTGTTATAAATGGAATGACTATGGGAACAGGTAAAGTTCCTATAAATATGTTCATATCAAAAGAAGGAGCAGATTTAGCTAGGCAACAGGCTTTGGCAGTACTAGAAAATACATCTGCAAAAATACCAATTTTTGTTAAGGAAGGTGGAGAAAAATTAGTGCACGCTCAAGATATTGCTTCTAAGTATCCCAATAGTGCAGTTGCTAAAATGTTTGCCGAATCCAGAGAACTAGCCGCAACTAAGATACAAGCTCAATTCGCAGGTCAAGAGATTACACAGGAGCAAGCTGATCAAATACTGCGTGAATCATTTGAAACATTATCTGCCCAATACGGAGATGATATAGCAAGAATTACAAATACTCTTGATACTTTAGCTGCTGAAAAGATAGCACTAAAAGAGGGTGTTCCTACCGGTCTTGATTCTAAAGCTCGCCAAGAAGCTAAGAAGGTATTCAACGCAGAGCTAAACAATAAAGCAAAAACTGTATTAACTCCTGTTAGACTTTCACCTGAACAAACAGGTCTTACATTGCAGGACAATGTAGCTAGAAACTATGTACAAACCGAAGCTGCAAGTAGAAATGCTTTTGAAGGCGTATATGATAATTTAGTAGATGTATCTACAGATGCTAATAGAATAGCTAGAATATTTACAAAAAGAAAAAATCAAGCCATTACAGACATGGAAGGTGAGATTGTTTCTGTGCTTGCTCCAAATGCTAGAACAACTGCAGGAAGAGCCGCTACATCATTGAAGGAATTAGCTGAAGCAGGAGAACCTGTTACATTCAAGCAACTCAATGAAATGATACAAGTGATTGAAGAAAGTACAAGGCGTGGATCAGCAAGTCCAGGATTCAATGCAACTGAATATAGAAACATTGCAGGTTCTTTGAGAAATCTTAGACAAAAAATGCTTCAGCAAGCTGACCCTGCAACAAGAAAAGCATTCAATGATGCTAACAAGAATTTCCAAGATGTTGTTTTACCTTTTAGAACAAGTGATATTTTCAATTCAGTAAAAGCAGAGATAGGTGATAGTTATTCAACTGCTATTGCTAGAGCACAACAAGGGCAGTCATTCAGATTGCCTAGGCTTGAAAGTGGAGGTACTGCAGTACTAGACAGAGCGTTACTTAATCCAAAGAGCGTACAGGACTTTTTAAGAGCTACAGGAAACGATCCTGCTATGCGTCAGTTACTAAGAGATTATTGGTTGAGTTCTAAGAATCTAGTAGGGGGCAAACCATTACTGAAGAAGGACTTAAATCTAACTGAAAAAGATTTTGATATAGCGAACATTCTATTCCCTGGACAGGGCAAGAATAGCTTTAGTGCAAAGGTTAACACCCTAAGAGACTTGCAGAGATTTACAGATGGTGCAGATGAATACATCGAGGGATTAACTGCAGAGACATTCGATAGACTCATGCGAGAAGGAGTAGAGGGCACTCAGCTTCAACTCAAAGAGGTTGCTAAGAATGAGGTCATCAACAAACAAAAGCTAAATAAGCTCACTTCTGAAAAATTAGTAAAACTCATGAATGATGGTGCATTGCCATTGCCTTCTAACCAGACAACGATGGAATCCCTAGTGGGCGGCATACTGAAAGCAAAGCCAGTGGAGATAGAAAGATTCATGAAAACATTGCAGGCTAACAACCCTGATAGTATACCTGCATTCAAGCAAGCTCTGTATCATCACTTAGTTGAAAAGTCAGGTAGTAGAATAAAGGATACTACCCAAAAAACACTTATTGGAGAGCCGTTGTGGGACCCTCTTCGGATGGATTCTCAACTGATTGCAAACAAAGAAGCTATTATTAAGATACTAGGAAAAGAGAAATACGATAGTATCAAGTTGATGAACGAAGGTATGCAAAGATTTTCGGTACTAGATAAAGAAGCTCTAGGTAAAATATCAGGTGCAGGTAATGAACGAGGCTTCAAAGCATTCATCAGTAATGTGCCTGGGGCCATCAAGGATCGCTATGGTGCTTTGATGCTCGCTAAAGAAATCAAAGACCCTACGCACTTCAAGAAGATGCTTACGCAAGAGAATTACGATAAGACTATGACTGCACTCAATGCTAGTCTATTCTTTGGATTGAACTCCATCAGAGCTATGCAGGATAACGCTGATGCCGACCCTAGATTTAGAAGAGATATTACAGAGCGATACAAAGCTATCTTTGAACAAGCCCAAGAGCTTGACGCTCAAATAGAGCGAGAGTTATCTAGATAAAAAAAAGGGTAACCCCTATGACGAGAGTTACCCTTTAGTAGATAATGGAAAATCTTTATCTAAGAAGAAAAAGATAAGGATTTAAATAGGAGGGGGAGAAATATCAAAAACCCCACCCCATAGGTGTTACCACTCTATGTTACCTTATTCTCTTTCTTCGGAATTGATAATTAGCTTTTCCTCGGCAGAACGCAACTTTTGTTTCAGATTATTTACATCTTTATTAAGTTGCTCATTTTGCTTTGTTAATGTTTCGCAAGCAATTGTCATTGCCGATAGTCCACCCTTTAGCACATCTTCAGCAGAAGTGTTGAACATTGAGGTGGTTGGTTTATTTAGTACTGCAGTAGTCATATTTATCTGAATCTTCCTATATTGTTAACGAATTTGAATTTGCCCATGAGGTCTCTTTCGCCTTCACGGTTTTTAGCTATTTTGTAATCTAATTCGAGGTAAGTTGTTTTGCCATCATAAACCTTGCAGTTATTAATGTCGCCACCCCTTGCCCACATTAGCAGGATTACATCTGCGTCATTCTCTATGTCTCCGGAATCTCTAAGGTCATGTATACTTAATCCAGAATCTCTTTTCGCTCCTTCTCGATTCACTTGTGCCAAGAGTATAATAGGTATATTAAGCTCTATGGCAAGTTGCTTTATAGCGTGAGAAATGAAAGAAACTCCGTCATTCTTGGACATTTTTGTGTCATATGGTATAAGTTGCAGATAATCAATGACTAACGCTTCTATACCATATTTTCTCTTCATTGATCTAGCTTTAGATCGCAGCTCATCTACATTCCGAACATAATGCTCGGTATATATTGGAGCTTTTTGTATTTTTTCTAAAGAAGTGTAAACTTTGAGCTTATCCTCCTCGGATGCGACTTGATCTCTGAATCTCCTAAGATTAACGGCACTAGCAGTTTGAGCCATCCGTTTGGTTAACTGCTCAGTAGGCATCTCGAATGAGAATATCCCTACAGGCTTATTATCCTGGACGGCTGCCCTCAGTACGATATTAAGAGCCAACTGAGATTTACCACAAGATGTAGGTGCAGATATAACAAAGACTTCGCCTCTGCCTATGCCTCCTTCATCTAGTTTTTCATCCAAGTGTTTTATACCTGTTTGCAATGAGGTAAATTCGTAAGTTCCGTTAGCTTGAGCCTCTAGTTTATTCTTGAGGTCATCCGATGCTTTTTTGATGTCATCTTTGTCATTTTTGGCATCTGTGATCTCTCTCAATGATTTATCTAGTACAATGGCAACAGAATCAGCCGTAGAACCCCCTAGAAGCGATTCTATGGACGCCCTTGATGCTAAGAGTAAGGCACGAGCTTGCGACCTCTCCTTGACGATTTTAGAGGCATTTAAGGACATCAGTCCAGTTTGGACTTTACTTTGTATTTCGTAGAGTCCTGATATGCCGTCTATGTCATCTTCTAGATTCTTTCTTCGTATCTTATCCCATACTGTTATTTCATCAATACTCTTATTGTCCTTAGCAAGCTCTTCCATGCATTGATAGATAATCTTGCACTTGGGGTCATAAAAATCTTCTGAGGTAACTATTTGGGACACGACATCAAAGCTATCTGCACCATCTGTCAGTAGACAAGAAGCTACTACCACTTGCTCTGCATCTTGAGCAAATGGTTGTTCTATGTTGTTATCTAGCATCTAGACCCCTGCTTCTTTTCTTACCTGGGCTACATAGAATACCGAGCATCCAAGCTCTACGGCTAACTCTTCCTTTGTCTTAGGGGAGTTAATCATATAATCTTTATCTGCTTGGGTAATTCTTTTTCTCTTAGTTGCTTCGATAATAGAATGAATATCATCTCCGTACTCTTTTATCTCTCCTCGGATAATAGCACGACCAACATCCATTCTAGCTTGCTTATAAAAATCCTCACGAATCTTGCCATCAGTATCATCGTAAAATCCTTTTATGTGTGAGCTTTTGTATTTCTCTATGTAATCCATTTTATTAATTTTGAATATCGTCTAATTCAGCAGGTAACTCTCCTGCACCTATTTTATTTAGTGTCCATAGCCAACAAGCCATGTTCCACATTACTGCTCCAAAATGATCTTCTGAAAAATCATTGTCCCTGCATTGCATTAAATGCCGATAGGCTGCATCGCAATAGCGAGATAGGGGTATTCCTTTTCTCCAATTATCTGGGCCATACTTAGTCGCTCCATCTTCAAAGCGTCTAGCCATAGCCATTATTGCACAGGTAGGAATCATACTTGGGATTCCTTTTCCTTTCATGGCATCTCGTACTGCCCCTGTATCAAAGGCAGTACGGCTACCACTATCAGGAAGAGTTTTATTTTCTTCCTGGGCTTTCATTAGAATGGCACTTCTTGGCTTTGAGGTTCAGATTTAGCTTCTTCCTTTTTTTGGAACTCGCTGAACTTACCACTTAGGCGAGTGTTGCCCTTTGCGTCTTTATTGACCCAAACTGCAGCTCGCATCTCTTTGCCTTCCATATTGGCAGTACCAGTAAACAAAGGCTTCTTAGAGCCTTCCTCAACATCCTGTTTGAATAAAACGAATGTGTTAGTATTATCGTATTCTTTTGACATAATTATTTTTGGTTAGAATAAATCTTCGTCAGCATTGTTAATAATAGTTGTACCCTTAGGTGCTGATTTTCCGTGGGTATTAGTTGCATCTGCATCTTGCTCATCATCCAAGGCTAGTAGTCCTGATAATGCGTACTTACGACTATAACTGGAGCTACTTCCTGAAATTTGAGCCTCTGCTTGTCCTTTGACTTGCAATGGCTCTCTAGCAAAAGCAGATACGCTGATCACATCATCTGAATCGTTATCCACGATTGAGGCAGTTGCCTTGATGTAAAACCTTTCTCCTATTACTTGAACTTCATCATTTAGTAGGATACTTACATTTAGCTCTTCGGATTCTTTTTTGATTCCGTTGAGGATGTCGCTACAATTCCAATACTTGTAGCCACCGAATTTGTTGAGTCTATTTTTTGGTATGGAGACTCTCTGTTGTAAAGCAGATAGTTTCTGCCTGATATTTAGTTTTTCACTCATATTTATTTTGTGTTAAAAATTGACGATACAGTTTTACTCTCTCTCTTGTATTATTGCAAGCATTAATTTCACTAGTTTTGTATTTAAATAATTTTAATGCGAACACTTGTTTGTCCTTGGTAAGTCTACCGAATCTCTTGCATAAATCGGTTACCCCTTTTGGATGCAGCAACTCATATGGGTCACCCTTTATGTATTGGGATAAATTCATAAGTCCTTGTGCATAAGATACTTCTGCTCTGCCTTCGCAGTATCTGATCCAGGCATTCCGGCACTTACCTTCCCAGGCGTTAGCTTGTCTATCAATGCAACCTCTAATTTGTCCGTTGTCGTGATCGTGATCCACTACGACATCTTCTAGTTTGTTTTCTAATATCGGACAGATTGGCCCCTTGTTTTCCTCTCGGAACTTCTTCAGTTTACTTGCAGTTATGTACTTCATTCTAGTCTATGGCAGTTCGCACAGAGAAGCTCGCACTTCTCTAGCTCTTTAATTATTCTTGATTTCTTTAGCCCTCTTAGTGTAGCTACATTCATTGATTTATTTTTAGGATTTACATGATGGCAATCAAATTGACTTGGTTGCCCTTTGAATGCACAACGAGAACAAATAAAGCCACCGAAGAAATCCTCGATGACTTTATTGTAAGCTCTAGTTTTCATAACCTCTACACAAGGTCTGCAGTAAGGTTTGTAATACTGAGTACCTGACACTTTGCCCTTTCCTGCAGTAGCAAACTGACTGATAGGGAACTCGTGATTACAATTCTTACAGGTCTTTAATCTCATTTACTTCGATGATTTTAATGATCGCACCTTTTTTAGTAATGCATATACCATCTTTATTAGGCTTGCTACGGCACAGGAAAAGTAACGCTTTCTTTTCGTCATTCGCCCATTTAGTTGTCTTGCCCATGTATTCTGACGGCATATCGTAGTGTTTGTATCTGATTTCATATTTACTAGCCATTTAATCGGTTTAACAATGTATAAAATGCTTTAGCTGCACACATTGGAACTACTCCATTTCCGAGTAATCGCAGTCTGTCGACCCTATTTCTAGACCCATCAACTGCTCCACCCAATTTGGATTTAGTCTGTATGGAATCGCTAACTTCGTCAGAGATGTTTGATTCTCCCCTCCTGTTATCTTCCATCCCTCCTCTGCCATTGGTGTCGGATAGTTGTACATCCCCTGTACCTGCTCGCCTAGATTGCTCTTGCCCCTGTCCCTTAGGCAAGCTCTTGAGTCCTGCTCTTTCGGTGTCCCCCAGTACTCTTGGTTCTTCCCATGGGTATTGCTCTTGGTTTGGTCTAGCGATTGCTTGGCATCTGAATACGCTTGGATCATCAAAGGATCGACCTGCTCTCTCAAGTTGCTCGGCATAGCTCTCCCCTTGCGAGTTGTCGTTGCTTGACGAACTGCTGATTCGTAGCTCCGACTCGGTAGGGAATCCATTGTATTTGGTGTCGCCCAATTTGCCATATGCACTACGGCATCTCTCAATTTTGCTCCGTACTCTGTTCCATTCTCTCTTGTCGCTTTGAACCCACCTTTCGTCAGTTTCACATTCTTCGCTACTCCCCCCTCTACGCAACCTGCTACTGATGGAGTTGGAAATGCCAAGGATGAAGACACGCTTTCTTTGGTGTGGCAAGCCGACTTCACTCGCTGAGAATATTCCTGCCGTTGCTCGGTAACCCAATTGTTCCAATGTTCTAAGGACATATTTGAGAACAGGTTCTCCGTCTCCTGTTTTTTGGCTGATGATTCCTTCAACATTTTCGAGGAAAACAATTCTAGGTTGGCACTCTCTGATTCCCTCTGCAATGTATGGGAAAAGGTGTCTTGGGTCTTCAGTAGCTTTCTTAGCCCCTGCAACAGAGAAAGGCTGGCAAGGGAATCCTCCTGAAAGAATGTCCACTTGTCCACAAAACTTTCCGAATGGGAAGGTTTTAAGGTTCGTGTAAATAGGTGCTTTATGTAATCGCCCTTTTTCAATCTTCTCAACCAAGTTGAGGATTGCGTAGTCTTCGATTTCCGAGTAAGCGATTTCTCTGACATTTGGCAAAAGGATTCGTAATCCTTGTCCGATTCCCTCATAACCTGTACAGAGGGAAAGGTGTGTAATGATTTTGGTATTATCCACATTGTGCATTATATTTTGATTATTTTTGTTTTATTTATAGGAACATCATAAAAGTATTCCCCTGCTGCGATAGCTCTGTTTGGAACTTCCACAATAGGAGATTGCTTTATGACATCTGAATGTATGCTAACTGCATACTCGTAATTTGAATCCCAAGCGTGATAGACGCAAGGAAAATCTAATTCTAAAAATTTCTTCTTACGATAAGGTATATGAATAGTATCGTAGGGAAACTTGCCGTTAGACCATATGTTTCTTCTTTCGCATTCAACATAGATTGTGCCTCCATCAGGAGTAGTTACAACTAGGTCAACTGCGAACTGATCTAAATGATCTTCTACCTGATAGCCCTTTGAAGCAATGTAACGCTTACTCGCCCTACGGCTTTCAGCATCAACTGCATCAAAGCACTCCTTGTTAAATGGATGATGTTTAGACTTAATCATTTACGCATCCAATCCATCCAATAGAGTTTAGCTAGGTACTTGAATCTCTGCACTCCTTTTTTAATTTGTGCTTCGCTCCAATTTTTGTGATAATGGTTTCTGCTTTCTGTGCATATGCAGATGCTTGTGCATTTCGGCTGATAGTCCAGGGACAAGTCCTTTTGTAACCACTTGGATTCAATAGCCAACTGAGTACAATCTTTTGTTTCGTAGAACTTACCACCTGTACCTTTTGTATCTCTGCACTTGTAATCAAATAAATGATACTTGCCATCTACCTTTGCAATGAAATCAACCGACCCTGCTGCCTTGTCTCTATTGCAGAAGAGTATAGTTTCGCAAGCGATAGGCTTGATGTCCTCATCAAAGATAAAATCAATGAAAGGATCAGCCCAAGGATCAAAGGGAGATAAACTAGGCTTTGGATTACTTTCATCTATAATGTAATTAATCCTATCCTCTAGTCTTGCGTGAACTGCACTACCAAAAGTAGAAGACTTAATGGGTAACCCATCTTCAGGGTTAATCCTATATCCATAACGCATATCCTTTAACTCTTCAGTAGTAGCCAAGGGATATTCCCTTGATAGCTCTACCAATTTTCGTGGGCCCCAAATATTGTCTAGGAACTCATTCTTTTGAGTAGATAGGATAGTAGTTACAGAGGGGTATGCTTTTAGCTTCTTGGCTTGTGCAGGAGTAGTAGCCTTTGTAAGAAAAGGCTCTCCCTTGCAGTTATAAAAATGTCCGTCACTCATTTCTTATTTTTCTTTTTGAGTTTTTTCTTGGACACTTGATTTGTTAACAGTTTTGTTGTTATCATAGTTTTTTCTAGTTGAACTCCAATTAATAGAGTCGTAGTTAGTATCGTAGGCTTTTTGATTATAGCCTGATTTTGGTTTCATTCCTTTACCCATAATTATTATTTGGTTTAAAAATAACTAAAGCACTAGGAAATGGTGCAGAGTTTTTACTTTGACCAAATTTCAATCTGCCCCTGATGAACTCAATATCTCCTTTCATTGCGTATTCATGCCACCATCTAGTATCTGTTCTTGATGGAACTAAGCACACTACCATAGCACCATTTAAAGAACTCTCGTATGCTTTCTTCATCCATTTAATAATCTCACGACCATACGGAGGATTCATCCATACTTTGCCTTTCCATTCTTTAGATAATCCATCTTCTGATTTCGTATAGTATAAATCAGCTTTTGCATTATCGTGGTCTGAACAGGGGTCTAAATCAAAATACCCAAATCTCTTCTCAATATCTTTAAAGAAATCTATGGGTGTTGACCAATCATCTGTTTTAGAACTAAAGTGTACTTTCATAATAATTAATAAGGTTCTATTCCATCGAGTATATCTATTGTTGTATTTATGTTTGGTATAGGTGTTGCAGATTTGCAACGACCCTTTTGCAGATTTGCAATAGGCTTTCGCATTCTGTTTTTCCAATAGGAGTCCTTAATGCACTCCTTGAGAAGAGAGTCCGACAAGGTATGCCAGAGCGTTTTATCGTAGCCCTTTTTGTTGTAAGAACCCTCGATAATCGCCCCTGCTGCCACAAGCTCCTTGAAGCATCTGTATATCTGATGCTTGGATAAGAAAGGAAAGAAGAACTGCCATTTGTTGCTTGAGTTAAAAACCCAATACTTCCCATTGATGTAATTCTTCTTGGACTTTCGGTTGGATAAAACAAAATAGATAATGGTGTGCAGAATTACGGCAGAGTTGACTCCGTACTTTTCAGCGTGTTCTCCGATAAAGGTGTAATTCTGTTGCATTGTTTAGCCTCCTGTTCTCTTGATAACATATCTCCTAGCACTTCGTCAAACTTCTTATCAGGAAGAAACTCCATCGGAAGATCGTCATCTGAATGCAATAGGCTTCCATAGCCCTCAGTTGCCCTACAGAGCAATGCACCTGTGCCTCCGTACTCTAGGTACTCAAGCATCCAATCTTTCGCTTCTTGGCGATATTTGAATGTTTTATGATAAGTCCTAGCCACTCGGTCAGCTTTGTATATTACGACCCACATAATTTCTCTCCTTTTTGGTTTTCAACTATTTGGATTGCAGTAGTTATGTGATTCAAAAGGGAAATATCCCCTTGTTTTGCTTCTTCTGCCCCTATGTGCAGAAGCTCTTGTAGTATTTCTTCTGAGTATTCCATATTAATGATCCCATACGAACTCTGAACTTTGGTCAATAACCATCTGTTCAATCTTGTTCCAAGTTTTTTTAGGCATATCTCCTTTGATACGCAACCAAGCGTCATTGCCTAAGTCGTCAATGCGTGAAGCGTACTTCTCAAAGGAAACCAATAAGATGTCGGTAACATTGACTTCTTGCCAACTCTGTGTCACTTCTTGTTCGCCACAACTGCTTGTGCAGTCGCAGTCCTCAATGTCGTAGTGAACTTCTACCTGAACATCATAAGAGAACTCATTGTTGTCCTCTTGTACTCTTGCGTCTTCTATTTCGATATTTCTTTGCATTTTATTTATCCTGTATATGTTCCTACACCTATACCTCTAGTAAGATGCAGTAGTATTGCTTGATATACTAAGAACTCATCGCTGATGTAGTCCCTTAGTTTAGTATGGCACTCGTCTTTTATTTCTTGGACTAATGCACTAAGCTCCTCTTCACTAGGAAAGGGAACTTCGCCACCGAATGCTTCGACTATCTCTCTCGCTTGATTGACAGAGAAATCTGCATTCGCTTGGTAATTTTCTATTACCTGTATGTACTTTTGATTTATTGACATATCAGGGTTCTAGTATTTTTCCCAGCATCTGTCAAGTTTGTTCTGCAGCTTCACCTGATTCCCAGAAGCACAACATCTGGTGACTAATCCCTCGGTGACCCCCATATATTGTGGTCTTGTGACACTTTCGTATAACTTTCGTATATAAAAAGGGTTACCCCTTTTATATAATAGGTTACCCCTTTTATATCAGGTAAATAACCTAAGTCATTGATTATCAATGAACTAGACTCCGGCAGCTTCCAGAACCTTCACCTGACACTTCTCTGGTAGAGAGAGGGATTGCGTCCCTCTGTCGTCAAGTATTCTCTCCTGATAAGAAAATCTGCAATCGCTATAATAGGCTTTTATTTAGGTTATCTGTACGAATCTGCGAAAAAGAAGCCCTCAGAATGCCCTACAAATCGTTTTCTCAAGGTAAGGCATACCTAGATACCCCCCTAAATGCACAAAAAAAGAGAGGCAACCTTTCGGCTACCTCTCCCAATATATCATATGAACTTATTAACTCTAATATAAAATTACCTTATGAACCTTTCTCCAATAATTGTCAAGTCTCTGCACGACAATCGGATTAGTCTTTTCATAAGCCAATGCACCTCCATTCCATATCTTCGCTAGAACTTCGGCAGTAGGTTGTTTACCTGTCCTTTGGTAGTAGACCTTGCCCCAATGCTTCAAATACTTTCTGCATATCATTTTGGATAGCATTGGATCATATCTGTCATTGAGGTTGTAATCTGTACCATAGATACGATTGACATCTTGGATTACGCATTCATGAATCTGCAAGATACCAACGGCATCGCCTCCATCTCCAATTGCATTTGGATCAAGAGAACTCTCGACAAGGCATAGAGCAAGTACAAGTTGAGTTAATGTAATCATTGCACATCCTCCTCAACATCATCCAAGGAAAAGTAATCCGACTTCTCTACAATGCGAGTATCGTAGTCTTCATTCTCTTCTTTGCTATCTAGTTTAGCTCTCGCTTCATCTTCGCTATCAGCGAGAACAGTATAGTATTCTCCAACTGTAACTGCTCTGCTGAAATGATAGAACTTCTTTGTACTATTCGCCATATCCATTCTCTCCTTTCTGCTCTAGCTCTTCTAGCTCTTCGTCATATCTTTCTCCCTCTGTATCGACTATACGACCATCAACAGTATCTGAATGGAAAAATCCTGCTTCTTCGTCTGCTGATAGATCAAAGACAAGAGTAGGGAACTTGCCTTTAATGGCTTCCCATAGCTTGTCTGAGATACGACTCCAAGCCGTTTCAAATTGTAGCCTAAGACAACCCTCTGTTGAGTCGTCCCACTCTACATAATTGGCATTCCATTTAGTCCCCCAATTATCGCATTGCCAAGTATACCAATCTTCATCTTTCGGCATTGGCATAAATCTGCCGAAATCAAACAATATTCTTCTGTCTTCGAGCTTTTCCTCTCTGACATAATAATTGTCGTTAATAGAGAACTTTTTGAAAGCATCTAAATCTTTCTGTTCTCCCTCTATATGTATTACTGTTGTTACCCAATTTGGCATAATAATATTTCCTTTCTTGTTTTAGTTTTAATTAATCCTTGATACAAGATTCGTACCAAGCGTTATTTCGTTGAAAGCTCTGTCCTGTATAGCTGAAGCACATCTGCTCCCTTGTAGTGCCTCTAGGAAGCTCTTGATTGATAAAGTAGACCCAACATTCGGACTTGCTCCAATCGTCCATTGAGACCCAAATCTTTCGTCTTTCATAGAATGTAGGATGTCCCTCTAGTAAATCCAATTCACATAAGGTTTTATCATCTACATCGTAGACTTCCAATCTGACTTGCTCGCCTACACCTACCTCATCATATAAATAGGGTAACCCATTTACAAGCAAAGGATAGGCATCTTCAGTCTTGGCTTTGCCAATGAACTCTGAATCAGCAAGCAATCTATGATTGCCGTAGCCTCTCTTTAGAGTCCCATAGACTGCGACCCTATGCTTTTCATTGCATCTCTGCATATCGTACACGAAGCAATTGTTCTTTGAGTAGAATACACCACCTTGCTCAAACCACTTGCCAACTCTTTTGACTCTACCACTAGCAATGTCAATAAGAGCAAATCGTGTATCGGTTAGCTCCAAAAAGGGTAACCAATCTTTCTTGCGAAGCCTTGGCAAAATGTCGCTTGCAATGTATGCAACATCTGAAACTTCATCTGTACCATATCCATTGACTGTACCATTTGAATACAAAATGTATCTGTCATCAATGCTGAATGGATGAACATTGGATAGGTTGATATGACCGACAGTAGCAAAGCGAAAGTGACACACGATAGGTCTATCGGTATCGACTAGCTTGTTGACGCTCTTGTATGACAGAGAACGCAATGTCTTGCCGTCATCAAGGTATGTAATACCAAAGCCGTGAGGATTCACGATCTTGGCTTTTTCCAGTATCCTGACAGGGATACGCTTGTTTTTTGGTTTATGTATAATTAAGCACATATGATATTTATAGTTATTGTTTATTAAGAATCTCATATACTGCACAGTTGTTCACTATTTGTCAATGACTTTTTTTATTGTACCTTTTATTGAATCCAAGATGGCCCCTGATTTCTGCCTGACACGGAGTAGCTTTCCCAGAAATTCTGAGCAGCCTCACGCCAGCCGTTTTGTCTGGAGCGTTCTGGTAAGCAAATCGGCTTAAATAAAGGGATTGCAAGCGATTCAAGGTATGAAAACCACATGAAAAGGGTTACCCCTTCTAAAATAAAAAGGGTTACCCCTTATGGCATCAGGATAAAAAGGGTTACCCTTTATTTATTCCCTTGTATTCCTTCTTTATTAGCTAATCCTTTATTTTATGCACCTTCAAGAGTCATGCCTTCACCAGAGCTTCTCCAGAGCTTGCCTGATTTCTCCAGAGATCACCAGAGAAAACCGACAGACAGCGACAGCGAAAACGCTTGAGAGATCGACAGCGACAGCGAAAGCAAAGCCAAGACATACAGAGCAACCAAACCGACAGACAGACAGAAAGAGCAAGCCAAATAAACACGCTTAAAACGCTCTAGAATTGCCTTGAATATTTCGCAAGGGTTATGACAAGCAAAGCAAGTAAAGCGAAGCAAATAGGCACAAAAAAACCCTCTCAAATTGAAAGGGTTTCTTGTAGATTATGTGAGCTTGTTAAAGATTCATTTCATTTACTAAAGAGCTTATTATATCAACATTCAACTCAAGGGAAATGTCTTTACCCTCTGTATTTGCATAATGACTTTGAATAAACGCTTTGAGCTTTACCATAGCTTGAGTTGCAATTATCTTTTTGTTATTTGATGTCATTGGCACTTCATACTCTAGAAGCGTTGGAGCTACCTTATCAAAGCCAAAATGCAATTGCCTTTCAATAATGTATTGGCAAAGGTAATGACAAGCCAAGCTCTTGGCTCTTAATCTTTTGCCGTCTCTAGTTGCCCAACCTGTAGACAATAGCAAGTTAAACATATTATTATTGTACTTGATATTTGTCTGTTTGACTTTGGTTTTGCTCTTTAAAACAAGGTTTTGTGTTAGAGCTACCCACGCCACAATTTTAGTAAAATCTAAAGTGCCTTGATGACCTCTAAATTCGCAAGTGCCATATCTAGAATAAGATTGGAGATTCAATTTTGTATATCTTGGACTAATGCACTAAGCTCCTCTTCACTAGGAAAGGGAACTTCGCCACCGAATGCTTCGACTATCTCTCTCGCTTGATTGACAGAGAAATCTGCATTCGCTTGGTAATTTTCTATTACCTGTATGTACTTTTGATTTATTGACATATCAGGGTTCTAGTATTTTTCCCAGCATCTGTCAAGTTTGTTCTGCAGCTTCACCTGATTCCCAGAAGCACAACATCTGGTGACTAATCCCTCGGTGACCCCCATATATTGTGGTCTTGTGACACTTTCGTATAACTTTCGTATATAAAAAGGGTTACCCCTTTTATATAATAGGTTACCCCTTTTATATCAGGTAAATAACCTAAGTCATTGATTATCAATGAACTAGACTCCGGCAGCTTCCAGAACCTTCACCTGACACTTCTCTGGTAGAGAGAGGGATTGCGTCCCTCTGTCGTCAAGTATTCTCTCCTGATAAGAAAATCTGCAATCGCTATAATAGGCTTTTATTTAGGTTATCTGTACGAATCTGCGAAAAAGAAGCCCTCAGAATGCCCTACAAATCGTTTTCTCAAGGTAAGGCATACCTAGATACCCCCCTAAATGCACAAAAAAAGAGAGGCAACCTTTCGGCTACCTCTCCCAATATATCATATGAACTTATTAACTCTAATATAAAATTACCTTATGAACCTTTCTCCAATAATTGTCAAGTCTCTGCACGACAATCGGATTAGTCTTTTCATAAGCCAATGCACCTCCATTCCATATCTTCGCTAGAACTTCGGCAGTAGGTTGTTTACCTGTCCTTTGGTAGTAGACCTTGCCCCAATGCTTCAAATACTTTCTGCATATCATTTTGGATAGCATTGGATCATATCTGTCATTGAGGTTGTAATCTGTACCATAGATACGATTGACATCTTGGATTACGCATTCATGAATCTGCAAGATACCAACGGCATCGCCTCCATCTCCAATTGCATTTGGATCAAGAGAACTCTCGACAAGGCATAGAGCAAGTACAAGTTGAGTTAATGTAATCATTGCACATCCTCCTCAACATCATCCAAGGAAAAGTAATCCGACTTCTCTACAATGCGAGTATCGTAGTCTTCATTCTCTTCTTTGCTATCTAGTTTAGCTCTCGCTTCATCTTCGCTATCAGCGAGAACAGTATAGTATTCTCCAACTGTAACTGCTCTGCTGAAATGATAGAACTTCTTTGTACTATTCGCCATATCCATTCTCTCCTTTCTGCTCTAGCTCTTCTAGCTCTTCGTCATATCTTTCTCCCTCTGTATCGACTATACGACCATCAACAGTATCTGAATGGAAAAATCCTGCTTCTTCGTCTGCTGATAGATCAAAGACAAGAGTAGGGAACTTGCCTTTAATGGCTTCCCATAGCTTGTCTGAGATACGACTCCAAGCCGTTTCAAATTGTAGCCTAAGACAACCCTCTGTTGAGTCGTCCCACTCTACATAATTGGCATTCCATTTAGTCCCCCAATTATCGCATTGCCAAGTATACCAATCTTCATCTTTCGGCATTGGCATAAATCTGCCGAAATCAAACAATATTCTTCTGTCTTCGAGCTTTTCCTCTCTGACATAATAATTGTCGTTAATAGAGAACTTTTTGAAAGCATCTAAATCTTTCTGTTCTCCCTCTATATGTATTACTGTTGTTACCCAATTTGGCATAATAATATTTCCTTTCTTGTTTTAGTTTTAATTAATCCTTGATACAAGATTCGTACCAAGCGTTATTTCGTTGAAAGCTCTGTCCTGTATAGCTGAAGCACATCTGCTCCCTTGTAGTGCCTCTAGGAAGCTCTTGATTGATAAAGTAGACCCAACATTCGGACTTGCTCCAATCGTCCATTGAGACCCAAATCTTTCGTCTTTCATAGAATGTAGGATGTCCCTCTAGTAAATCCAATTCACATAAGGTTTTATCATCTACATCGTAGACTTCCAATCTGACTTGCTCGCCTACACCTACCTCATCATATAAATAGGGTAACCCATTTACAAGCAAAGGATAGGCATCTTCAGTCTTGGCTTTGCCAATGAACTCTGAATCAGCAAGCAATCTATGATTGCCGTAGCCTCTCTTTAGAGTCCCATAGACTGCGACCCTATGCTTTTCATTGCATCTCTGCATATCGTACACGAAGCAATTGTTCTTTGAGTAGAATACACCACCTTGCTCAAACCACTTGCCAACTCTTTTGACTCTACCACTAGCAATGTCAATAAGAGCAAATCGTGTATCGGTTAGCTCCAAAAAGGGTAACCAATCTTTCTTGCGAAGCCTTGGCAAAATGTCGCTTGCAATGTATGCAACATCTGAAACTTCATCTGTACCATATCCATTGACTGTACCATTTGAATACAAAATGTATCTGTCATCAATGCTGAATGGATGAACATTGGATAGGTTGATATGACCGACAGTAGCAAAGCGAAAGTGACACACGATAGGTCTATCGGTATCGACTAGCTTGTTGACGCTCTTGTATGACAGAGAACGCAATGTCTTGCCGTCATCAAGGTATGTAATACCAAAGCCGTGAGGATTCACGATCTTGGCTTTTTCCAGTATCCTGACAGGGATACGCTTGTTTTTTGGTTTATGTATAATTAAGCACATATGATATTTATAGTTATTGTTTATTAAGAATCTCATATACTGCACAGTTGTTCACTATTTGTCAATGACTTTTTTTATTGTACCTTTTATTGAATCCAAGATGGCCCCTGATTTCTGCCTGACACGGAGTAGCTTTCCCAGAAATTCTGAGCAGCCTCACGCCAGCCGTTTTGTCTGGAGCGTTCTGGTAAGCAAATCGGCTTAAATAAAGGGATTGCAAGCGATTCAAGGTATGAAAACCACATGAAAAGGGTTACCCCTTCTAAAATAAAAAGGGTTACCCCTTATGGCATCAGGATAAAAAGGGTTACCCTTTATTTATTCCCTTGTATTCCTTCTTTATTAGCTAATCCTTTATTTTATGCACCTTCAAGAGTCATGCCTTCACCAGAGCTTCTCCAGAGCTTGCCTGATTTCTCCAGAGATCACCAGAGAAAACCGACAGACAGCGACAGCGAAAACGCTTGAGAGATCGACAGCGACAGCGAAAGCAAAGCCAAGACATACAGAGCAACCAAACCGACAGACAGACAGAAAGAG